>Ga0335069_10017321_pt1 | contig 10044 bp, 11 predicted proteins | sample Lox_Sample_11_FD_206714 | JGI IMG/M metagenome (GOLD analysis project Ga0335069, IMG submission 206714) | Soil microbial communities from Loxahatchee National Wildlife Refuge, Florida, United States - Lox_Sample_1.1 | ecosystem: Environmental > Terrestrial > Soil > Wetlands | place: USA...
GAGCGTGAGGACGGAGTCCTCACCAGGCACGTTCGACGCGTCCACGCCGGCGTTGGCGCACACGAGCCCGTGGTGGGTGACGGTGATCAGCACGCCGCGCTCGGCGCGCAGCACCTCCCGCGACTCGTCGAGCACGACCTGCACGTGCCGGGCGTCCTTGTGGAGCCTGCGGGCGAGCACCATTGCTCGCGGCGACGGCTCGACGTCCGCGAGCCGGCGGATCCGCCCCTCTGCCTTCGAGACGATCTTCTGCGCGATCACGAGCACATCGCCGTCTGCGAGGTCCGGGAGCCGCGCGGCGAAGATCGCTGCGAGGTCGGCGGTCGGTTCGATCTCCGGCAGCCCGTCGAGGGGGGTCACGGTGAGCGCCGGCGCCGTGCTCACGAGCGGCTTCGCAGCAGCTGTCGGAGCATCCCGCGCGTGTGCGCAGCTCCACCACGGGTGGCGGCAAGCGCGGCCTCGAGCGCCGACAGATCCTCCGGCGTATCGATGTCGAGCGCGAGCGACGGGACCCGCACGATTTCGTGGGCGACGCCGGCCTCAGAGGCGAGCGACGCGTGCCGCCGGCAGCTGTCGGGTCCAAACGATGGTGTGAGCGCGTCCGGTGGAGTCAGCAACAGTGCGTTCGTGCCGGTGCCGTGACGGTCAGGGACGATCAGCGCCGAGGGCGTCTGGGCCGGCCTGTCGATCAGTTCATCGAGCTCTCCGGGGTTCAGCAGCGGGCAGTCGCCGGGCACGAGCAGCACGCGGTCGAAGCCGGACTCGACGGCCCACTGGATCGCGAGGCTCGCCGCCGCGTTGTGACCTTCCCGCTGGTCGTCGAGCACGGCCGCGCCGTATCCGCCGGCGATCTGCTGCGCTGCGTGATCGTCGCTGACGACGAGGATCTGCTCGACCGCCGTCGTGCGGCGCAACGATACGAGGACGTCCGAGAACATCGCTTCCGCCAACGCGCGCCGGGGGCCCGGCGGGAGCCCCTGCTGCAAGCGCTGCTTGGCCTCGGACAGGCTCTTGATCGGGAGGACCGCGAGCGTCTGCATCATGCAAGTGTGAGCGCGAACTGGACGGACTGCTCTGCGACCCGCCGCCGAGCGGCGGCGCTGTCCATCAACACGTCGGCCTCGAGCACAGGCACGGCGCTGGTCGGCTCGTCGGCGATCAGCCCATCGATCAGTCCCGCGTATGTCGCGGCGATCCCGTCGCTGCTGGCGGGCTGCCGCGTCCACTGCAGGAACGCGATCGTCGGTCCCTTGATGACCTCGCCGCGCACGAGCGGGCTGATCGCGACGACCGGCGCGCCGCTTGCCTTCAGGGCGTCACGGATCCCGGCGGTCTCGAGAATCGGGCCGATCGAGACGACCGGATTCGACGGTCCGATCACGATCGCACGGGCGGCGGCGATCGCCTCGAGTACCTCCGGGCTCGCCGGGGAGGACCGCGCGCCGCGGAACTCGACGTCCTCGATCGGGCCCTCGCCGCGAGCCTTGATCATGAACTCCTGGAACTCCCACCAGCGCCCGTGCCCCAGCACGCGCGTGCGGACCGGCTGATCGCTCATCGGCAGCACGCGTGCGCCGATCCCAAGCGCCGCGCAGATGCGGGCATGCGCCTCGGTCAAGCGTTCGCCCGCTCGCAGGCGGCGCGCGCGCTCAAGCCCGATCGCGAGATCGCGATCGCCGAGGTTGAACCACACCTCGACGCCGATCTCGCGCAGACCGTCCATCACTTGGAACGTGTCGCCGGCGAGGCCCCAGCCGCGCTCGTCGATCCTGTCCGCGAGCCAGAAGGCGACAAGATCCGGATCCGGCGAGACGTACGCTCCGTAGATCTCGATGTCATCGCCCGTGTTCGCGATCACGACGAGCTCGTCCGAACCGACGACATCGAGCATCCCGCGCGCGAGCTTTGCACCGCCGGTTCCGCCGGCGAGGACGACGACAGCGCTCAATGCAGGCCCGTGATCTTGATGCCTGCCCGCACCTTGTGGCGCACGTTGATCGAGATGATCAATGGCGTCAGCTGCTCGATGATGCGCGCCATCTCGAGCGGTCCGCAATCGACGACCCGCAAGCCGTCGATGCGGTCGACGAGCTCGGCGAGCTTGGCCTTGTCCTCGCGCCGGTCGCCACACACGAGCACGTCCTCGTCAAGGTCGTGGTCGAGGTCGGTGAGCAGCGCGGCGCTGACCGTGTGAAACGCGGACACGACGTGCACGCCCTCGGGCGCCATTTCCTCCGCCTGCTGAGCGGCGGAGCCTTGCCAGACACCGAGCGTCCGGGTGGCCTTGCCGCTGACCGCCGCCGCGAGCGGGACGGTGGCGTCGACGAGCAGTTGCCCGGGGCTGAGCGCACCCTTGAGATTCGTGAGCGTCTCCGACTGGCTGCGAAACGGGACGCTGAGGACGACGATCTCCGCGTCCTGGACGGCCTCGGCGTTCTGCGCACCGCTGAACGAGCCCGCAGGAACGCGCTCGGCGGCACGCGCGGCGGCCTCGTGCGCGCGCCCGGCGTCGCGAGAGCCGATCACGATCGGCACGCCGGCGCGCCCGAGCCTGAGCGCGAGCCCGAAGCCGAGGGCTCCGGTTCCGCCGACGATGCAGATTGGTGGCGACACGGCGCGGGAGTCTATGGGTCAACTAGGGTGTGGGCGGTATGGGACGTCCGCTGGAGCGAGGGATCGAGGCGTCGACCGAGTTCGACGTGGAAGGACGGTTGCTGACCGACGTCGGCGGGTCACTGCCCTCGTCGGTGCTCTCGACGCCAGGGATGATCGCGATGATGGAGCGCGCCGCGGCGATGCTCGTGCGGCCGCTGCTGAACGACGGGCAGGCCACGGTCGGGTTCGAGGTGTGCATCAAGCACGTCGCGTCCGCGCGCGAGGGCGAGCGCTGCGTGGCGAGCGCCCGCCTCGACGAGATCGTCGACGAGCGCAAGCTTCGCTTCAGCGTCGAGGTTCGTAACGAGCAGGGCCGCACGCTCGGGATCGGGACTCACGAGCGGCGGATCATCCCGACGACCAGCGCCTAGCTGGTCTATAAGTAGGAGCATGAACAGCTTGCCTGCCGCTGTGCGGATTCGCGAGGTCGGCCCTCGCGACGGCTTTCAGAACGAGCCTGAGGTCATCCCAACCGACACGAAGGTCCGTCTGATCGAGCTGTTGGGGCGGACGGGGTTGCGGCGCATCGAGCTGACGAGCTTCGTCCGCGCCGATGTGATCCCGCAGCTCGCCGACGCCGAGCAGGTCCTCGAGGCGGTGCGGCTCCCGGCGGAGGTGTCCGTCAGCGTGCTGATCCCGAACGAGCGCGGGCTCGAGCGTGCGCTGGCGCACCGCGACCGCTTCCAGGAGATCAACGGCTTCCTGTCGGCGTCGGAGACGCACAACCGCAAGAACGTCGGCCGTTCGATCGAGGAGTCGCTGAGCGGGCTCGAGCGCACGATCGCCCGGGCGCGCGTCGAGCGCCTGCGCTGCGAGGGCGTGATCTCGACCTCGTTCGGCTGCCCCTACGAGGGGCATGTGCCGGTCGATCGCGTGCTCGAGATCGCCGCGCGGCTCGTGGCGGCCGGCGCGGAGGAGGTGGGATTCGGCGACACGACCGGCATGGCCAACCCGCTCCAGGTCCGCGAGTTCTTCGCGGCGGCGTTCAAGGCGCTGCCGGGCGTCGAGCTGACCGCGCACTTCCACAACACGCGCGGGCAGGGCCTCGCGAACGTGCTGGCGGCGCTCGAGACCGGTGTTGAGAGCTTCGAGTCGTCGTTCGGCGAGCTCGGCGGGTGCCCGGTGCCCGCCGGCGCCACGGGCAACATCGCGAGCGAGGACCTCGTCTCGATGCTGCACGAGATGGGGATCGAGACCGGCATCGACCTCGTCGCCCTGATCGACGCGTCTCGCGCAGCGCAGCAGGCGCTCGGGCGGCCGCTCGGCAGCCACGTGCTGTCGGCCGGTCCGGTCGACTGGCAGTGACCGGTTCCTGATCCGCGTGTCGATCGCATGAGTTCGTTGCTCGACCGGCTGCGCCCGCACCCGCATCGCGGCGACGTGATCGCGGCCGGCGCGGTGCCGCTCGCGCTCGCCGCGATCGTGATCGAGCTGCAGATGACCCAATGGTCGCTCGGTCCGCGGTTTGCCGTCGTTGCGCTGATCACTGCGGTGCTGTTGACGATGGGCTGGCTTGCTCCGCTCGAGGGCGACGCTCCGCGGGTCTACCACTCCGTGCTGCTCGTCTGCGGGCTGCTGCCGCTGATCGTGGCCCTCGTGCTGCTCGCGGAAATCCTCGGCGCCACCCGGCCGCCGGGAGCGGGCGGGCTGAGCTGGGTGTTCGCGGTCGAGGCACTGGCGGCCGCGGCGAGCGCCCGCCGGTTCAACTCGGGAGTGTGCACGCTGATCGCGGCGCTCGCGGGCGCCGTGGCGGTTGAGGCGGTCGTCGTCTGGATCTTCGCCCCGCATGGACTCGGCACGGCCCGCGCGATCCTGTTCGCGCTCGCGCTCGCGTTCACCGCCGGTGCGATCCGGCTGCGCGATCACCGGCGCAGGCACGCAGTCCAGCTCGTCAATGCCGCGGGGCTCGCGTCGCTCGCGCTTGCCGCGACGTACCTGCTCGCCGCGACGGTGCAGACGACGGTGGCCGTCGGACCGGGCGGAGAAGTCCAGCGCACGGTCCACCACGCAAGCGGCGTCCCGTTCGGGTGGGAGCTGTTCTTGCTCGCGATCGGATTCGGACTTGTCGCGTACGCCTCGGTCGATCGCGAACCGGGTCCGGCATATCTCGGTGCGGCCGTGCTGATCGCGTTCGCGGTGCTCGTCGGCCTGCCGTCGTCGCATCGCGGCACGCTCGTCGGCTGGCCGCTGTTCCTGCTGGCTCTCGGTGGCGTCGGACTCGCGATTGGCCTGCGGCCGCGTCAGGAGCTCCCGCCGCCGCCCGGCGACGGTCCGGGAGCCGAGACGGTTCCGCTGCGGCGGGAGACGTGAGCGTCGATCGCGTCGATCAGCAGTAGCCCGAGCTCGACCCCGCGGTCGAGCGCCTGCTCCTCGACCGTGTCCGGCGTGTCCGAGGATTCGTGAGACCGGGGGGAGAGTCCGCGATCGTCGAGACAGCCGATCGTGATCGTCGGAATCCGTCGCATCCGGGCGGCGATCCCGGGGGCGTTGCCGCGGCCGTGGTGCGGCCGCAGCTCGAGCGCCGGATCCGTCCGCGCGATCGTCTCGCACAGCGTGCGGAGCTGGCCGAAGGACCTGAGCGGCGCGAGTGCGCCGTCGCTCGTCCACCACCGCGGACGGCCGCCCGCGCACGGGGCGATCCCGATCACGACGGTGTTGGTCCGCCCGATCGTCCTGTGAGGGGCGCGCAGGTAGCGCCGCAGTCCGATGCCCCACCCGTCGCTCCCCCCCTCGAGCACGATGTCGACCGCGAGGTGGCGGGGTGGCGCTGCGTCGAGCGCCCGGGCCAGTTCGATTGCGACCGCCACACCGCTGGCATTGTCGCCCGCCGCAGGCCCGAAGTCGGCGCCCCCGGCGTCGAGCAGCACCGCGAGCGTCACGACCAGCGCGGCCGTGGGGATGAGTTGCGCAACCCCGATACCGGTGCCACGGGTCCCGCCAAGCCGGATGATCGCGATCACCTCGAGCCACGCGAGCGCGACCACCAACCAGCCGAGCCAGCCTGGGGTGATGCCACGCGAACGGCGTCTCAGCCATGCCGCGATCGGTCTTAACGGCCGGCGATACGCGAGGCCGGTCCGACCGGCATCGTAATTGGCTGTCAGGATCACCCTCACGGGCCTCGGCGCCGTCTGGGGTGCGGGGCCGCGGGCGGTCGCGACCACGTTCTGGCTCGCGCGCTCGGGGGTGAGCCGGCGCCCAGGAGAGCTCCCGAGCAGTGCGTCGGCGAGGACCGACAGCAGCGCAATCAGGACGAGGGCCCCGCCGAGCTGGGGGTGGTGCACCGAAAGCAGGCTGCCCGCAAGCGCGAGCAGGACATGCCAGGCATGGGCGAGCGCCCAGTTCGGCCGGGACCAGAACGGCTCGATGGCCACGTCCCGGCCGAGGCCGCCCAGCTCGTCGGCGAGCCACACCGCCGCGCGCCGCTCCGCGTCCGAGCCGGCGCCGCGCTGCGCGAACGCTCCGAGTCCCGCCACAGTCTCCGCCGTGCGCATCGGGCCGGGATGATCGCAACCGTGCTCGCTTCAGCGCGTCGCTCGGCGGCATCCGATAGAAACGGGGCCATGAGCGAGATCGACGAACAGGCGCTGCTGGAGGTCGCGCGGGAGGCGGCGGAGGTCGCTGCCGTGGAGCTGCGCACTCGCTTCGGCGAAAGCGCCCGCGGGGTGCGTGCCAAGACGACGCCGACCGATCTCGTCTCCGACGCCGACGTCGCTGCGGAATCCGCAATTCGCGCCGTGCTCGCCGAGCGCCGTCCCGGCGATGCCGTCGTTGGCGAGGAGGGCGGCGCGACCGGCGGCGGCGAGCTGCGCTGGGTCGTCGACCCGCTCGACGGCACGATCAACTTCCTGTTCGGGATTCCCGCGTTCGCCGTCAGCGTTGCCTGCGAGAACGCCGCGGGCACGCTCGCGGGCGTGGTGCTCGACCCGATCGGCGGCGAATGCTTCACCGCGACCCGCTCGAGCGAGCCGTGCGTCAACGGCGAGCCGATCCACGGCTCCGAGCGAGACGAGCTGGCGATGGCGATGGTTGCGACCGGGTTCTCATACAACGCGGGGGTGCGCGCCCGCCAGGCCGAGGTCCTCACCCGGCTCCTGCCGCGCGTGCGCGACATCCGTCGCTTCGGCTCCGCCGCGCTCGACCTCTGCTGGTGCGCCTGCGGTCGCTTCGACGCGTACTACGAGCGCGGGCTGCACGCGTGGGACATCGCAGCGGGTGCCCTGATCGCGCAGCGCGCGGGGCTCGCGGTCCGCACGTTGCCCGCGGCAGGTGAGGACCCGGCGGGTCTCCTCGCCGCCCCGCGGCCGGTCGTCGACGAGCTGTACGCGCTCGTCGTCGGCGCCTGAGCCGCCGCGGGTCCGTGACCGTGCGCGTTCCGTGTGCGTGGATCTAGGCCTAGACTTGCGGGCACACGCGGCGGTGGCGGAACTGGTCTACGCGCCGGATTCAAGTCCCGGTGTCCGAAAGGACTTGTGGGTTCGAGTCCCACCCGCCGCACTTTCGACACGCCCACGAGTGCGGGCGTGTCGATGCTGCAAAGAGTCCGCTCAGGGATGCCGCTTCGACAAGCATCATCGACATCCGGGTGACGCCCGCGCAACTCGGGCGCGGGTTAGGCGGCCGCAGGCGCGGGCGGCGGGGGTGCCGCCGGAGTGTGGCCGAGCCTACGGGCCTCCTCGATCGGCATCTCGACCTCGATGTTCCAGCCCTGGGCGAACGCGCGCATCGCGAAGAAGATCAGGAGCAGCTGGACCGGCGCGATCAGCAGCGTCAGCAGCCCGAGCATGTCGGGGTCAAGCCCCGTGCCGCCGAACGGCGTCTGCGCGGCGGCGAAGCCCGGGTGATTGCGGTCAAACCAGCTCGTCCCCGCGACGCCGGTGCTGGCGATCAGGGCGAGGATCAGCAGAAGCATCGCCATGGCGGCCGCGATCGGAAGCAAGCCACGGACCCATCGTCCGATGTACACGGCCATGGTCACGTAGACCGCGCACCAGGCGAGGTTGACCGGCTTGAGCCCCTGCAGCTTGCTCCAGCCCCCGATCGTCACGAGCAGCATCAGCACCACCGACACGAGCAGCAGCAGGATCACGATCGCCTTCGTCGCCTTGCTCGCGGCCTTCTCGCGATTCGGAAACACGATCGTGTAGCCCGGCCGCAGGTTCCGCACTGGAGGCACGCGCCGGACCATACAATCTGAAACGGCCGCGTGCAGCAGTTCTCCGCGGGCGTGGCGAAATTGGCAGACGCGCCGGCTTTAGGTGCCGGTGGGCTTACGCTCTTGGGGGTTCGAGTCCCTCCGCCCGCACCTCCGCCCGCATCTCGGCGCGTCGACCGGACGTGCCGGTTCGCGAGCGCTCCTTCGAGTGCTGCCAGAGCGCCTTGTCGAGCGTTCGCAGTGACACGCCGGCGGCCTGCGCCAGCTCTCGGCATGTCTCGAGATATCCGAGCCAGAACGCCATCGGGTACTGGCTGCGCGGCCTCACGCCGAGCGACTCGAGCGCCCGCACGTCGAGAATCGGGTACGCCTCTGGGAACGTGAAACAGATCAGCGTCGACGCCGTCGGCATGCCGACGCCGTGAAGCTCGAGCAGGCTGCCGATCCGCGTCGCCTCATCAGGCGCGGCAAATGCCCTGCGGCTCGCGGCCCGTACGGCCGCCGCGCTGTTCGACGCGACCCTCGGCCGGCTGCGCACCGTCTTCCAGGCACAGATCGCGATGAACTCCCCCCGCGTGTAATAGCCGCGTGCCCGGGCGGCTGCGCCCGTGGCCTCATACCGGCGCTCGTCGAGCACGGGGAACCGGGCGGCGAGGGCCGGGATGTCTTGCGCCGGGAACTGGAGCGTGAACGCGGGCACCCGGGTGATCGTCGTGGCGGACCTCACCCGTGGCCGGGCAGCACTCGGAGCGGGGGACCGAGGAGTCGAACCTCGCGTTGCGGTTTTGGAGACCACCGTGTTACCGATACACCAGTCCCCCCGGGCAGTGAGCCATCGTAGCGACAGCTCCGCCTGCGGCAGCGCCCCGTGACGTCGCTGCGCGTCGCGCCGGCGAAAGACCATACGATCCGTGCTCAGATGCAGTCACACACCGTCTACCGGACGTTCCAGACGGCCAAGCGCCGCGAGTTCGTCCGGATCACCGAGGATGTCGCGGACGCCGTGCGGGAGTCCGGGATCAGCGAGGGGATAGTGCTCGTGTCCGCGATGCACATCACCGCCGGGGTGTGGATCAACGACGACGAGCCCGGTATTCAGGCGGACGCGCTCGAGTGGCTCGACAAGCTGGCGCCGCCGAGCTGGAAGGAGCCCGACGGAGAGGTGGCGCGCGCCCTTCTGCCCAACCCGGGCGACTACCGGCATCACCGCGGCGGCGAGGACAACGGCGACGCGCACTTCAAGAACCTGCTCGTACACCACCAGGTGATCGTGCCGGTGACCGACGGCCGGCTCGATCTGGGTCCCTGGCAGGCGATCTTCTACTGCGAGTTCGACGGGGGCCGGCGCAAGCGACTCGTCATCAAGGTCCTCGGGGAGTAGCCGGTGAGTGGCTCGCGCGTGTTCGCGGACGGCGCACTCGCCGGCCGGGTCGCGATCGTCACCGGCGGCGGCACGAACCTGGGCAAGGCAGCGGCGGCCGAGCTCGCGCTTTGCAGCGCGAACGTCGTGATCGTCGGCAGGCGCCGGGAGGTGCTCGAGCAGGCCGCCGCCGAGATCGGCGAGGGCTGCGACTGGATCAGCGGCGACATCCGCGAGCGCGCGCAGGCCGATCAGATCGTCAGAGCCGCGCTCGAGCGCCACGGCCGGCTGGACTTCCTGCTCAACAACGCCGGCGGACAGTACTTCGTCCCCGCCGAGGCGATCGCCACGAAGGGCTGGCGGGCGGTGCAGCGGCTCAACGTCTCCGGGACGCTCGCGATGTCCTGCGCGGCGTGCGAGCTGGCGATGCGGCCGGCCGGCGCTGGGATGATCGTCAACGTGACGGTCTCGCCGCACCACGGGATGCCGGCGATGGCGCACACCGGCGCCGCCCGCGCGGCGGTCGAGGCGCTGACGAAGGAACTCGCGACGGAGTGCAAACCGGATGGTGTCTCGGTCGCGGCGATCGCCGTTGGGCGGTTCGCGACCGAATCGCTGCGCAAGTACCCGGGCGAGCTGTGGAAGAGCGCGGCCGCCACGGTGCCGCTCCAGCGCCTCGGCGAGGTCGAGGAGTACGGCTGGCTGGTCGCCCTGCTCGCCTCACCCCTCGGGCCCGCCTTCTCGGGGACGGTGATCACGATCGACGGCGGGCTGGACAACTGGACCGGCCCGTGGCCGCCCCAGGGCCTCGCGCAGGGCGGCGAGGTTCCGACCGAGGCGCGCGGTCCGTCGCCGGCGCGGCCGGCGGGGCCGG
>Ga0335069_10017322_pt1 | contig 10044 bp, 7 predicted proteins | sample Lox_Sample_11_FD_206714 | JGI IMG/M metagenome (GOLD analysis project Ga0335069, IMG submission 206714) | Soil microbial communities from Loxahatchee National Wildlife Refuge, Florida, United States - Lox_Sample_1.1 | ecosystem: Environmental > Terrestrial > Soil > Wetlands | place: USA: Florida...
ACCGAGTAGAAGCGGCCCGTCTCCATCAGCCGCGCCAGATTCGCCTGAGTTATCGAATTCTCCCACATGTTGGTGTTCATGGCGGGCGCGAGCAACACGGGCGCGCGCGTCGCCAACACCACCGCCGAGAGGAGATCATTGGCCATGCCCGCGGCGAAACGTGCGATGGCGTCGGCAGTTGCCGGCGCGATCACGACCATGTCGGCAAGCGAAGCCAGCTCGATGTGTCCGATACGCGACTCGGCGGTGGCCTCGAACATCTCGGTGGCCACCGGGTGCTCGGAGAGGGCCTGTAGGGTCAGCGGTGTAATAAATTCGCACGCCGCACGCGTCATGACCACCCGCACCTCGGCCCCAGCCTTGCGCAGGAGTCGACACACCTCGGCCGCCTTGTAGGCCGAGATGCCGCCCGTCACGCCGAGCACCACCGTCTTGTTCTGGAGCACCGCTGTCATGGAGCCTTACTTTACCGCAGTAGGCACCCTGGGGGGAGAGGCACTGCGCTACTGGGTTCACGTTTCTTCGCAGGGCGCTCGGCGCGCGCGGTTGAGCTCAGGTCCAGGGGACCCAGAAGGGTTCTCTAAGGAGAGCAGGAAGCCAGGAACAGTCCGGCTACGCCAACCCTTTCCTGCGTTCCTGCTTTCCTTAAAGAGGTCGGGCTCAAGGTCTGCAACCTCTTTCGTTCCGGCTCTGTGGCCTTTCCCATCCTCCGGGATCTCTGTGGTTGGTCCGGTTCGAACATTAGTTGGTTGTGGGTTGCGGCCGTCGGGCTGCATTGTGCTACTGGCCTCCGGTTTCTTCGCGGGACGCACGGACGGTCCCGGTCCACCCGCTAGACGACCACCGGCCCGGCAGTCGTCCCGGTATGGCCGCCCTTGTAGATGCGCGCGGCGTTCAGGTGGCCGTGCCGGTGCCAACGCAGGTAGAGCTGCGCGAGCTTGCCGATGACCTCGTCCCGACTCGCGCCCGCCATGAGCGAATCATCGACCAGATTCAGAATCTCGGTGCGCGCGTCGCGCGGATGGAAAAGAAACGTCTTGGCGAACAACGGATCCTCGCCGTCCCAAACCACGCGCGCTTCCAGAATCGTGCCCTCTTCGAAGCCGATGGTGTCCCGCCTCTCGACCACGGAAAAGCGCGCTCCTCCAATTCCACGCGATTGCCCTTCACCTCCGCGATGTCGAACAGACTCCGGTGGCTGGTCGCGATGCGGGCCAGGGCCGTCCGTTGCTCGGCGTGGGCGGCGTCGGCCGGCGTGCGCGCCAGCGCCACCAGCACGGGAGGCTGGCCCTCGGGCAGGGGCCGCTCCAACACGTACCACTCGAGAAACGCCACCAGGCGCGCCTCGTACACCTCGGCATCGTCCTCGAACACCTTGCCGTTGCGGGCAAAATACTCTTCCCGCGCGGCCGCGATCTGCTCGCGATAGGGTGGCCCGGCAAAATCACTCGCCAGCTGATCGAGCAGAGAATGAATGAGGCCGGGATCCGGGCGAGGCCCGCTGATCGAGTCGCCGCTCACCGCGCTTGCTCGTCCATCATTTTGACGAAACGCCCGAACAGGTAGCTCGGATCGTTTGGTCCGGGCGAGGCCTCGGGGTGGTATTGCACGCTGAAGATGGGGAGTCGGTCGTGGCGCATGCCCTCGACCGTCTGATCGTTCAGGTTGATGTGCGACAGCACCGCCTTGCCCTGCAGGCTGGCCACGTCTACCGCAAAACCGTGGTTCTGCGAGGTGATCTCCACTTTGCGCGTGGACAGATCCATCACTGGATGGTTGGCACCGTGGTGGCCGAATTTCAGCTTGTAGGTCTTGCCGCCCAGGGCAAGGCCTAGGATCTGGTGGCCCAGGCAGATACCGAAGATGGGCTTGCCGCTCTCGCACAGCTTGGCCGTGGCCTCTACCGCATAGGACACGGCCGCGGGATCCCCGGGACCGTTGGACAGGAAGATGCCATCCGGTTTCATGCCCAGCACATCGGCCGCGCGCGTGGCCGCCGGCACCACCGTGACCGCGCAACCGCCCTGCCGCAATCGGCGCAGGATTCCGCGCTTGATGCCAAAATCGTAGGCCACCACGCGATGGCGCACCGGCGGTGTCGGCATGGAAGTGCCCGGCGCCTGCCATAGGCCCTCATCCCACTGGTAGGGCTTGCTGCAGGTGACCTCCTTGGCCAGATCCTGTCCTTCCATCGAGGGAGAGCGTCGGGCCAAGTCCACCGCCGCGTTGGGATCGCCGAGCTTGCGCGTGATCACGGCGCGCTGAGCGCCGCCGATGCGCAGACGCCGGGTGATGGCCCGCGTGTCGATTCCGGTGATGCCGGCCACGCCGTGTTTCTCCATCAGCGCGGCCAGATCCCCCTGGGCACGCCAATTGGAAACCCTGGGCGACAGATCACGCACCACGAAGCCCGCGCAGTACGGGCGATCCGACTCGAAGTCATCCGGGTTCACTCCCACATTGCCGATCTCGGGAGCCGTCATCAGCACGATCTGCCCACGGTAGGAAGGATCGGTCAGCACCTCTTGGTAGCCGGTGATGGCCGTGTTGAAGACCAGCTCGCCGGTCATGTCGGAGGCCGCCCCGAAACCGAGGCCTCGGTAAACCGTGCCATCCTCCAGGGCCAATAGCGCGGGTGTTGTGCTCTTACTTTCAGCCAACGAGTTTCTCATCGGAAAATACGATCTTCCCCCCTACCACGGTCAGCACCGGCCGGCCATGCATGATGCGCCCGCCAAATGGAGTGTTGCGCGCCTTGGAACGGAAGCGCGCGGGATCGCAGGTCCAGGTGGCTTGGGGATCGATCACGGTCACGTCGGCGGGACGCCCGGGCGCCAGGCTGCCGCCCGGCAAGCCTAGCACCTTGGCAGGACCGGCCGACAGGCGCGCAACCAGCTTGGCAGGCGTCAGCACACCCGCGTCCAGCAATTCCACGGCCACGGCCAACGCGGTTTCCAAGCCGATGACCCCATTGGCCGCCTGCTCGAACTCGACCTCTTTCTCGACCGACGAATGGGGCGCGTGATCGGTGGCGATGGCATCGATGGTGCCGTCAGCCAAGGCTTCACGCAGGGCCGCCTGATCAGCCGCCGAGCGCAGGGGTGGGTACATCTTGAAGCGGGTATCATACCCGGCGCAGGCCTCGTCGGTCAGCATCAGGTTGTGTGGGGTAACCTCGCAGGTGACCGGCAGGCCGCGCTGCTTGGCATCACGTATCAGGCGTACCGATTCCAGGCAGCTGATGTGGGCCATGTGGTAACGGGCACCGGTCAGGGCCACCAGCTCCAAGTCGCGAGCCAGCAGGGCAGATTCCGCGGCGGCCGGATGGGCACGAATACCGAAGCGGGTGGAGGCCACCCCCTCGTGCATGGCGCCGCCGGCCGACAGCGCGCTGTCCTCGCAGTGCTGGACCAGGGGCAAGCGGAAGCTGGCCGCGTACTCCAAGGCTCGGCGCATGACCTCGCTGTTCATCACGGCATGGCCGTCGTCGGACACGGCCACGCACCCAGCCTCTTGCAACTCGCCCATCTCGGCCATGTTCTCGCCCTTCTGGCCCTGCGTGATGCATCCGATGGGATACACGCGCACAACACCAACCTCGGCGGCCCTCTGCATGATCAGCTCGGTGACCGCGCGGGTGTCGTTGGGCGGGACGGTGTTGGGCATGCAGCACACGGCGGAGAACCCGCCAGCCGCCGCGGCGGCCGTCCCGCTCTCGATGCTTTCCTTGTATTCCTGGCCGGGCTCGCGCAAGTGCACGTGCAGATCGATGAGCCCGGGCACGACCCAGCAGTCCTTGACCTCCACGACCTTTACGTCCTTGCCGGGGGCCGCAAGACCGTGCTCGATGCGCGCTATCTTTCCGTCGGTCACCAAAACATCTGCCTGGGCGTCGAGCTCACGCACAGGATCGATCACGCGACCGCCACGCAAGAGAATGTCAGGCATGAAAACGGCTCCTCATACAGGGGTTCTGCTCTCGGACTGACAAGACCTACTCCATCACATCGCCGCTGCCGCCGCCCAACAGGTACAGGACCGCCATGCGGATGGCCACGCCCCGGCTGACCTGGTCCAGGATCACGGAGCGCGGCCCGTCGGCCACGCCCGGATCGATCTCCACGCCCCGATTCATCGGCCCAGGGTGCATCACGATGGCATCGGGCTTGGCCAGGCCCAGCCGGCGCGAGTTGAGGCCAAAGTAGCGCGCATACTCGCGGGTGTTGGGAAAGCGGTTGCCGGCCTTCCGTTCCAGTTGAATTCGCAACATCATGACCACGTCGGCCCCCTGCAAGGCGGGCTCGATGCGGTCGTAGGCCTCGCACCCCAGCTTCTCCACGCCGATGGGCAAGAGCGAGCGCGGCCCAGCCACGCGCACCCGCGCGCCCATGGTTCGCAGGGCGAAGATATTGGAACGAGCCACGCGGCTGTGGTCGATGTCGCCGCAGATCACCACGGTCAGGCCCTCGATCCTTCCCTTGTGCGCGCGGATGGTCGAGGCATCCAGCAGGGCCTGAGTGGGATGCTCGTGCGCCCCGTCGCCGGCATTGACGATGGCGGCGCGAATGCGCTGGCTGAGCAGCAGGGCCGAGCCGGCTTGGGCGTGGCGGATGACCACGATATCCGGATCCATGGCGTCCAGGTTGGTGGCGGTGTCGATGAGGGTCTCGCCCTTGACGGTGGAGGATGACGAAGCGGTGAAGTTCACCCCGTCGGCCGATAGGCGCTTGGCCGCAATCTCGAAAGATGTGCGGGTACGGGTCGACGGCTCGAGGAAGAGATTGATCACCGTCTTGCCGCGTAAAGTGGGCACCTTCTTGATGGGCCGTTTGCGGATCTCCAGGAAGCGTTCGCCCAGGTCGAGGATGGTGGTGATCTCCTCCCGGCTGAGCCCTTCCATCCCCAGCAGATGCCGCTGTGCGATGGCGCCAGTCATTTGACGATCCTCTCCCGCAGGACGACCCGGTCGGTCTCCCCGCGATCGGTCAGCATCACGCGCACCGACTGGTCGGCGGTCGTCTGCAGGCGCACGCCCACGTAGTCAGGCTGGATGGGCAACTCCCGCCGGCCGCGGTCGACCAACACGGCCAGCTGTACGGCGCGTGGCCGGCCGTAGTCGGCCAGCACGTCCATGGCCGCGCGTACCGTGCGGCCGGTGAACAAGACGTCGTCGATCAAAACCACGGTACGGCCCGCGATGCTCTCCGGCAGCTCGGTGGCGCCAATCTCGGGTTTGGGCAGACCCGAGAAGACATCGTCGCGATACAGGGTGATGTCGATCGCGCCGAGCACGGGTGGTTTCTCGCCGCTGCCGACCAGGAGATCCACCATACGCTGGGCCAGGACCGCGCCGCCGGTGTGGATGCCGACCAGGTAGACCGAAGGACCGTTGCGCTCGATGATCTCGAAGGCGATCCGGCGCAGCACCCGGGCCATCCCCACGGCATCGAGAATCTCCCCTCGTTCGACCAGGTTGCTGTCCGGAGGTGCTGGGCGAAGCTTCATGTCTGATTCCCCTGCTTGGGTGTCGGTCGAGGCGCGGCCTCAACCGCCGATAACGCCCGACCCGCGGCCATCTGTCAAGCGGTCAAATGAACCAATGAGTCGCTCTTGCATACCCGCGCTGCTAGCGCGCGTGGCGCAGCTCAGCCAAAGCGGCACGGGCCGCCTCGGTCACCCGCAGCTCCTTGTCGTTGCGGGCCGCCCACTTGAGCGCCAGCAGGGCGCGGGCTCCCCCTACTCGCGCCAGGGCGTGTGCGGCGGCTGCGCGCACCGGCACGTATTCGTCGGTCTTCAGGCGCTCAACCAGAGCGGGCTCGCCTGAGGCATCGCCGATTTCCCCGAGGGCCTCGACCACCTCCAGTCGAGTCAACACGTCGGGTAGGTGGCGGACCAGGGCTGGCACGGCGGCCGGATCGTGCAGCTTGCCGAGGGCCACGACGATCGACTTGCACAGGGCCTCCTGGCCCGAACATTCATCGAGGGCCTCACCCAGGACGTTGCCGCCCCTGCCATCGCCGGCTTGGGCCAGGGCCAGGGCAGCGTGCAAGCGCAGCCGAGCATCCCCACCCGACCGGCCAAGTATCGCCAACGACCGCGCCCGGCCGGTGGCGTCTCCCAGCCGCACGGCCGCCACCGCCGCCCAGTCGCGAATTTCGTCGTCGTCGGCGGCGGCCATGGCTGCCACGACCGAGGAGCGCGTGTCTTGCCGGGGTGGCAACGCCTGGACCAGCAACCGGGCGGCTGTTCGCCGCTGCTGCAACGGCGCCCGTGACTGCAGCAAGGCGGCCAGCCCGGGCGCCGACTCTGGGTCGCCTAGGCGCGCGCTTTCGATGGTGCGGGCAGCCTCCCCTGCCGAATCGTCGGCACGGAGCAGACCGCTCGACTCGAAGCGCGCTTGTTCGGCCAGCCATACATCGAGCAAGCGATGCAACTCGGCCACTCGCTGCGGCCGCGCCTCAGCTAGATTGCGCTGCTCAGTTGGATCGGCCGCCAAGTCGAAGCTTGCGCAATAGTCCTTGGCCAGGTCGCAGATGAGCTTGTCCTGGCCGCTGACCACCATACGCTTGTCCTCCACCTCGGCAAACACCGGCGGGAAGTGGTCGTCGGGCGCGGGCGGTACCGCCAGCCACGGACCCAGATCGGTCCCACGCATGCGGGCCGGGGCCAGCAGGTCGAGCAGCCCCAGAATGGTGGGCGCGATGTCGATCAGCTGGACCGGGCCGGCCACCACGTGGGCGGACAGGCCAGGCACGAAGATGATGAGCGGCACGCGCACCTGTTCGTCGTAAAGGGAGGTGCCGTGTTAACGCCCGCCGTGCTCGTCGAATTCTTCGCCGTGGTCTGCGGCCACGATGATGATGGCGTTGGGCCGCTTTGCTTGCACATAGGCGATCACCCGGCCCACCACGGCGTCGCAATAGGCGATCTCACTGTCGTAGCGATCGATGTCGCGGCTGCCGAAATCGTGCCCTGGGTGAACCAGGTAGGGCTCGTGGGGCTCGAACAGGTGCAACCACAGAAACACCTTGCGGGGATTCTCCTTGCGGAAGAAGTCGTCGATCTGCTCGACCCGCTCATCGGCGTCCAGATACTCGTACTTGACGTACTCGAAGTCGAAGTTGCTGGTCTCGAAAGCCTTCATCTTCTGGGCATCGATGAAGAACACCGCGGGCGGGAAGAAGGCCGCGGTCTTCCAGCCGTAGCGACGAAGGATCCAGGGCAGGGTCTGGTGCTGGCTGTGAGGGGCCAAGCGCGCCACCGTCGGGTAGTACTTACCCGTCATCAGCGATGCGATGGAAAACGAGGTATGTGGAGCCTGGGCATAGGCCCGGGCAAAGCGTACGCCCCGTCTGGCCAGGGCATCGATGTTGGGCGTGGTGGGGCGGCCATAGCCATACGCCCCCAGGTGATCGGCGCGCGTGGCGTCCACCGTGATCAACACGACGTCCGCCCCGGGCCGGTGCGGCCCTTCAGGCAAGCGATTGGCCACCGCCGCCGCCACGGCAGGGCCGGCGTCAGGGCGTCGGGTGTGTCGGACCGGCAGGACGCGCAACACCAGACTGGTCACCTGAGTCTTTTCGAAGGCAAAGAAGCGCAGGCTCTGGCTGCGGCCCATGGCGGAAAGCTGGGCCGCGCCCAGCCCGGCCAAGGCCAAGACGCACACCAGCAAAGCGGCTGTCTGGCGCCTTGGTACCCGACGGCCCAATGCAACCCGGCCGGCCAGCACGCAGGCCGCGACCGAGAGCAATCCCAAAGACATGTGAAACCACGAATAGAGCCGCGGCAGCACCACGCGGTTGGCCTGCTCCGCGCAGGCCGCCAGGACGACAAGAGCGCCCGCCGCGGCCAGAGCCGGGCGAGCGCGTCCCGATGCGTTCTCACGATAGGCGAGCAGGCGCTGCCACAAGTTGCCGGTCGCGGCCACCAGCGCGAGCGCCAAAATGACGAGCGCCACCGAAATAGCCTGATGACCGGCGATGCGCGAGGCCTTGGGCCCAGCGAACAGGGCAAAGGCGTCGATGATCACCAAGGGCGCCGCCATCAGCATGGCCACCAGGCTCGCACTCGAAAGTCCCCGCGCGCGGGCGGCCAGCGGAGCCACGAGCAAGGAAAGGAGCCACGCCAGGAGAGCTAACCCCATGCCCAGCGCGGCCCCTGCCACACAACCGAGCGCGAGCAAGCGGGGCGCGTTCCACCAAGACGAGCCAACCAGCGCGGCCGAGATCGCGACCAGCGCGTCGCCCCCGCCGGCTAGCGCACCGCCGAGCAACCCGGCCCACAAGGCGCGTGTGAGCCCTCCGTTCATCCGGCTTCCTCGGCAATAGGCCGCCGGTGCAACCAGCAGGTCTCGACCGCCTGGCGCAAGGCCGCGTGTTCGGGCTGAGTCAGGCTTGCATCATCCGTCAAGAGCGCCTCGGCTTCCCGGCGCGCTTGCTCGACCAGAATGGCCGCGCCGGCGGGATCATGCTGCCACAGGGCGAGCAAGCCGGTCTGGCGCTCGCCGTAGATCTCGCCCGGGCCGCGCCTGCGCAGATCCTCCTCGGCGATGCGAAACCCGTCGTGGGTTTCCGCCACGAGGGCCAGCCGAGCCAGGGTCTCGGGATCCCGCGCACGCGTGAGCAAAAAACAGTGCGCGACTTGCCCTCCCCGTCCCACACGGCCGCGCAGCTGGTGCAACTGCGCCAGGCCGAAGTGCTCGGCATCTTCGATCACGATGACCGAAGCGGCCGGCACGTCCACGCCGACCTCGAGCACCGTGGTGGCCACCAGGACTTCAAGCGCGCCCGCACGAAAGGCGGCCACCACCTTCTCCTGCTCGGAGCTCGACATCTTTCCGTGCAGGAGGCCCACTTTCGCGGGCGCCAGCCGCACCCCCAAATCGCGATAGCGCGAGAGCACCGAGGCCGGGCGGCCGCCCTTGCCCGGCTCTTCGAGTATCGCCGGGCAAACCACGAAGGCCCGCTCGCCGGCCAGCACCGCGGCCTTGACTGCGGCCCATGCCTCGCGCTGGCCGGCCTCGTCCACAACCATACTCGTGGCCACGCGCCGTCGGCCCGGCGGAGATTCGTCGAGGGTGACCAGGTCGAGATCGCCGTAGGCGGTCAGAGCCAGGCTGCGCGGAATGGGGGTGGCAGACAGCACGAGAAGGTGGGGAACCATGCCCTCTTTTCGCTCGGGACTCCAGCCCCCCGCTCGGCGCAAAGCTGCCCGCTGGCCTACGCCAAAGCGGTGTTGCTCGTCTACCATGGCCAGGGCGAGACGTGGGACTCGCAGGCTCCGCTCTGGTTTGCGAGCCTCTAAATGGTTTTCCCCTTCGGCGGATCCCCCCGCAAAGAGCAAGGCATGCGTGCCTACCAACAGGTCGATCGTCCCGGCCGCGACGGCTTCCAGCACCCTCCGACGGGTTTGGGCCGGCAGCCCCGCATGCAACACCCCCACGCGCAGTCCCAGCTTGCCGCCCCATTCAGCCAAGGTCTGTCGGTGTTGCTCGGCCAAGACTTCGGTGGGCGCCATGAGCAGGCTCTGCCCGCCCGACCGGGCCACCAGCAGGGCCGCGGCAAACGCCACCACCGTCTTGCCGCTCCCCACGTCACCCTGAAGCAGCCGCTGCATGGGCAGGGGCCCGGCCAGGTCGACAAACAGGGTCCGGATAGCGCGTTCCTGGCTCGCGGTGAGGGCAAAGGGCAGCGCCGCCCGCAGCGAAGCCAATACAGCGTCGCCGCCGGTGCAGCGCCGGCCCGCGGCACGAGCCACCAGTTTGCGCTCCCGGGCCAATCCGACCTGCATCACGAAAAGGTCTTCGAAGGCCAGACGGCGTTGCGCCGGTGCCTGCCCCGCCTTCAGCTCCGCCAGCCTCTCGTCGGAAAGCGATGCATCGGGCTGGTGCACCTGGCGCAACGCCTCGGCGATCGACGGAAAGCAGAGGCGCTTCGCCACGCCCGAAGGCAGCACGTCGGGGACCAGACCCGCTGCCCGCTCGACCGCCGCACCCACCAGTTTTTCGATGGTTCGGCCCGGAACCTTTGCCACCACAGGATAGCG
>Ga0335069_10017323_pt1 | contig 10044 bp, 9 predicted proteins | sample Lox_Sample_11_FD_206714 | JGI IMG/M metagenome (GOLD analysis project Ga0335069, IMG submission 206714) | Soil microbial communities from Loxahatchee National Wildlife Refuge, Florida, United States - Lox_Sample_1.1 | ecosystem: Environmental > Terrestrial > Soil > Wetlands | place: USA: Florida...
AGCTTTTCACCCGGCGCCGTTCGCTCATGCCCGCAAGTCTGCCTGATATGATGCGTTGATGCGCCTTCGCCCCTTGCAAGCGCTCGTCGTGGCGCTGACGCTCGCGGGCTGCGTGGGCCTCCCGCGGCACGTCATCAAGTACCAAAGCGTCGCGCTGCGCACCCCGCAGCAGACGACCCTCGGCCAGATCGTCGCGGCCGCCGAGGACGATCTGCCGAAGAGCCGCTCGGGAATCCGGCTGCTCACCTCCGGCGAGGGCGCGTTCGACAGCCTGGTGGCGCTCGCCGATCATGCCGAGCGCACCCTCGACGTGCAGTACTACATCATCCACCAGGACGAATCGGCGCGCTCCATCCTGCAGCACCTGCGGGCCGCGGCCGATCGCGGCGTGCGCGTGCGCGTGCTGGTCGATGATCTCAACACCGCCGGCGAGGACCGCCGCTTCATGCACCTCGAACAGCACGCCAACATCGACGTGCGCGTGTTCAACCCCTTTCCCGGCGGGCGCTCCGCGACCTGGACCCGCATCCTCAACTCGCTCTCCGACATCCCGCGCATCAACCATCGCATGCACAACAAGCTGATGGTCGCGGACAACGCGCTCGCCATCACCGGCGGGCGCAACATCGGCGATGAGTACTTCACGCGCGACCCGCGCAGCAATTTCATCGATCTCGACGTCGTCGCCGCGGGTCCGGTGGTGCCGCAGCTGTCGGCGAGCTTCGATGCCTTCTGGAACAGCAAGTACGCCTATCCGATCTCCTCGCTCGCCTCCGGTGTCGCGGCGGAGTCGGCGCCGGCGCCGGGGCCGCTCATCGAGCCGGATCCGAGCTCCGAGGCCGACTGGCTCGCACACGATCTCGATGCGCACCGGCTGTCGCTCGACTGGGTACCGGCCACCGTGCTCGCGGATCGACCCGCGAAAATTGCGAGCGCGTCATCGCCCGAGCAGGAGATGACGATCGCCAACAGCGTGACTGCGCTGCTGAAGCAGGCGCAGCAGGACGTTCTCATCATTTCCCCGTACTTCGTCCCGGGCGCGGACGGGCTCGCGCTGCTCGCCGAGCTGCGCGGCCGGGGCGTGCGCATCCGGGTGCTCACCAATTCACTGGCCTCGACCGATGCGTCGATCGTTCACGACGGCTACGCGCGCTACCGGGTCGCGCTCCTGAAGCTCGGCGTCGAGCTGTCCGAGGTCCGGCCGCGGCTCGGGCAGAAGGCGCGCTTTCGCCCGTTCCACAGCTCCAACGCGAGCCTGCACGCCAAAGCCATCGTCATCGACGATCAGACCGTCTTTATCGGCTCGATGAACATGGACGGCCGCTCGGCGCGCTTCAACAGCGAGCTCGGCATCGTCATTCGCAGCACCGATATCGCGCAGCAGGTGAATGCGCTGATGGACGATCTGCACGCCGCCGGCAGCTATCGCCTGTCGCTCGATGCGCACGGACACGTGCTCTGGTCGAGCGGCCCGGCGGGGGCCGAGCAGGTGTGGCATCACGACCCCGGCACCAGTCTCTGGCAGCGCTGGGGCCTCAAGCTGTTGGCGCCGTTCGCTCCGGAGGAGATGCTCTGAGACGAGAGCGCCTTCAGCCCGGAGCGATGCGCAGGCCCGCCAGGTAGTCCTTCACTCTCGCGCGGAAGCCCTCGCTGCTGGTCACGGTCGCGCCGCCCTTGAGCACGAGGATGAAATCGCCGCGCAGCGTGCGGTTCACTTCGGCGAGGAAGTTCATGTTGACCAGACAGGAGCGGCTCACTTTCAGCATGGGCTGCGAGCGCAGCGCCTGCTCGGCTTGCACGAGTGTGCTGCGCGCGTGATAGATGTCGCGCCCGACGCGGATCGACACGTAATTGCGATCGGCCTCGATCAGCTCGACCTGCGCCGCCTCCAGCACGTGCAGCCGTCCGTTGAGCTCGGCGAGCAGCCGCGGGCGGGTCTCCTTGGGCTCCGCGCCGCGCTCGAGCTCGCTCAGCAGCCCCTTGAGCAGCGCATGGCGCTCGCCCGCGGGCGCCTGCGTGTGCCGCGGCCGCACGCGCGCGAGCGTCTTGCGGAAGCGCTCCTGATCGAAGGGCTTGAGCAGATAGTCGACCGCGCAGACCTCGAAAGCCGCGAGCGCGTACGTGTCGTACGCGGTGACGAACACCAGCGAGGGCAGCTCCTGCGGCCCGAGCGCGCGCGCCAGCTCGATGCCGTTCATCGGGCTCATGTGGATGTCGAGAAACGCGAGCTGCGGCTTGTGGGCGCGGATGGCCTCGAGCGCGCGGGTGGCGTCGGCATACTCGCCGATCACCTCGAGATCCGGCTCCTGTGCGCACAGCTCCCGGAGCGTGCGCCGGCCGGCCGGCTCATCATCGACGATCACGACCTGCATCATACCGAGGCCAGCACGCCCGTCGGCCGCACCGCGATCGGCGCCGGCGACTCGCGCAGCTCGGGCAGGCTGATTTCGCTCACCCACTCGCTCGAGGTGCGCCCGATCGTGAGGCGCGCGCGCCCGCCGAACTGCACCTCGAGGCGCTCGCGCACGTTCTTCAGGCCGATGCCGGCGCCGAGCGGCTGCTCGCTGCCCGCCACGGTGTTGCTCACGGTGAGCACCAGCATCTCCTCACGGCGGCTCACGCCGACGCGTACCGTGACGGCGCCCTGATGTCCCGCGAGCCCATGCACCACGGCGTTCTCGATCAACGGCTGCAGGATGAGGCTCGGCACGAACACCTCGGCGAGGTCCGCGGCCGGGGGCAGCAGCACGGTCAGGCGGTCGGCGAAGCGCCGCTGCTGCAGCTCGAGATACAGGCGCGCGAACTTGAGCTCATCGGCCAGGCTGGAAAAATCGCGCTCACCGGCATTGAGCAGCCGGCGCAGCAGATCCGCAAGCTGCACCACCATCGCCTGCGCGCCCTTCGGATCCCATTCGATGCTGCCGCGAATGGTGTGCAACAGGTTGAACAGCGTATGCGGCGAGAGCTGCATGCGCAGCGCCGCGAGCCGTGCGGCATGCCATTCGCGCTCGAGCGCGGCGCGCGTCAGCTCCGAGCGCCGGTAGCGCGTGTACATGCCGAGCCCGGTGACGAGCGCGAGCCCGAAGCCGTACGCGGGGATGAAGCTCACGAAGCTCGCGAGCCACAGCGAGGGCATGAGCGGCCCGGGCGTCGAGTGCGCGTGCTCGAGCATTTCCTGGCGCAGTCCTGCATCGCCCATCGCAAATTCGGCGAGCAGCATGACGGGGTAGGCGAGCGCGGCAAACGAGGCGCCGAGCACGGCCTGCAGCGGCACGGCCGCCCACAGCGGCCGCCACTCGATGCGCAATGACAACGCATAGGCTCCGCACAGCACCGGCAGCAGGATGAGGTGCTGCAGCACCCGCGCATCCCACGAGGCGAACAGCGGTTCGCGGGTGATGTTCGCGAAGCCCGTGCCCATGCTCCAGGCATAGAGCACGTTCGAGAGCGTGACGTACGTCCAGAAGAGTGTCACCACCCACAAGAACTGCCGTCGACCGAGGTCGGGCACGTAGCTGCGATTGGGACGTCGGCCGATCACGCTCATGGGTCCTGAAGCCTAGCGCAAGGAGGGCACCCGAGACCGCCGGCGCCGGCCTCCTGGGACGAGTCCGTGAGCTCGAGGGACGAGCTCGAGGGGATTGTAGCGACTCCGCCGGCGGTGCGGGGTTCTATGAGCGTGGTTCCCAACAAGCTTTTCCCACCCCAGGAGATCGTCATGCACGCCAACAAGTCCGCCCTCGCCCAACCCGTCGGGGATGCGTCCGCCGATGCGCCGCGCATCACGCTGCGCTACGCGGCCTCGAGCCTCGACAGCGCCGCGGGAACGGAGGCGCTGTATCGCCGCATCGTCGCGGCCGCCGAGCAGGTCTGCCCGGACACCGGCGGTGATCCGCTGCATTTCAATGCGGCTGTGCGCGCCTGCCGCGCGCAGGCCGTCGCACGCGCGGTGCAGGGCATCGGCAACCCGCGGCTCGCCGCACTGCACGAGGCACACCTCAAGCAGGGATGAGTGCGGTGGGTCGCGGTCGGGTCGGGACCGGCGGAGTGCCGCCGGTCCCGCACCCACTGAAGAGTCTTTAGTCGATGGCGATCGAGCGCGGATCGGCGCCCGCCGCGAACGGCGAACCCGGCACCGCGGTGAGCGCGCCGGTGGTGGCATCCACCGAGTAACCGGACAGCGTGCCGGAGAGCTCATCGGCGATGTACGCATACGCACCCGAGGGCGTCAGCGCGATGTCGAGCGGGAAATTGCCGGCGTTCGCGGTACCGCTCAGCGTCAGCGCACCGGTGCTCGGAGCGATGACATAGCTCGCCACATCGTTCGTTGCCGTGACATTCGCCACCAGCGCGAAGCGCCCACCCGGATCGAAGGCGATCGCCTCGGGGCTCGTGGTGGTCGCCAGCGGAAAGCCCGACAGCGCCGAGAGCGTGCCGGTCGAGGGGTTGAGCGAATAACCGCTCAGGTTGTGCGAGACCTCGTTGGCGACGTAGGCGAGGCTGCCCGTGGGATCGATGGCGATGCGCAGCGCGCCTTGGGCGGCGCCGAACGGTGAGCCGCCGAGCGGTGTCAGCAGTCCGGCGCCCGCCTCGACCGAAAAAGCCGAGACGGTGCCATCCGCATAATTGGTGACGTAGAGGAAGTTGCCGCCGGGATCCATCGCGAGCGAAGTGGGCTCGCGCCCGACCGCATAGGGTGAGCCGCTCACGGCGAGCGCCGTGCCGTTCTGGATCTGGTAGACCGAGACCGTATCGTCGGTCTTGTTGGCGACATACACGAACTGGTTCGCCGGATCGACGAGCACCGCGAACGGCCCGTTGCCCGTCGGCACCGGCTCGCTCGCGGAACTGAGCGCGCCGGTCGCAGGATCGATGGCGAAGATCGAGAGCGTGTTCGAGGCGTTGTTCACCACATAGAGATAGACGCCGTCGGGGTCGACGACCGCGGCCACGGGCGTGGTGCCGGTTGCGGCGTAGGGTGAACCCGACAGCGGCACGAGCGCGCCGCTCGAGGCGATCGCATACCCCGAGATGCTGTTCGAGCCCTGATTCACCGCATAGGCCACGAGGCCCGCCCGGTTGCAGGCGACGATCACGTTGGTGATGTCGGCGTTGTCGATGGTGCCCGAGCCGTTGTGGACGATGCAGGTCTGCGAGGGTTTGGACGGCTGAGTGGACACGGTGACCGAATAGGTGCCGCCTTTGTCGATGCCCGAGGAGAACTGAAAGCCGCCATTCGCCGTGACGGTGAGCGAGTTGCCGGAGTTGTCCTGGATGACGAGCCCGCTGCCACGCAGTCCCGTGACCACTCCGCCGACCCGGTAGCCGCTGCCGATATGGCAGGCGACGAGCGCGGCTGCGGAGGTGATGCCGAAGGCGGTGAGGAGAGTACGGGCTGTCACGCGTTCAGGTCCTGTGAAGGTCGGCATCATCTCATGGAGGCAGGGGCGAGGACGTCAAGAAACGTGCAGCTCTTGCAACGCCCCATGCCGGCCGCGTCATTCTATGATGCGCGCTCGCGCTCCACCAAACACGGCCGCGCCGGTGTTCGCGATTTCGTGCGACCGTTCAAACCGCTCCCCGGTCTCTTGCGTTAGGCTTCTTCTGTCGAGCGGAATGCGTCTGTCGCCTCATCGCGACAGGGGCGCGGAAACTTTCGGGACGGCGGCCCGCTCCAAGGAATCACATGCCTCATCGAACTGCGCGGCTCGGGATATCCGTACCTACCTGGCTCGTGCCGGTGCTCATGTCGCTGGCACCGGCGGCGCAGGCGGGTCTCGGTGAGCCGGAAGCCTCGATCGCGGCGGATGCCGCCGCACTCGGCGCGCACGTCAGCGCGAGCGACCTCGGAACGTACCGGATACATGAGATGCGTGCCGCCTCGGGCACTTTGGTTCACGAGTACGTGACCTCGGCCGGCACCGTGTTTGCCGTCACCTGGAGCGGTGAGCATCTGCCGAATCTCGTGCAAATGCTCGGCTCTCACTATGCGGCGTACATGAGCGCCGCGCGCGCCGCGCCTTCCGCGGCGACCCGCCAGCATCTTGCCGTGCACACGGATGATCTGGTCGTCGAGATGAGCGGCCACATGCGTGCCTATCGCGGCCGCGCGTACCTGAAGAGCGCGGTGCCCGCCGGCGTTTCAGCGGACGCCTTGCCATGAATCGCCAGGGGGCTCGCTGGCGTGCCTGCTTCGGCATGGTGCTCGGACTCGCCGCGCTCTCTTGCGGTGGCGGTGGCGGCGGCACGGGCAGCACGCTGTCGGGGGGCAGCGGCTCGAGCGGCGGCGGCGGGTCCGGGGCCTCCAACGTCGTCCCCATCGCCGTGAGCGCAGGCCCCTCTGGCGCCGCGTTCAACACCATCTTCACGACGGTCACCGTGTGTCTGCCGGGCACCAGCACCTGTCAGACCATCGACAACATCCAGGTCGACACCGGCTCCTATGGTCTGCGGCTGCTCGCCCCGGTGGTCACGCTGAGCCTGCCGGTGGCGATGCAGAACGGCAGCTCGCTGCTCGAGTGCGTCGACTTCCTCGACGGCTACAGCTGGGGACCGGTGACGCTCGTCGATCTCAAGGTCGGTGCCGAGACGGCCGCCTCGCTGCCCGTGCACCTCATCGGTGACGCGCGCTTTCCCAATGTACCGAATGATTGCGTGCAAAACGCCGGCCAGTCCGTCGAAGAGGATACCGTCGCTCAGTTCGGCGCCAATGGTCTGCTCGGTATCGGGCCCCTCGCCTACGACTGCGGCGATCTGTGCGCGAGCGCTCCGCAGGCCGCCAGCTATTACACCTGCACCTCCTCCGCCGCGAGCAGCTGCACCGGCGTCGCGGTGCCGCTCGCCAATCAGGTGCAGAACCCGGTCCGCCACTTCGCCAGCGACAACAACGGCGTGATCATCGAGCTGCCGAGCGTCGCGGGCACGGGTGCGGCGAGCGCGAGCGGCTCGCTGGTATTCGGCGTCGATACGGCATCGAACAACCAGCTCGGCTCGGCCACCGTGCTCACGCTCGGCGGCAGCAGCTCGACGAACCCGCTGCCGGCCGACCTGTTCACCGCCTTCAACGGGGCGACCGACGAGGCGTTCATCGACTCGGGCTCGAACGGTCTGTATTTCAACGATGCCGCGCTGCCGGCGTGCGCCAGTCCCAACGAGTCCTTTTATTGTCCGAGCAGCGCGCAGGCGCTCGGCGCGACGATCCAAGCGGCGAGCGGCAACGGCTCCGCGGCCCTGTCCTTCACCGTCGGCAATCTGGACGACATGCTGTCGGCCGATCCCGGCTTCTATGCCTTGCCGGAGGTGGCCGGCACCCTGTCCGCGGCCGCCAACGACTTCGACTGGGGCGTGCCGTTCTTCTACGGCCGCCACGTCGCTTACGTGATCGAAGGCGCCTCGAGCTCGGCGGGCAACGGGCCGCTGGTCGCGTTCTGATACCGCGCCGGGGCGCGGCCCGGCCCCGCTATCGGGCGGCGCGCCCCAGCCGCTAGACTTGCCGCCGATGTCTGCGGTGCTGCGTCTCGAATATCCGACGGCCGAAACCTTCGTGGCCGGACCTGCCGATGCGCGTTGGCGCGGGGTGCTCGGTCTCGTCGGCTACGGCGCACTGCCCGCGGCGGCCTCGCATCTTCCCGTGCCGGTGACGGCCAGCATGACACCGAGGCTCAGTGCGCCCGCCTCGTGCGAGCTGTGGCGCGTCGAGAGCAACGCGCCGCTCACCGACGGCGTCCACTCGGGGCGGCATGCGGCGGGTGCCGGCGTGCGCTTCCGGCACAGCGAGGAGTTGTTGTTCGGCGCGCTGCGGCTCGAGGAGGAGCGTTTCGCGGCGCTGGAGGGCGCGGCGGTCGAGGGCGCGACCCGGGCGACTGCGCTCGAGCAGGCGACGCTTGCCGCGTACGGCCAGATCTTCGATCTGCTGCGCGCCAGCGGTCATGCGCACCTCATCCGCGTATGGCACACCCTGCCCGAGATCAATCGGCAGTTCAACAGCGCCCGCCAGCGCGCGCTGCGCGCCGCTGGACGCGCGACGACGGGCGAGGTGCCCGCCGCGAGTGCCCTCGGCTCACCACCCGGGAGTCCTGTGTCGATTCATTTCCTCGCGGCGCGGGAGCGTCCCATGGTGATCGAGAACCCGCGACAGATGAGCGCCTATCACTATCCGCCGCGTTACGGATTGCACACGCCGAGCTTCTCGCGCGCCTGCATGCTCAAGGAGGGCCGCGGCACCAACCTGTTCATCTCCGGGACCGCGAGCATCGTCGGTCACGAGAGTCGCCATGCGGGCGACGTGGTCGCGCAGACCCGCGAGACCCTTGCCAACATCGAAGCGCTCCTCGATGAGGCGAACCGTCGCGCAGGCACCTCGCAATACCGGCTCGATCGACTGTGCTTCAAGGTCTACGTGCGCCGACCGCAGGATCTGTCGCTGATCCAGGAAGCGCTGCTCGCGGTGGTGCGCCCGCGCATCCCGGTCGTCTACGTTCAGGCCGACGTCTGCCGCACCGACCTGCTGGTCGAGATCGAGGCCACCGGACATCGCGGCCCCGAGCCCGGCTGAGCGAGACGGTGGCCCGGCCCTAAAGCTTCTGCACGAGTCGTCCCAGCCATTCGTAGAGCGCCGTGTGCGAGCGATCGAGCGCGCCGGCGGAGGGCACGAAGGCGAGGGGGCCGCGCTCATCATGCGTCCACATTTCTGCGGGCGCCGGGATCACCTCGAACCCCGCCTGCGTGAACTCGTTGACGGAGCGGCGCAGGTGCATGCTCGAGGTGACGAGGATGATCCGGTCGACGCCTTCGTGCATCAGCAGCCGCCTCGAGAACAGCGCGTTCTCGTGCGTGGTGCTCGAGGCGTTCTCCAGCCAGCGCACCGGCACCTGCAGATCCTCCTGCATGAAGCGGCGCATGGCGAGCGCCTCGCGCGGCGCGCCGGAGACCAGCACCGGCAGATGCGTCGCGCGTGCGATGCGCGCGGCTTCGACCAGGCGCAGATCGGTGTGCAGGCTCGGCGCATCGGCGCCGACCTCCGGCGCATTGCGCCGCACGCCACCGCCGAGCACCACGATCGCCTGGGCTCGCGAGGCCGGCGCCTCGGGGTGCGTGAGGTCGATCGGTGGGTAGGACTCGGTCGCCCGCACGAGCGCGTCCGAGACGAGCGGTGTCGCGAGCAACCAGAGGCTGCCGATCGAGAGCGCACACAAGCTCAATGCCAGGCGCGGCCGGCGGCGCCACCCGCAGAGCAGGCCCGCGAGCCCGACGATGATCGCGATCGACGGCGGCAGCAGCAGGACCTTGAGAAAGATGCGGTACTCGATCGGCATCGGCGTCTTCGGGTGATGCCAGAGCTTATCACCGGGCGAGTCTGGCGACCCGAGGCGTCATGGGCACCGGTCATGCGGACCCGCGCGACCCGTGTCGATGACCAGCCAACCGGGTACCATGCCGCCTCGGAAGCCGATCGGAAATCACGAGGGGGACGTGGCTTGACGTACGCTCGACGGGACTTCGTTCGCATGCTGGCGGCCGCGCCGCTTCTGCGCCTCGAGCGCGCCGAGCCCGAGCTCATCCTGTTCAACGGTTCGATCACCACCCTGCATGGCGCGCTCCCGCAGGCCACGGCGCTCGCCCTGAGCGGTGGGCGCATCCTGGCGGTCGGCGCCGACCAGGAGGTGCTGGCCCTTGCCGGGCGCCGTACGCGCCGCCTCGATCTCGGCCGCCATCGGGTGTTGCCGGGCTTCAACGACGCCCACGCGCATCCCTGGGATGCGGGCATCTATGCGCTCAAGTTCGTCGCCTGCGACAAGTCCTCGATCGAGGAGATCACGGCGGCGCTCAGGGCGCGGGCAGCGGCGACGCCGCCGGGCCACTGGGTACGCGGCTATCTGTACGATGACGGCAAGACCCCGCGGCCGCTGTCGCGCGCCGACCTCGATGCCGCCGCGCCGGATCACCCGGTGCTGGTCGAGCACCGCGGCGGGCACACCGGTTTCATGAATTCGCGCGCCTTCGAGCAGGCGGGTATCAGCGCGAGCACACCCGACCCCGCCGGGG
>Ga0335069_10017324_pt1 | contig 10044 bp, 10 predicted proteins | sample Lox_Sample_11_FD_206714 | JGI IMG/M metagenome (GOLD analysis project Ga0335069, IMG submission 206714) | Soil microbial communities from Loxahatchee National Wildlife Refuge, Florida, United States - Lox_Sample_1.1 | ecosystem: Environmental > Terrestrial > Soil > Wetlands | place: USA...
CGCTGCGACGTTTGGGGATTCGGGCGGACGCTCGACCACCGGCGCGCGACATGCACGATCGTAGAGCGACGTCTTTCTCGCGTCAAAACGATCGCGCGCCTTGACTCTTCCCGTGGGCGTAGTAGGTGAGGATCAGGTCGACGCTTTCGATGTTGCTCGTGCTGCTGATCGGTTCGGTACTGTTCGGGATTCCGACGATCGCACCGGCCATCGAGACCGTGGCACTGGTTCCCGCCACGCCCGAGCTCGCGGTGTTCGTCAGCGAGACGCCGGACCAGGTGCTGCTCCGGATCCCGGTGCGGGTCGCCGTCGACCCGGACTCGGTCGAGGTGCGGCTCGCCGGCCGCGCGCTCAGCGTCACCGCGCGCGAGCGGGAGAGCGGCCGGCAGCTCCACTCGCGCGAGATCACACTCGACGGCTCCGCCGTGGAGGGCGGGGCCGAGGCCAGCTACGACGACGGCTGGCTGACGGTCGAGCTGCGAAAGCGGAAGCCGGCCCGCTCGCACTGACGGGTCGCGACGCGCGCCGCGGTCACGCGGGCGTGAAGCGCACCGGCAGGTGCTTGATGCCCGCGATGTGGTTGCCGCGCATCCGCACCGCCGGTCCCGCGGACGCGACGTCGGGCAGGCGCCGGAACAGCTCCTCGAAGAGTATCTGGACCTCGAGCCGCGCGAGCGCGGCGCCGAGACAGAAGTGCGGGCCGAAGCCGAAGGTCAGGTGCTCGTTCGGCGACCGGCCGACGTCGAAGCGCTCCGGATCGGGGAAGACCCGCTCGTCGCGGTTGGCGGAGACGTACCACACGACGACCTTGTCGCCGGCGCGGATCTCCTGCCCGGCGAGCGCGACGTCGCGCTCGGCGGTGCGGCGGAAGTGCATCACCGGCGTCACCCAGCGGAGGATCTCGTCGACGGAGGTCGGGAAGAGGGCCGGGTCGGCCTGGAGGCGCGCGCGCTCGCCGGGGTGCTCGAACAGCGCCAGCAGGCCGCCCGAGATCGCGTTGCGGGTGGTCTCGTTGCCGGCGACCGAGAGCACGAGCATGAAGGCGTTGAACTGCGCCGGGTCGAGGCGCTCGCCGTCGATCTCGGCCGCCAGCAGCAGCGAGGCGACGTCGTCGGCCGGCCGCTCGCGACGTGCGGCCTGCAGCTCGCTCGCGTAGGCGTAGAGCTGCATGGCGGCGATCGGGCCGTCGGCGGCGGAGTCGGCGTACTCGAGGTCGTCCATGCCGACCATCGCGTTGCTCCACCCGACGATCTTGCCCCGGTCCTCCACCGGGATCCCGAGCAGCTCGCAGATCACCTGCACCGGCAGCTCGCTCGCGACGTCGGTGACGAAGTCGCAGGCGCCGCGCGGCGCCACGGCGTCGAGGATCCGGCGCGTCAGCTCCCGGATGCGGGGTTCGAGCGCGCGCATGATCTTCGGAGCGAAGGCCCCGCTCACCAGGCGGCGGTGCTTGCCGTGGACGCCGGGCGCCATGCTGGGCAGCGTCTCGCGCTGCGCGGCCAGCAGGTCGTCGGGGAAGTCGCGCAGCATGACGCCGCCGCGCCACGAGGAGAACGTCGCCTGGTCGAGCGACACCGCGCGGACGTCGTCGTAGCGGGTGACGGCCCAGAAGCCGGGGCCGCCCGATTTCTCGGCAAAGAACGCCACTGGCGCTTCGGCGCGCAGGCGGCGGAACGTCGCGTGCGGCGGGCCGTCGAGAAAGACGTCCGGATCGCTCAGGTCGGCGACGCCAGCGGGCGGGGAACGGTGTGCTGTGGGACTCGGCACGCGGAGCGGTTACGCCGTGCGCGCCTGTGGGTCAAGCGACGCTCACGGGAATTTGAGCACACCCTTCTTGGTCGCGTGGAACGTGCCGCCGCCCGTGGCGCACACGTTCGTCGCCTCGGCGGTGTCGGGATTGCGGAGCGCGAGCACGACGGTGACCGGGCCGGCCGCCGGAGGAGTGAGAGTGACCTGCTTGCCGCCGGCTTTGAATCGTCCCGCGCCGGTCTTCTTCCGGCTCACGATCAGGCGGTCGACGCCCAGCGCGGACGCGACCGCATGGCCCGGATCCTTGAAGCTCACGCCGCTCTTCTTCCGCGTGAGCGACGCCGCCGGTACGTGCGCGCAGAGGATCTCGCCGCCGGCGCCCGCGAGCTGGACGAACGCGTCCTGGGTGGCGGTGGCGCCCCCCTCGAGGCCCGACGTAGAGAGCGTCGCCGCGAGCGCCAGCTTCACGGCGGCGCCCGGCTTGATGACGCCCTTCTTGAGCCTGAGGGTCGCGGTCTGCCCCGGGCAGCAGTCGGCGTCCTCGAAGTCGGTCTGGCCGTCGCCGTCGTCGTCGAGGCAGTTGCCGCACAGCTCGAGCGACGGGATGGTGGTCGTGGTCGTCGGGGTGTCGGGGTCGCAGGCGTCGGGGATCAGGTCGCCGTCCATGTCGCCGGTGTCCGCGCCGCAGGGCACCGGGACGGGGCCGCCGTTGAGCGAGCCGAGGGTGCCGGTGCGGCCCATCGGGCTCGAGTCAGTGACGCTGGTGCTGCCGGCCGGGTCGTCGAAGTTGTAGAGCAGCTGGGTATTGGCATCGCTGGGGAGATCGCCGGTGGGCGGGGTGAACGACGCGCCCGTGTAGCGTGCGACGTCGCTCACGCGAACCGAGTCGAGGAGCCCGACGAAGGTGGTGTACCCGTGGACCAGGCTGGCGCCGACGTACATGAGGCCGACGGCGTCGTCGACGTCGCCCGAGCCCGCCCGCGACCCGACCAGCATGCCGTCGAAGTACAGGTGCTCCTCGGCGCCGTCGTAGACGTAGGCGGCGTGGTGCCAGGTGTCGAGCGTGATGTTGGCGACCGCGCCCGCCAGGACGTTCGGATTGTTCACCGGGTAGTCGAAGCCGTAGACGCCGCTCCCCGGCGCGACCTCGAAGAACTTGTCCTCCCCGAACGGCTCGACCTCCTCCAGGATCATCCCGCTGCCGTCCGTCGACTTGAAGAGGAAGACCGCCTCGTAGGTGGAGGCGGTGCCGATGACGGTCTGACCGCTCACCTGAACGTACGCGTTGATGTCGGGGAGGTACAGGAACCCGGCGCGGGCCGAGGTCGAGCCGAGGGCGAGCAGGGCGAGGATCAGGCCGAGGATGCGGCGGGACGCCATGGGGTTCCTCCAGGAGATGCCGGTTCGGCGCGTCATACGCCCGCCGGTCGCGAGGGTCAACGGACGCCGGTGTCGGTTGCGCCGCCGTGCTATACGCCTCGCGCGATGGCGGTGCATGAAGCGACCGGCGAGGTCGCGCCCCGGCGACGCGAGCGCCTGCTGATCGTCGGCCTGACGCTCGCCAACGCGGCGCTGGCGACGGGCGTCTGCGCGCTCGCGGGCACCGACGCGCACGGGACGGAGCTCGCGCTCCGGACGACCGCGCGCGTGTCGATGGTCTACTTCCTGCTCGCCTTCCTCGCGACGCCGCTCCACCGGCTCCGTCCGGGAGCGGCGAGTCGCTTCCTGCTCCGCTACCGCCGCGCGTTCGGCGTCGTCTTCGGGCTCAGCATGTCGATCCACGTGCTCTGCATCGTCCGGCTCTTCCGGCTGTTCGCGCCGGTGCGCCCGCCGATGGTCACCGACGCCGACTTCTTCATCGGCATCCCTGGGCTGGTCCTGGTGGCGCTGATGACGGTCACGTCGCTGTACGCGCTCCGGCGCCGCCTGGGGCCGATCCGGTGGGGCCGCCTGCATCGCACCGGGCTCTGGGTGGTGTGGGCGATCTTTTTCCTGTGCCTCGTCGACAGCGTCGGGCGGAAGGCGTCGCAGCACCCCGTGCTGGAGTATTACTCGTTTATCGGGGTGCTGGTGGCTGCCTGCGTCACGAGGATGGCGAGCGCCCGGGCGTCGATTCCTTGGACGGGAGCCTCCGGGCTGCGGTAGTGTCCCGGGGCGATGACGTACCGCGCCTCGCTCCTTCTCGCTGCCGGCCTGCTCCTCGGCGCGCGCTCTGGCCTCGCGGCCCGGTGCGCCTCGCCGCAGCCGCCTGCCGACCTCGGCATCGACCTCGCGACGCAGGACCGCTGCGACCCGCTCGTCCCCGAGCACTGCCTGCTGCCGTACCCCAACGACTACTTCACGGTGCGCGACCGGACGCCGACCGGCCGGCGCGTGGCGCTGGTCGCGGAGTCGACGCCGGCCAACGTCGACGGGAGCCACCTGGACGTGACCGAGCTGAACCACTCCGACGGCTTCAGCCCGGGCGCAGGCCTGCTTACGTGGGCGCCCGACCTCGACCTCGGTCGCTCGGGCGTGCCGCCGCTCACCAACATCGGCTGGTCGCTGTCCGCGGAGTCGCCGATCGTCGTGGTCGACACGCGCACCGGCTACCGCTGGCCGGTGTGGGGCGAGCTGGACATGAACTCGCCGCCGTCGGCGCGCGCGCTCATCATCCATCCCGCGACGAACTGGCTCGAGGGGCACCGCTACGTGGTCGCGCTCCGCGGCCTCGTCGACGGCGCCGGCACCCCGCTCGCGGCGTCGCCCGCGTTCGCGGCGTACCGCGACGGCACCTGCACGACCGACGCGACGTTCGAGGCGCGTCGCGCGCACATGGAGCAGCTCTTCGGGACGCTCAAGCGCGCCGGCGTCGCGCGCGCGGACCTCCAGCTCGCCTGGGACTTCACGGTCGCGAGCGCCCGCAGCATCGCCGGCCGGATGCTCGACGTGCGGAACGACGCCTTCAAATGGCTCGGCAAGCGCGCGCCGGTGTTCGCGGTCACGTCGGTCGAGGACAATCCCAACCCCGAGACCTTCCGCCGCGTCCACGGCACGTACGAGATCCCGCTCTACCTCACCGGCGACGGCAGCCCCGGGCAGCGGCTCGCGCTCGACGCGCGCGGCCGCCCGCAGCGGCAGGCGAAGCCGTACACGGCGACCTTCACGTGCGACTTCCCGCCCGCGGCCGTCACCACGCCCGCGCGGATGAGCCTCTACGGCCACGGGCTCCTCGGCGACCAGGGTGAGGTGAACGGCTCGCTCGTCCGCACCATGAGCGCCACGTACGACGTCGGCTACTGCGCCAACGACTTCATCGGGATGGCCGAGGAGGACGTGCCGAACGCGATCGCCATCCTCCAGGACCTCTCGAAGTTCCCGTCGCTCGCCGACCGGCTCCAGCAGGGGCTGCTGAACGCGCTGTTCCTCGGCCGCCTCATCCGCCACCCTGACGGCTTCGCGAGCGACCCGGCGTTCCAGGTGAACGGAAAGTCGCTGCTGAACAGCGACGAGCTCTACTACGACGGCAACAGCCAGGGCGCGATTCTGGGCGGCGCGCTGTGCGCCATCGCGCAGGATTTCCGCCGCTGCGTCCTCGCCGAGGCCGGCATGAACTACTCGATGCTGCTCCAGCGCAGCGTCGACTTCGACCTCTACAAGCTCGTCCTCGACGGCAGCTATCCCGACCCGTTCACGCAGCTGCTCGCCTTCACGATCGGCCAGGCGTTGTGGGACCGCGGCGAGACCGACGGCTACGCCCAGCACCTCACGCGGGCGCCGTACCCGCGCACGCCGAAGAAGACGGTGCTGCTGCTGGGCGCGGTCGGCGACCACCAGGTGAGCCAGTTCGCGCTCCAGGTCGAGGCGCGGACGATCGGCGCGATGGCGCACGTGCCGTTCGTCGGCGCGGGGCGGGAGGTCGGGGGTGAGAACGGTTGGGGGATCCCGCCGATCCCGCGGTATCCGTGGAGCGGCTCGGCGTACTTCCTCTGGGACACGGGCTCGCCGCTGGCGCCGCTCGTGAACCAGCCGCCGCGCGAGGGCCACGACCCGCACGACGACACGCCGAAGATCCCGGCGGTGCAGGCGCTGAAGGACGCCTTCATGCGGTCGGACGGAACGGTGACCGACGTGTGCGCCGGGCAGCCGTGTACCGGGCCGCAGTTCTGAGCGACGGCGCGCGGCGTCTACGGCCGATGCGCGACCGTCGCGGGGCTCGTCCGCGGCAGGGTTGACCGCCGCGGCCCGGCCAGCACCGCATCCTGGGCCTCAGGGCGGCGGTGGTCGCGTCGATGCAGCAGGGCGACGCGCAGGCCGCGCGCGAGTACGCGTGAGCCGCCCCGGGCCGGGCAACGCGCTGGTCGGGACGTGCGGCGAACGTCGGGGGTGCGCGCAGCAGTGATGCTCGAGACGCGTTGACTCGGGCGGCGCGATCGGGTCCCCTCCAGCCGAGATGATCTCTCCCGACCTCGATCGATTCTTCCGTGCGCGCCGCGTCGCCGTCCTCGCGATCGCCCGCGGCGAGCGAGCGCCGCTCGCCACGCCCGTCTGGTACGACTGGGACGGCACGCGGTTCGTCGTCCAGGTGGAAGCGACCAGCGCCAAGGCCAAGCTGGTGCGGAAGCGGGTCCCCACGCCGGTGACGCTCACCGTCCAGAGCGAGGTGCCGCCCTACCGGTACGCGGTGGTCTACGGCGCGGCGACCATGGGACCGGCTGCGACCGGGCTCCGCACACGGCTGGCGCGCCGCTACTTCGGGCGGCTGGCCGGGGACATGTACGTGGCGCAGGAAGAGCGGCGCGGGGTGGGAGAGCCGTCGCTCCAGGTGATCGCGATCAACCCGGAGCGGGTCGTGTCGCACGACTTCCGCCCCGAGGCCGGGGCGTTCGGCCGACTCTTCTTCGGGGTGCGGCGGTGGTTCTTCCCGGTACCGGCGTAGGCGGCACGCGGGTCGACTCGCCGGGGCGCGTCGGGACACGTCCGGAGGCGCGCCGTGGCCGTACATCTTCGTCGCGTTTCTCGCCGTGCTCGCGGTGACGACGACCGGCGCCCAGTCGCTCACGGCGTTCCGCTGGGAGGTGTTCCAGCGCGAAGCGTCGTTGCGCGCCACCCAGGAGCAGCTCCGGACGGCGCTCGCCCGCGCCGAGAGCGCCGTTGCGCTCCGCTCGCGCCTCGTGACCAACGTCTCCCACGAGCTGCGGACGCCCGTGAACGTCATCATCGGCTACGCGGACATGCTGCTCGACCCCACGCTGGCGCCGCCGGAGGTCGCGGATCTGGCCGGCCGCGTCCGCGGGTACGGCGTGACGCTCGAGTCGCTCGTGAGCGGCCTGCTCGACCTCTCGCGGCTGTCGTGCGGGAAGGTCGAGATCGCGCTCGCCGACCGCGCATTGTCTTCACGTCCGACCCCGTCCGCGTCCGCCAGGTCCTCGACAACCTCGCCGCCAACGCGGCCAAGTTCACCGACGAGGGGACGATCACGCTCCGCGCACGGGCGGGCCACGACTGGGTGACGTTCACCGTCCACGACACCGGGTGCGGCGTGCCGACCGAGAAGCACGAGGTGCTCTTCACGGCCTTCGAGCAGCTCGGGCCCGGGAGCGCGCTCGGCGGCATCGGCCTCGGTCTGGCGATCGTCCGCCAGCTGACGGAGCTGCTCGGCGGTACCATCGAGCTCGACAGCGCGCCGGGCGCGGGAGCGACCTTCGCCGTCACACTGCCGGGAACCGTGCAGGAGACGGGGGCGGCGCAAGCGACGAGCGACGAGGCCGCCTGACCGGCGGCCGACGACGTCGCGCCGTGAAGCCCGCCCGGCCGCGGCGCGAACGGCGACCTCAGTGACAGTCGAGGAGGTTCAGGAGCAGCGCGATCTGCTTCGTCTCACCGCCGTCCGAACCGGGGAGGCCGAAGCCGGTGAAGCTCACGCCTTTGGCTGCTGTCGTGTGCTTCCCAGGGGCGGCCCCATGTCCCATGAGAGCACCAAGCAGACCAACGCCACCACCAGGGCGGCGATGCCGTGCTTCACGTGGATCACGTCCGAACCAGGATCGTAACCGAGCGCGGTCGGCAGCGGTAGCGAACCGGCGGGTTTGGTGAAGTAGAGCGCCGCGAGCGCCACCGCAACGACTCCCGTCACAGCGAGGATCACTCTGATCACACCTCTCATCGCACCTCCGGTGGATGAGGCGAATACCACCGCGGTCTCCCGGCTACCATCACGGTGAAGCGATGCGCACCCGGTCCCGGGCGGCAAAGATTCGTCGCTCGTCGATGCGGTGGTGCCCGGATTCGTGCGACACGCGATTCAGGGAACGAGGCCATGCCGTGGCATCTCGCTTGCTCCGTCGAAGGCAACTCCGATGCGCCACGTCGCCACGATCGGGTCGCTTCTCGCCGTCCTCTCGACGGGGATCGCTGGGGCATCTCGCCCCATATCCGCCGGACGGTGCGCCATGGCCCAGAGCCGTGCGGCTGGCAAGGACGTAGCCGCGAAGCTCGCCTGCTATGCCCACGCCACGATCACCGGAAGTCACGTGGGCCCCGTCTGCCTGGCCGCTGCCGACGCGCGGCTTGCCGCCGCCCTCGCGAAGGCGGCGGCCCGAGGCGGCTGCGCCAACCCCAGGAACGATGGCGCGATCGCCGCCGCCGTCGACGACTGCGTCGCCGCGCTCACCCCGCTGCTGACGACGCGGCCATGCGACGTCGCGAAGAGCAAGGCGGCTGCGGCCGACGCGGCGGCGATCCTCAGGTGCTACCAGCGGGCCGCGCTGGCGGGCGGCGCGGTCGACCCCGTCTGCATCGCGGCCCCGGAGGCGAAGCTCGCCACCCGGCTGGCGCAGATCGCCGCGCGCGGGTGCGGCGCGGCGTCGGATACCGGCATCGCGCCCGCGGTCGAGGCCTGCGTCGCAGGCATCGACGCCGAGACTCCGGTGACGACCACGACCACCTCGTCGGTCACCACCACGACGAGCATCCCCGGGGGCACGACGACTACGACCGTCCCGGGAGCAATCCTCTCCGGCTGCGCTTCCGGCGGCTATTCCACGGACGTCACGATCGCCGGCACCGGCTTCACCGTCATCGCCGACTCGGGCTCGACGACGCTCGGCGTGGCGTCGAGCCTGTGCGCGCAGTGCACCGGACTCTCGCCACGATACACGCAGGGCGCGACCGGCACGAACACGGGGCTCACGGCCTCCACCACCTACGGCGACGGGTCGACGTGGGCGGGACCCGTGATCAGCGACCTGGTGTCGGCGGCCGGAGCTGCGAGCCTGCGCATGGCGTTCGTGGCGATCGACTCGCAGACCGGCTTCTTCCAGCCCGGGGGGTGCAACTTCACGCCGGTCGCGAACACGTACCAGGGCATCCTCGGCCTCGGCGGCGCGGCGCTCGCGGAAGCCGGGACGGATTCCTACGTCGACAAGCTGTCGACCTCGCTGACGCACGACCTCTTCGCGGTGCAGCTCTGCGGGGTGGGCGGGCACATCTGGTGGGGCGGCTACGACCCGACGGCCCTGATCGGGGCGCCCACCTACACGCCGCTCATCGCTGCCAGTCCGTATTACGCCGTCGTGCTCTCGGACCTGCGCGTCGGCGGGAGCAGCCTCGGCTTCGGCGCGGCGACGTTCGGCGACACGCTCGTCGACACGGGCACGACGGCCATCCTGCTGCCGACGGCGGTGTTCAACGCGCTGGCCGCCAGCGTGGGCGCGCTGCCGGCGTTCCAGCAGAACTTCGGCGGGGCGGCCTGGTTCAGCGGCTCGACGTGCAACGTGCCCAACACCCACCTGACCAAGGCGCAGCTCGACCAGGCGCTGCCGCCGCTCACGCTCGTGTTCCCCGCGGTCGGCGGCGGGTCGTTCTCGGTCCAGCTCCCGGCCACGGACTCCTACCTGCTGCAGCAGGACGACTCGCTCGGCAACGCGTACTATTGCCCCGGGATCGAGGCGGGGGCGCTCACGATCGTCGGCGCGAACGCGATGCACACGCTCATCACGGTCTTCGACCACGAGCATGGGGCGATCGGGTTCGCGCGGCAGCAGGGGTGTCCGGCGCTCGCGGGCGAGCGGAGCCTGGCGGCGCGCGCCACGGCGCCGGCGCCGCTGCCGAAGCCGCCGTACCGGCACCGACCGATAGCGCGCTGACGGTCACGTCACGCGATGGAGCTTCAGCGTCTTCTTGTAGACGGCGGTGAAGGTGCAGGTGCTGTGGTCCCCCGGTCGTCCGAGAAAGCGCTGCTCCCCGTGAACTTCCTGGGGTTCGACGTCGCCGTGAAGGCGGCGGTGATGGTGTACGTCACCCCGCGGGTCGTCC
>Ga0335069_10017326_pt1 | contig 10043 bp, 11 predicted proteins | sample Lox_Sample_11_FD_206714 | JGI IMG/M metagenome (GOLD analysis project Ga0335069, IMG submission 206714) | Soil microbial communities from Loxahatchee National Wildlife Refuge, Florida, United States - Lox_Sample_1.1 | ecosystem: Environmental > Terrestrial > Soil > Wetlands | place: USA...
CCCGCGTCCATGACCGCGGACCCGCTCGCGTTCGACCGCCGCGACCTCGAGGCGCTCGGCGAGGCCCTCGACCGGCTGGGCGAAGGGTTCGCCGCGCTGCCCGCGACGGAAAGCCCGCGCGACGCCGACCCGGAAGCGGTTCGCGCGGTGCTCCGCGAGACCGCAGGCCGCCTGGCGGACAACTACCCGTACTTTCACCCGCTCTACGCGGGCCAGATGCTGAAGCCGCCGCACCCGGTCGCGCGCCTGGCCTACGCGCTCGCGACCTGGATCAACCCGAACAACCACGCGCTCGACGGCGGCCGCGCGACCTCGGCGATGGAGAAGGAGGCCGTCGCCGCGCTCGCACGCCTCTACGGCTGGGAGACGCACCTGGGTCACCTCTCCGGCGGCGGCACGATGGCGAACCTCGAAGCGCTCTGGGTCGCCGGGAAGATCGCGCCCGGGAAGGCCGTCGTCGCGTCGTCGCAGGCGCACTACACGCACGGGCGCATCTCGGCGGTGCTCGGGCTGCCGTTCGAGGAGGTCGCGTGCGACCGCTTCGGCCGCCTCGATCCGGCGGCGCTGGCGGCGCGGCTCGATCGCGGCGGCGTCGGCACCGTCGTCGCGACCCTCGGCACGACGGCGACCGGCTCGGTCGACCCGCTGCCCGAGATCCTGGCGCTTCGCGAGCGGCACGGCTTCCGCGTTCACGCCGACGCGGCCTACGGCGGCTACTTCCGGCTCGCCGAGAACCTCGGCGCGCCCGCGCGCCGGGCGTTCGACCGCGCGGGGGAGGCGGACTCGATCGTGATCGACCCGCACAAGCACGGCCTGCAGCCGTACGGCTGCGGGTGCGTCCTCTTCCGCGACCCGTCCGTCGGCCGCTTCTACAAGCACGACTCGCCGTACACGTACTTCAGCTCGAACGAGCTGCACCTGGGCGAGATCAGCCTCGAGTGCTCGCGGCCCGGCGCGAGCGCGGCCGCGCTCTGGGCGACGCAGCGGCTCCTGCCGCTCGAGCGGGGAGGCGCCTTCGCGACGCGGCTCGCCGAATCGCGCGCCGCGGCCCTCGACCTCCACCGGCGGCTCGCGGCGGACCCGCGGTTCCTGCCCGCGTTTTCTCCCGAGCTCGACATCGTGGTCTGGCTCGTCCGCGCGGCCCGGGCGAGCGACTGCTCGGCCCGTGCGCGGCGCCTCTTCGACGAGGCGGCGCGCCGGGGCCTCCACCTCGCGCTCGCGGAGCTCCCGGCGGATTTCTTCGGCCTCGAAGCGGCCGGGATCGCCCGTGACCGCGAGACCGTGACCTGCCTGCGCTCGGTCCTCATGAAGCCGGAGCACCGCGCCTGGCTCGATCGGATCTGGGCGATCCTGGCGGCGTCGGCGGAGTCGGCGTGACGGCCGCGGTGCGGCCCGCGCGCGCGGAAGACCGGGCGTTCGTGCTGGCGACGGCCGAGCGCCTCGCGGCCTTCGGGCCGCCGCCGTGGAGGACGCCGGCGGAAGTGGTCGAGGGCGAGGCGCGGACGCTCCGGAATTTCTTCGATGCGCCGCCGTCCAACGCCGCGCTCCTCGTCGCGGAGGACGAGGCGCACCGCCCGCTCGGCTTCGCGTACGTGGAGATTCTGCGCGACTACTTCCGGCTCGACGAGCACGGGCACGTCGGGATCCTCGCGGTCGCCGCGGACGCGGAAGGCCAGGGCGCGGGCGGCGCGCTGCTTGCGGCCGCGGAGGACTGGTCGCGCGCCCACGGGTTCGACCGCCTGACCCTGAACGTCTTCGAGGGAAACGTCCGCGCGCGAGCCGTCTACGCGCGCCGCGGCTTCCGGCCCGAGTCGCTGCGCTACGTCAAGCCGCTGAGGTAGGCGCCTGAAGAAGCCCGACGTGCCCGCGACCTCCGCGGTCCGTGTCCTGCGCGCCGCCGGCGTCGCGTTCGAGCCTCTCTTCTACGAGTACGTCGAGCGCGGCGGCACGCGGCACTCGGCCGAGGCCCTGGGCGTGCCGGAGCACGAGGTCGTCAAGACGCTCGTCATGGAGGCGCGGCGCGGCGGCCCTCCCGAGCCGCTCCTGATCCTCATGCACGGCGACCGGGAGGTGTCGACGAAGCGGCTCGCCCGCCAGATCGGCGCGCGCGAGATCGCGCCGGCGAGCCCGGCGGCCGTCGAGAAGCACACGGGCTACGTGCCGGGCGGCGTCTCGCCCTTCGGAACGCGCAAGACCCTTCCCGTGCACGTCGAGCGGTCGATCCTCGCGCTGCCGCGGGTGCTCGTCAACGGCGGCCGCCGCGGCTTCCTCGTCGCGCTCGAGCCCGCCGCGTTCACGCGCGTGCTCGCGGCGATTCCCGTGGACGTGGCGATCGTGCCGTGACCGAGAGGGAGGAAGGCGACTTGCTTTCCTGGTGTCTTTTCCATTTTCGGCGGACCGGGCGTTGAGCTCGCCGCGTGCCAAAGGTTCGCGAAGTAACCGGTGCCCCGGCGGGGCAGATCCCGAGGAGAGCGAAGGCGACGTGTATGATTCGCGCCAGCTTCTTTCGAGGAGGAAAGCGATGAAGACTCGCGTGCTCACGGGGATGCTCGTGGTCCTGGCGGCGCTGGCTCTCGCTCCGGCCGCTCGGGCGCAGGACGGCCCTCAGGGTCTCGACGCCGCTTGGGTGAAGGCGATGAAGGCGGGCGACGCCAACGCCGTCACGGCGTGCTATGCCTCGGACGCCGTGCTCTGGATGCCCGGCGACCGGGAGGCGAAGGGTACCAGGGCCATTCACGACCTGTACGCGGGCCTGCTCGGCACGTACACGGTCAAGGACGCTTCGCTCACCGACACGCAGTACGAGACCATGCAGAACGTGGGCATGGCGTGGGGGCACTTCACGCTGGCGCTGCAGCCGAAGGCGGGCGGCGCGCCGACGATCATGGGCGGGCGCTTCTCGAGCGTGGCCCGGAAGGTCGACGGGAAGTGGCGCTACGTGGTCGACCACGCCTCGGTCGAGCCGCCACCGCCGCCGCCGGCGCCCGCGAAGTAACCGGCGTCGCCGTGAGCGTCGCGGCGGACGAGAAGGAGACTGGGCGCATCGAGGCGTTCTCCGACGGCGTCTTCGCGATCGCCATCACGCTCCTCGTCCTCGAGCTCAAGGTGCCTCACCTGCCGGACGGCGGCGGGGAGGGCTCGCTCGCCCGCGCGCTCGCGGCCCAGTGGCCGTCGTACGTGGCCCTGGTGACGAGCTTCTTCACGATCCTCGTGATGTGGGCGAACCACCACCGGATCTTCGACCTCGTCCGAAGGGTCAGCGCGCCCTTTCTCTACGCCAACGGCCTCCTGCTCCTCGTCGTCACGGTGGTGCCGTTTCCGACGGCGCTCCTCGCCGAGTACTTCCAGAAGCCCGGCGCGCCCGTCGCCGCGGCGGTGTACGCGGGGACGTTCGTGCTGTGCGGCGCGGCGTTTCAGCTGCTGTGGCGCACGGCGATCGCGGGACGGCGCCTCCTGCGGAAGGACTACTCGGAGGAGCGCATCCAGGAGATCCACCGGCGTTACTGGCTCGGCGTCCCCGGGTACCTGGCGGCGACACTCGGCGCCTTCGTGAGCGTCTACGTCACGGTCGGCATCTGTGTCGCGCTTCTCGTCGTGTGGATCGCCGTGTCGATCAAGGGCTGACGGATGAGCGCGAGAAGCCGGACGTTCCTGGTGTGGGCGGCGGTGGTTCTCGGCGCGGCCGCGGCGGGGCGCGGCTCGGAGACGGGCGACGCCGCCGCGATCGCGAAGGCCCGCGCCCTGATCGACCGCGAGATGACGCGGACGCTCGCGCCCGCGGTGTCGGTCGCCGTCTCGCGCGGCGGCCGGCTCGTCTGGAGCGAGGCGATCGGCTGCGCCGACGTCGAGCTGCAGGTCCCGGTCTCGACGACGACGCGCCTGCGGATCGGCAGCGTCTCGAAGCCGCTGACGGCGGCCGGGCTCGGCCTCCTCGTCGAGGAAGGCAAAATCGACCTCGACGCGCCGATCCAGCGCTACGTCCCGGACTTTCCGAAGAAGGCGTGGCCGATCACGACGCGGCAGCTCGCGGGGCACCTCGCCGGAATCCGCCACTACGAGAACGGCGAGTTCGAGATCCGCGACCACTACGCGACCGTGCGCGCCGGTCTCGCCGTCTTCGAGAAAGACGCGCTTCTCTTCGAGCCGGGAACGGCGTTCTCCTACTCCTCCTATGGCTGGAACCTGATCTCGGCCGCCATGGAGGCCGCCTCGGGCGAGCCGTTCCTGACGTTCATGCAGCGCCGCGTCTTCGAACCCGCGGGCCTGACGCACACCTCGGCCGACGACCCGGCGGCGATCGTCCCCGGCCGCGGCCGGTTCTACACGCGCGACGCGGCGGGCGCGATCGTCAACGCCGGGTTCGTCGACAACAGCTACAAGTGGGCGGGCGGCGGGTTCCTCTCGACGGCCGAGGACCTCGTCGCCTTCGCCAACGCGCTCCTCGAAGGGCGGCTGTTGAAGCCCGAGACCGTGCAGCTGCTGTGGACGTCGCAGAAGACGGCCGACGGCAGGGAGACGGAGTACGGCATCGGCTGGGGCGTTCGCCGCGACGCGAAGGGACGCCGCCGCATCTCGCACTCGGGCGGCGCGCAGGGGGGGACGGCCTGCCTCGTCATCTATCCGGACGAGCGCCTCGTCGCCGCGATGATCGTCAACAGCGACGAGTCCTTCACGGGGCAGACGCCCCGCCTCGCGGAGTTTTTCCTCGAAGGAGAATGACCCGATGGCCAACACGCAGGCGTCGACGCCGAAGGGGTCGGGGTACGTGGTGCTCATCTCGGCGGTCGCCGCGGTGGGCGGGTTCCTCTTCGGCTACGACACGGCGGTGGTCAACGGCACGGTCGGGGCGCTCGAGCGGCACTTCCAGGCCGACCCGGGGCGGCTCGGGTTCGCCGTGGCCTCGGCGCTGCTCGGCTCCGCGGTCGGCGCGCTGATCGCCGGGCGCGTCGCGGACGTGTGGGGGCGCGTGCAGGCCATGAAGGTGACGGCGCTCCTCTTTGCCGCGAGCTCCGTCGGCTCGGGTGTCGCCCAGACTCTGTGGGCCTTCTCGGCGTGGAGGTTTCTCGGCGGGATCGCCGTGGGCGCCGCCAGCGTGATCGCGCCGGCCTACATCGCCGAGGTCGCGCCGGCCCGCATGCGCGGACGGCTCGGGTCCCTGCAGCAGCTGGCGATCGTCATCGGCATCTTCCTCGCGCTGGCGGTCAACGACCTGATCGCCCACACGGCGGGCTCGCCGGATTCGCCGTTCTGGTTCGGCGTGCCGGCGTGGCGCTGGATGTTCTGGGTCGAGGTGCTGCCGTCGGCCGTCTACGGCCTCGGCGCCTTCTTCGTGCCGGAGTCGCCACGGCACCTCGTCGCCTCGGGGCGTGCGGATCAGGCGGCGGCGATCCTGACGCGCATCGGCGAGCCCGACGTCCCGGCGCGCATCGAGGACATCCAGAAGACGGTCACGGGCGCGACGAAGCCGCGCCTGCGGGACCTGCGCGCGCCGGCCGGCGGTCTGCTGCCGATCGTCTGGGTCGGCATCGGGTTGTCGGTCTTCCAGCAGCTCGTCGGGATCAACGTCATCTTCTACTATTCGACCGCGCTGTGGCACTCGGTCGGGTACACCGAGGCCGACTCCATGCGGATCAGCTCGATCACCGGCATCATCAACATCGTCACGACGCTGATCGCGATCGCGTCCGTCGACCGGTTCGGCCGCAAGCCGCTGCTGCTCGTCGGCTCGGTCGGGATGACGCTGACGCTCGGGCTCATGGCGTGGCTCTTCGCCGCCGCGCCGCTCGACGCGCACGGCGCCCCCGTGCTGTCGGGGGCTTCCGGGACGGCGGCGCTCGTCGCGGCGAACCTCTACGTCTTCGCGTTCGGGTTCTCGTGGGGGCCGATCGTCTGGGTGCTCCTCGGCGAGATGTTCAACAACCGGATCCGCGGCGCGGCGCTCGCGCTCGCCGCGTCGGCCCAGTGGATCGCCAACTGGCTGGTGACGCTGACGTTTCCGGGGTTGTCGCGCCTCGGCCTCGGCTACGCCTACGGCCTGTACACCGCGGCGGCCGCGGCGTCGTTTCTCCTCGTCGTGAAATTCGTGCGCGAGACCAAGGGCCGGGCGCTGGAGGACATGTAGCGGAACGCGGAAGGCAGGAGGCAGAGAACGATGATCCTCGAGAAGAGAAGAGTCGGCGTGGCGGAGGCGATGGGGAAGCTGCCGGGCCCGAAGGGCGAGCGGTACGCGACGGTGCTCGAGCACGGCTCGCTCGACATCGAGATCTACGCCCCGCGCGGCAGCGATCCGCAGAAGCCCCACACGCGCGACGAGGTCTACTTCGTCGTCTCCGGCCGCGGCGAGTTCCGCAACGGGCCAAAGCTCGAGTCCTTCGGGCCGGGCGACGTGCTCTTCGTGCCGGCGATGGAAGACCACCGCTTCGAGCGCTTCACCGACGACCTGGTGGTGTGGGTGATGTTCTACGGGCCCGAGGGCGGCGAGGCGGCGCTCGCGTCGGCGCCGTGACCGAGGCGTGAGCCGGATCGGGCTCGAGCAGGCGGCGGCCGAGCACCGCGCGGCGATCGAGGACGCCGCGCGCGCGATCGAGGCGCAGCCGCCGGCTTCCTGGGCCGTGGCGCGCGACGGCGGAAAGTGGTCGCCGGCGGAGATCGCCGAGCACCTCGCGCAGTCGTACGAACCGCTCTTCGAGGAGCTCGCCGGCCGAGCCGGCTTCCAGATCCGCCTGCCGTGGTGGAAGCGTCGGCTCGTCCGCTTCTCCGTCCTGCCGAAGATCTTCGCGGGCAGGTTCCCGAAGGGAGCGCCGGCGCCGCGCGAGTCCCGGCCGAAGGGGTTTGCGGCGACGCCCGCGGAGGCCGCGCGCCGCCTGCGCGGGAGCGCGGCCCGCTTCGAGACGGAGGTGACCGAGGCGCACCGCACCCGCCGCGTCCGCCTGATGCACCCCTACTTCGGAAAACTCACGGCGCCGCAGACGTTCAGGCTCCTCGCGGTGCACGCCGCGCATCACCGCGCCCAGTTTCCCGGCGCGCCCTGAGAGCGTGGGATACTCCGCGCGGACGAGATCGAGAAAGGACGAGACCACCCCATGATCGAGCGACTCAAGGAAAGCGGCGACAAGGCTTTCGGGCTCAAGGTGACGGGCCGGGTGACGGCGGCGGAGGTCGAGGCCTTCCTGCCGCAGCTCGAGTTCGCGATCAAGGATCGCGGCAAGCGCACCCTCGGAATCCTCGCGGACCTCTCGGGGATGACGGGCGCCGAGTGGAAGGCCCGCTGGGACGAGATCAAGTTCCTGTCGAAGTACTCGGACCACATCGCGCGGGTCGCGATCGTCGGCGCCGGCAAGTGGGAGGACGTGAAGGCGGAGATCCTCTCGGGCACCGTGCTGATCCAGGCCGAAACGCGCTACTACCCGGCCGCCGAGGTCCTGCACGCCTGGCACTGGGTCAAGACGGGCGATCCGGGCGCGGGCCCCGGGCAGACGATCCTGCCGAAGGGCAACCTCATGGCGGGCTACGTTCCCGAGTACTCCGAGGTCTAGCTCCGTGGCCGCGGCGGCGGTCTCGATCGACGCCCTGACGTCCGCCGACCGGGACCACGTCCGCCGCATCTACCGCGAAGGCGTCACGACCGGCAACGCCACGTTCGAGACCGCGGCGCCGCCCTGGGAAGACTGGGACGCCGCGCAACGGCCGGACTCGCGGTTCGTCGCCCGGCAGGGAGGCCGCGTCGTCGGCTGGGCGGCGCTCTCGCGCGTGTCGGAACGCTGCGTCTACGGCGGGGTCGCCGAAGGCAGCGTGGACGTCGCCGCGGACGCTCGAGGCGGCGGCGTGGGACGGCGGCTCCTCGAGGCACTCGTCGCCGCGCCGGAGGAGGCGGGGGTGTGGACGCTGCAGGCCGGCATCTTCCCGGAGAACGCCGCCGCGATCGCGCTCCACGAACGGTGCGGCTTTCGCCGCGTCGGCGTGCGCGGGAAGCTCGGGCGGCTGGGCGGGACGTGGCGCGACGTGGCGCCGCTCGAGCGGCGCCGCCGGCGCGCGGGGATCGCGTAAAGCGCCATGCCGCACGACGTCGCGCTGATCGAGACGGTCGCGATCGGGCTCTCCCTCGCGTTCGTGGCGGGGTTCGCCGCGGTGCGCCTCGGCCTGCCGCCGCTCGTCGGCTACCTGCTCGCGGGCGTCGCCGTCGGCCCGTTCACCGCCGGGTTCGTCGCGGACGCGAAGCTCGCGCCGCAGCTGGCCGAGATCGGCGTGATCCTCCTGATGTTCGCCGTCGGCATGCACTTCTCGATCCGCGACCTCTGGGCGGTGCGGCGGATCGCGGTTCCGGGCGCGATCGGCCAGATCGCGGTGGCCACGGCGCTCGGGGCGGGTGTCGCGAGCCTCTGGGGCTGGCCGCTCGAAGCGGGACTCATGTTCGGCCTGGCGCTGTCCGTGGCGAGCACGGTCGTGCTCCTGCGGGCGCTCGAGGACCGGGGCCTCGTCCACTCCGCCGACGGGCGGATCGCCGTCGGCTGGCTGATCGTCGAGGACCTCGTCATGGTCCTCGCGCTCGTGCTGCTGCCCGCGCTCGCGGGCGCGGCCGCGCCGCACGGCGGCCCCGCGCCGCCGGGGGGTCTCCCTGGAGCGATCGGCCTGACGCTCGGCAAGGTGGCCGCGTTCGTCGTCCTCATGCTCGTCGTCGGCGGGCGCGTCTTCCCGTGGCTGTTGAAGCGCGTCGAGAAGACGGGCTCGCGGGAGCTCTTCACGCTCGCGGTCATCGCGCTCTCGCTCGGGGTGGCGTTCGGGTCGGCCGAGCTCTTCGGCGTGTCGCTGGCGCTCGGCGCGTTTTTCGCCGGCATGGTCGTGCACGAGTCGGACCTGAGCCACCGAGCGGCCGACGAGCTGCAGCCGCTGCAGGACGTCTTCGGGGCGCTCTTCTTCGTCTCGGTGGGCATGCTCTTCGACCCCGCCGTGCTGGTGCGCGAGCCGATCCACGTCCTCGCCGTCATCGGCATCATCGTGATCGGCAAGTCGATCGCCGCCCTCGGGATCGTGCTCGCGCTGCGCGGGTCGCTCGCGACGGCGCTGACGGTTTCCGCGGCGCTCGCGCAGATCGGCGAGTTCTCGTTCATCCTCGTCGCGCTCGGGATCGGGCTGGGACTCCTGACGCCCGAGAGCCAGAGCCTGGTCGTGGCGGGGGCGCTCCTGTCGATCACCTTGAACCCGCTCGTCTTCCGGGTGGTCGGACGCCGGGCGCCGGGCCCGGATTGACTTACGCCCTTTTGACGCCTAAAGTCGGCCTCCCATGGCCGAGAAGCGGTCGCGCCCGTCGGGGAGCCCCCGGGAGATGCCTCCCTCGCGCAACCTCGGCGTCGGCAACGCCGTCGGCAATGCCTCCTGCGGCGGCCACGGAGAAAACGCCGACCCCCTCGCGCTGATCGTCTCGGCCGGCGCGCGCAAGGAGAAGCTCCGGCAGCGCGCGTTCGACCGCCCGGCGCGTTCCGCACCGCCGCGGAAAGCGCCGGCGTACGTCGAGCTTCGCTGCGCCTCGGCGTTTTCGTTTCTCGACGGCGCGTCGCTGCCGGAAGATCTCGTCGAGGAAGCCGCGCGGCGCGAGATTCCTGCCGTCGCTCTCGTGGACCGCGACGGCGTCTACGGCGCGCCGCGCTTCTACAAGGCCGCGAAGGCGGCGGGGCTGCGCGCAATTGTCGGCGCGGAAGTGACGCTTGCATTTCCCCCTCTCCCCGCGGCGCGGGGAGAGGGTAGGGGTGAGGGGCGCTCGGGACCGTCGCGTCGTCGGGATGATTCTTCGAGACGAAGTCCCCCCCTCACCCTGCCCTCTCCCCCCGGTGGGGGGAGAGGGTTTATTGGATCGGCACCTCGCTTGACCTTGTTGGTCGAATCCCGCGCCGGCTACAGGAACCTCTGCCGGCTCCTGACCTCGGGCGCGCTCGGGAAACCGAAGGGCGAAGCCGCGGTGACGCTCGAGCAGGTCGCGGCGCATGCCGAGGGGCTCCACGTCCTGACGGGCGGCGAGGAAGGGCCGATCGCGCGGGCGCTGGCCGAAG
>Ga0335069_10017327_pt1 | contig 10043 bp, 6 predicted proteins | sample Lox_Sample_11_FD_206714 | JGI IMG/M metagenome (GOLD analysis project Ga0335069, IMG submission 206714) | Soil microbial communities from Loxahatchee National Wildlife Refuge, Florida, United States - Lox_Sample_1.1 | ecosystem: Environmental > Terrestrial > Soil > Wetlands | place: USA: Florida...
TACCTGGAGGGCATCCAGGTCGCGCGCACGAAGGAGCTTGTCACGGCCGGCCACAAGCTCGCGGAGATCGCGCGCAAGATCGGCGCGCTCTACGGCACGATGATCTTCGAGCAGGGCTTCTTCCACGGCGATCCGCACCCCGGGAACCTGCTGATCCTGCCCGACGGCCGGATCGGCCTCCTCGACTTCGGCTTGGCCAAGGAGCTGCCGCCTGGCTTCGCGCGGCTCGTCGCGACGATGATGGTCTCTTCGATGATCGGCGACTCGCGTTCCGCGTTCTCCGCGGCCGAGCAGCTCGGCTTCGACGTCGCCTCGATGAAACCCGGGAACCTGCGCTCGCTAATGCTGATGACGGTCGGCGACAGCGACACCGAGGCTAGCTTCTTCGAGATCCTGGGCGCGACGAGCCTGCGCAAGATCCCGGAGGACTTCGCGCTCGTCGGGCGCACGCTGATCCTTCTGAACGGGCTCTCGCACCGGCTCGCGCCCGGGCGCCGGCTGATCCAGGCCGAGCTGCTCAAGCACCTCGCCGCGGGCGCGGCCCGGCCAGACGGCGACGAGCCGGTCCCATCCGCCAGCGCGGACAATTCGGCCCGCAAGCCCGCGTAGTCCTGAGGTTTGGCGGGGTATCCGATTAGGCGGCCACGGCGGCGGGCAGGAGCTTGCGGTGGGTGCGTGCGGCGAAGGTGTGCATGGTGCGGGCGCGGTCATCGTTGGCCACGATCATCCGAAAGTGCTGCGCGGCGGCGTATTTGGTGCCGCGGTGCATCTGGTGGATGCCTGTGTCGGTTTCGTGGTGTTGGTGGGCTTCGTTGGTGACAGCTGGGTAGATGGCGAGCACCTTTTGGACATTGCTCGGCAGCTGGAAGAAGGTCACGCGTGAGCTGGCCAAGGACCCGGCCTCATCCCGCAGGGGTGCGAGTAAGCGCGTCGAGGTCTCCGCGACGTGGGGCTGCGACGTGGGGCTCGAACCCGCCACCAACGGATTGCGAGTCCCTAGACAGTAAAATCTGGCGTTGCCAGTACGGTTCAGTACGCCCTCGGTACGGCGACGAATCGTCCCCGGTCGCCGGGGTGACGCCGAGGTGAGATGCGCGCAGGGCTGTTAGCTGCCGATCGGCCGATAAGACGCCGAACCTCCTCATATTTGAACCGTGGGTGGGGCATGCGCCGGTGTTCAGATTGCACCCGACGAACGAAGGCGCTCAATTCCGGCCGCGTCGTAGCCCGCCAGGGCGCCGAGTAACTCTTCAGTATGCTGCCCAACGTGCGGCGCCGCCGGCGGTGCAAATCCTTCGTCGGGTTTGGTCTTGATGCATGTTCCCATCATTCGTTGCGACGTCCCGTCCGGCTGAGCCTGCTCGTAGACGAGTCGGCGAGCCTTCGCGTGGTCGTCGTCGAACAGGTCTGCGCCCAAAAACGCTGGGGCGCCTGCGATATCGGCCGCAATGAAGAAGTCGGTCCATTCCTTGCGTGTGCGTTCCTTGAATATCGCCGTTAACTCCTCGCGCAGGCGGGCCTCTGCCTCGAGATCCTCCCCCGGCTTCTGGTGCCCCGGTTCGTAGAGATCCATCCGGCCGAGTGACTCGCAGAACCTTTGCCAGAACTTGTCCTCCAGGGCGTTGAACACCACGTAGTTGCCGTCGCTTGTTCGGTAGTACTGGTAGCGAAGCGAAGCGCGGATTCCCTCGCCGTAGGCCGGTTGACCGTTCGCCAGCGCCGTGAGGTGCTGAAAGTTCCAGTTGATCGCCGCGTCGACTTGCGCTACTTCGACGTACTGTGGCTTGCCGTCGCGCTCGGCGGCGTGTAGCGCGGCGAGTACGCCCATGGCTGCGTACAGCGGTCCCGCCAGAACCCCCGTCGTCCCTGTGGCCGCGCCCGAAAGGCGTGGCGTCCCATCCGCTTCGATGATCGGCGGACTCAAGCCGGCGAAACAGTCGAACGACAGCCCGTGCGTGGGTAATCGGGTGTAGGGCCCAAAGCTGCCCATGCCGTTGAGCACGCAGTAGACAACCGTCGGGTTGACGGCGACGATGTCGTCGTAGCTGAAGCCGAGCCGGTGCGCGGTTCCGTAACGCAGACCGTCGATCACCACCGCCGACGTCGCGGCCAGCCGGCGAAACGCCTCTTGACCCTCAGCCGTTTTCAGGTTTATCGCCACACTCTTCTTGCCGCGGTTCCAGTGCGAGTCCTGCAACTCACCGCCGGAAACCGCCGAACCGCGGAAACCACTGCCGCCGGGTGGTTCGACCTTGATCACCTCTGCGCCAAGGTCGGCCAGATGCCCGCCCAGTGCATCCGCGGAGAACAGTGACACCTCGAGGACCCGGACGTCCTTGAGAAGTTCCATCACGCGACCTTTCGCCGCTACATCATGGTGATTGATTTCAGCTCGGTGTATTCCTCGAAGCCCCAGCGCCCCTGCTCGCGGCCGAGTCCACTTTGTTTGAAGCCGCCGAATGGCCCCCCGCCGTTGAACATGCCACGCGCCGGCAACGACCAGCCGGGGCCCTGCCCATCGCCCGGATTGGCACCGAGGTCGGCACCGGGTGCGACAGTCTGCACCATGATGGTGCCGGTTCGGATCTGCCTCGCGACGTTGAAACCCCTTGCGGCGTTGCGGGTCATCACCAGACCTGCCAGACCGTAGATCGAGTCGTTCGCGATGCGGATGGCTTCGTCTTCGGAGCGATAGGTCATCACCGCCAGTACAGGGCCGAACACCTCTTCCTGGCATAAGCGCATGTCGCTGCGGCAGTCGACGAATGCCGTCGGTTCGTAGTAGAAGCCGCGTTCGAGATGTTCGGGACGTTTGCCACCGACCACCAGCCGCGCGCCTTCCTGCACCCCGGCCAGAACGAAGGACTCAACTCGTTGACGCTGCTGATCCCTGATGAGCGGACCGACGACAGTGGTGGGATCACGCGGGTCCCCGACCGTGATCATGGGAGCCATGGCTTTGAGGCCCTCGACATACGCTTCGAGCAGGTGCTCGGGCAACAGAAGTCGCGATGTGACGGTGCAGGCCTGTCCGGCATGCATCAGCACCTGCCCGAAACCTATTCCCGCGACGTCACTTTCGGTGACGTCGTCGAGGACGATGTGCGCGCTCTTGCCGCCGAGTTCCAGCTGTGCGCGTTTCATCGTGGCCGCCGATAGTTCGCGGATGCGTCGACCGGTCGCCGTCGAACCCGTGAACCCGATCATGTCGACACCTCGGTGCGTACACAGCTCCTCCCCCACGTCCGCACCGCCCACGACGACGTTGAACACTCCGGGCGGGAGGCCCGCTTCCTCACCGACCTTGGCCAGCTCCAGGGCGTTCATCGGGGTCCACGGGTGGGGCTTGAGCACCACGGTGCAGCCGACGGCCAAGGCGGCCAGGCACTTCTGAATGTTGATCGAGAACGGAAAGTTGAACGGCGTGATGACTCCGACCACCCCGACCGGCTCGCGGACCACCGTCACGCCGCCCAGGCCGGTCGGCGAAACCGTGGGCCCGCCCGGTGTCTCCACCCACGTCACATCGTGTTCGACGAACTCGCCGTAGTAGTGGGCGGCCTCGATCGCGCCCCCAACCTGAATGAGGTCGGTGATGAAGCCGGTCGAGCCGATCTCGGCGACGACCAGCTCTCGAAGTTCCGCTTTGCGCTCATCGAGGATTTCAGCGAATCGCTTGATGATCTTTGCCCGTTCCCGAACGGACATCCACGGCCACGGGCCTTCGTCAAAAGCCCGCCGGGCGGCCTCGATCGCCATGGCCGCCTGCTTGGGTCCCCCGTCGACGACTCGTCCGATCAACTCCTCGGTCGCCGGATCGATGACGTCGATGGTGCCGAGGGCGTTGTCGCTCAACCACTTACCGTCGATGAAGCTCTGGTACTCCCGCATCAAACGAGTCCGTCAGCCGTTGACTACGTCAGCGTCGGACACGGGGCGGGCTCAAAGTCGAAGACCCGGCGGGCATTACCTTGCAGAATTTTGTACTTGTCGAGGTCGGACCGGCCGTCGAGTGCCTTATGTGCGGCCTGGAGCGAGTTGGGCCAGAGGCTGTCGGTGTGCGGATAATCCGTTTCGATCATCACATTGTCGACACCGATGAAGTCGAGATTCGCAGCCCCGAAGTCGTCCTCGATGAAGCACCCGTACATGTGGTCGCGGAAGAGCTGGCGCGGAGACTCGGGGAAAATGTCCGGGTCGGTGGGTACAGGGGTCAGACGCATCGTGGCCGGGTCAACAGCCCAGTTGTTGGCGCGCAGGTATTGGTAATCGGCGGCGACATGTTCAGCACGCTCGATGAGGTATGGGATCCAGCCGATGCCGCCCTCGGCCAGCACGATTTTCAGATCGGGGTACTTCTGCAGCTTGCCCGAGAACAGCCAGTCGGTGGTTGAGTTCGCCAGATTGAGGTTGATGTTGACCGCCTGAACCCCGAAAGGCGCGTCAGGTGATGTGTTCGGGCTGACCGAGGAAGATCCGATGTGTGTGCACAGCGGCATCTTCGTCTCGTTCACCACCGCGAAGAAATCGTCCCAAGCTCCCGAGTGGATGGACGGAAATCCCAGCGGGTGCACGTTCTCCGAGAAGGCAATGGCTTTCGCGCCCTTGCCGGCGCACCGTAGCGTCTCCTCGACGGCCAGTCGGGTATCCCACAGCGGAATGATTACCATCGGGATGTAACGACCGGGCGCCGCCGCGCACCACTCATCGATGACGAAGTCGTTGTAGGCGCGCACGCACTTGAGACCTAGGTCGCGGTCACCGAGGTGGGCGAACATCTGACCGCAGAACCGGGGGAAGAACGGAAAGTTCAATCCCGCGATCACATGATCCTCGTCCATGTCGGGGATGCGGGCCACCGGGTCGAAGTACCCACGGGGCATCTCGTCGTAATTCACTGGCAGCGGGGAATACTCGGCCGGCCTTTGGTGAGCCGCGACCAAGATGCCCATCACCGACGCGCGCGCTTGGTCGTAGATCCACGTGTCGACGCCGTCGATGCGCTCGACGTGTGGCACCCGATCGCGGTCGGCGGTCGACGCGCGGTCGACCCAGAGGTTCGGTGGCTCGATGATGTGGTCATCGACGGAGATCATCCATTGAAGATCTTGCTTGTCCACGGGTTCCTCCCTGATTTCGCTATTGCGCTGTCTGCGAGCTGATATGGGCGGTCGCCCCTCATTGGGCGATGCGGACTCCCGGCGTGAAGACGACGGGCAGGGCGCGGTAGCCCCGAGTGACCGAGTTCCCGTGAAAATCAACTTTTGCCCCGAGGGGGATGGCGTAGTCGGGTATCCGATTCAGGGTCTGTTCGACGCCCACCCGAAACTCGAGCCGGGCGAGATTGGAGCCTAGGCAGCGATGGACGCCGGCTCCGAATCCCAGGTGGCGATTTGTCTGCCTGTCGAGAATGCACTTGTCCGGCTCGTCGAACTCGCGCGCGTCGCGGTTGGCGGCCGCGTAGTTCACGACGACCGTCTGACCGGGACGGAACTTCTGGCCGCTTAGTTCAACCCCTTCCGCGACTGAGCGATGCAGCCCGTGGACCGAACCGGCGAACCGGATAAATTCCTCTATCGCCGTGGGCATCAACTCGGCATCGCGTACAAGTCGGTCGCGCTCGGACGCATGGGTGCCCAGATAGAAGAAGGCGAACGACATTGCACTAGAGGTTGTTTCGAGCCCCGCCTGCACCAGCAGCATCACATTCGCGACAACGTCGTCGAAGCTCAATTTCTCGCCGTCGACCTCGGCGGCGAGCAACACATCGATCAGGTCGTCACGCGGCGGTTCACCGCGACGCTTGTCGATCTCCTCGCGCACGCGGAGGTACAGATTCGTCATCGAACCGTTCCGGACCTCTTCGCTCTCACCGTTGATCGCGAGGTCAGCTGTCTCGATGTAGAGCGGCACGTCCTCAACGGGCATGCCGAGTAGATACCGGAAGAACACGATCCCGGGTTGCTGCCATGCGACGTCGGCGAGATCACCGCCGCCCAATTCGATGAAGTTGTCGATCAACCCATCGGTGACCGCGCGCACCTGGGGCTCCAGCTCCTTCATCCGGCCCGGGGAAAAATATGGGTTGAGAACCTTGCGAAGCTGTTGCTGCCGTGGAGGATCCAAGGTGATCACGATGTCGCCAAACGACATCGGGTTGCCCTCCAGCCCCAGGGGCTTGCTGGAGAAGCTGCGCCAGTCACGCAAGATCTCGTAGCAGTCGTCGTAGCGGGTGGCGACCCACGCGCCCCCCGGCGTAGGGCCCAGGAAAGGGACGTCCTGGTGACTGAACGGCCCGCTCTCCCGCATCACCGCGTAGACCTTGTACAGGAATTCTTGGTCGTTGAAATCTTCGTGACGAAGATCGAGGTTCCGGGCGTGTTCCTCCGGTGATTTGCTCACCATGGGTATTCCTTTCCGCCCCCGCACGCCGGCATGCCGAGCTCGGGACAACGACGGCGGTCAGCCTGGCCAGACAGCATCCACCGAGGGACCGTCCACATTCCAGCTACACCGCAAACATGCCACCGTCCATGTGCCATCTGCGCCGGCCCTCGGATTTCTCGCACACGCCGAAATTTGCTTTGGCAGCACAGTAAGTCGTCGGCTGCGGGGAGTCAAGTCGCACTCGATAACTACCTGAGCCCAATTGCGACCGCGCGCCGCATTGCCCTGCGAACAAAAGGATGAGCCCGAAGAAGCCTGGGTGGCGTGGGACGGCACGCGTGCGAGCTTCCTCTAAGTCGACGGGTGCTCGCTACAGTATGTGTGATGACCACAGGCGCGCGGCGGCGAGTTCGCGACAAGGACGGCAAACAACGAGCCCTCCTTGAAGCGGCTGCCGAGGTCTTTGCCGAAGCGGGATATGCGGCCGCGGCGACAAAGGAGATCGCTCGTCGCGCCGACTGCTCGGAGGCAATGCTGTTCCACTACTTCGGGGACAAGCGAGGCATCTTCGAGCAAGTCGTTTCTCGACAGATCGCGGACCTCGTCAGTGAGGCCGAGGAGCAAGTCGTGGCGGCGCTGCCTGCGCGCTTCGAGGACTATATCGAGCAGCTCTTCTTTGCGAGACTAAGGATCGATGACCGGGACAGCGGTGTTCCCGGCTGGGACATTTCCGGTCGGGCGTTGTCAGATCCGGACTTCTCGCTGCGCGTGCTGCAACCCAATCACGCACGCCGTACCTCCGTTATTGCCGAAGGCGTTCGCCACTACCAAGCCGCGGGGCAGATCAGGGCCGACGTCGACGCCGACCTGTTCGCCGAGCTGCTGGCCAACTTCATCATCTTCACAACGAGCCTCGGACCACGCTGGTTTGGTACGGGCGAGTCAGACATCCGCGCGCAGATCGAACTGGGTTCGCAGATCCTCGCCAAAGGCGTAAGCACATCAACTGGGGCGCCGCCCGCCAAGCGAGGCGGGCAGGTCCGACGGGCCCCGAAGGTCCGCGCGGCCGACTAGAAGATCCGCCGGACTCAACCGCGGCCATAGTTATCGAGTCACACTTGACACCCTGGCTTTCCCGTCGCTAGCGTCGTTGCCAGCCAGGCCGCAGCCATGCGGATGCAGAGCACCCGGCTCGATCGGCACGAGCGTGAGGACAGAAGGTGGCGTGTGTGCACTCATCGGTGCGAGTAACTCACTCCCGAAAACATTGACGCGCAAAGCCGCAAGGCGATGAACGCTCTGCGTGGGGTTCGCGTTGTCGAGTGGGCGACGGAGATCACCGGTCCGTACTGCACCAAGTTGTTCGCCGACCTGGGAGCAGAGGTCATCAAGATTGAATCCCCAGACGGGGATCCGTTCCGCCGCAGAACGTTTGGCGATCGAAGCGAGGCCGGCGCGCTGTTCAAATTCTTGAACGCCGGCAAGCGTTCAGTCGTTGGCACTTCACTGCCCGAGCTGGAGCCGCTGATCGTTTCCGCCGACGTGTTCGTCGATTCTCTCGGCCCTGGGGCACTCGACCGCGAGGCCCTGCTACGGCGTGCGCCACACCTGGTGATCGTGGCGTTGTCTCCGTACGGGTTGACCGGACCGTACCGGGGCCGACCCTCAACGGAGTTCACGATCCAGGCCGAGAGCGGAACCCTGGCGTTGCGAGGCCGTCCGGACCAACCGCCCATTCAAGCGGGTGGTCGGGTCTTCGAATGGGTCATGGCCAGTTATGCCGCCGTCGGGGCGCTTGGCGCATTGCGTCGCGCTCAACTCGGCGGCGCGGGTGAAATCGTTGACTGCTCGTTGTTGGAGACTTGTCACCTCAGCGCCAGCGGATTCGCCGACCTCTACCACGAGTTGGCCGGCCGTCCCCCGTTGACGGTGCCGGCCCGACAGGTTGAAATCCCTTCCATCGAACCGACCGCAGACGGATGGGTGGGCTTCAACACCAATACCCGCCAACAATTCGAGTCGTTCCTGGCGATGATCGGCCGACTCGACCTGCTCGACGAGGACCAAGCCTGGGCAGTCGCCACGACCCGGTGGGAACGCCGGGAGGAGTGGAATCAGATTGTGCGGGAATGGACGACGCAACGTTCCACTGACGAGATCGTCGCGTTGGCCTCCGATCTGCGGATCCCCGTGTCGCCGGTCAACAATGGCCAGACCGTGTTGGACCACCCGCAGTTCGCGGCGCGCGGCGTGTGGGGCACGTACGCCGATGGCAGCTTCACCCACCCGTTGGCGCCCTACCAGATCAATGGCCTACGACCCGCCCCAACCGCCGGTGCTCCCCCGCTCGGCGAAATGGCAACAGTGCCCGTCCACAGCAGGATTGCGGCCGCTGCCGATCGTGCGCCGGGACTTCCGCTGGAGGGCGTACGAATCCTCGACGCGACTGCTTGGTGGGCTGGCCCCTCCTCCACCCACGTGCTTGCCGCACTGGGGGCCGAGGTAATTCACCTGGAATCGATCCGTCACCCCGACGGCGCACGGATGGCGGCCGCGGCGTTCGCCAATCAGCCTGAGTGGTGGGAAAGGTCCGGGATGTACCTGGCGACCAACACGAACAAGCGCGGACTCACCCTCGACCTGTCCTCGCCCGAAGGGCGGGAGCTGTTCTTCCGACTTGTGGAGTGCTCCGACATCCTCGTTGAAAACTTTTCGCCCCGCGTCTTCGACAATTTCGGCATCACGTGGGAAACCGTCAGTGAGCTCAACCCTCGAATAGTCATGGTTCGAATGCCCGCGTTCGGGCTCGTCGGACCATGGCGCAACAACGTGGGCTTCGCGCAGACGATGGAACAGATGACCGGGATGGCGTGGGTGACCGGCCATGAATACGACCAGCCGCGAATCCCCCGCGGCCCATGTGACCCACTGGCGGGAATGCATTCCGCATTCGCCATGATCGCGGGCCTCCGGCGACGCGACGAGACCCGCCAAGGGTCCGTGATCGAAGTGTCGATGGTTGAGGCCGCGCTCAACGCGGCCGCCGAGCAGGTTGTGGAATTCACCGCCTGTGGCAACCTGATATCGCGACTGGGAAATCGCAGCCGTGACGCCGCCCCACAAGGGCTCTATCAATGCGCGGGGACCGAGCGCTGGCTGGCGATTTCGGTCGCCACGGATGAGCAGTGGCGCCTGCTGAAGTCGGCTCTGGGTGAACCGGATTGGGCGAATGACCCCGGGTTGGACACCCACGACGGGCGGGTGCGGGCACATGATGTGATCGATAAGCATCTCGAGCAGTGGGCTGGCGGCCACGATTCCTCGACCGCCGCAGAATTTCTCGTTGAATATGGTGTTCCGGCTGCGGATTTGGTAGACGCCAGGGTCGGTTCGATGCACCCTCAGCTGGCCGCTCGAGGCTTTTTCGAAGGCCTCGACCATCCCATCGTGGGACCGCATCACGTGCCGGCGATTCCCTTCAAGTACCGCAGCGTGGACAAGTGGTATCGGTCATCGGCGCCGACGTTGGGGCAGCACAACGCGAGCATTATCGGCGACCTACTCGGCATCGACGCCGCATCGATTGCAGCGCTCACAGAAGAAGGAGTCATCGGGGACCGACCGAGCGGATTGGACTGAATAATGAAGCTTCATGT
>Ga0335069_10017328_pt1 | contig 10042 bp, 13 predicted proteins | sample Lox_Sample_11_FD_206714 | JGI IMG/M metagenome (GOLD analysis project Ga0335069, IMG submission 206714) | Soil microbial communities from Loxahatchee National Wildlife Refuge, Florida, United States - Lox_Sample_1.1 | ecosystem: Environmental > Terrestrial > Soil > Wetlands | place: USA...
TGCTCGCGATGGCCGATTACATCGGGTCGACGACGGCCCTCCTCAAGTACGCCGTCAGCAGCCCGGCGAAGGAGTTCATCGTCGTCACCGAGAGCGGCATCCTCCACCAGATGCAGAAGGCGGCTCCCGAGAAGACGTTCATCCCGGCCCCGCCGGACGCGAACTGCGCCTGCAACGAGTGCCCCTTCATGAAGAAGAACACGCTCGAGAAGGTGTACCTCTCGCTGCGCGACCTCACGCCACGCATCGAGATGAGCCCCGAGCTCATTGCGCGCGCGCGAAAGCCCATCGAGCGGATGCTCGCCCTGTCCTGATCCGCGCTCATCGAAATCCGTTTGCTCTCGGCGGAAACGCACCTCCGAGCCTTGACGATGTGCGCGAGCGTGGGATACCCCGGGGACATTCGATTCCGCGATTCCACTCTGTCGCGTGAGATGGCAGAAACCAGAGCGACTTGCGCGCGCCGCTTCACGGCACGCGCGCGTGAGTCGACTCTGATCTTTCCCACGGGGGTGGTGGCGTGACGACGAATCACATCTGGCTTCTGGAAGAAAACGAAGACAACTGCGATGTGACGACCGAGCTGCTCGCGCTCGCCGGCGTTAGCGCGACGTCCTTCCGATCGCCTCTCGCGCTCCTGTGCCACATGTCGATGGCGCAGCCGGTGTCACCGGTCCCGGCCTGGCTGCTCGCGGACGCCGTGACGGCTCGTGGCTTCGAAGACGTGCTCGCCGAGATCGCCGGCACGCGCATCGTGGTGCTGACGACGTGGCCAGCCCAGATGGCGGCGTGGAAGCGCCTGCGGGCCCCGCGGTTCGTGCCCAAGCCCTTCGACGTCCACGCGCTGCTCGCTCAGCTCTCGATGTCGGCCCCGGCGTCCTGGTGCGAAGCACGGCGCATCGAGACGTCGGCGGTGCGCCCCTCGAGTCGCGTCAAAGCCGCCGCCGCACTGGCGGACTTCGCGGCGTCAGGAGGCTGAGCCCACCCGCGCGCCGCTCAGGCGGCGGGGCGCCGCGACGCGCGAACGATGGCGCTCGTCTCGCGAACGCCCAGCGCGCCGAACTGCACGGCGAAGCGCGTACCGGTCGCCCATTGCACGCGACCTCGCAGCTCGACCTGGCCTCCTCCGGGCACGAGCTCCGCCCACACCACGATCGCACTGCCCGGGGCGGGCGGCTGCAGCGACTCGATCTCCGCACCGACCACCGAGAGTCCGACTATCCATCCAGTTGCGGCGTCCGCCCCCTCCGGCGCTGCGAATCGTGCCTTCCTCGGCACGTCGATCTCGGGCTTGCTGTCACGCCGCACGGACACCTCCCACCATCGATCGTGGCGTGCAGCGCCGGCCACGGTCAATGGTCGCTCTGCTGACCAGGCGCGAGGGCCTGCTCGGCTCAGGGGACTTCTTCGGGCTCGGAGAAGGGGAACGAGATGTCGTCGCCCGCACCGCCGCCGGCCGCGCCGCCGGCCCCACCGCCCGCCGCACCGCCCCCTCCACGCCGGTCGGCTCCGAACGGCTTGTCCATGCTCGTCGCGAGCTTGTCGCGCTGATCGGGGTGCAGGATGGTGAGGAGCTGCGTGTAGTACGCGACCATGTGGTCCATCGGCTCGTGGGCCGTCTTGCCGGGCATCATCCCGAGGTCCAGCTTCTTGCCGTCGAACGAATCGCCCGCGAAGGCCGTGAGCAGGGCGTCCATCTTGGCCTTCCGGTCCGCCCAGCGAGCCTGCATGGCGGCTGCGTTCGGGACGTCCGTGGGCTTGGCGAGGATCGCGGCGACTTGCTTCTGCTGACCGGCGTCGAGCGTCAGATCGGTCGTGAGCTTGTCGAGACGCTTCTTGGTCCAGTCGACCGTACCGCCGTCGCCGCCCTTGCCCTGCATCCAGTCGCTCATGTGCGATTCGTGGTCGGCCTGCTTGGCGCGGACGTTCGCCACGAGCGCCGGACGCTGCACCGGAGTGAGAAGCGAATGGAGCGAGTCGAGGGCATCGGCCTCCTTCGACTGGTGGTCGGCGATGGCCTTGTCGATGGTGCCGTCGTCGCCGGTGAGCTTCGCGGTGTCCAGCTTCCCGGCGCGCACGCCGGCGACCAGATCGGTGCGGAAGCCCTTCATCGCGGTGCGGATGCCGTCGTCGTCGGCCTTGAGCGTCGCCTCGATCTTGCCGAGCGATTCGTCCTGAGCCTGCGAGAGGTCGGGCAGATCGTGAGCCATCCGGAACAGGCTCGCCGCGATGCCTCCGTGCCTCGCGAAGTGCTGACGCGGCTTCGCCGCGGCCGACGCGCTCGCCGATGCCTGGGGCGCCGTGAGCGGCGCGGACGCCGACGCGACGGGGGTCGCCGCGCTGCCTCCGCTGCTCTGGTCGCAACCGAGGACAGCGATCGAAGCTCCCGTCATCCAGATGCACAGCAGGGTCCGTGTACGCATCCTCATCCTCCCTTGTGGGTACTTCGTCGTCGTCGTCGGTTTCACGAGGCGTGCTGACCCGCACGGTCGCGGATCAGCTGGGCGAGCTTCGCCCGCTGGTCCGGCGTCAGCACCGGGGCAGCGGCTTCGAAGAATCGGGCCATTCGGGTCGCTCCCCACTTGGCCATGTGGCCCCCGGCGGCGCTCGCGCCCGCGAGCGAGCGCGCGTCGAACTTGTCGGCCTTGAAGGCCGTGCCGAACGCCTGCAGGTGGTCGGCGACCTCCTTGTGCTGGTGGTCCTGTCCACCCGCGGCAGGCGCGCTCGCCTTGAGCAGGTTGCGGTAGCTGTCCTTGATCTGCTGCGCCTCGGTCTGCGAGAGGCTGAGGTCCTTCACGAGACCGAGCAGCGGGCCGGAGCGATGCTGCCCGTCCTGATCCTCGTGACCGTTGGCTTCCTTCCACTTCTCGAAGTGCTCTTGCAGCTTGTCGATCAGAACGGCGCGCTGCGCCGGCGTGAGCACGGCGTGGAGCTGGTTCATCGCGTCGAGCGAGCTTCCGTGGGCGGCCTGCACCTGAGCGGTGAGCTTGGCGATCGCGGCGTCGGCCTTCGCGCGGTCCACGCTTCCGGCGGCAACGCCGTCGGCCAGTGTGTTCGCGAGGTCCTGACCGGCGGCGCGCGCGGGCTCCATCTTCGCCAGGAGGGCGGTGCGGATCTTCTCCACGGCCGTCTTCTGGTCGGGGGCGAGGTCGAGATCCTTCAGGCTCATCGCGATGAGCGCGATGACGCCGCCGCTGTGATGGTGACGATGCTCGTCCGCTTCACCTTGCTCGGGAGGCGCGGCGGGGCTCGCTTGCTGCGCGCCCGAGGGCGCAGCGGCTGCCGCGGGAGCCGTGGCCGCGGAACCCGTGGCCACGGGAGCGACTGCCGCGGGCGACGCCGGTGGAGGCGCCGCGCTCGGGGTGGGCTCGCATGCCGCTGCCGCGAGCATCAGCGTCGCCACGACGCCGGCTGTCCCAACGAGTCGGAATGCTCGCGCGCTCACGATCCACCTCCGGGAAGGCACACGCCCATGATGCAGTTGCCCGTCATGCAATCCGCCGCCGTCTGGCAGGGAAACGCGCACTTGCCGTACTGGGTGTTGCAGTGGTGAAGACCACAGGCGGCGTCGCTCTGACACGGAAGGGCGAGCAGCCCCGGAGTGGAGAGCTGGGCGCTGCCCGTCGGGGCCGGGGCGGGCGCCGGCGCGGGATACGGTGCCGGGTAAGGCGTGGGTTGCGCCGTCGCATACCCTGGAGGGGGCGCCCCGGGCTGCCCGTTGGCCGGATACCCGGGCGGGGGATACCCGGGTGGCGGATACCCCGGCGGATAGCCGTACGGCGCCGTCGACGTGGCGGCGGCAGGTTGCGTCGTGGAGCTGTTGCTCCCGCACGCGAGCATCAGGACCAGCGAGGTCGTGACGAGGGCGATGGGACCCTTGCGCATGGGGCTCATCGAATCACGCGCACGCGCTCGCAAGAACCACCGCTCGTCCCGAGGGAGTGACGACTCGTCGGAAATGCGAAGGAGGGGCTGACCCGAGAGCGGGCTCGTTTGTGTGACGTTTGGGTGGCGTTTGCCCTTGAGCCGTCCGGCATCCTCGCGGTAGTAGTCACGCTTTCCGGTCGTGGAGGTTTGCCAGAAATGTCACATGGTCGTCATGTAAAGGTGCTTGGCCGGGGAGCGCCGGATCTGCTCGGCAACCCGAAGGTCGTGGAGGGCGCGCTGCAGGAGCTCATCGGAATCCTCGGGATGCGCATGCTCGGCGAGCCCCACCTCTACGAGGTGGAGACCGAGATCGCGAAGCTGGGCGTCGAGCCGTTCGAGGACGAGGGCGGTGTCACCGGCGTCTGCGTGCTGTCGACCTCGCACTGCACGATCCACACGTGGCCGCTACGGCCGTTCTTCGTCATGGATGTGTACTCGTGCCGCGACTTCGAGCCGAGCGAGGTCGAGAAGCACCTCGTCGACCGCCTGGGCGCGTACGACATCCAGATCACCGATCTGTCCTTCTCGCTCGAGTACGAGATGGACCGCCCGCGAGCTCCGCATCGGCGCACGTCGAAGCGCAGCGGGCGAGACGCGCTACGCGGCTGGGCGAAGACCGCGAGCTGATCGCTTCGTCACCGGGCGCGCGGCGCTCTAGGTGATGCTCCTCGAGGTGATGCTCAAGACGGCTCCTTGAGCCGCCCCAGCAGCGCGCAGGCAAACGCCGAGAAGTACTCGTCGGGGATGGAGTACGTTTCGCGCGTGTAGCTGTCGCCATGGGTCATCGTGAGGTCGAAGTGCACGTGACCTTCCAGCCGACGCACCTGGACGCCCGGTTTCGGCTTCCCGTCCTCCACTTTGCCGTGGCAGACCGCGTTGGGGCGCCCGCGCACGTGCTTGAGTGCGACGAGTATCTGCTGCGGCTTGTGCAAATCGACCTCGCTCTCGAAAGCCTCGACGTCCCGCATGTAGGTGCACGTTGCCTCACGAAGCTCTGGTCGGCCAAGGAGATCGTCGTCTTAGCTACGTCACCGACCGATAGGTCGGTTGCTTAGGAATTGTGAAGAGCAACGGACTCTAGAAGACCGCTCGGCGGGCGCGCGCGCTGGAAGGCATCGACGAAAGCCCGGAACGTCGACGAGGCCTGCCTCCTGCTCGGGTAATAGAAGAAGCAGCCGGGCATCCGCCGCGCGTATTCGCCGAGCACCACTCGCAGGTCTCCCCGCTCCACGAGCGCGGCGAGATGGAGGTCGACGACGTACGCGAGTCCGACGCCGGCCACGGCGGCGGCGATGCGCGCTCCGCGCTCGTTGCACGAAAACACCGTGGGCACACGCAGCTTCCAGATGCGCTTCCCTTTCTCCAGCTCCCAGACGGTGTCCTGCGACCCCTGCCCGTGCAGCCCGATGCAGCGATGCCGGTGAAGGTCTTCGGGCTTCTGCGGCTCGCCGTATCGTTGCAGGTAAGACGGAGCACCCACGACGATCACGCGGAACGGCTCGCAGATGCGCACGCGCACCATGTCCTTCGGGATGCCATCCATGCGCACGCCCGCGTCGTAGCCCTCGCGGACGATGTCCACCGGACGGCTCTCGACGTCGATCTCGATCACGACCCTCGGGTGGGACGCGAGGAACGAGGCCACGACCGGCACGAAGAACAGCTCGGTCACCATCTCGGGTGCAGTGATGCGGATGGTGCCGGCGAGCGCGACCGCCGCGTGCTCGTGCTCGAGGTCGCGCATGCCTTCGAGCGCCTGCTCGAGGGGCGCGCCGCTCCGCTCGAGCAGGCGCTCTCCGATTTCCGTGAGTGCGACGCTCCGGCTCGTTCGCTTGACCAGCACGACGCCCAGCTGATCCTCGAGCTGACGCACGGCCTTGCTGATTGCCGGAGTCGAGACGCCGAGCTGGCGCGCCGCCGCCGAGAAGCTGCGACAGCGCGCGACGGCGGTGAACGCGCGGAGTCGAGGGAGGGGATCGAGCGGCACGGCCTGAGGAACCAGTTAACGGGGCATTTTCTAATTCCAACCTGTTTCGACGCGAATTCTCAGGCACAGTCCCACTCGCCCGAGAAGCAAGAAGCTGAGCCGGGCGACGAAAGGAAGACACTTGTTGAGGTCGAAGCGCAGGTCGGTCCGGCTCGCGCTGGTCCAGCTCGCGCTGATGGCAGCGGTCGTGACCATGCTCGGTGTGCACACGCTGACCGAAGTCCGCCGCGACCCCTCTCGGCACCTGCTGCTCGCGGACGGCATCGTGGCCCTCCTGGCGGTGGCGGCGACGGCGAACGCGAGCCTCGCATTGCGGCAATCGCGTGCGGCACTTCGCGAGCGCCTGACGGAGCTCGACGCGTTCGCCGGGCGGGTCGCGCACGAGCTGACGAGCCCTCTCATGGGCGTCGCGTACGGCCTGGGCTTCCTGAAGGCTCGCGTGGCCGACGACTCGGCCAGCGCGGCGGCAGTGAACCGCGCGACACGGTCGCTCGAGCGCGTTCGCGCGATCGCGAGCGGGCTACGCGACTACGCACGCGCAGGAGCCGCAACGAGCAGCAGCGAGTCGACGGCGATCGACGAGGTACTCGGAGAGGTCGTCAAGGACCTCCAGCTGGAAGCGGCAGCCGCAAAGGTGAAGCTCGAGTGCGCCCTTCAATCGTGCTCCAGAGTGCGCTGTCCGCCCGACGTGCTCACGCGCATCGTGGAGAACCTCGTGCGAAACGCGATCAGCCACATGGGCGATCGATCTCCTCGCGCGGTGCGAGTGCGGGCGCGCGACACGGAAGGGTTCGTGCGTGTCGACGTCGAGGACACCGGCCCGGGCGTCCCGGCCGAGATCCTCTCGACGGTCTTCGACCCGTTCGTTCGCGGGTCGCCGGCTTCGACGGGCGCGGGGGTCGGGCTCTCGACCGTGAAGAAGCTGGCGGAGGCCCACGGAGGCCGCGTCGGATGTCGCTCGAGACCCAACGCGGGCAGCGTGTTCTGGTTCGAGCTCCCGCACGCCGACAAGTCGTAGCTCGCGTGAAGGGGCCTTCTGACCGGTTGGTCGACACAACCGTCGAGCCGCAGCGCCACTCTACGGAGTAGGCTACGGCTCATGGCGAGGGCCCGCGTCGGATGCTTCGTGGTCCAAGACGATGACGCGATGAGGTTCGACGTGGTGGAGACCAGCGACGACGAGTGGCTCCTCACGCGCGTCGATGCAGCGCAACAGCAAGGGCGCAAGGTCCGCTACTACAGCGTCGAGTCCCCGAGCGCGGTGGAACAGGAGCTCCTCGGCCGCGGGTTCAACCGGGGCAGCGTGCGTCTCTAGGGCTCCATCCCTGAACCGCTCGCCGTCCACCGCGAGGGCTCGTCGACGGAGCGTGGCTGCTCGTGCGCCGCCGCGCGCTTCCGGCGCCTTCGAGCGAGTGACGCCAGCGCGTTCGGCGCGGCCCGTGGGTGCAGTGCTGGCCCGCCACGCGTCGGCCATCCGCCACGACGCGCACCCGCAAGCCCACGCGGAGCCTCGCTACCGGTCGCCGGTCGCCGTCGTGGACGACGATCTGCATCTGGTCGGCATCCTCGAGCGCGACGGGACCATCCGCCGAGACGATGGCTCGCTCTCGTTCGCCGTCGAGGAGCACGTGACCCTCCCCGCTGCGCTGGCTCGCATGGCCCGGCGGCGCCAGCGGAGCGTCCTCGTCGTCGACCGAGCGGGCGAGTTCGTCGGTGTGTTCGACGATCTCGACGCTCTGCGCGCCCTGCGCGACGTCCCGCGCTCTACATGATGAACGCACGCCGCGTGGCGAGGTCGCTTCGCGTGTCGAACACGACGCCGCAGCGCACGCAGCGGAAGCTCACGCTCGCGGGCACCGAAGTGCCTCCCCAGAGCGCATAGAGCGCGCCGCCGAGACCGTACTCGCGTTCGGGCGTCGCTTCACGGCAGGTGCGATCGGTTCCGCAGGCGCAGGTGGGCAGGTCCGACACGGTGGATTCGTTCTGCATGGTCATCGGGTCCTCCACCGCATCGCACCGCAAACTCGGTGCCATGCTAGCCACGCGCGATTCGTCGTGGATTACGCGGGTCGGACGCGGCGCAGCCCGCGGCCGGTCGTGGGGAGCCACGGCCCGTCGTGGGGGGCCCGTGCTAGGAAGTCCGCGCGGATCGTCGCGCGCGCCGCACGCATGGCCTCTCCGGAGCTTCCCGAAACCTCGCTCGACCGGATCACGCTCGAGATGACGAGCACCCTGGACCTCGGGGCGGTGCTCGAGAGCATCACGCGGGGGTTGGTCGATGACTTCGGCGTCGCCCTCGCTCGTGTGTGGCTGGCAGAGCCCGGCGACGGCGTTCTGCACCTGCGCGCGAGCTCGGGCCTTTCCACGCGCATCGACGGAACCTACGCGCGCGTCCCCATCGGCTCGCGCAAGATCGGCCGCATCGCCGAAACACGAGAGCCGCTCGCGACGAACGACGTCGCGAACGACGACCGCATCGCCGACCAGGCGTGGGCGCGCGCGAACGGGCTCGTCTCCTTCGCGGGGTGGCCGCTCACCGTTCGCGGCTCGCTCCAGGGGGTGCTCGCCACATTCGCCCGCAGGCCTCTCGCCGAGCACGAGCGCGCCCGGATGTCTCTCTTCGCGCGACAGGCCGCCATCGCCATCGAGAACGCGCGTCTGTTCGCGAAGGTCGGCATGCTCGAGGAGCGCCTCCGTGCCGAGAACGCGTACCTGCGAAGCGAAGTGGCCGGTGAAGACGCGGATGCGGCGACGATGCTGGGCCAGTGCGACGGGATGAGCGCCACGCTCGCCGAGGTCCGGAAGGTCGCGCCGACCACGACGACGGTGCTCGTTCAAGGCGAGACCGGGACGGGCAAGGAGCTGGTGGCGCGGGCGCTGCACGAGCTCGGATCGCGTCGATCGGGGCCCCTGGTGCGCGTCAATTGCGCGGCACTCACGCCGTCGCTCGTCGAGAGCGAGCTTTTCGGTCACGAAAAGGGGGCCTTCACGGGCGCGGTCCAGCGCCGTCTCGGTCGCTTCGAGCTGGCCGACGGCGGGACGCTGCTCCTCGACGAGGTGGGCGAGCTGCCCCTCGAGCTCCAACCGAAGCTGCTTCGTGTGTTGCAGGAGCAGGAGTTCGAGAGGCTCGGAGGGACGCGGCCCGTTCGCGTCGACGTGCGCATCGTGTCGTCGACCAACCGCGACCTGGCCAAGGCCGTCGAGGAGGGCCGCTTCCGGCAGGACCTCTTCTTCCGGCTGGCCGTCTTCACCGTCCGTGTGCCGCCACTTCGCGAGCGTCGCAGCGATTGCGCGACGCTGGCCGTTGCCTTCGTGCGACAGCACGCGCGTCGTCTGGGCAAGCCGCTGACGGGCATCGCACCACGGGCGATGGACCGCTTGCTCGCCTATTCCTGGCCCGGCAACGTGCGCGAGCTCGCCAACGTGATCGAGCGCGCCGCAATCGTGAGCACCGGCACGGTCCTCGGCGAGAACGATTTGCCGCCCCTCGCTGGACCGGCGGTGGGCGTGGCGGACTCCGGCGCGACCGGCCCGGCCGCCGAGGGCACGCTCGAATCCATCGAGCGCGCCCACATCCTGAAGGTCCTCGAGCGCACGGGTTGGGTGATCGAGGGCAAGAGCGGCGCGGCGACCACCCTGGGCGTGGCGCCGAGCACGCTGCGATCGCGGATGACGCAACTCGGCATCCGCCGGAGCTGATTCATCGCCACGCGATCTCTCGCGCCGTAGATCAGCGGCTGGGCTCCGAGCGAGGGTCGACGGCGGCCAGCAGGTCCGAGAGATCGTTGGCGTGCTCCTCCTCGTCCTCGAGGATCTTCTCGAACATGCGGCGACTCGTGGGATCGCCGTGCCCGAAGAACTGGACGAGCCTCCGGTAGATCTCGATGACCACCCGCTCGGCGACGAGGTCTTCCTCGATCATCTTCGACAGGATGTCGCTCGTGCCGTACTCGGTCGCGGAGCGCGCCGTCACGGTGGACGGGTTGAAGTCGGGATCGCCACCGAGCTCGTCGATGCGCTCGGCGATGGCCATCATGTGGCGCTGCTCGTCGTCGGCGTGCTCCGCGAACTGAGCCGCGACCTGCGGGAAGTCGATCCCCTTGGCGACGATCTGGTGGTGGCGGTAGC
>Ga0335069_10017329_pt1 | contig 10042 bp, 8 predicted proteins | sample Lox_Sample_11_FD_206714 | JGI IMG/M metagenome (GOLD analysis project Ga0335069, IMG submission 206714) | Soil microbial communities from Loxahatchee National Wildlife Refuge, Florida, United States - Lox_Sample_1.1 | ecosystem: Environmental > Terrestrial > Soil > Wetlands | place: USA: Florida...
AGAATTCGCGCAATCGCCGCAGGCGTTGGTTTTCGATGACTTTATCCGGATCTACTTTTCTACGCGCTCTGTCGACACAAACGGCAAATTCCTTAGCCATATCGCTTTCGTCGACATGCAAAAGGATCTCCACACGATAATCCGCGTCTCTGACCAGACCGTGATATCTCTTGGCGAACTGGGATGCTTTGATGAGCACGGCATCTTCCCCTTGAATGTCGTGCGCCATGGTGACGCAGTCCTCGGTTATACATGCGGATGGAGCCGGCGCATTTCTGTCTCAGTTGAGACTGCGATCGGCCTTGCACTCAGCCGTGACGGTGGATTGACCTTCCAGCGCACCGGTAGCGGGCCAGTGCTCTCGGCATCGTTGCATGAGCCGTTTCTGGTTGGAGACGGCTTTGTTAAGGTGGTCGGCGATACATTTCACATGTGGTACATCTTTGGCACCACCTGGAAGAGGTCTGCCCCCGATGTGCCGCCTGACAGGACCTACAAGATCGGACACGCTATCTCAAACGATGGCATCCACTGGACGAAGGAAGAGGCGCGCCAGATTATCAGCGACCGTTTAGGGGAAGACGAGAGCCAGGCACTTCCAACCGTTGTGCGCATCGGCGATGTTTATCACATGTTCTTTTGCTATCGCCACTCCTTTGATTTTCGGACCAACAGCGACCGCGCTTATCGCATCGGCCATGCCTTTTCCGAAGACCTCAACGGTTGGACGCGCGACGACACGCGCATGCGGCTAGAAGGAACCCCTGGGGAATGGGACGCCGATATGCAGTGCTATCCGCACGTCTTTGAGTGCGATGGCCGCGTGTACATGCTCTATAACGGAAACGGGTTTGGGCGCGGCGGGTTCGGTGCCGCTGTGTTGACCGCATGAACCGGAAGGCGGAGTTCTGCGAGAATCGAGCGACAGAAGAGCAGATCGCCGCCCATCTCGCTCTTTGTGATGCGCGGTTCGTGCCACCCTTGAGCAGCCGTCTCCAAATCAGAGAGTACGCGCACAAGATATGTACGCATGGGATGCGCTTCGAGGCGTGGGAGGAAGGCTCCCTCGTCGCGCTAGTGGCGATGTACTGTAATCGTGTCGATCAAGGTCTGGCCTACATCACGAACGTCAGCGTCTTAGAAGAGTGGCTGGGGGAACATGTAGCATCGCATTTGCTTGAACGCGCCGTCCACTATCTTAAGGAGCGCAAGTTCGAAGACGTGGAACTGGAAGTGGACGAGCGCAACCACAAGGCTATCCGCTTGTACGAACGCCATGGCTTCGTCGAGACAGCAACAAATGAGCAGAGCTTGGTCATGAGGCTAAGGTTGAAACGGAGACCGGAATGAGCAATACACGCGACTATGATCGTGAGCTGCAAGATACTGCGCAGCATCAGTATGCGTATAACTTCGATTTGAGCGTGATGCATCCTCTCATGATCAGGTCATTCGAACCCTTCTTTGTGAAGGGAAGCTTGCTGGAGCTCGGAAGCTTTAACGGAGATCTTACCCAGCGCCTTCTCGCGCAATTCGATGACGTAACCTGCGTTGAGGCCTCGAAGCTGGCGATCGAGGAAGCCAAGCAGAGACTTGGAAGCCGCGTCACGTTTGTCCACTCCACTTTCGAATCGGCGACGCTGAACAGGCTCTACGACAATGTAGTCCTGACACATGTTCTTGAGCATCTTGACGATCCGATAGGCGTATTGAGGCGCGTCAACTCTGAATGGCTTTCAGAGGGCGGCCGGTGCTTTCTAGTCTGCCCAAACGCAAACGCGCCCTCTCGGCAGATCGCAGTCAAGATGGGATTGATTTCACACAATTCTGCAGTTACTGAGGCAGAAGCCGCGCACGGTCATCGAAGGACATATTCGCTCGACACGTTGGAACGGGATGCAATTGCCGCCAGCCTAAAAGTTCTGCATCGGTCAGGGATATTCTTCAAGGCGCTGGCAAATTTCCAGTGGGACCGACTTTTAACCACCGACATCATTTCCAAGGAGTATCTGGATGGATGCTATGCGCTCGGCCAGCAATACCCCGATCTGTGCTCAAGCATTTTTCTTGTATGCGAGCGTGGCACACGGAGTTGACCAAGCTGTGCATTCGCTGTGGCAGAAGGATGACGGTTGGCAGCCGGCGAAGATAGAGAGAGGTTAGAGTGGCCCATAACGTCGTTGCGCTTATCGGTCAGAATGAGAACCGGATTCTAAAGGTGGTTGCTCAGCAGTTTTTGGATTTGCTGAAGCCGTTCGAGATTCGGGGACACGTGATCGACCTGTTCGATCCGAGTTGGAAGCCTCAGCTGGAGCTTCTCATTAAGGAAGGGATCCTATTCGCATTCGGGAGCGCCGGCGTCGGCGCTGCGTTAAGCCTGAATGACAAGAATCTATGGGACACCATCCAGGTTCCCTTTGTTTCCAGTTTGGCGGACCATCCCGCACAGATGCCGGCCAATCATCGTATCAATGCACGGTTTGTCGTCAATGGCTACCACTATCGCGAACATTTTGACGTCCAGAGAGAGCTCATCCGCTCTGCACAAATGTCCACGATGCTCCCACATGGGATCACACCCAATCCTGATTGCGACAAAACTCCCTGGTCGAAGCGTTCTCGCAGAATTGTCTTTCTAAAGAGCGGTGGCGATCCCGAGGCAAAACGTGCGCAATGGGGTAGCTGGCCAAGCAAGCTCAGGGAGATCTTGGAGGAATCGAGCAGGCGGGCGTTGCAGATGCCCACGGGCGATGTCACGCCGGTCGTCGTGGATTGCGTGAGGAGCTATGGGATTGAGTTCGGCGAAAAACAAGAGCTGCTATTGGCAATGCTCAATGAGATCGATTGGTATGTTCGCCTTGTTCGCCTGACCATGATGGCAAGGGCACTGTGCCATGTGGACGCAGACATTTTTGGAGCGCGCTGGGAGCATATCGATCAGGCACACTCACGTGCCCGATTCCATCCAGGAGTTGACGCCGCGTCGATGCATGGACTCTTTGCCGACGCGCAGTACATCGTCAACGTTACACCCAATTTTGCCTCCGGGACACATGAACGAGTTCCGAACGGATTTGCAGCAAAGGCATGTGTGGTTTCGGACGATAACGCATATACGTTGGACAAATTCCGCGAGTTACCCACGTATTGGGGGTTTAGTTGGACTGATCCAGACTGGGAAGACAAGCTCATCGATCACCTGGAGAGCGATCGCACGTACAAGGATGATGACTTCGAGCGAGCGTTTCAATTGGCGCATCGAGAATTCAGCGGGCTTAGTTTTATGCAAGCGATGATTCAGATAGCGGAGGTGGTTCGCTTCAGAGAGAGACTTTTCAGGCATGAATGACCCGGGTCGTGTCATCACGCATTACCAATAATCCGGGCAAACACATAGACGGACCGCTCTTTGAGATCCGGAACTCGGGAACCAGCGGGGACAGCTAGCACTTGACAGCGCGCTCTGCGCACGGGAAGGGGCGGCACAGTTTCGGAAATATGCCGCTGGCTCAGAGTTCTCCTCCAACGGCAGATTCAATCTCCAAGTGCAACGGCTTCGCGATCCGACCGCATAGCTCCATCGTGGACGAGACGCGCCTAATTCTACGCAAATGACGGGCTGACCTTCCCGCTGGAGCTGGTGCCCTTTGGCACCAGCGGCATTTGGCTCGATATCCAGACCTCAACCCATCGGACCGCCGCGTCCAAGCCAGGACCGCAGATACGCCATCTGCCCGACATGATACGTTTCGTGAAAGGCTAGAAAGTCGACGATGCCGGAGAGTTTACCGTCCGCACTGGGCGGCCCTTGGGCAGCTGGCGTATCGAGCAGTTCTTCAGAGGCAGCTTCCATGGCGGCGCTGAGGCGCCTGCAGGATTCGTTCCACGCCTCCATTGCTGCTGCGGGCGAAGGGCAGTCGGGACCATTTTCGCAGGGCTTGCCGCGCGCGTAGAGTCCCATCCAAGGTGTGACCCATGGCGCGTTGAGCCGGGCCAGCAGCGCGGTACGTGCCCAGGTGACATGGCCGACAATCCAGAGCATGTGATTGGAACGATCGTTCGGCTGACGAAGCCATTCATCGTCGGTGAGCCCGTTGACGGCCTGTTTGAGACAACTGGCGTTCTGATGGAATGTCTGCGCAGCGTGCGCGATGCGGTTGTTCATGATGGGCGGGATTGTAGCGCACCAGAGCTCATCCTGCCCGGAAACTTAGATTGATCGAATGAACACTCTTTGGCATAGTGCCTTGCGCTTTGTCTCGTTCACTCGTCTAGTTTCCCCTGATGTTGATTTGGGACAATTGTGCGGCATCGTTTCTGATGCAGCCGAACAGAAAGATCTACGCTTCCGGACGAGAATTCCCTGCTTTGATCGAACCACGTGAGGCGCTAATTGATGGCGTGGGCCTTACCGTTCTGCAGGCTCTCATCGATAATGGAGTGCACCTTGCGGTCGGCCTCCATCGACAACCTTCCCTGCTCGGCGCCGAGACGGCCTTGTTCGGCTCCCAGGCGCCCTTGCTGTTCGCCGAGCCTGCCCTGCTGCGCACCGAGTTCACCTTGCTTCTCGCCGATTCGGCCCTGCAGGTCTCCGAGCTGACCTTGCAGATCGCCGAGCTTGCTTTGCAGGTCGCCGAGTTCGTCCTGAGTGACGTTCTGGCCCATCTTAGCTTTGATCTTGGCCATCGCGGCGTCGATCTCGGCCATTTCTTTTTGCACGTCGGGCGCGGGAAGGCTGACCTGTTCCTGCTGCTGCCCAAGAGCTTCCTGCTGCTTACCCAACTCTTCCTGCTGCCGACCAAGTTCTTCCTGCTTCTTGCCCAGTTCCTCGATGGGCTTATACATGGCTTCGATTTGGGCGAGGGTTGCGGGATCGTCAATGAAGTACTGCTTGTCGTCCCGTTCGAACCAGAGGAAGTCGCCGTGGGCCAGCTTGCGCGCCTTGTCGATGTCGACGGTGTGCATATCGCCAGAGAAAGTCATGGTATCGGCGTGATCGCCGCGGATGATTGCGTATGAATCCCCGTCGGTCATGTTGCGATAGCGGAATCCGCCACGGGCTGTTCTCGACTCCGTGTCCTGAAGTAGCGCGAGAAGTCGGGCGTTGGTGACCGCCGAAGCGGATGTGAGGCCGGATGCAGTCGCCAAGTTTTGCAATTGAGCGAGCAGGCGGGCGTTAAGGGCGAGCTGGTTAGCCGGCGGCATGGGAGGAATCACGATCTTCGGAATGGTGATTGCCGGAATCGGTGGAATCCTTGGGACGACCACAGAGATGGGCGGGATCGGCGGCACGACGACACTCGGTATCCGCGGGATCACGATGATTTTGGGCACATCTTCATCCGATGAATCCGCGGCGGCGAAGCCAGAGTCCGCCGGATGTGCAGGCGAAGGCTTAGCCCGAGGCGCGGGCTGCGCTGCGATTGCCGGCTGCGCTGCGGGAGTGGGCTGTGCATTCTGCGTGTCCTGCGCGGCCTGCACCCGCACGAGCGCCGTTGTCACGAAAAGCGCTATGGGGACGAGTAGTACGGCGATGAGAGCGCGGCGACGTCCGCCGGCAAAGGCCTGGCGGAATGCGTTGTCGTTCAGCAGTCGCTCAATGCGGCGCGAGAGACTTCCGGTGCTAGCCATAGCGACTCCTAGGATGGCTGGGCGCGGCGCTGCCGCGAATTCAAGAAGGATCTGTGCGTAGGCCGTGGTGCTTGCAGCCTGCTCCAGGCCGGCGCGATCGCTGATGGTCTCTGCGAGTTCGGAGAGCTCACGTTTGAGCCACCAACCGAGAGGACTGAACCAGACCAAGGCCGCGTACAGCCCGGCGAGGAACTGCAGATAGAAATCACACTGGCGGATGTGCGAGCGCTCATGCGCAACCACGACGCGCAACTTGTTCGCCTTCCAGTCGGTGTAGTCCGCCGGCAGTACGACGGCGGACCCGATGGTAACCGGAGAGGAGATGGTGCGACTGACGCGGAGAGGGACTCCACCGGCGAGGTGTGCGGAGGCGTCCGAAGAAATCGGCTTAGAGGTGAAGAGGAGATGCAACGCCCGGGCGAGTCCGTAAAAGAGACGCAAAAGCAACGCTGCGGCCACGCCGAGATAGAGGGCTGCCGCAAACCAGACGAGGGAGGCGGCGATGGCAGGTTGAACCGGCGTTGCAGATGAGGAAGAAACCGGAATACCGGCATCGTCTTTGGCGATCACGGCGGAAGTGACATTAAGCGAAGGCGCGATCTCCGCAGCCTGGTCCACTTTTGCGAAGTACGGCGAAGGCGCACTTGCGTGCTTTGGGACGATGTGTGCGGAAGTGGCCGACGTCGGGGACATGCGAACCGCTGCGACAGGCGGAACTGAATCGAGATTGACTGCCTGGAGCTGTGCGGCTGGAGGAACAGTATGCATCGGGAGCCGGAGCGAGGCTCCCGTGGGTAACAGGCGCGCCAACTGCGGCGCGAGAATGGGCATGAGAAGCGCGGCGGCAAGCACCAGGCCCCATGCTGCTTTTTGCGCGACGACGTTGCGCACCCGGAAGATGCGAAGTCCGGCCCAGACGGCAAGGGCAAGAATCACAGAGCGGAGAGCTGCCTCAAGCATGGTTGCGATCATGACTTTGACTCCTTCTTGGCGGAGGAAGCAGACTTTTGCGCGGCAGCGATGCGGTCGGCGAGCCGCTGCAGTTCGACACGATCGAGGACTTTGGAATCGACCATGCCGACGAGGAGAGCTTCGACGGAGCCCTCGCAGAACCAGTCGACGATGCGTTTGACCGCGCGGCCTGCGACGTGCTGCCGCGACTCGGCGGGGGCATAGATGAAGGTGCGATCTTCGACTGCGTGGGTGAGGTAGCCCTTCTCTTCGAGACGGCGCAGTACGGTACGAACCGTGGAGTCTTTCAGGGGGCGGTCGAGCTGTTCGCGGACCTGCTCGGCAGTAACCCTGCCGTGGCGCCAGACAATCGAGAGGATGCCGCGTTCCAGTTCGCCGAGTTCGGCCGGATCGTGGGGTGATGGTGTACTGCCCGTCATAGTGTTACCGACTGTAACACATATCGGAATTGTATGCGTAAGTTTTTGTGACGAGCGGCAGGATGGGTTGGTGTGGCCGTCGGCCGCGCAGCAGGCCCTCTGTTCACTCAACCGGTAAGAGGATGTCGCCTACTGCGAAGGCGGCCTGGGCGGCAAAGGGTCGTTGACGCTCTTTGGCGGATCGGGAGGGAGCAGATGAATACCGTTGCTGATGATTTGTTGCAGAGGCTTCTGATATTGCGGACCTTCCGCGGCTTCCAGGAAGTCCATCGTGCGCCCAGTTTGAATCTGCAAACGTCTTTCGACCTCTTTTCCGTAGTCTGTGCCCACGAGCTCGGATTCCGGAACCGAGGACAGGGTGAGGCTGTCGCGGGACCCGACATAGAGCATGGCGTCAGCCACGTCTGCCATCGTTTGCGAATTAGGAGCCACGCAGCCACCGGTGAGCACCGGGTTGGCCGGCAGTTGGCCCACCCAATTGCCGCGAAGCGCGACGATAGCCGGCAGATGCCAGCTGTCGAAGCGGCGGTCGAGGTCGTCGTAACCGTCGACGGCATTGGTCCCAAAGACGATCAGGTAGGGCTGGATGCCGGCAGCGCGGATGGTTTGCTCGATCATGCCTGGTCCATCGCGGCGCAGAAAGTGTCCCGCGCCCATGATCAGCAGAGCTCGATGGTGCTTGGAAAGCACCTCGTCTCGCACAACCTGCGCGTACCATTGGTCGCGATGCCCGAGATACGGTCCGAGGTCCTCCCGGGTTCTGATCTTGGCCCAGTCTCCGTAGGGATCGCCGAGGAGCAGGCGGATCTGGTGGCCGCCACGGCGCTCGAGATTGGATTCACGGACTGCCTGGTAGAGATCGCCGTAGACCGGCGAGACTGGGCCGACGGCGCCGATAACGTTGCGCCATGCCTTCTGCACTTGGGCGAGCGGCACGTCTTCGCCCGCGATGTAGCGGTCCACCGATTTTTGGTAGAGCGAGTTTCCGAATTCGACCACGATGTCGTCGACACGATTGGCGAATTCAGGCGTCTTCACCAGACGGCAAAGCCACGCGTACTCCTGCTTGTTTCCATGCGTCTCACCGAACATCACAATTGGATGAGCAGAGATCGCCTGGATCATGGCCTGGGTGGCATCCAAGGGCTGTGCTTGTTCTTTGTGCACCTGTGCCAGAGAGGCTGCGGAGATGGTCTGCCCAGGCATGACAGGACGCGGGAGCGCCGATGTAGCGAGAGCAGAAGGAGCCGGGATGACGGAGGAGTTTCCCGCGGAGATAGTTGGCGTGGGGCTGTTGCCGGGAAGGGTGCGGTCGCGTGGCCGTGGAGGCAGACTCGTTGGCAAAGGGATGGCTTGGAGGGGCGTGCCGGGACTGGTGCCCGCCAAGTTGGTTCTCTGCACGGAGCCCGGCGAGTGTGTCGGGGCGGTTGCCGGTTGCGTGCTTCCAGAGCCCGAGAGCTCGCCGGCAGCTTTTTGCGGATTGCCCTCTTGGGGTGGCGGGATTGTGGGCTGGTTGAGGCGCTGCAATACGGTGTCGATCGGCGACGAGATGCTTCGCGCGGGCGATTGAAAGCCATTGGCCAGAGCGAAGGAGCCAACGACGGTGATGGAAAACATGGCGCCCAGCAGGATCGATGTGGGGCGCAGCGGCTCTGCGTGGATTTGCTGGAACGAGGGCACGAGCTGGGTATCAGGCACCAGCGTGCCCCGCAAAGACCGCTTGTGGACGGCGGCCAAGGACTGTTGGTGGTATGAGCTGAGCACGGTTCAGACCTCCTTCCCGAAGATCTTCCTGGCGCGAGCGATGCCGGGCAGAGATCGAGCAAACATTCGGCTTACTCTTTGTGAATCGCGTCGAGCGCCAGTTTTTCCGCTGTGCGCAGTGCATCGCCAGCCTTGACCCGTACATCGGGCTGAACGCCTGTTCCTTCCCAGAGAGGTTTGGGCTCGGCACGCGCAGCCCGCCGCAGCGGAGCTTCTGTTCCGGCATGCGATGCGCCACTTGTGGTTTCGCCGACGATCGTGGCTCGCTTCAATGTCTTGAGGTTGTAAGCAAAATGCTCAGCACCGGAAAAGGTGTGGGACGAGGTAAGTACGAAGACCGGCTTATCAGCCAACTTGCTTCCGTGGACGGGCGAATCTGTGACCATCTGGACAGAAGGCTCAGCCCGAGGGTTGTACCAGGCGACAGGACGATCGAAGAGCCATCCGGCCATGAAGCGGATCATCTCCAGAGAGCCTCCTCTTGTGTCCCGCAGGTCGAAGATGACAGCATCGGTTTCGTTCAGATGTTGCATCACGGCTTGAGCGACTCCGCCGCACGATGCAGGATCGGCAAACCAGGAGAGCTTAACGTAGCCGATGTTGCCGGGATGCCGTTCGAGCCTTTCGAAAGAACATTGCTGGAGCAAGTTGGCGCTTCGGAGCTTTGCCTCAAGCTTCTCTGCCACGGACTGCACGTCGGGGTTGGTCGCGCTACCTGTGGATGTCGCGCCGAGTCTCTCAACCGAACCCGAGAAGCGATGGAAGACGGCGGGGTGACTCATGACAAAGACGAATAGAGCGAGCGCAGCGACTGCAAAGATACTGCCGAGCATGACCGAAGCCGGCCGGAGCGGTTCTTCTTCCAGAGTGCGAAAGGCAGGGAGGCCTGAGACGGTCTGCCAGGTTGGAACAGGATTGGCCGTCGCGTAGCTGTTTCGGTATGCCTGGGGAAGACCCGAGGCGAGGTCGGTAAGAAGGTCGAACCAGAGACGGAGTCTTCGCAAGATACCCCGCTCATCGCGCAGCCGATCCCGAAACAGCAAGAGAGCTTCCGGGCCGTAGTGCCGGCGGAATCGAGCGGGATACAGCCAAAGCAGGAAGGAATAAATCTTCTCAGACATACTCCCCCCGAAAGATCTTTTTGACTCGAGCCACGCGGAGCAGGTCGGCCAGGCGTTCGGCTTCTGCCCGGGCGAGTTTGCGGCCGGCCGACGTGAGCCGGTAGTAGCGGCGGCGCTCGCGGCCGCTCTCCTGCC
>Ga0335069_10017330_pt1 | contig 10042 bp, 13 predicted proteins | sample Lox_Sample_11_FD_206714 | JGI IMG/M metagenome (GOLD analysis project Ga0335069, IMG submission 206714) | Soil microbial communities from Loxahatchee National Wildlife Refuge, Florida, United States - Lox_Sample_1.1 | ecosystem: Environmental > Terrestrial > Soil > Wetlands | place: USA...
CAATCTTTTCCGGCGCGTTCTGGCCCATCATCACCATGGGGGCTGCACTGGAAGCCGGGAAGCTCGTTGCAGCGGCCTGGCTGACCGAGCATTGGAACTCCGCGCCATCTCTCATGCGTCTGGTCCTCGTCGCAATGATTGGCGTGTTGATGGGCTTGAATGCCGTCGGTGTGTTCGGATTTCTCACCCGCGCCCACCTTGATCATATGACGGCCATCGATCAGGCGCTTGCCGACAGAACCGCCGACACCGAGGTTCGTCTTGCAATCCAGATCCGGACCGTCGCCGACCTCGATCGTCGCATCGCTCAGATCGACACGGCCATCGAGGAATCGACACGGCTTGGCCGCCCCGTTGGGGCGATGACGATTGCAGACCAGAAGCGCCACGAGCGCGCCGACATCGTCGCGGAGCGCCAGCGGGAGGGTCAGGCGCTCGCCGGCCTGCAGATCGAGAAAGCCAAGATTGATGCCCAGCGCCGGCGCGCCGAGGCGGACGTCGGCCCAGTGCGATATCTCGCCGAGCTGATGGGCATACCGGCAACCGACCTCGAGCGAGCGGTTCGCCTGCTCACATTGGCGCTTGTCGCCGTCCTCGATCCCATGGCGGTGGTGCTTCTGCTCGCTGCCGGAATTAACACGACCCGTGCGAACTCACGCTGACTATTTGCCTGGACCGGCGCAAGAGATAGGCGCTCTTTGGGGTGTCGAAAGCAAGCCCTCTCATCTGCGGCACCTCCCTTCGAGTCTCAGTCCCGCCAATGTACGCATCGACGCGCCGCCGACCTCGCAGGCGCTACAGAGATCACGGAGCTTCTCAGATGTCCGAACCAACCGCCAGCTTGCCGCTGCGATACTTGCGTACCCCCGAGGCAGCCCGGTTTCTCAGCCTTTCCGGTCGCACCCTGGAAAAGCACCGAACCTACGGTACCGGTCCTGCCTATCGAAAGATCGGCGGTCGCGTCGTCTACGCAGTAGACGACCTCAAAGCTTGGGCCGACCGCGGCATCAAGACGTCAACCAGGGATCCCGGCGCCGGCACGGTCTTGCCCGCAAGGCGGCATGCGATCGTTCCTGCCGCAAATAAGAAGCCGCGCTGAGGCGGTGAGGTGCCCTCATCGCACCGACGGCAGATTCGCCGCGACGGATCTGTTCTGCTGCGCTCTCGCAGCCGTCAAAGATCGCGGGAGCATGCGCGGCAACGGGGAACTCCTGGCTGCTTGAGGGCTGCCGCTTGGCTGCGCAGCAGACGATGTTGGTGTGATGGCGGCGGAGAGAGTATGGCGAATACGACGAAGAAGCGGCTGGGAGAGATGCAGACGACCCGATCGATTAGAAGGGCAAGATAAAAGCAAAGGCGCATAATGCTCGTAAGCCCTTGTCTGTACATCCAAGAGTTGGAGATGAGGCAGGCGGCGATGTCGCCAATCGGTGGCTAAAGCAATGCTGTTGTTCTCCGATTCCATCTGCGACTTGGCGAACGTCCATTGGCTTCACGTATCTGCAGTCTTCTCGGCCAGGAGCTCGCACATGCATGGCGTTGACGGCGACGAATTCGAAGCGAAGCTCGATCGGATCGGCAACCGCAGAGCCAGGAAGGCGACTGGGCATTCGGCGCGTTCGGCGGGCCGCAGAGAAGGCTGGCCCAACGGCTCGTTGCGCGTGGCGATCGTAGTGAGCGGGGTGGCAATGATTTTGAAATGCTTCAGCTTCCGGATTCATTCTCGAGAAATTCACTGGTGGCCACATTCCTGCTTTCCGGTTGACGCACGGACGATGTCACAACTATTGTGCGGCAATGATTTCGTGAGAAAGCCGCACGATATTTGAATTTGACTAGCGATCGCCAGAAACCTACGCGAGGTGCTTCTTCGTGCCAGTCGTCGATGCGATCGTGCGCGCGCGAACGAGCTCCGGTGTTGGGTGGCGATGAATAAGAAGTTCAGTATCGGGCTGTCCGAAGAAGCCACAGCGCAGCTTGCCAAGCTGGCAAACGCGAAGGATCGAGCAAGGCTACTATCGTGAGGCAGGCGACGATCCCGCGTCGCGGCCGCTCCAAACGTGGGAAGGTCGCGGAACTCGACGGAGAGCCCGATCAAGAGCTGGGCGTCTGATTGCCTCGGTCGTTCTTCCATTTACGCTCGGCTGCTACGCGGCTCGACGAAATGCGCGCTTCTCTATCCCTCCCCAGCGGGGAGGGGTAACGCCGCCGGAATTTGATGCCCAAGATCGTTAGCGCTGGATGATGGTTCCCTTCTCGGTCACAACGACCCTGCGATTGCCATGCCGAACCCCGGTGACAAGGCCGAACAGAGGTGCAACGCGCTTGACCCGATAGGTGTTGCGATCGCTGGTAATGACCGCGCGCCTGCCCCGGCCTTTCTGGACCGACCAGTTGGAGAGGATGTGGTCGGTGGCGGCAGCGCCGCCGATCGAGCCGGTCTGGCTGTCGGCTTTGCTGAACTGGTCAACCGTCGCGCGCAGCGAGACCAGGCCGATCTCGTTGTTGTCGATATTCGCCCGCATCGACGGAAGCTGGTCTTCGATCGAGCCTTGGGACGCCTGCAGCGAGGCAGTCTGTGCCTTCAGTCTGTTGAGCTCGGTATCGAATCCCGCTTCGGCGTCGTGGCGGCTTGCCTCGTGCCCGTCGACGGAGGCGCGCAGTGAGTCCAGCCCGATCTCCGCGTTGGCGAGACCAGCCCGGATGTGGCTGAGTTCCGTCGTGGTATCGCTTTGGGCGGAGCGCAGCGACACCGCCTCGCCCCTGAGTTGGGCGACCTCGGATGCAAGCTCGTTTAACCGATCCTCTAATGTTGGCTGCTCGCCGCGGTCGCGCATCTTGAGGCTACCGATCGCGCTTAGCACGGAGCCAACACGATCCTGCAGATCGCTGATGTCGGCGCGCTGATCCGGTGCGGCGGCGGCCGGTTGGCTTGCGTCGGCGGCCATCGCCTCGTGGAAGCTGCTGCTGGCGACGGTGAGCACCGCACCGAGCGTGCTGAGCGCGACGATGCTCACTGCGATCCGCGCTTTGAGCGCGCCGCTCCTGCTTTTCGAAAGGAAGTTTGGTGTACGCATTCTGACTGACTCCGGGTTAGAATGACTTAAAGTCATCATGAACCGGTTGCCAATTCGCTAAGCGAAAACGTCAGTGTCCAAAAAATTGGCGTCACGCGAGAGTTGCCGCGCTCCCACAATCAAGAGCTGCAGGGGGCCGCTGCCGTGCCGCGCGCGACTATCCGCTCGATTTCCGTTTTCAAAATAGGTCGGAAGGTCTGACGCAATTCTTGGAGCGCAAAAAGCAGCGATTGAAGGATCATGGTCGTTCCCAGTCCTTTTGGAAACGCCGGGATCGTTCGGTTCTGTTCGCCAACGTGGCGATCAGAATAATTGGCTTCGAAGGAGCTGCTCAGCTCTTCTTGCGAAGCCGAACGATCATGTCGATGTGCGAAATCTCATATCCTTCCGGCACGTCGGGCACCTTATGCAGCATCAGTTGCGTATCGGGAATGTCGACCAGTTCGTGCTTGTGCTCGAGATAGAAGTGATGATGCGCGGTGACGTTGGTGTCGAAATAGGTTTTGGTCCCCTCAACTCTGACCTGGCGGAGCAGTCCGGCATCGGTCAGCTGATTGAGCGTGTTGTAGACGGTTGCCAGCGAGACCGGGACCTTGGCCAACTTCGCTTCCTCATAGAGCATTTCTGCGGTGAGGTGGCGCGCTCCCTTGCCGAACAACAACAAGCTCAGCGCCATCCGCCGCGGAGTCGGACGAAGGCCGGCCGACTGCAGCATGTCGTCGAGATCCACCCAGGGAGAGTCAGGCTTGCTCCTAGCATACGGAGACAGCACACGGTCGGAGCGGACTTGTTTCGCAAGCGGGGCGTTTTCGTTGATTTCCATTTCTCGAACACCTAGAGAACGCACACTGACTTATTTGTTAGAATTGGTAATAGGGGCCAAATCAAGTTCTTCAATTTGAGCTCTGCCGGGCTTCGCGCGGCAACACTCATCCTGTGCCTGCAGTCGCCTGTTCGCGAATTGTGACTATCGGTTCGTTTGTCGACGAGCCCCAGCGGGCTGGTTGCCTCAAGTAAAAAGGAAAATGTCTCCGGACGAATTGCCAAACTGTCCCTAATGATTGCGCGCAAGGGCCCCCCCTATAGCGGCTCAGCCGTCCAAGGGCTGCCGTATGATACGAAATGGTCGTTATGCGATTTCGCGCATCACCGTAGTCGTTTGTCCTCATCCTCGATCGTATCCCTCCGGTAAGGGCCGTCTTGCGCTGATGGAGTGAGGCGCGAAGACATGGTCGTATGACTGAGCATACGACTATGCCGAAGGTGTCGCGGCTCGAGGTGATCCAGACCGGGGCCCGACGACGGTGGACAGTGGAAGAGAAGCGACGGATCGTCGCCGAGAGCGATAAGGGCGCGCGCCAAGTCTCGGCCACTGCCCGGCGATATGGCTTGTCGACCGGTCAGTTGTTCACTTGGCGGCGGCTGGCGCGCAAGGGACGATTGGGCGGGGATGCCGAGCCCGTGGCGTTTGCCGAAGCGGTCGTTGTGGATCGAAGAGCGGCCAGGCCGGAGCTGCCGCCTCCCGCTGGCGCGAGCGGGCGCATGGAGATCGTGCTTGCGGATGGCCTGCGGGTCATCGTCGAGCAAGACATCGATGCCGATGCGCTGGCGCGCCTGATCGGCGCGCTGGAGCGACGATGACAATCCCCATTCCGAGCGGGGCGCGGGTGTGGCTGGCGACGGGCCGCACCGACATGCGCAAGGGGTTCGGCGGGCTTGCGCTGCTGGTCCAGGAGACCCTCAAGCGCGATCCGCATGGCGGCCACCTGTTCGTGTTCCGCGGCCGGCGCGGCGACCTGATCAAGGTGCTGTGGCACGACGGCCAGGGCATGTGCCTGTTCTCCAAGCGCCTGGAGCGCGGCCGGTTTATCTGGCCGTCGCCGGCGGATGGGACGGTGGCGATCACGCCGGCGCAGCTCGGGTATCTGCTGGAAGGGATCGATTGGCGCCTGCCGCAGCGGACCTGGCGGCCGGAGGCGGCGGGCTGAGCGCGGCATTGTGAATCAGCCGGCGCGAAGGGCATCACAAGCGCGGCGCGTTGTGATTCCATCATGGCCGTGAGCACCACTGATTCTCTTCCCGACGATATCGAGCTTTTGAAGCAACTCGTGCGCACGCGCGAGGCCGAGCTTGCACGGGCGCGCGCCGAGGCATCCGGCGCCGAGGCTCTGATCACGCATCTACGCCTGACGATTGCGAAGATGCGGCGCGAGCTCTTTGGACAGCGCAGCGAGCGCAAGGCGCACCTGCTCGACCAGATGGAGCTTCAGCTGGAGGAGCTCGAAGCGACCGCGACGGAGGACGGGCTTGCGGCTGAGAAGGCAGCCGCCGCTGTCGGCGAGACGATGCCCGTTCATGGCTTTCCGCGCAACAGGCCCGCGCGCAAGCCGTTCCCCGCGCATCTGCCGCGCGAGCGGATCGTGCTGCCCGGTCCCGATGCCTGCGCCTGCTGCGGCTCGAAGCGGCTCGCCAAGCTCGGCGAGGATGTCACCGAGACACTGGACGTGGTGCCGCGGCAATGGAAGGTGGTGCAATACGTGCGCGAGAAGTTCACCTGCCGGGACTGCGAGAAGATCACGCAGGTGCCCGCGCCGTTCCACGTGCTGCCGCGCGGCTTTGCCGGGCCTTCTCTGTTGGCGATGATCCTGTTCGAGAAGTACGGCCAGCATCAGCCGCTCAACCGCCAGTCGGAGCGCTACGCCCGCGAGGGCATCGAGCTGAGCCTGTCGACGCTCGCCGATCAGGTGGGCGGCTGCGCTGCGCTGCTGCGGCCGCTGTACGATCTGATCCGTGCGCACGTGCTTGCCGCCGAGCGCGTGCATGGCGACGAGACACCGGTGCCGGTGCTCGCCAAGGGGCAGACCGCGACCGGACGGCTCTGGGTCTATGTGCGCGACGATCGTCCGTTCGGCGGCCGCGATCCGCCCGCGGCAGTGTTCTTCTACTCACGCGACCGCGCCGGCGAGCACGCCGAGCGTCACCTGCACGGCTATGGCGGCATCCTGCAGGCCGATTGCTATGCCGGCTTCAACCGGCTCTACGAGGCCGGCCGCAAAGGAGGGCCGATCACCGAGGCCGCCTGCTGGGCGCATGCACGGCGTAAGTTCTTCGTGCTCGCCGACGTCACTGCCAAGGCGCGCGGCACGCTCGCCGTCATCGCGCCGATGGCGTTCGAGGCGGTGAAGCGCATCGATGCGATCTTCGACGTCGAACGCGAGATCAACGGCCAACCACCGCTCGAACGGCTCGCCGAGCGCGCGCTGCACGTTGCGCCGCTGCTCGCGGGTCTGGAGAGCTGGATGCGCACCGAACGCGCCAAGCTGTCGCGCCACTCCGAAGTCGCCAAGGCCATGGACTACATGCTCAAGCGCTGGGAGACGTTCGCGCGTTTCCTCTCCGATGGCCGCATCTGCCTGACCAACAACGCCGCCGAGCGCGCGCTGCGCGGCATCGCGATGCTTGAGTCATTGTGCATTCCTTCTTCAAGTGTCTGTAAACATTGGAATCGTGTCCGTGTCGTCGACGCGACACGGGCGACCTTTTCGGGCTACCGCAGATTTCACCGCTTCCGAAGCCAAGTCTTCGGCGCGAATCTGGTGCGGCGCGCCCGGCACAACCTGCACCGCCGGCAGCGCGCCGGATTTGATCAGACGGCGTACCGTGTGACTTGTGACGCGCAAGGCTGCGGCCGCTTCGGTCAGGGTCAGCCATTCGCCGTCTTTTTCCGCAGATCGGTAGGCATGGATACCGCGCACGCGGCGAACCGAAGAGACGCGATGCGCCGTCCAGGTCTTGCCCTGACCGGTAGGCAGGCCCATCCGATTAAGCGACGCGGCGATATGCTCGTCTGACCAGCGACCGGCCATGCTGCGCATGACCGCCAGCGCATCTTCGGTCGTCGCGCAGCCATGTTCTCCGGTTCGCGGCTTACGCACGCGCAGCTCGGAGTGCTGGCCGCCGCGCCAGTGAATCGTAAGCACGACGTCACGTGCCTCTTCGTCGACATCGACGATGATGTCGACGATCAAAGCCCGCAGCAATTGTTGGCGTGCACGCATCGTGACGCCGGGCGCATTCCAAGCCTCGGAGAGGTTCTCTGCCAAATTGGCAAAAGCATTCGGATCGACTCCGATCTCCGCTTGCTTTGCGGCCGGCCGACGTTCCTCTAAATCGCGGACGCGGCGGAGCGCGATCTCCCAATTCTTCTCCAGCTGTGCCGTGATGAGACGATTGTCAGGATCGCAAGCGGCATAGCGGCGCTCGGCCAAGCTTGCCTCGTAGCGCGCCTGCTGCAGTTCCAGATCCAGGATTCTCCGTTGGTCTTCCTCATGCTCTTGATGCATCCGTTCCGCCCTGAACGCGGCTTCGATCGCCATTGGTTCGACAGCCCGGAGCAGTTCCCTCGCGATCGCGGAATCGACCCGCGGACCGCCGAAAGTCATGCACCTAGGCAAGCCCATCATAAGGTTTGGCTTGTAACAGCGATAGACCGGTCGGCTTTGCGGATTGCCAGTGTAGGCGACGCTGAGCCGTCGTCCGCATCGTCCGCAGGTCATGATGCCCGAGAGCAGCGCTCTTCCGCCTCGCCCGGTCTTGACGCCTCCGGCACGGCCGTAATTGTTGAGGGCGAGCTGCTTCTGATTGCGCTCGAACTCGTCCCAGGTGATGTAGCCTTCGTGATGATCCTTAATCATCACTTCCCACGTCCCAAAGGGTTTGCTGTGTCCGTAGCCTCGTCGTGCCCTTCCATCGACGATGGCGGTGCGCTTCTCGCTCTTTCCGTAAACATAGACTCCTGCGTAGAAAGGATTCTTGAGAACTGCGATGACGTTGCGATAACGAATCGGCATCCATTCGAAGCTGGTCATGCAGCCTTCGTCGGAGGGCCTGGGGAAATGGATCTGATCAGCCTTCATCGAAAGCAATACCTGGCGCGCGCTGCCGAACTTCCGGAAGCGCGTGAAGATGAGTCGGATCACTTCCTGGAGGCGCAGGTCAGGATCAAGACCAAGTCCCACTTCGCGATGCCAGACGTAACCGAACGGAACTGACAGTCGCAGCTCACCCCGGCTCGCCTTCGAGCGGGCAGCGTCCAGCATTCGCGCGCGTAGCACGCCCAGTTCGAACTCGCTGATGCTGCCCTTCATACCCAGGAGCAATCGATCATTGGGCCGGCAGGGATTGTAAACGCCATCGAGATCGATGACGCGGGCGTCAACAAGTCCGCACAATTCGAGCAGGTGATGCCAATCTCGACCGTTGCGGGCGAGCCGCGATGCGTCGAAGCACAAGACCGCACCGACCTTGCCGGCGCATAGCCATGCGACCAGGCGATCGAACCCAGGGCGCGCCACCGTCCCGCTTGCCGATCGGCCGAGATCGTCATCGATGACTTCCACGTCGACAAATCCGCGCTGGCGGGCAATGTCGACCAAGTCATATTGGCGACGCTGGCTCTCGAGATTGGTCATGACCTGGGATTGCGTCGACTGGCGCACATATACGACCGCCTTGCGTTCAAGAACGGCCGCAGGAATCAGCTCAGAGCTTGTCATCTTCAAGCTCCTCGACGTTGAGGCCGGCCGCCTGCATCAGTATCTGAGCCAGTATCAATACGACCCTGTTCCGCTCCGCGGGACTCATCCCTTCCGATCTTTTGGTGTCGAACAGCAGGTTCATCTGCCGACTTGCTATTGTCGACGGCAGCTTGGGATACATCATGGTGATTCTCCTGAACGATTCCGGCATCGCCGCAGGAGTGTGTCGTGTTGGCGCCGCCTATCAACAGCCGCTTCAGTTCAACAAGTGCCGCGAGGTCCACGCGCGGCGTGCCCATGCACATCCCGGTGCAAGTGACCGGATCGAGCATCCAGTCGGCGATGGTAACGACCACGCCCGCCGGGCCCATAACGCTCAGGAATCGACCGGTTGCTCGCTGCGCTATGCGGCGGATGCCGACCTTGCAGCCGAAATAGGGGTGCCAGCGGTATTGCACTTCCAATTCCTGCCCGACATGGGCAGAATGAACGGGTGATGGCTCTCGGCCGCAAGGCGTGGCTGTTCGCCGGCTCCGATCGTGGCGGCGAGCGCGCCGCCGTGATGTACACGCTGATACAGACAGCCAAGCTCAACGACGTCGACCCTCAGGCCTGGCTCGCCGACGTCCTCGTCCGCATCAACGACCACAACATCCAGAGGCTCGACCAGCTACTGCCCTGGAACTGGAAGCTCTCGGCCCAGAAGCTGGTCGCCTGACACTGGTCGCCTGACCGTTGGACCCGCCGCCGGCTATCGACTAACCTGCGGTCCTCACCGGATGCTTACCCTCGATCGTGCGCTAGAGACGCTGATCGGGATGTGCGGTAGAAAGTCGTAACAGTTTAGGGCAGTCGTCAAATCTACAGCGGCAGATTTCCGAGCACACGCGGATCTTCTGCGGGTCGCGTGGAGTTATTTCCTGAATTGCGAGGACATTTTCCCGTCGCATCGGGTGGAAGTCCCGAACGGTGTCGTCGTCGGCGGCGGCTGATAGTCGCCACTTCGAGCTTTGAAAGCTGATAATTCACTCCTCGCGAGGAAATTGTAGCCAGGTTCTCGGGAAAATCTCCCGCCCCTTTAAGAAGATGTTCATCGCTGTACGCGGACTTCCTGCGCAGTCAAATCATATGTAAGTCTTGCCCCCGAGACGTCACTTCGAACTTTTGCCACACATCTCAATGAGCAATCAAAGATTGAGAATGGAAAGTTCAACTTTTGCAGCGGTGACGGTTTCGAAGCGTTGAAATCCGGGGCGAGATCCGACGCCATCGCGATCTCACTCGACGGGCTGGAAGATGATGCCTACGCTGACCGAACCAGCTTTGTCGTGAAGTCGCAAATGGCCAAAGCGGCGGTTGACAATGATTGACGGTATCTTGTTCTTTGCGATCCGCCAGCGTTGGCTGGTGTTGATCGCCAGTCTTGGA
>Ga0335069_10017331_pt1 | contig 10041 bp, 6 predicted proteins | sample Lox_Sample_11_FD_206714 | JGI IMG/M metagenome (GOLD analysis project Ga0335069, IMG submission 206714) | Soil microbial communities from Loxahatchee National Wildlife Refuge, Florida, United States - Lox_Sample_1.1 | ecosystem: Environmental > Terrestrial > Soil > Wetlands | place: USA: Florida...
CAGCAGTCGCCGCGAATTGCACCCGGATGGAAGATGCCGCCCGCAAAGTCGAGCGCGAGATGTCGAAGCGGCTCGCCGCAGTCGCTATGCAAAGCCGCATCGGAGCAATCTTCGACGCCGTCGTCACCGGAGTTACTGATCACGGTACGTTCGTCCGAATCCTCCAGCCACATGTCGAGGGTTTGCTGGCGCAAGGCCAGCAGGGACTCGATGTGGGTGACAAAATTCGCGCCAAACTCGTCCGAGCTGACGTGCAGAAGGGATACATCGACTTCGCTCGCGCCTGAGTGGACTGTCGAAAGTCCACTTTTGGCGCCGCGGCGGGTCACCAGCGGAGCCAATACCAGCGTCCCCACAGCCAAGTTAAGCTTGACACAATGCTCAGTGCGGAGAGCTTCGGGGCATAGCTGTGCTCTCATGGCGCCAGGTCGTTGTCCTGCCCGTGATTGCAATTCTGCCCGTGTCTCTTGTCGCCGGAGAAACTGGAGCAACTCTAAAGAGCAACGGCAACGTTCGCGTAAACAGCAACCCCGTTCCGTCCTCCTACACAGTGGTTCGTGATGATTTGATCGAGACACCGAAAGATGGTGTTGCAGACCTTCGCGTCTCCGGATCGACCGCCGCAATTGGTTCCGAAACGATGGTGCAGTACGAGGTGGACGAACTGGTCCTCGATCATGGAACCGTTTCCGTGAGCACAGCGAGGCAGCTGCGCGTGCGCGTGGGTTGTATCACCGTCACGCCCGTGATTGCCGAATGGACTCACTTCGACGTCACTGATGTCGACGGAAAGGTCACGGTTTCCGCACTGAAGAGCGACGTCTACATCAATGAGCACTCACGCCGTGAGCAGGTGGATAATCCCGAGCAGATAGAAGAGCCATCTCGCTCCGGCCGAACCATAGTTCGCGAAAGCGAAACCAAGTCCCGGGAGGAGAAGTGCCCGGCCGCTGGCATTCCGCGCGACTCAGGCACGATCGCTGCCCGCGGCGCGATCATGAATTCAGTTTGGGCCAAAGGCGCGGGACTTGCAGGTGTCGGCGTTTTGACTTGGTGGGCTCTTTGCCAATCAGACGATCCCGCGAGCCCGTCCTCACCTAAGTCACCCTGCTTCCCCTAAACAGATTGCACCCAGAAACTGTTTCGAACGATGGATGCCAGCGGATCTCGTAATCCGCTGGCATCGGTCCGTTGACTAATTGACCGTGAAGTTGGTCGTGGTCGAAGCAGTTCCTCCCGGCGTGGTGACCGAGATCTTGCCCGTGACCGCTCCGGTGGGCACTGTGGTGGTGATTTTTGTGTTGGAGTTGACTGTGAAGGTCGCTGCAACAGTGCCGAACTTCACGGCCGTGGCTTGCGAGAGGCTCTGACCCGTAAGCGTGACTGTAGTTCCAACCGTGCCGCTGGTTGGGCTGAAGGTGGTAATGCTGGGTGTGATCTTGAAGTTTTGCGGCGTGGTCAGATTGCCACCTGGTTCATCGACCGTAATCAATCCAGTCGTGGCGCCAGCGACGATTTTCGCCGTGGCGAAGGTGTCACTGGAAACGGTTAATGTTCCCGCCCCGGTTCCGAACAGAACTCCTGTCGCCGTGTTGAAGCCCTGGCCGAGTAATTCGACCGAGGAATTCACACGCGCAGATTTGAGTACGACCGGTTCAACGAATGGTTTGAGATTGTTGGTGAAGCTGTAGATGGTTCCGTAGGCGGTATGGGAACCACCGTGATACGTGACTCCGTAGATGGTGCCGTTCGTGTGGAGAAGCGGAGTGGACAGTGGCGTGTCGCCAGTCGCGGTGGCGAAGTTAAACAGCACCGTGTAATTTGTGCCGGTTGTGCTGACCTTGAATAGAACCCCCACCTTGTTAGTGCCGCCGGTCGACGTCACGCCGTAGAGGAACTTGTCGCTGCCCTGGACGACTCCGGCAAACGGGGTGGAACCGTTGGCGCCACCGGACGTGAAATTCACCAGTACTTTGTAGACACCCGCAGTCGTTACACGGAAGACCACACCGCCAGACCCTGTCCCGCCACCCACGCAAGTTCCATACAGCGCATTATCCGAGCCCTGCATGAGTGGGCCATAGGGACCACCCTCGTTCTGAAAGTTGTAAATAGTTTTTAGTTTCTTCGTGGCTGTCGAAAACTGAAAGACGATGCCCCGGTTGAATGTTCCACCGTAGACGGTCGTGCCGTAAAGGTTGCCATCGTTGGCCAGAATGAGTGGCGAGTAACTTCCGTTTGGTACCACGATGAGGGGTGTGAAGACGCCTGCGGTGGTGATCTTGTACAGTTCAGCGTTCGTGTCGTCGCCGGTGACACCGTAGAGATTTCCGTCTGCCGCCATCACGGGCGGAACGCGAGGATAAGCGCCATCACCGGTACCGGCGAAGTCATACAAATCGGTGTAGGTTCCTGCGGGAGTTACTTTGAAGACTACGCCATGGCTATGCGCCCCACCCTGGTAGGTGGTGCCGTAAAAATTGCCATCGGTTCCCATGCTGAGGCCACCCTGGGGGTATTCTCCGTGCGTCCCGTCAAAGTCGTAGATGTCGGTGAACGTGCCAGAAGGAGTGATCTTGAAAACAGCGCCTCCACTTACCTTGCCGCCGCTGCTCGTGGCGCCGTAGATGTTTCCGTCCTGCCCTTGCACCATCATGCTGGGATAGTTCGCGCAGCATCCGTCGGTGCCAACGAAGTCATGGATGTCGGTGTAGGTTTGCGCGTGCAGCATTGACGTAGTCGCAGCGATCACCACGCACAGAATGAGTTGATTGAGTCTCTGATTTTTCATTTTTCGTTCCTCAGTCGAATTCAGTGATTCTTTCCCGCGAACCTGCGACGGCTTTTGTCCCCTGCTCCTAATTCGTCTGTTTCTGGTGTGGCGATGGCTGCCCCGCGAGAGTTGCGGGACCGTCTGCCACAGCAGCAGTGCTACTTGCTGCCGCACGTTTCACCGCTGGTTGATACGCGCTCTTGGTCAAACGAAGGGCAGTCTTCATCGCCCCAAGCTCGCGGGTCAGCTTCGAAATTTGCACACGCTGTTGGTGGATCTGCTTTTGCTGTTCCTTGATGGCGTTGAGCATGGTCCAAAGGATGGGATCGTTGTTAACCAGCAGGTAACCTTTGTCGTTTTCGGTGACGGCTTCGGGGATTACTTTCTGAACTTCCTGAGCAACGAAGCCGATGTGCTGGTCGTGATCGCGGATGCCCATGCCGTTGTCGTCCTTGTAGTGATAGCGGATGGGTTGGAGTTTCAAAATTGCATCAAGTCCCGGGCTGAATTCGCCATCTAGATCCTTTAGACGCCGATCGGAATACGTGCCCCAGGAGCCGCCACCGGTCTTGTCGGCGGTGCCGTTGACGGAAAGGGTCGCGTCGGGAGTGGCGGTGCCGACCCCGACCTTGCCGGTCTCTTTCACGGTGAAGCGGCCGCCCACCGTACCCAACGCGTCGATGTTGAAATCACCGAAGCCTCCGAAGGAACCGGAAAAAGCACCCGTGCCAAGCTTTGTTGGTCCTTCCACGCGCAGGCTAGCCACCGTGTTGGAGTTGCCTATATGAAGGCGCGCTGTCGGTGCCGTGGTAGCAATGCCGACATTCGTGTCAGCGGTAGCGCCGTTGATGTTGTTTATGCCGCCGAGGACGATGGCATTGCTGACCTCGACGTCGGCGTAGGCGCCGATTGCGGTGGTGTTGGACAGATTTGGCGTGGAAGAGTCGGGACCAGCGAACCATCCCAGGGCGGCGTTGTAGCTGCCGCTGCTGTTGTAGGCGAGCGCGGCTTCTCCAACGGCGGTGTTGGAACTCCCTGTGGTGTTGTTGTAGAGCGCCAAGGGACCTTCGGCAATGTTGTAGGAGCCAGTCGTGTCAGAAGCCAATGCATTGCCCCCATTGGCGTAATTGCCCTGTCCGGTAGACGAGCTATTTCCCGCAAGAAGCAAGTAAAGGTTTCCATTTGCCGGATCACCTGAGGCGAACGCGGAGCCATTCAGAAAGTAGGTATTTGTCGAGATGCCAGCGGAGGCGACCAATCCTCCATTCACCGTTTGCGTGCCGGCAAAGACGTTGGCGGCGTTCAGCAACGGGACTTTAGTAGTGTCAACATTCAGCGTAGGCACGCCTCCGGTGCCGCCGCCTGTCAAGCCAGTTCCGGCCGTAACTCCGGAGACAACTTTGGTTGCATCCACGTTGAGAGTAATGCCTCCGGTTGTGCCTCCGCCGGTGAGTCCGGATCCCGCCGTCACGGCTGTGATGGTTCCGGTGCCGGGGAAAGTTTGTCCGGCAGCGAACGTGATGGGTCCGGTGAAGTTGCCGGTGCCGTGGACGTCGAGCGCGAAGGCTGGAGATGCCGTACCGATGCCGACGTTGACCGCGCTTGATCCGGTACCGCCCAGCACCAGCGCGTTGCTTACGCTAACGATTGCGTTACTTCCAATCGCAGTGGTATTGACCAGCGTGGGATGAGAAGAGTCCGGTCCTGCGCCGAAACCGATGGCGGTATTCAGCGTGCCCGTCGTGACATTGCCGAGAGCATTTTGGCCAACGGCAGTGTTGTCATTCCCTGTCGTGTTGTGGACGAGCGCACCTGCACCGACGGCCGCATTGTTAAATCCAGTTGTGTTATTCGCCAGAGCGACAAATCCGACACTCGTGTTCTCCGTTCCGGTGCTCGCTGAGTTTCCGGAGAAGCCGAGAAAGGCGCTGGCGGTCGAGGTGGAACCCACAAGAAAGGGAGTGCCCCCAATGTTGTATCCATTGATGGAATTGACGGTACCACCGTTAAGTGCTCCGCTGGCGACTATGTCTCCTGTGATGTTTTGGCTGGCGGTGAAGGCGTTGGCGACGTTCAACTGGGGCACTTTCGTTGTATCCAGATTGAAGGTCGCAACACCGTTCAGGGTGCTTGCAGTCAGATCGGTTCCGGCTGTCACGCCAGTGAGGACGCTTGCGCATTGCCAAGTGACTGAGGTCCACTCCAGTACCTGCCCCAGGCCACACGATCCGGTTAGAGCGATGCTTATCTCCCCATTGGTTCCTCCGCCGATGAGTCCCGGCCCAACCGATACGCCGGAGATCGTGCCAGTACCGGGAAAAGTTTGGCCTGGTGCGAATGTCACAAGACCGTTACTGGCGATCTTGAATCCGGTCTCCGCTGGCTTGGTAGCGCCGGCACCGAAAAGCAGGCTCATGCTGGCCGTTGGAGTACTAGTGTTGTTGCCGACCGGCTCGGCTTGCCAATTGAACGATTGATTGACTGCAGCGGCAGTGCCGCTGTTGAAAGCGGAAGCGACCATGCTGAGTGGCTGCGAATTCGATCCCTTGGTTGCCGTGGCGATGGCGGTGGCCGGCAAAGTGAACAATCCTCGGAACGTGCTGGCACCTTTTACGTCGAGCGTTGTGGTTGGCGTGGCCGTGTTGATGCCCACTTTGGCGGTAGTGCCTGTGCCGGACTGGAAGACGACGGAATTGCCGATATCGGCGCTGTCGATCCAGAGTGGGAGATAGTTGGCGGTTCCCGATCCGCTGACTGTGGCAGGCGGCGGTGCTAGCGACGCCGGAGTTCCGCTCGTCGCCGCAGGGGCGGCGGATCCATTTGCCGAGACGGCCGGCGTCGCCAGCACAAACGCCGAAGGCGGCAGGCCGCCAATGGTCTCGGCGTCAGCTGCCTTCAGAGCATACGGCACACTCAATAACAGGACCCTGGTTTGTTCGGATTGACCTTCAGGCTGAACGCCGAGCCAGCGAGCCTCACCCGAAGCAAAAAGATCCTTGGGAACGCCATTAGGAGCCGTGGAGCCTAGTTGGACACTGTAGTGGCCGGTCGCATCGAGCGAAACGCTCTGCGTCTCAAGCCAAAGTGGAGCGCCACCCTGCTGATCTTTGTAGAGCGAGAAAGTAATCCCGATGATGCGGCTAGGCGTGCCCGAGACGACTCCGTTGAATCGAACCATAGTCGGCACGACGCTCGCGGCCTGAGGACCTTGACCCCAAGCGAGCGCGGCGCTTAAGGTCAGTGCGCAAACAATGGCAGGAATATACCGGCTGCGATTCTTCAACCTCACCTCCACCGGGCCGCGAATGAGGCGACCATAGCGAATCTGAATTGGCTGGGAGAGTTCAGAAGCGACGATTGGCACCTTTCCCGCTTTTCGCCGCTTCCGATTCGCAGTGTCACGGCCGAGAAGTCCCCCCGAACTCGCGGCCGGCGGCTGGAGTGAACGCCGCTCTAACCAGTAATGTGAAATGCGGCTGTGGATTGGCTCACGGCAAGAAAGAAACTTTTTTCTCCCTGCGCTGGGAAGCCTTCTGTCACTGAATTTATGAAAGGAATTGCATATCTCCAGCGCGAGAAGCCGAAACCTGCGTCCGGCGTGGTTCTGAGCGTAAGCGTCTTATTTTCAGGTTGTTGACACTAGACCTAATACCGGATATGCTTCGCGGCCAACGACGGTTTTTCGCGAAGGCGGGGGCAGGGGCGGTGACGGTGAGCTTGCATCAGGAAGGATCGAGTGCGGTCACGGAGTTGCTGGTTCGCTGGCGCGAAGGCGATAAAGAAGCGCTCGAAGACCTGATGCCACTGGTTTACGGAGAGCTTCGTCGTCTGGCCCATCACTACCTGCAGCGCGAACGCAGCGATCACACCTTGCAAAGCACCGCCCTGGTGCACGAGGCATATCTCAGACTGGCGGGCCAGAATACGCCCCAGTGGCAAAATCGAGCGCATTTTTTCGGAATCGCCGCGCGCGTGATGCGGCAGATCCTGGTGGAATACGCGCGGGCGCATGTGGCAGCCAAGCGGGGCGGCGCGGGCGCATGCCGGTTAACGCTGGATGAAGCTCTGGATGTCCAGCAGAAATCGGACATCGACGTCATCGCATTAGATGGAGCCCTGAGCCGCTTGAACGAACTGGATCCCCAACAGAGCCGCATTGTTGAGCTGCGCTTTTTTGCGGGCCTTACGATCGAAGACACCTCGGAAGTCATGGGCATCTCTCCAGCGACGGTGAAGCGCGATTGGACTTCTGCGCGCGCTTGGCTCCACCGTGAGATCGCGCGTGGGGGCGTGGAATGAAGCCGGAGCGCTGGCAGCAGGTAAGGACGGTTTTCGATGATGCGATCGGGATCCCCCCCGTGAAGCGAGATTTGTTCCTCGAGAGAGCATGTGCGGGAGACGACGAACTCCGTCACGAAGTGGAGTCTCTGCTTGCGGCGGATCGTGAAGCGGGAACGAGATTTCTTAACACGCCCGCGGTTGACCTGGCCACGCCACTACCCGGCGCCATGGCGAGCCGCGTAGGGCGCAGGATAGGCGCCTACGATGTTTTGGAAGAGATTGGGCATGGAGGGATGGGCGAGGTCTATCGCGCCAAACGCGCCGATGGGCATTACGAGAAGGAAGTGGCAATCAAGATGGTGCGCGGGGGATACGACACGTCGTCGGTGGTGGAACGATTTCGGCACGAGCGGCAGATTTTGGCTTCCCTTGATCATCCCAATATCGCCCGCTTGATCGATGGCGGCACGACTGAAGAGGGCATTCCATACCTGGTGATGGAGTTGATTGAAGGAACTCCCATCGACCAGTATTGCGAGGTCAACGACCTCGGAGTCCCTGAAAGACTGCGCCTGTTCATTCAGGTTTGTTCGGCGGTACAGTACGCCCACCAGCGCCTGGTGATTCATCGAGACATCAAGCCGGGAAATATTCTGGTCACGAAGGCGGGAGTGCCGAAGCTTCTGGATTTCGGAATCGCTAAGATCCTGGACCCGGCATCAAGCAGTGAGAGCACAATTGCCAGCCCTATGACGCCTGAGTTTGCCAGCCCGGAGCAGATTCGCGGCGAGCCCATCACGACGGCAACGGACGTCTATTCGTTGGGAGTGGTACTGTACCGGTTGCTGGCCGGGCGCTCACCCTATGCGACCAAGATCCGCTCGCCACACGAACTCGCCAAGGCCATCTGCGAATTTGAACCGGAGCGTCCGAGCGCGGCGGTGTTGAGACCGGCATGAGGCGAAGGGGTTGCCTGGTTTCGCCGCAGATGGGCCTGCCTTAAGCGATACTGACCTCGTAACGGACTACAACTGCCTTGGCGGAAATCTCCACCACTCGAAGCTCGCCGCGCGGGACAGATCCAGCGAAACGGGGGCGTGTCCTTCGGGGTGACCTCGACAACATCGTCCTCAAATCCCTACGCAAAGAGCCACACCAGCGGTATGCCTCGGTCGAGCAGATGGCAGAGGACATTCGCCGGCATCTTGAAGGTCTCCCGGTGCTGGCGCGGAGGAACTCATGGCGATATCGCGCGTCCAAATTTGTGACGCGTCACAAGCTGGCCATGACCACGGGCGTGGTGCTGCTGGTTGCGATTGCCACCGGCGTTGTAGCGACAATCCGAGAGGAACACCTTGCCGCCGCTAACGAGCGCCGTGCCGAACAGCGGTTTAACGACGTCAGAAAGCTCGCCAACTCCCTGATGTTTGAAATCAATGACTCGGTAGAAACGCTGCCAGGGGCTGCGGGGGCGCGGCAGCTCATCGTGCAGCGTTCGCAGGAGTATCTCGACAGCCTGGCGAAAGAAGCGTTCGGTGACGTATCGCTGCAGCGGGAACTTGCCACAGCCTACGATCGGCTGGGAACACTGCAGGGGACGATGTACGAATCCAGTATCGGAGACGTCGAGGCCGCGAAGAAGAGCCTGCAAAAGGGAGTTGCCATCCGCGAATCGGTAGCAGCGGCAAACCGGCAGAATGTCGAGGATCAAATTGCGCTGGCGCGAGCGTACGAGCAGTTGGGACGCGCACAATGGTTGTCCCCCGGCGGGGGGCAAGAGGGCCTGCACACGCTGCGGCGGGCACTAGCGATCGCAGAGGAGCAGAACCTGCAGCATCCAGGCGACCCGGAGATCTTGGAAGTTCTGGCGCAGGGATACGAGTACCTTGGCGATCTGGAGGGGGGCAGTGGCTTGCGCGGTGGCACGGCGGCCCTCGCCGATGCTATTCGGGATCACCAAAAGGCATTGCCTTTGCTGCAGCAGATCGCAGACGCGCTCCCGAACGACGGGGAGAAAAAGTATCTGGTGGCTCGGGCGATGTTGGGCCTGGGCGACGACTATCTGCGGCAGGCGAACGCGGCGGAAGCGCTTAAGAATTTTCAGCACTCTCGGGACACGATCGCGCCCCTGCAATCTTCTCTGAAGAACGCGAAATACACGCGCGGCTTAGCCATCTGCGAGACACGAATGGGAGACGCGTTGCTGATGAGCGGGCGGCCGAAAGAGGCTCTGCAGCATTATCAGAAGGAGGAATTGTTGCTCGGGCCGTTGGCCGCAGCCGATTCGCGGGATATGGTCGCGCAGTTGACGCTTGCGACCTCGGAAGGTGATGTGGGCCACGCTCTGGTGGAATCTGGCGAGGTGTCGCGAGGGACGAAGGCGCTGGAGCGGGCCCTCGCCGATACGGTGCGTGTCACGAAATCCGCGAACGATTCTTATGCTCGCGCACTGCTGGCCAGTACGGTCGCGCTGCTAGGAGAAGCGGTTGAACGTGGCGGAGATGTACGAGCGGCCGCGCCCTACTATGAGCGGGCTCTCGGACTCTATGCCGCAGTGGTCAAAGATGATCCGTCAGACCTGGAAGATGCCGTGAATGTCCTTATCATGCGAAATCATCTCGGCCGCGCCCAACTTCGCGCCGGGATGGTCAAGGCGGCAGGCGAGCAGTACCAGAAAGCACTTGCCACCAGTGAGGAATTAATCGCAGCCAGCCCGGAAAATGTCGAAGTGCTGTACGCAGTAGCAGACACCTATTCGGGTGTGGGCGATTGGGTGGCCAGGGCGAAAGCGGCAGACGTAGCGAGTTTGGGGCCAGCTGATCGACGTGAGCCCGGCGCTTGGTATGCGAAGAGCCTGCGTCTGTGGCAGAGAGTGCCGCACTACGGCCCGGTCTCGCCAAACGATTTTGAGGCTGGGAATCCGCGTGAGGTGGCTCTCCGCCTGAAACAAGTGCAGGGGAAGGGAAGAGTTCGGTAACCGTCGAGTC
>Ga0335069_10017332_pt1 | contig 10041 bp, 11 predicted proteins | sample Lox_Sample_11_FD_206714 | JGI IMG/M metagenome (GOLD analysis project Ga0335069, IMG submission 206714) | Soil microbial communities from Loxahatchee National Wildlife Refuge, Florida, United States - Lox_Sample_1.1 | ecosystem: Environmental > Terrestrial > Soil > Wetlands | place: USA...
TGCAGCTCTGGTGGCTGAACCGGATGCTCGCGACGCCCGCGCCGCTCCAAGAGAAGATGACGCTTTACTTTCACGGTCACTTCACCTCGCGCGCGACGCCGCTCTATCCATGGATCACCTACAACCAGAACGCGCTCTTCCGGCGATACGCCCTCGGCAATCTCCGCGAGCTGACGCGCAGCGTCTCGAAAGACGCGGCGATGCTCATCTACCTCAACGGGGCGCAGAACGTCGCGGCGCATCCCAACGAAAACTACGCCCGCGAGCTGATGGAGCTCTTCACGCTCGGCGTCGACAACTACACCGAGAACGACGTGCGCGAATCGGCGCGCGCATGGACCGGCTGGCGCGTCGACCGGCGCACCGATACCGTCACGTTCGATCCGGCCCGTCACGATTACGGAAAGAAGACCTTCCTCGGCCAGAGCGGCGACTTCGACGGCGACGATATCGTGCGGATCATCTTCGAACAAGCGCAGTGCGCGCGCTTCTTCGCGGCGAGCCTGCTCGGTCTGTTCGTCTACGACGATCCCGAGCCGCAGCTCGTCGAGGAGGTCGCGGCGCTCCTGCGCCGCCACGACTTCGAGTTGACGCCGGTCGTCTCCGCGATTCTAAGCAGCAACGTCTTCTATAGCGACCGCGCCTATCGCGCGCTCGTGAAGAGCCCGGTCGAGTTCGTCATCGGCACCTACAAGACGCTGGGCTTGACGGCGATGGACCAAAGCGCGCTGCCGGCGCTCGCGCAGATGGGGCAGCGGCTCTACTTTCCGCCGAGCGTCGCCGGTTGGCCGGGCGGCAAGAACTGGCTGACGAGCGGCACGATGATCGCGCGCCAGAACTTCCTCACGCGGCTGCTCGGCTCGCAGACGCTCGACGCCTCCTCGTGGCTGCACGGACTCCCGGTCGATCCGAAGAGCGCGGCCGCGGTGATCGCAACGACGATCCTGCAGAACGACATCGCGCCCGCCTCTCTCTACGAGCTCGACGGCTACTTGAGCGGAAACGGTAGCGCCGCGCTTGCGATGCTCTCGCCGGAGAACTACGACCAACGCGTCAGCGGCGCGGTCTATCTCGCGATGGCCACGCCGGCGTATCAATTGAATTAATGAAACCGAACGAATGAAACGAAGCAACTTTTTGCTCGGGACGCTCTCGGGGTTGGCGGTCGTCGCCGACACCGAGCACGTCTTCGCGCGTGCGCTCGCAGCGGCGCCGCTTCCGGGGCTGCCGGGCGGGAGCGACCGCTGTCTCGTGCTCGTCAACCTCTACGGCGGCAACGACGGCCTGAACTGCGTCGTGCCGCACGGCGATCCGCGGTACTATCAGCTGCGCCCGGGACTTGCAATCGCGCCCGAGGACGTGCTCCCGATAGACGGACACATCGGCCTCAATGCGACGATGCGCTCCTTCAAGAGCATGTACGACGCCGGGCAGGTCGCGATCGTCCAGAACGTCGGCTATCCGAACCCCGACCATTCGCACTTCCGTTCGACCGAGATCTGGCAGACGGCAGCGCCCGAGCGCTACGAGCACACCGGCTGGCTCGGCCGCTACTTTGACGATGCGGCGTTTCCGAAGTCGAAACTTTTCAAGGGCGTCGCGATCTCGAAGGTGCTGCCGGAAGCGCTCGTCTCCACGCGCACCGATATTCCGGCGATCCCCGGCGTCAACGAGTATTCGTTGATGGCCGACAACAATCCGCGCGCGCGCAACGCCTTCTCGCGCGAAGCGCAGGACCGCACGCTGCCGTTCGCCTCCCCCTATCTGGCGCACGTCATGGAGATCGAGAGCGACGCGCAGAAAAGCTCGGAGGAGCTGCCCAAGTTGATCGGCGGCTATACGACGAAAGCATCGTATCCGGCAACGCCGCTTGGGCGGAGCCTCGCCCTCGCCGCGCAGATCGTAGGGAGCAACTTGGGAACGAAGGTGATTTACGTAGAGCACGGATCGTTCGACACGCACGTCGGCCAGAAGACGACCCAGAATCTGCTGCTGCAGCAGTTCTCCAACGCGATGGCCGCTTTCTACGCCGACCTCGCCGAGCACGGCAACGATCGCCGCGTCTTGACGCTGACCTTCAGCGAGTTCGGCCGGCGCATCGAGGAGAACGGGAGCCGCGGGACCGATCACGGCGAGGCCTCGCCGCTCTTCATGATCGGCGGCGGCGTCAAGGGCGGCCTCTACGGCTCCGCGCCCGATCTCGGCAACGCGAATATGGGCAACCTGCGCTACGCGGTCGATTTCCGCAGCGTCTATGCGACGGTGCTCGAGCGCTGGCTCGGCCGTCCGTCGGCGCCGCTGCTCGACGGCGAGTTCGCCGTGCTGCCCGTGCTGGGATGAACGCCTCGATTCTCTTTCTCGGCAGCGGTGGCGCTCGCTTCGTCGTCGCGCGCCAACTGCGCGCTTCGGGCGGAATGTGGATGCGATTCGGTGAGACGCAGATTCACGTCGATCCCGGCCCCGGCGCGCTCGTCCGCGCGCTCTCGCACGTGCCCCCCTGCAACCCGCGCGAGCTCGACGCGATCGTCCTCTCGCACAAGCATCTCGATCACTCCGCCGACGTCAACGTGCTGATCGAGGCGATGACCTCGGGCGGCTTTCGCCGTCGCGGCGCCGTGATGGCGCCCGCCGACGCGTTCGACGACGCCCCGGTCGTTCTGCCGTACGCGCGCCGCTTCGCCGAGCGCGTCGAGCGGCTCGAGCCGAGCAGCGGCCCCTACGCGATCGGCGAGGTCGAGATGTTTACGTCGCTGCGCCACGCGCACGCCGTCGAGACGCACGGTCTACACTTCGTGCACCGCGATCTGCGCGTCAGTTATCTTCCCTGCGGACGCTACTTCGACGGCCTCGCCGCCGACTACGCCCGTCACCGCCCCGACGTCTTCATCGTCAACGTCTTGCGCTTCCACGACGCGATGAACGTGGATCACCTCACCTGGGCCGACGCGCGTCGCGTCGTCGCCGAGGTTCGGCCGAAGGTCGTCGTCTTTCAGCACTTCGGCACGAAGATGCTCGAGGCCGATCCGCCCCGCCTGGCACAGGAACTGGAAGACGAGTTAGGGGTGCGGGCGATCGCCGCGCACGACGGATTGCTGCTCGATATCGAGACCGAGGTTACGGCGGCGGCCGGCTGACCGGCGCCCGAGCGGGCGGCGGGGGCGGCGCGTTCTGCAGCCGCATCGGAAGCGCGGTGCTTCCGCTGAGTTCCTGGCGCACGTGCGGGTGATCGCTCATGGATCCGCTATAGAGATAGACCGAACCGTTCTTTGAGGTCGCCGTCACGACGGGTCCGCCGCTGCCGAGCGTCGCCTGCTCCGTCGTCGGGTCGCCGCGGACGTGCGCGTCGTCGTCGAAGCTCGAGACGACGTGTCCGGCGCCGCTATGCGCGCCGATCTGCGCGTTGCCGCGAACGCCGAGCGCGACGTTACCGTGCTCCGATTCGAAGCGCGCGAGCCCCGGCTGAAAGTTTCCGTTGTCGTAGACGATCGAGCCGTACGAGCTCGTCGCCTGAATCTGATGCGAGGTGCAGCCCTCGAAGAGCATCTCGCCGGTCGCCGTGCGCGCGCGCAGGCGATCGAAGTTGGAGTTCGTCGCGACGACGCGGCCGCGGAGCGACTCGACGAATCCCGTTCCGCCGACGCCGTTGAGCGAGAGGCCGGCCGATCGCACGTGCGTGATGAAGACGCCGTGGTAGTTCTCGAGCGTCAAGTGGCCGGCGCGCTGATGCGCGATAACGAGCGCCGTGCCGCGCGGGATCGTGACCGTCATGTTCCCGTTGCCCCGCGCGATGACGGCGTCGTGCTGCGTTCCCGGAAGGTCGGGAAGCACGAACGACTCCGCCGGCAGGACGACCGGGCCGTGCTCCGTGACGATGCGATGCGACTGCATCTGCATCTGCTTGGGGATCTCGGGATCGACGACGCCGGGAGCGAGGTGCTTGACGTCCACGGCGTTCTCGGAGGTGATCAGCACCTGCGGACGGTCCCAGGTCGTAATCTTGACCTGGCCGCGGTTGACGTTGAGGTTGAGCACCGGGTTCGGGCCGACGTCCACCTGCTCGTCGGCGCGCGCAGGCGCCGCGATGGCGAGGCAACAGAACAAGGCGAAGAGCGTCACGGTCGCTCCCCGCCCGAATTTCCCGTACACGACCCCATTGTATCGGGGGCCGACGGCCCCCATCATGAGAGACCGGTGAACGGAGGCGCTATCAGGGGGAAGACGACGCGCAAAAGCGCCCCGCCGCCCGGAGCGCGGCCGGCCGTCGCCTCGCCGCCGTGGACGCGGGCGATGGAACGGACGATCGCCAGCCCGAGTCCGGTGCCGGGAACGATCCGCGAGCGGGCCTTATCGGTGCGGTAGAAGCGCTCGAAGACGTGGTCGGCCTCCTCGGGCGGGATGCCTGGGCCGCTGTCCTCGACCTCGATCCAAGCGAACGCTCCGCCCTGGCCGACCCGAACGACGACGCGGCCGCCTTCGCTGAACTTCAACGCGTTATCCACGAGGTTCCCGATGAGTTGGCGGAGGAGGTGCGCGTCGCCATAGACGATCGGCGTTCCGTCGTGCGTGAAGCGCAGGTCAATTCGTTTCTCGGCGGCGCGCGACGCGGAGTTCTGAGCCACCTCGCTCGCGATTTGGGCCAGCGAGAGCGGCTCCTTGGGAATCTCGTCGCCGCGGTCCGCCTTGGCCAGCGTGAGCATGCCGTTGACCATTCCGGCGAGATCGGCGCTCTCGCGCGCGATCGTCTCGAGGCTCTCGCGGCGGATCGTCTGATCGCGATCGCCCCAGCGCAACAGCAACTGCGCGTTCGCGTTGATGGACGTCAGCGGCGTCTTGAGCTCGTGCGAGGCATCCGAGATGAACTGACGCTCGCGTGCGAACGCCTCGGCGAGGCGCGCGAGGAGGTCGTTGAAGCTCGTGGCGAGGCGTCCGATCTCATCGCGTCGCCGGCGCAGTTCGAGCCCGGGTTCCGCCGCTTCGAGCGAGCCGGCCGCGAGCGCGAGGCGATCGGAGCTGATCTCACCCATCTCGCGTGAGAGCTCGTCGATCGGCGTCGTTACCTGCGATGCGAGCCAGATCGAGAAGATCACGACCGCGCCCACGGTTGCGCCGAGCACGATGAAGATCGCTTCGCGGGCGCGCACGAAGGTGCGCTGCAGCGTGTCGAGCGGCTCCGCAACGTGGATGACGGCCGAGTTCAGGCCTTCTTTGAGAAAGCGGTCCTCGACGAGAAACGGCCGGCCGCCGATCGTCTCGCGACGGAACGCGACGTCGTGGAGCGGCGAGAGCTTCGGGTTGGGCGGGATCGCGAACGAGCCGAGATTGGCGGTCTTCGCCAGCGGGTAGCCGTCGCTGGAATCTACTTGAACGTAGCTGTTCGCCGAGTTCCACGTCGCCAGGTTGCTGCTGTTGAAGAGAAACTGCAGCGTGCTCAGCGAGGGATCTTCGAGCGAGAACGGCGATGCCGATTGCTGTGCGAACGAGACGACCGCGCGCATCGTCGCGTTCGCGCTCGCCGCGGCCTGGTCTATGAGAATCTGTTGGAAGCGCCAGACGATGATGCCGCTCATCGCCGAGATCGCCACGATCAGCAGCACCGAGTACCCGATCGCGATCCGCCACTTCAGCGACATCGCCGTCTCCGGGCCGACGTGCGCTCCGCGCATGGGCGACGAGAAGGCTCCAACTTTTTCGGGCCGGCCACGGATGGCCGCTTCAAAGCTAGCACGGATGCGGAGCGACGAGCGACTTCGAGTCGCCCATGCGGGGGGCGCACGTCAATCCTTGATCGTGTAGCCGACGCCTCGTACGGTGGTGATCAGCTTGTCTTCGAATCCGTCGTCGATCTTGCCGCGCAGGTAGCGGATGTAGACGTCAATGAGATTGGAGTCGCCGAGGAAATCGCTCCCCCAGACGCCGTTGAAGAGCTCGTCGCGGGTGTGCACCTTGTTGCGGTGGAGCAGAAGATACTCGAGGAGCGCGTACTCCTTGGCGGTCAGCGTGATCGGCTGTCCGCCGCGGTGAACCTCGTGACGATCCCGGTCCATCACGACGTCGCGATACTCGATGACGTTGCCGACGGGCGTGCGCTCGCGCAGGCGGGCGCGAACCCGCGCCAGCAGCTCCTCGGTAGAGAAAGGCTTCGTGACGTAATCGTCCGCGCCGACGTCGAGGCCCTCGACGCGATCGGGGACGCGATCGCGCGCGGTGAGCATGATGATCGGCACGCGGCTCTTCGCGCGGATACGTTTGCAGACTTCGATGCCGTCCATGCGCGGAAGCATCAAGTCGAGGATGACGAGATCGGGTTCTTTGAGCGCTTTCTCTAGGCCGGACAGGCCGTCGCGCGCGACGTCGACCTCGTAACGCTCGTGCTCTAGCTCGAGCTGAAGAACGCGGCTGATGGCCGCGTCGTCCTCGATGACGAGGACTCTATAGGGACGTCGCTCCTGCGCGTGCTTCTCCATGAAGATGCATTATCGTCCAGTCCGCCTCTCAGACCTGTGCGGGGCCAGCGCGATTGGTTGAGATCCGGTGAAAAGTGTCAGCCAGAGCGCGGTCGCGCCGCCGGCCGCGAGCCACGCAAGGGTCGCGCCGTTCGAGAGTGCGCGCGAGAGCGTCGCGCCGATCGTCTCGAGCGTGTGGACGAAGAGCGAACCGCCGCCGAGCACGAGGAGCACGACCATCCAGAGGGCGATCGCCCCCATCGCTCCGAGCGCGGCGAGATCGAGGAATGAGAAGGCTGGCGCCGGCCTGTAGGCCGTCGCAAGCAAGATAGAGGCACGCATCCCCGCCGGAGGCTCCTCCAGCGGGAGATCGCAGATCGCGCGCTCCAGCTCGTCCATACTCATCATTCCGTTACCTCCATTCCGCCGAGAAGCCTGCGTAGCTGCTCCTTCGCGCGAAACAAATGCGTCTTTACCGTTCCCATCGGCAATCCGAGCACCGTTGCGATCTCGTCGTACTGCCGTCCCTGTAAGTGGAAAAGCGTCACCACCGTCCGGTACTTCTCGGGAAGGGCTTCTATGGCGGCGCGCAGGCGCGACGCTTCGTCGAGGGCGATCACCTGGTGCTCCGGGCCGGGCGCCGGGTCGGCGCGATCGGGGAGTTCATCGCCCGCGTAGCGCTTGCGCCGGTTGAGCCGGTCGCAGCATGCGTGGTAGGCGATTGCGAAGATCCAGGTCGAGAATTTCGAGCCGGGCTTGAACGTCCGCAGGCTGCGGAAGGCTTTGAAGAACGCCTCTTGGGTTGCATCGCGAGCCTCCTCGACGTCGTGCAGCGTGCGATACGAAAGATGATAGACGGCTCGGTCGTACCGCTCCACGAGCGTGGCGAAGGCCTCGGAGTCGCCCCGAAGGGTCCTCGCCACCAGTTCACCGTCTTCCGGCTCCGCTCTCACCGCAGGCCGCGGAGCCTCGGCCAAGAGTGCCGGCACGCCCGTCTTACGCGCGCGACCCCCCGATTGTTTCGGCCGGGCGACCGAAACATGAGCCCCGGCTCCCCGTAGCTAGGGCAGGAACTTCCACGGAGGCAGAACCCGCAAATGACCAAGATCCCGAACAAAACCCTTCCCGGCGGCGCCCGGCCTCGGCCGGCGCTCCCGACGATGCCCAACGAGGAGCGGAACTCCGCGCAATCGTTGCGGCCTACCTTTGACGGCTGGGGCCCGCGGCTCTAACGATGTCGCGCGCCTCAGTCGTCGGAATGCTCGTTGCCGCCGAAGTGCTGATCGTCGGATTGGCGATCTACTCGGTCGGCGGCGGCGCTTCGTTCGCCTCGAGCATGCAGCGCGTCGACTTCAGCGCCGCAACGATCGCGCCGGTCGAGGCCGGCGCCTCCCCCCACGTCGTCATCGACGATCCGGAGTCGCGCGTCCGCGTCGGGCTCTCGAACGACGGCTTGATCCACGTGCGCGATCTCACCGAGATGCACGGCGCCGTCTACTCGAGCGGAAAATATCCGCAGCTGCACGTGACGCGCACGCCCGACGGCGTACGCATCGAGCGCCCCGGTAACGGAAGGCTCTCGATAGAAATCTTCGGCTTCAGCACGCAGGCGATCCAGGTGGACATACCCGCCGGCGCGCGCCTCGAGATCGAGAAAGCCTCTGGCGCCGAGGTCTTCGGCGTCAACGGCGGCGTGAGCGTCCACTCGGTGGACGGCCACGTGACGCTGACCGATCTGCAGGGCACCGTCGAAGCGCGCAGCGACGACGGCTACATTAAGGCGACCAACGTGCGCGGCGATCGTCTGACGCTTCGCTCGAACGACGGGCACATCACGCTCGACAACGTCGCCGTGACCTCGCTCGACGCCAGCACCAGCGACGGACGGATCGAGGCCGACGACCTCGGCGTCACTACGGACGGAACGCTGCAGACCGGCGACGGCTCGATTCAGTTGAAGTTCGCGCCGAACTCAGACCTAACCGTCGACGCCTCGACGCGCGACGGCAGAATCTCGGTCGACGGCACCTCGATCGACCGCGACGACTCCGCGCAGCGCACGATCCGTCTCGGCGCCGGCACCGGCAGCATGAAGGTGGCAACGGCCGACGGATCGATCCACATTCTCACCAATGGAGTGACCCAAAGTGACGGACTATAGCGACATTATCCCCCTCGTAGCGATCATCGTGATCTTCGGAGCGCCGATCGCAGCTTTCATTGTCTCGCGCGTCTTCGCGCACCAGGAACGCATGGAGATGCTCCGGCGCGGGATCGTCCCGCCGCCGAACTGGCGCGAGATGCGGCGCGCGATGAAGTATGGATGGGCGCCCGGCGCGATGCCGCAGGGCCAGCCGAATCAGTACGGCTTCGAGCACGACTTCTACGCGCAGCAGCAGCTGCGGCGGGGCATCCAGGTCGCCTGCATCGGCTTTGCCCTCCTCATCGGCCTCGGCTTCATCGGGTATCACGGGGACGGACGCTACGTCTACGGCCCGTGGTTGCTCGGCGGCCTGATCCCGCTCTTCGTCGGAATCGCGCAGATCATCGGCGCGGTGCTGAGCGGAGCGAGCTTCGGACCGCCCGCGGCCCGGCAGAGTTTCGGGCCGAGCAGCGGTGCGCCGGGAGCGCCGACGAGCGCCGCCGGAAGCGCGCCGCCGCCGGGACCGACGTATGGCGGGTGGAGACCCGGACCAACCCCGGAGATCGAAAAGCCCGCTTCGCCTCCGGATTATCGCAGCTGAAGCGGCGCTCGAGCGAAGATAGTAATGCCGCCGGTCGGTTGACCGGCGGCATTATCATTTACAGAATAACGATGCTACTTACAGGAGACCAAAGCCATGGCCCAGCCCGCGGCCGTGCGAGTCCTGACCAGATATCCGTCAGCAGTCCGATCGTAAACCTGATAGCCCGCTCTAAGTGCGTCGGCTAGCGATTTGAAGACGATGAGACCTGCCATCTGCGGACCCTCCTTTCCCTTGTATTTACGCTCTCTATACAGTATAACGGCTCCCGTCGCAAGGGAGTGTGGCGATTTCCAGAGATTTTTCTAAGAATTTGCAGAAAATACCTACACGTATGCCGACGCTCGACCTGCACGCAGGCGTTCACGAGACAACGGTGCTCCAACGCCGAGTTCTCGCGCCGGGCGTGGTGCTCTTGTCGCTCGATGCGCCGCAGCTGGCGGCCGCGACGCAGCCCGGCCAATACGTGATGGCGATACCGCCGAGCGGGGAGACGGCCGCTACCGCGCTTGCCGTCTACGAAGCGGAAGGCAAGCTCGCGAGCCTGCTCTTCTTCGTGACGGGCAAGCGCACGCACGAGCTGGCCGAGCTGCGCGACGGCGATCGGCTCGACGTCGTCGGTCCGCTCGGCAACGGCTTCGATTGCTCCGGCGGCGAGCGGGACGTCGCGATCGTGGCGGGCGGCGTCGGCATCGCATCGGTGCTGCTCTGCGCGCAGCGGCTCGTGTGCGCCGGAGCGCGAGTGCGTCTCTTCTACGGTGCGCGCACGGCGGAGTTGCTCGTCGATGCGCAACGCTTTGCCGATGCCGGCTGCGAATTGATCGTGACGACCGATGACGGAACGCGCGGCGAAA
>Ga0335069_10017333_pt1 | contig 10041 bp, 15 predicted proteins | sample Lox_Sample_11_FD_206714 | JGI IMG/M metagenome (GOLD analysis project Ga0335069, IMG submission 206714) | Soil microbial communities from Loxahatchee National Wildlife Refuge, Florida, United States - Lox_Sample_1.1 | ecosystem: Environmental > Terrestrial > Soil > Wetlands | place: USA...
TTTTCGACTTGGCCCAAGGATCCCCGCCGCACTCCCTGTTGCGTTCTTATGGGGGATTTCTTGACCTTTAACACAACCGCAACCACTGCTACAAGTTTGATAGGACCATTAACTAACTCGCGGACCGGCTGAGAAAATCATGGCTCGCAAACAAGTTTCCACGCGCGGTGGTGCGGTTTGGCGCGACCGCACCAAACTCACCCATTCCGGCAATAGCCCGTTCGAGAACCACGGCATCGTCAATCCGCCCGTTTACCACGCCTCGACCGTGCTCTACCGCACCATGGCGGAGATGCAGCAGAAGGAAAGCCGCCCTTTCGACTACATCACCTATGGCCGCACCGGCACGCCGACCACGCTGGCCTTCGAGCGGGCGATCGCCGATCTCGAGGAAGCGGATCGCGCGATCGCCATGCCGTCGGGCCTCGCAGCAATCGCCGGAGCGCTGTTTTCGTTCCTCAAGACCGGCGATCACATTTTAATGACCGACACGACCTACTTCCCGACGCGCAAGCTCTGCGATCACCAGCTCGCCAAGCTCGGAGTCAGCACCACTTACTACGACCCCATGTTGGGCGCCGGGATCGAGGCGCTGATCCAGCCCAACACGCGGGTGATCTATCTCGAGAGCCCGGGCTCGCACACCTTCGAGGTGCAGGACGTGCCGGCGATCGTCGCGGTCGCGCAGAAGCACGACTGCATCACGATGATCGACAATACCTGGGCTTCGCCGCTCTTCTTCAAGCCGCTCAACTTCGGGGTCGATCTCAGCATCCATGCCGCGACCAAGTACATCGTCGGCCATTCGGACACGATGATGGGCACGATCGCGATGCGCGAGAAATACTTCTACACGGTCAAGAGCCAGGTGCATGGCATGGGGTACGCGGCGGGGCCGGATGACTGCTATCTGGCGCTACGCGGCCTCAGGACCTTGAGCGCGCGCATGGCGCAGCATCAGCAGTCAGCGCTGCAGATCGCGGCCTGGCTGCAGCACCGGCCCGAGGTCGAGCGCGTGCTGCATCCGGCTTTCCCCGGCACGCCCGGCCACGAAATCTGGAAGCGCGATTTCAAAGGCTCGTCCGGTCTCTTCAGCGTCGTGCTGAAGCCCTGCTCCCAGGCCCAGCTCGCGGCCATGCTCGACGGGTTGCAGCTCTTCCAGATGGGCTATTCCTGGGGTGGCTACGAGAGCCTGGTCGTACCCTCCAACCTCGGCAAGGCACGCACGGCGAAGCCCTGGAAGGACGAAGGGCCGATGCTGCGGCTCCATGTGGGGCTCGAGGATCCCGAGGATCTCATCGCAGATCTCGACGACGGCTTCGCGCGCCTCCGTGCAGGCGTTCCCGGAGAGAGCGCGGCGCAATGAACGCGGCACCGCTTGACATCCCTGGGCTGGAGCCCTCGGCGCGCGCCCTGCTCGACGGCATCGCCTTCGACCGCGACGGCCTCGTCCCGGCGATCGCGCAGCAGCACGATACCGGCGAGGTGCTGATGCTCGCCTGGATGAACCGCGCTGCGGTCGAGGAGACGCTGGCGACCGGACGGGTGTGCTACTGGTCGCGTTCGCGGAAGAGCCTGTGGCGCAAGGGCGAGACCTCGGGCCAAGCGCAAGCCCTCATCGAGCTGCGCGTCGATTGCGACAGCGACTGCCTGCTTCTCCTGGTTGACCAGACCGGCGTCGCCTGCCACACCGGCCGGCGCAGCTGTTTCTTCACCGCGATCCGTGGCGGTGAGGCGAAGACCATCGGCGCCGTTCTGGTCGAACCGGATCAGCTCTACGAGGCGTAAAGCTGCCGCGTGACTGATCTACCTCTTCGCATAGGCCAGGCGCACCGCCGCCTGGGGTGAGAGAACCTGGAAGGTGAAGCTCTCCTCGACATAGAGCTGCACCGTCGCCGCGGTGTGCTCCAGATAACCGAGCGAGAAATCCTGACCTATGGTCAGCCGAAAATCGCCGCCGCGCATCGACAGCACCACCGCCCCATCGACCGCCGGCGCGTAGACGATCGGCCCGTCGATCAACCGCCGCACATGCTGAATGATCGGGTAGCCGCCCTTCGTGGCATCGGTGAGGCCGGTATAGCATTGCGGCCCCAGAGCGATGGCATAGGGGCCGTCGACCCCGGCATTGCGCAGCCGGGTCAGCGCCTGCGCGACGGCGACCGGATAGTCTTCGTAGTTCTTGGTGATCGCGATCGGCCCGCCCGGCGCTTGCTCGCAAATGCCACTGATGCTGGCGGCGGCATAGCCGTGGAACACCGCGCCGTCCTCCGACATCGCCATGCTGCGCGCCGCGGCGATCACGGGATCGAGGTCGGGATTCTTCGAGCCGCGATCGACCGCGTCCAGCTCCTCTCGCGCGAGCTCGAACACCGCGCGCAGCTCGACCAGCGGCAGGACCTGGCGCTGGGCGGCGGTCACCCCGGCGCGCGGGCTTTCGCTCAGCGACTTCACCCGACCGGTGCCGACGGCCGCCTTCTGCCAGCCCTTCGGTCCGACGAAATCGACCAGCTTGCGCGCGGCCAGTGTCGCCTTCAGCGTGCGCTTGGCCTCTTCCTCGATCTCATGCCAGGCCTCGGCGGAGATCGGCGCCAGATGCTTGTGCAGATGGCTCATGTCATGCCCTCCTGGTCATGTCCCCGCGACGATCAGGCTGCCGGTGCCGCGCAGACTGCCGATGCCGAGCGACTGATCCGACTGCGCCGAGCCTCCGCCCTCACTTCCGCTCTGGCCGCTTTCCACGCCGGCTTCGGCGGCTGTCGCAGCCTCCTCGATCTCCAGCACCGAGCCTTCCTTGAAGAGATAGGTCCGCAAGTGCACATCGAGCTTCGGATCGTGGCGTCGAAGCCACTCCAGCACCATCGCCATATGCTCCTTCTCCTCATCGCGATTGTGCTCGAGGATGGCCCGGAGCTCGTCATCGGTCGCCGCCTCGGCCCGCTGGTTGTACCAGTCGGCCGCCTCCAACTCCTCCTGGATCGAGACGAGCGCCCGGTGCTGATCAATCGTCAGCGGGTTGAGATTGCCTTCGTGCAGCGAAGCGCTTGCTGAAGCCATCTTGGATCCTTTCTGGCGACCAGGTGAATCTTGCGAGGAACGTGGCCCCGAACCGGCGTCGATCAACTCGGCGACGGGCGGCGGGTTCCCAGATGGGTCTACTTAGGCTCGATTTGAACTGTGAGCCAAACTGCTCACAAGCATGCAAAAAACGCCAGCAGAGCCTAACCCAGCGCCTTCTTAAACAGCGCCATCGACCGCGCATGAGCGGTCAGGGTCGCGGCCTTGTCATAATGGTCGCCGCCGGACCTGGCGAAGGCGTGATCGACGCCGTGATAGACGTAGATCTCGATCTCCGGCCGGGATTTGAAATGCGCCCTCACCTTCTCGATCGATTCCATCGGCACGAACTGATCCTGATCGGCGAAATGCATCACCATTGGGCATTTGATGTTCTTGGATTCATCGAGGTTCTGGTCGATGCCGACCCCGTAATAGCAGACCGAGGCATCGACGCGGACGCGGCAGGCGGTGAGATACGCGAGCTTCCCGCCGAGGCAGAAGCCGAGGGCTCCCACCTTGCCCGAGCATTCGGGCCGCTTCCGCAAGGCCTCGCCCGCGACGCCGATATCCTCGATACCCTTATCGACGTTGAATTTCTTGAAGAAATCGAAGGCGCGCTCCCATTCCTGCGGCGAGTAGCCCATGTCCACATTGGGCTCGATGCGCCAGAAGAGGTCGGGCGCCAGCACCGTGTATCCGTCCTTGGCGTAGCTGTCGGCAACCTCGCGGACATAGGCGTTGACGCCGAATATCTCCTGGCAGAGCACGATGCCCGGACCTTTGCCAGAGGCCGGCGTCGCCAAGTAGCCGCGGAACGTCCCGCCGTCCTTCGCCGTCAGGTTGATATAGGTGCTGGGCATGACATCTCCCTCCTGCTGTCGCGATGGTGATGTGTGATGGGTTTGGTGGTGGGGTTCGCAGCCTAGCGCGCTGCCGTGCTCCCGCCAAGGTTACCCGCCCTTCATGACCAGAATTTGAAGGGCGACCGGGCTGCAAACCGGCAGGCCTTTCAATTTCAGCGCGGCTGGCGATCCTGCAGGACGCGCTCGATGGTCTCGACCAGCGACGCGTTGGAGAATGGCTTGTCGATGACGGCCGAGGCACCCAAATGGGCGGCGATCGAGAGGTTGTCGTAGTTGCCGCGGATGCCGCCCCCGGACATGGCGATCACCGGCAAGCCGGGATCCTGGCGCCGCAGCGCATTGATCAGCTCGAACCCGTCCGAGCCCGGCATGTAGATGTCGGTCAAGACGAGATCCGGCGTCTCTCTTTCCACCGCGGCGATGGCGCTGTCGGCGCTGTCGGCCATGATCACGCGATACTCGAAAGACTCAAGCAACGCGCGCAATGAGTGCCGTAGGTCGTCGTCGTCATCGACCACCAGGACCGATACGGGTGGTCGATCCCTTCCGTCCAAAGTCAGCCCCCAAAAATCCCGATGCGCGTATGGCCTGCCTAGAGAATGAACGAGCCAATGACCACGATCAAGAAATGTTATGCAAGATCGAGGATCTGCAGGGCGTGACGACTTTCCTCGGACAGGGAACTATTCCGCGGCGGCAGGAGGGAGAGCCTGGGCGATCGCCCGGAGCTTGGCGGCGTTGCACGCGCCCCACACCTTGAAGGCGTCGGCCGCGGCGAGGAGATCGACGTCGGTGCGGATGACACGATAGGGCGGGCGCGGGCAGGGTTCGGTCATCGCCGAGGGCAGCGCGGCCTCGACCGGCACCGCGACCACCGGCATGGGCGGCGGCGGCGGGAGTGCAGCTTCCCGTTCGCTACTGGAACAGGCCGTCAACGCGCTTGAGCACAAGAGGACCAAGAGGGCGGACGTCATCGGGTTTGGCACGGGCTTCTGTCTCCAGTTCGCGGATCCGCGCATCGGCTGCCTGCTCAGCCTCTCGCGCGGCGGCGGACGCGCCCTGCGCGATGGTCTCGGCGCGCGCCGCGTCGAAGCGCAGCCGTTCGATCGCGGCGGATTGCGCCGCGATTGCTTGGTCGCGCTCGGCGAGGGCGCGGTCGCGCGCTTCGGCAGCCGCCTGCCACCGCGCGGCATCGGCCTCCGCCAGATCGCGCGCAGAAAGCGCCGCCTGCTCGGCCTTCTCGGCCGCGATCCGGTCGTGGCGCTCCCAGCGCCAGAGCCCGACCAGCACCGCGACGGCGAGGCCCGCCGCCACCCAGCTAAGCCACGCGCGGTTGGCCATCAGCCACAGACCACCCCGCGCGAGTGCCAGCGTCATACCGATCATGGCATCCGATCGCGCAGCGTGGACACGCGCTGCACGTAGCCGATGGTCTCGCGCGCATGCGTGGCGCCGGTGACTGCAGCGAGGCAGGGCGCGATCTCGGGCCAAGACGCGGCATCGCCACACGCCGCCTGGGCTGCGAGGATCGAGCGCGGCCCCGCATTGTAGCTGGCGAGGCCAAGCGCATGCCTTTGTGCGACGCTCCGGCCCCGCCCGCTCCAGACCCGGTCCATCCGCGCCTGATAGAACACGCCGGCGAAGATGTTGTGCGGCGCAGAGAAGGGCGAAACATTGCGCCAGCCGAAACCGCGGCAGAGCTCCGCCCAGGTCGCCGGCATCAGCTGCATGATGCCGCGGGCACCCGCCGCGGAAACCGCGTTCGGATCGAGCGCCGATTCCGCGATGCCCTGGGCCTTCGCCCAGCGCCAGTCGGGCACTTGCGGCAGCCAATGCGCGGCGGCGTTCTTAAACTCAGAATCGTACCGAGGCGAGAACCAGTCCGACCAGGATGGCCGCGGCGATATTGCGCTTGCCGTAATAATCAGCGGCAGCAACAGGACTCTGATGAATGAGCGCGAGCGGCCCGCCGGGACGCCGGAAGTGATGCCAGCCGCCGGCAAGCACGTCGAGGAAGCGCAAGGCGCCCCACCAGGCGATGACCGCCGCGACGGCGAAGCCCAGCGAGGCCAGCAGCGAAGAGAGCTGGTAGTCGACCATGCGCGAGATCCTTTCATGGGAGATGGCGCGTTCAGCGGCTCTTGGCGCCGAGCGCCTCGGCCAGGCGCGCGAGCGGCGTCACGATGGATTCGGTCAGGCGATCGACCTTGTCGGCCAGCCGTTCCTGGCCGGACTCGATCCGCTGCAGATGCTGCGCAAGATCGTCTCGCCGCACGTAGTTCTGCGTGACCGCATCGATGCGCTCGCGCAGCTCCTTGTTGGTGCCCCAGAGCGCGCGATTGTCCGCCGCCGCGCGATACTGCACCCAACCGACCACCGCGAGGCCGATCGGGATCAGCACGGTCGCGATCAGGTCGAAGGCCGAAATGCCGTTCACGTCCGCTCCTCCTGCTCGCGTTCCGCGCGCATCGCCGCTCGTCGCCCGCCGGTCTCGTTCGGCATGCGGTTCGCCTGCATGTAGAGCTTGCCGTCGCGGAGCCGGATCTTGAACTGATGCACCAGCCCGCAATCGCAGCACGCGATCTTGCACCGCCGGTTCGACCGCCCCTCCCGAAACAGCCACCACTCCCCGTCATGCACCTGCTCGTAGCGTGAGCGGCTGGTCATGCGACCTTCAAACCTTGAAAGAAGGAGTAGAATGACTGTCCCGATACGGTCTTGTTCCCTGCCCCACCGCCCTGGCAGATGATTTCGAAGTAGTCCGAACCACTGGCATCGACAGCCACGCTCAACGGACAAGATATTCCCAGCGTGCCGCTTGAGACGTAGCCCATCGATTTGAGCGGCGAACCGTTCTTGGAAACGTAGATGTAGTAGTTGTTCTGATCGACCACGCCTCCGGTGAAGAGCACAGCCGCTGTGACCAAGTACTTTCCTGCTGGCGGAGTAAAGCGAGAGTTGGCGGTGTCATAATAGCCGCCGATGTCCCATTCCTCCGTACCGAAGGTGACCTTTGTGGAGGTGGCAGAGGCGATGCCGGTCTGGTCAGTGCCGCCCTTGTTTGCCGAGAACGAAACAACCGCTGGCGCGCTGCTGGTGAGTGCGGTGCCGTCGGCGCGGTCGTAGGAGAGCATGCGCCAGGCGCCGCCGGTCTCGACCAGCATCTCGAACGTGTCGTTGGCCGCGGTGACGATGTTGGCGCCGGTCTTGTTCTGCCAATTGCTGCCGTGAACGAGCGTGAAGCCGCCGGTGACGGCGCGGAAGGCGAGGCGGCGCCCCGCCTTCTCGCCGGCCCAGCCATTCGAGACATTGGTCGTGCCGGTCAGGAGATAGAAGCCGCCGAGATTGGCATCGGCCGGCTTCGCCAGCGTGGCTGCGGTCGCGATGTTGGCGCCCTGCTGCCAGAGCGAGGCCAGCGCATCGGGCGTCACAGCCTCCGCCGCCGCGCTGCCGATCTGGGTGTTGGCGATCGAGGAATAGACGGCGGTGCCGGCGGGCAGCGTCTTGTTCTCGAGCGCGAGCCCGCTCGATGCCCAGCCGAGCAGCGCGTCGCCCAGAGGTGCCGGCAACTCGGCCGAGACCGCGGGATCGATGGTGACCGGGAAGGTGAGCGCTCGGTCCTGCGCATCCTTCAGCTGCTGGTCGCGCATCGCGGCGCGGTCGAAGCCGCCCTCCAGCGTGTCGGCCGGCAGCGGATCGTCCTCGACATAGTCGTCTTCTTGGGTGAACGGGATGTCGCGATAGAGCGTCAGCGTGCCGCCGCCGCCGAGTGTCGCGGTCGTCGTCAGCGTGCCGCCGGCGCCGGCACCGCCGGTGACGGCAAAATCGCTCGACAGCGACAGAGCCGTGGCGATGCCGCTGGCATCGACATAGACCGCGTTGACGTCGCTGTCGTCGAAGAACGGGAAATGGATGGTGAAGGCGGTGGTGACGCCGTCGGTGGCATAGCGCTCGCGGTTGATCGCGGTCGAGACCGTCATGGCGTCACCTTGCTTCGGAATGGATGATCGCGTCGCCGAAGGCGTCGAGCGCCTGCTGCAGCGAGGGCGTGAGCGTTGCGGCCATGGATGCCGGCATGGGGCGGATGTGCTCCGGCGCGACGCCCTGGCGCTGCTGCTCCAGGATGGTGAGCGCGACCGCGGTCTTGAGCGTGTCCACGTCAGCCGGAGACTGTGCCGCCGTGGCCCAGGCAGCGCGCACCGGCGCCGAAGTGGTCGCGGCCGCAGCGGCGGGATCGGTCGCATAGGCGGCGCGCTTCTCGGCGACGGCGATGCGGAATGACTCTGCTCCGTCACCTGTCGCCTGGCGAAGCAGCCTCTCGTCCTCGGCCTCTGTATTGGAGGCCACGATGGTGCGCACCGAATAGTCCTGCGCAGCGCGCGCGAGATCCGCACGGAACCCGGACCGTGCGCTCACTGGCAACGCCACCTCGATGGCATGTCGCGTCGCCAGGTCGAGCGTGCCGTTTTCCCGCAGCGCCGCTATCGCGCGATCGGCGCCGACATGCGCGGCGGCGGTCGTCGCCAGTTGGGCATCCTGTGCCTGCCGGCGTGCCTCGGCCGCATTGCGCGTCACCGCTGCCTCGGCTGCCGTGATCGCATCGGCTTTGGCCGATGCATCGAGATGGCGATTCCACCGGCCCGCCTTCAGCTCCGCCAGCAGCGTCGCCGGATCCTGCGCGAGCCGTGCATCGAGCGCCGCATCGGCGAGCTGCGTCGTCGCGGCGGCGATGAGTGCCTTGCGTCGTCCTCCAGGGATCTCCGGCATGGCACCGATCATCACCCCGAGATTGCCGAGCGCCGCGGGAAGCTGGCTGGGATCCGCCGCCACGGCATCGCGAGCGGCACTCACCGCTGCAGCCGCATCGACCGAGCGCTGCGCGATCCGTGCGCCGGCTTCGAAGGCGATCGCCCGCGCGGCGATGCCGGACTTGAGCGCACTGAAGCGACGCTCAAGATAGGCATTGGTGCCCGCGTCCGGAGCGGCTGCCGTCACCGCCTGTGCCTGCGCATCGACCAGCTTCGCCGCCTCGGTCGTGAACCCTGGCGCGCCTGCATCGGCCCTCTTCTCGAGCTCGGCATAGCCGGTCGCAATCGCACGCTGCGCCTTCGCGAGCTGAGTCGCCGCCCAGACCGCGTTGTCGTCGTTTTGCTTCTGGTCCTCGATCCGGTGCGATACGCCGCGGCTCAGCTTCTGCACCACGGGGCCGAAGGATTCGACCAGGCTCGGCCCCGCCTGCGGAATGGCGAGGCGTCCTTGCGGCGCCACCTGGCGCCGCCACATGGGAAATCGCTCCGCCATGCTCAGTTTTCCCCGCGCCGCAACCGCTGCCATCGCCCGTAGCCGGAAAGCGCGTCGCTGCCGGCGCCGAACACGGCTTGAAACAGGTCGCCCTCTTCGGCCGACTGGGACGCCGCCGCCTGCAATCGGTCACTCCGCGCCTGGAGTTGACCCTCATAGCGCGCAGTCAGAGCGTCGAGCTCCGACTGGATCGCGCTGTCGTCGATTGCATCGACGAAGGATGAGCCGTCGAGCGCAATGCCCGAAGCGCCGGCCGTCGCGCGCTGCTGGCCTTGCAGCCGCAGAGCGCGTTCGCGGATCGCCTCGGCATTGCGCCGCGCCTGGTCTTTGGCGATGTCGGCATTCGCTTCGGCGATCCCGGCCTCGCGACTGGCGCGATCCGCCTGGGCAATGCCGGAGATCAGTGTTCCTGCGGCGCTGCCGAAAGCCGTGAGTGCAGCTGTAACCGGTTCCATGTTCATACTATAGTGTGTTTTTCAGCAGAACGAAAGACCAATAGTCCTCGCCGCGGTAGAATTTCCGCAGCAGCACTTCACGCTTAAATCCAAGCGCCGCGGCCCAACGCAGACCGGCGTCGAAGCCCACCAGCACATGCGCCTCGATGCGCTCCGCCGCCGCCGCATCGAGCGCGCGCGTCACGGCACGAGTCACCGCAAGCATGCGTCGGCCCGCATGAAGCGACAGCACCGCCCAGGCGATCGCGCGACCCGGCCACGGCATTTGAAACCCGGCGCAGGCGATCGGCATCGCCTCATCGAGCGCGGTCCAGGCCGGCCCAGCCACCGCCACCTTCTCCGCATAGCCATCGCGCGTGATG
>Ga0335069_10017334_pt1 | contig 10041 bp, 7 predicted proteins | sample Lox_Sample_11_FD_206714 | JGI IMG/M metagenome (GOLD analysis project Ga0335069, IMG submission 206714) | Soil microbial communities from Loxahatchee National Wildlife Refuge, Florida, United States - Lox_Sample_1.1 | ecosystem: Environmental > Terrestrial > Soil > Wetlands | place: USA: Florida...
GGCCGTACCCTCGACGCAGCAGGCCCGGCCGTATGCGAACTTCTCCGAAACAAATTGAACGCGCGAATCGCCTGGACCCGGACTGTGCCCAAAGAAATAGACGCGATTGCAGCAGAACTGAAGGATCTCTGCGATCGACGAGTGGATTTGATCATAACGGTTGGCGGTACTGGGATCGCAAAGCGGGACGTGACTCCGGAAGCCACGCGAAAACTCGTCGACCGTGAAGTGCCTGGGCTCGTAGAAGCGATGCGTGCGGCATCGCTGAAAGAAACTCCTAACGCGATGCTTTCACGCGCGGTGGCCGGAATTCGGCGCGAGACACTGATTATCAATCTGCCGGGGAGCGTTAAAGCCGCGACGCAAAACCTTGATGCCATTCTGGCGGTACTGCCCCATGCGGTAAAGATGCTACGTGACGAAACCGCACACCCGGAGAATGACGCGCAACGCTTGATCACCCTCGAGCCTGAGTCAAATGCGAACTTACTCATCGAGGTCGGCTGATGCTCGCGGACGTTGCATGCATCCAGAAGTTCGGAGCACCAGTTCTTGCCGTGTGCGGGTTCTCCGGCTCAGGCAAGACCACAATGCTCGAGGCCGCAATCCCACATTTGATTGCACGAGGTCTCGCGGTTGCCATCGTCAAGCACGACTCCCACGGCTTCCTGGTGGACAAGGAAGGCAAGGACTCGGACAGATTCTTCCGAGCCGGGGCGACGGTCTCACTACGTGGTCCCACCGAGCAATTCACGCGTCGAAACGCCGGTTCAGCTCTGACGTTGGAAGAGACGTTGTCAGACTTGGCGAGGGACCACGATCTTGTGCTGGTCGAGGGCCACAAGGACACGCCTCTGCCCAAACTCTGGGTTGGCAACGCCGAAACGTCCGCCCCGCCAGAACATGTCACTGATGTCCAGGGGACGCTTCTCTGGGACAGCGATCGCCTCACGCTGTTCCTAGACTTCATTGACAATTGGCTGCCTGCGATTTGGCAATCATGCCCTCTATTTGGTGGTTTGCTCATCGGCGGTAAGAGTTCGCGCATGGGAACTCCCAAGCAATTGGTTCCCTTCGGCAGCAGCATGCTTGGCGAGATTGCCGCAAATGCACTCATGGAGGGACTTAACGGGGCGGAGCGTCGCCGCAACGTTAACACCCTTGGCCCGAATGTGGCCATTCTTGGAGCCGGTGCAGACCCCGATACATTGCAACATCTGCGGCGTTTAATTGATGCTCCAGAGTTGGCTGGACCTGTCGCCGGACTCTTGGCTGCTCATCGTTGGGCTCCGCGCACGGCGTGGATTCTCGCCGCATGCGATCATCCATGGCTCTCCGCAGCAGACGTTCGCTGGCTCATCAGCAAGCGTCGTCCGGGCACTTGGGCAATCATCCCGCGTCAGGGCGACAATCACCCGTGTCCGACGCTGGCTCTGTACGAACCGCAGGCGCTCAACGTTCTGGAGCGCTCCATTCTCACGCTCGGGGCCGACAACACTCGCATTGCTAATTTGTTCGACCATCCACGCACATTGATGCCTGCATGCTCCAGCCGTGGTCTGATCAGCGTGAATACCGTGCAAGAACTAATCGCTCAAGAAGAACTCTACAAAGAGGAATCGTTGGGACGCACATCTGTTCAGGGAGTTGGCCCACACTTGAGCACTTCGGTTTTGACAGTTGGAAATGAGGAGACTCGGCAATGATGAGCTTTGAAGAATCACGCGAAATGATTCTGCGCAGCGTAACGACTCTAGAAGCCGAGCAAACAAAGCTGCTTGAATCCTTGGGCCTGATAATCGCAGAAACTGTAATTGCCCCAGTGAATTTGCCGCCCTTCGATAACTCGGCAATGGATGGCTATGCGGTTCGCGTCGGCGACTGCGGGGGTTCAGAACCTCTAACAATCACCGGCTATATACCGGCAGGTGGTGTCGCAACCGCCGAGGTCACCCCGGGCACTGCGGTCAAAATCATGACCGGAGCACCGATTCCACGTGGGTGCGATGCCATTGTTCCAATCGAAGAGGCGGAGCAATTTGGAGATACAGTCCGTATTGTCGCCGATCGCATTCTTCCCGGTCAGCATATTCGACGCGCCGGAGAAGACGTTCGGCAAGGCGAGACAGTTCTAGTTCCCGGCACCGTGATTCGCGTGCCCGAGATCGGCTTGCTCGCTACGCTCGGCAGGGCTGACGTATACGTCTATCGCAGGCCTCTGGTTGCCATACTGTCTACTGGTGACGAATTGGTGGAACCCGGCCAACCCCTTCCAAAGGGCAAAGTTTTCAACTGCAATTCCCAGGCGCTGGCGGCAGCTGTCCGCGAGGCAGGAGCTGTGCCGATCCTTCTCGGCATTGCACAAGATGATCGTGTAGATACGAGCAAGAAAATCGCCGAGGGACTCCAGGCCGACGTCCTGATTACCGCTGCAGGCGTCTCGGTGGGAGATCGCGACTTCGTGCGCGAGACGCTTGCTGCACTCGCAGTGAAGCAGATCCTATGGAAAGTGGATATGAAGCCAGGGAAGGTGATGGCTTTTGGAACCCACCTCGGCAAATTGGTCTTTTCATTGCCCGGCAACCCTGTTTCCGCCATGATCACGTTCGAAGAACTCGTTCGTCCCGCGCTCTTGAAACTGATGGGACATAAGCAAGTGCTCAAACCACTCGTGACTGCAGTTCTGCAGGAAGGCCTGCGAAAGAAACCAGGAAAGACGTACTTCTTACGAGTCAAGCTGAAATCCAAGAACGACAAGTATTTGGCGTGGAGTGCGGGCAAGCAGGATACGGGATGCTTGAAGACGATGGTTCACACGGACGCTTTAGCAATCTTGCCGGCAGACCGTACATGGTTCGCCGCGGGCGAGGAAATCAGCGTCCACATGCTCGGCAGTTGTGTCGTCGAAGAATGCGACAACCCCACTCACTCGCAAAATGTCCCATGCAACGGTGCGTTTGAGAGAGCCACTGCTTGATAGCTGTCTCGACAACCAGCGAGGACGATCTCTAAGGAAACGTCGGTGACCCCGCACCCGACCTGCAGGAACCTGAAGCGTTGTGACAAGATGCCTAACCTACAGAATTCATCGAGGGAATTGATGAAGCGTATAAAGGACATCCGGGCGTATATCGAAATTCTACGAGGGCTAGGAGATATTCACGAGATAGATCGTGAAGTTGATCCCTATTTGGAAATGGCTGCTGTGACACGGCGGGGTTACGATCTACATTCTCCGGCCCCTCTTTTCACTCACGTTCGAGGGAGCAAACCAGGGCTGCGCGCGATGGGTGCTCCCGCTTCAGTCAGTTCGATTGTAGGCAAGCCAGCGGCCCGAGTCGCCCTCTCGATAGGATTGTCCGAAGGGGCGAGCTGGCTGGATATCGTCGAATGCCTGGCTCAGTCGCGCAAGGCTAACCCGGTCCTTCCGCGCCGCATAAAGACGGCCCCATTTAAAGAGAACGTTCTCTACGGAAAAGATGCGACCCTCGATATTTTCCCTATCCCCTATCTTCACGAAGGTGATGGCGGTCCTTATTGCAACACCTGGGGCACGGTTGTTGCGAGAACCCCTGACGAGAGCTGGACGAATTGGTCGATCGCTCGAATCCAAAAACTAGACGGACACACTATGACGGGATACGTCCAAGCCCCACAACACCTCGGGATCATCTGGGAAGAGTGGCAGGAGATCGAGAAACCCATGCCCTTTGCCCTTGTGCAAGGTTGCGAACCGGCGCTGCCGATTGTATCGTCAATGCCGCTCCCCGACCATGTGGACGAGGCAGACTATCTTGGCGGTCACTTTGGGGAACCCATCGAGGTCGTTCGCTGCGAAACCATTGATCTCGATGTGCCCGCAAGTGCAGAGATTGTCATTGAGGGACACGTGTCGCCCGAGCGCAATACCACCGAAGGACCTTTTGGCGAGTATCCGGGCTATATCGCGACCGAAACGTCGATGCAGCCCCTCTTTCACGTCGAGTGCATCACTTATCGCAACCAAGCTATTTGGCCGTTCGTTCCAGAAGGGCGCCCGATCGATGAATATCACACAGCGGTAGGCGTCGCGGCCAGTGCTGAGGCCCTCGCCCTGATGCGCGGTGCAAAACTGCCAGTCACAACGGTGTGGTCTCCTCTAGAAACGGCTACGCATTGGCTGTTCGTCACGGTGCCATTCAACTGGAGAGAGTTACTTCCCGGCGCATCAAGCGAGCAATTTACAGAGCGGATTGCGAGTGTCATATGGGGAGCCAAGTTCGGGGCGGGATTTCCGATCATCTTCGTGCTGGACGACGATATCGATCCCTCAAATCCGACCGATTATTTGTGGGCATTGGCAACGCGTTGTCATCCTACCAAACGCTTCCTCATAAGCGAGGGGCCATTCGTTCCGCTAATGGCCTGTTATACGGACGAAGAACGTCGTCACCATGCGACAGATCGAATCGCACATGACTGCCTTCTTCCCGCTTTAGGCCAGGGACGTCTGCGGCATAGCTCATTCGACGGCGCATATCCCGAAGAAATCCGCCGGCGCGTTTTGGAAAACTGGAAGCAATAACCGGGTGAAACCTGTAACGGCCTTTCTCACCGGCCTTCACCTTACGGGTACGTTACTTAGGTTCCGACATTTGAACTTCCCTTGGGCAGTAGCGGCAACACTACTGAGACGACAAGGGACATTGCACATAATCTCGTTATGTGCGCAAAACACTTCTTTAAGTGGTGGCATCGAGGTGCCACATCTTGCACACATCCGCTTAGCTGACGAATTTATCCACTTACAAACCGGACACGCGACAAATTTTGGAACAGTCGGGCAGCTTCCACAGAGGGGATTGCATACGAGGCACATCTCTTAGCGTCCCTTTGCATCGCTCTCTACTACTGTATTGTCCCGCAAATTCGTGAACAAACTCGGGCGAACTTCTTGAAGATCGAGTCGGCCGTTTCAGCCCAGAGCGAAAGCCAACTGAATAGGTTGCATTGCTGGACAAAAACATCGATCTTGGCGATCAAGTCTCTTAAGCTGCTGAACGCTCCTCGGCAAATCCCCCGCTGTGCTATGAGCCCAAACCATTGCGAGTATCGAGGGCGTAATACCGCGCTTTTCTTCCGTCATATCGTTAATCACGGAAGAAAAGCGCATTGGGAGTCTAATCAAAGTGTTTTTAGTCCAAAACATCCACCAATTCAAACCAGTAGCGCAGATCCTGACCTGCGAGGAGATGATTGAAATCGATGGTCACGGTGTCCTTCGTAGCAGCAATGCACTTTACCGGCACTGACTGCCCCGAGATCGGATGATCCCAGGCGATGATGCTTTCCACCTCCAATCGGTCACCGCCTTTGATAAAGCTGCGAGGGTAAGTTCTCACGCCCTTTGGGTCGTGCGCACCGTAGGCCTTGGCGCAGGGAATAACGTACTCTCCCTGGCTACCAACCTCCATCTCGTTCAAGATATCCTCCACCCCCGGAGGCACTTGGCCGGAACCGATGATGATCCTCAAAGGTTCCCCTTGGGAGTGGTCTTCCACGATATCCCCGCTTACCGGACCGCCGCGGTAACGGACAAGAGCGCATTTTCCCGACCGTTGTCTGTACTTCACTTGCCATCCGCCTTCTTGTTGATATCTACCAATTCCACCCGATCGTCGGCGCGATGTACGGTGTTCTCAAAATGTTCAACTGCTTTGACTTCAATGGCGGCGGCACGATGGCGTTTTTCGTTCTTCGAAACAAATTTTTCCCTGGCGGCCCAAGGCTTGAATTGCGGTACCCAGAGAACCTGCTTCGGCTTACCAGCTAATTTCTCAGCCAGGTCCGACACTGTTCCGTACGTCATCACATTGGCGAGACAATGATGGACGCAGATAGGCTCGCGCCCGGCAGCTGCGCGCTTTGCGCAGAGATCACAAAGATCGGTGGGGATGGGAATCCGGTTGAAATTGAACTTATCCCCTTCGATATTCCAGGGACCATCATCATGAACACGAATGCCCCACTTACCCACAGGATAGCCATGTTCCTCTTTGCATGAAACTACGCAGGACTGGCAACCGGTGCAATGCTCGTAGTCAATAAGAAGCCCGTATGTTTTGGTCATCGCTACTGATCCTCCCTTTTGAATTTCTCCCATACTTTGAGCATGTCGGTATCCAGCACTTCGTCAATAGGCTTGATATTGCAGAGCAAACACTTGAAAGGAGCGCCGAAGCCCAATTTACCGAAATGGAAATTTGGCACTAAGTTATTCACATTTGACCGGAAAGTTCCGTATAGGTTTGGTTCAGATCCTTCTTCCTCTGGGAACCACCAACCATGCTGACAGTGGATGGTGTTCTCATCCACTACTTCCGATACCTTGGCTTTGTACTTGGCAGAGCCAAACTGATTCCACACCTCACACCACTGGCCATCGGTGATGCTGAGACGCTTAGCAACCTTTGGATTGATTTCCACCAGCGGATCCGGGTTCAGCTCGCGGCAGTAAGGAACTTGCCGGTTTTCTGAATGGAAGAAAGCAAATGTGCGGGCTCCGGTGGTGAGCACAAAGGGGTATTTTTCCAGAAGTTCGGGCGTGTTCCGGGGGCTGTACTGGGGTTCTTCATAATAGGGCAGCGGGTCTTCTCCGAACTGCTCGAATACAGTGGAATAGAGCTCTACTTTCCCGGTGGGCGTGTTGAACCCAGGAGTGTGATCCATGCGCAGATCGCCGGTTTCGTACTTATAGTACTTAACATCGCGCTGTATCGTGACCTCCTTTTTAACTTCCTCGAACTTCAGGCGGCGACTCAGGCGCAGATGGTCAATAAAATCATGATAATCGTTATATTCCTCGAACATATGGGGATTGAGTCGCTTACCAACCTTGAAGCAGATTTCAATATCTGAGAGACACTCTCCGGTGGTGATTGCCTGATTCATGAAATTGGTGGTAACTGGCGTTCCGCTGTAGTGAGTGAAAGACACACCGTCTTCCTCGCAGGCCGCGGAAAGGGGAAGAAATACTTCGCACGTAGCCTGAGCTGAGGGAGTCATGAAGCAGTCGGCAGTGAAGCAGAAATCCAGTGTCTTCACTAAGGCGTCATGCCAGCGTATAGGCTCAGCGGAAGTACAAGACATCAAGTTGTTTCCTGCATAAAACCCGAACTTGATGGGATAGGGATCGCCGGTTTCGCATGCCAACAGCATCATATCGGCGTGAGGGTTCAGAATGGTGTTGCAATACGCTGGGTATTTGTCCAGCCCCACCATCTTGTCCATGAGTTCTTTGCCGACACCCTTTTCGATGCCAAAACCGACTTCATTCAGGCCAAAATTGATGTCGGAAAGTATCTGGCCGCCGGGAACATCGATATTGCCTGTAATAGCCATCAATTGCACAATGCAATGCCCGGCCTGCATACCATTTGCCTTCTGATCGATAGCAAGCCCCCACTGCAGAGACGAGGGCGTACCGGCAGCATACATGCGTGCCGCCTCCACAATCTTGTCTGCGGGTATGCCCGTTATCTCCGCAGCTTTTTCCGGCGGCATTGTCTTTACCCGTTCCGTAAGTTCTTCAAACCCATAACACCAGTACTTCACGAAATCATGGTCGTAGAGATCTTCCGAAATAATGACATTCAGCATGGCCATGCCCAGAGCGGCATCGGTACCGGGGCGGAGCCGAAGATGGATGTCAGCCCTGGAAGCCAGCCAATTGACCCGAGGATCGATGACGATAAGACGGGTGCCACGGCGCATTAGATCTGTCACTGCATGGCCGAAGAAGCCGTCGCCATTTGATTCCAAAGGTGCCTTGCCCCAGATCATTAAGACCTCCGGCACCTGAAACGCCGGATCTTCGTAGCGTCCTGGCAGACCACCGGCATAGTCGATTTCCGGGTAAGTCACCCCCATGGTATAGGCTGTCGATGCCAGGCGCGGAATATAGCAGGCGTAGCCGGACTGGGTATAACAGAAGTTAGGGGAGCCCAGCATCATCGATCCATAGGGATTCAGGGTGCCGCCCTCTCGCCCGGTGCCGGTAAAGAGGACAATGCTTTCACGTCCGTACTTACCGGTGATCTCGCGGTAGTTTTTCTCGATAATATCTATCGCCTCGTCCCAAGTGCAGCGTTCCCATCTATCCGCCTGCCCCCGGTGCTCGCGAGCTCGCTTCATGGGGTGGGTGATACGGCTCGCGTTGTAAACATAATCTTTTAGGCTGATGCAGCGGACACAAAGGCGTCCCTGGGTAACCGGGTGGTTTTCATCTCCCTCTACACGAACGAGTTTATTGTCCTTGGTGTAGAGTTTGAGTCCGCATCCCACAGGATGGCAGCCCGGCGGTGACCAGACGGCAGTTCGGGTAACCGTGAGTCCATCCTCCTCATATCGCCATGGTTTGCCCAGGTCGTTGACGGCGGCGAGGCTCTCCAACTTCACCTTGCTCATGATTGATGCTCCTTATAACTTCAATTTGTGAAATATATGAACGGATTGCTACGTCAAGCGCGTGTCGTAATGAAGGTGCGCGCAGAGGCAGTCATTTCACTAATTCTGCCGAAACTCGACTTCACCCACCCCTCATCGGGCGTGACTCGAGGTGGTTTCGCACACATCCAGCACTGCAACTCGATAACCATCGCGAGTTGCTGAGGAAATTTGTAGGATTGCGCAATACTGCGAATAGGGGGGGCAGCCCACTGCGAGGCACGCATAGCAATTGTGCGATAGCAACTTGGCGGTTGTTGGGGGCGAAGACTCAGCCAATCCTATACTTCCCCAAGAGACCAAAGCCCACAGGGTGGGAGGCCCTACTCTCTGAACTAGATCCACAATGCAAAGGCTGAGGCGGTATGGCTACGATAATCTCGCTATCTCCAGGCACCCTGTAGTCCGTGGACTTGTCAGCAGCACTCGTCTGCTTGCGGTCGCTCCGGGTCAGAGACCTGCCACACGTAGGCTAAGTCTCATGTGACCCGATTATCGTCACAGTTGACGATGGCGAAGCCACTAATTTCGATAAATAGTCATTGCGACGCGCGAATAGGCGCGCATCCCCTACTTTGCAATCGCTTGTACTCGTCGTCTGTTGGTTTCTGGCTCTCCCTAAGACGCTTTTCAGTGGCAATTGGAGTGCCCAGTGAATCTTTTACAAGGCTCGGTGTTGCTAGTCAGCCGCGCAGTCAAGGCGCGTCCCTGCGTCGCTTCAATGATGGCGCGTCATCCTAACTATTTCTGGAAATTACTGCCGTTCCGTCGTCAGATTTACCATATTTTCCACCAGTTAGATGATTATGTTTCTCAGATGTTCCGTGTCAAGGGCCGAGCGACGACTAAGCCTCTTGATTGGTACCTTTTCGACAATCGTGTGTTTTCCGCAGACCTGCTAAGTTCCCAGTCGCCGTTCACTGCGTTGTTGGTCATCTACCTGCTGTACCTCTTGCCAGGTTTATATAGGTTTACAAAACCACACAGTTAGGGGCGAGTGTTGTGTGTTTCTTCCTGACGCGTGTAGCTAGCGAGTTCGTTTCCAAGAAGCTGCAGGAGCGCTTCATGTGAGCGCCGCCGCCAGCAATTTAGTTGAACACGCAAGCACGACCCCGCATTTGCGCCAGACGAACTGGCCACGCAAGGAGCTAGCCGTGAACCAACAAGCTGTCCTCAATCCTTCTGAAATGAAACAAAAGATATCCACTCCCAATTATGCCTGGGTAATCTTCCTGGTTTCGTTTGTAGCCAGTGTCACAGCTGCCCTTAACCTGTTTAAGCCCGCATCCCTCATGCCGGTTCTGATCGGTGCGTTTAAGGTCGATCTGACCAGCGCCGGATTGCTGATGGCGGTCTTCTCGTTTGTCGGCGTGCTGCTTGCATTGCCGTCGGGCATCATCGTCCAGAAGTTCGGCCTTAAGCTGTCCGGCATCATCGCAATGGCCTGCCTGCTTGCTGGTTCCGTCATCGGAGCGCTAAGTACCAGCTATCCTGTTTTTCTGGGAAGCCGCGCACTCGAAGGGGTGGGCTATGCACTTGTGGTGGTGGTCGCTCCGG
>Ga0335069_10017335_pt1 | contig 10040 bp, 8 predicted proteins | sample Lox_Sample_11_FD_206714 | JGI IMG/M metagenome (GOLD analysis project Ga0335069, IMG submission 206714) | Soil microbial communities from Loxahatchee National Wildlife Refuge, Florida, United States - Lox_Sample_1.1 | ecosystem: Environmental > Terrestrial > Soil > Wetlands | place: USA: Florida...
GCCGCCGCCAGTGTCGGGACCCAGCGGCGCGGCGTAATCGTGATCGAAGACGCAATCGATGACGACGAGGCTGCCGTCGCGCATGTAGATCGCGCCGCCTTCCCCGTCGTCCCAGCCCTGCGAGCACGGAGCCGGCGCCGTCGGGATCATGTCCATCGGGTTCGTCTTGGCGTTGATGAGCTGCAGGTGCTGCAGCGTCACGGTCTCGGTGCCGGTCTGCCAACCCGGGCTGTTGAAATTGAGGATCTGCACCGCGCCCCCGCCGTCGAGCGTGACGTTGTTGCCGCCGTCGATGACGGTGCTCGTCGTGAGCGGCAGGTTCAGCGTCGACGTGACCTTGATGGTCGCGGGCCCGCCGCAGTCGAAGGTGATGACGCCTCCCTTGGCGACCGCCGCCTGCAGCGCCGAGAACGTGCAGCTCGCGGCCGTTCCGGTGCCCACGACCGTCGTCGGATGCGACGTGTCGACCGGCTTCCCGTTGGCCGGCACCGCGGTGCTGCACGAGCCCTTCGTGTTCCCGCCGTGGAAGGTTCCACCTCCCGCATCGGAGAGGCCGCCGGAGGAACTGCTGCTTCCCCCGCTGGAGGAGCTCGAGCCCGCGCCCGAGCTGGAGCTGGAACCAGCGCCGGAGCTCGAGCTGGAGGCAGCGCCGGAGCTGGAGCTCGAACCAGCGCCCGAGCTCGAGCTCGACGAAGAGCCTCCGTCGTCACCGGCGCCATTGGAGCCACCGGAGCTGCTTCCACATGCGACGAGCACCGCGGCTCCCAGCAGCGCAGTGCAGACCGGGACGCTCAGGAATCGGATGGGCATCGGACGACTCCTCCCAGCCGCAATTATCCCTTCCTGCGTCGCCCCGGTCGAGACCTGGGTGCGGTATGCTCCAATGGTCTACACGCGATGCAGAAGCCCATTGGTAAGCCCGAGCGACGGGCACAGATCCTGACGGTCGCTCGGGACGTCTTCGCCAAGCACGGCTACCACACGGCGAAGATCGAGGACATCGTCGCCGCCGCAGGCATCGCGCGCGGCACCTTCTACCTCTACTTCGAGGACAAGCGCGCCATCTTCGAGGAGATCGTGGACCGCACGATCGCCCGCCTCGGCATGGCCATCGTGCGTGTCGACCCGCACGACTCGGGTCGCACAGTGGCCGACCAGGTGCGCGAGAACATCCGCCGCATCGTGCGCATCCTCCTCGAGGACCGCGCGACGACGAAGATCCTCCTCTCCGACGCCTTGGGCGTCGATCTCGCCTTCGACCGCAAGCTCCTCTCCTTCTACGACGAGATGTCCTCGCTGCTCGAAGGGAGCCTCCGCGACGGCCAGGCCCTCGGCGTCGTGCGCGATGGCGACGTCCGCCTCATGTCGTGGCTGACGATGGGCGCGCTGAAGGAAACGATGTTCCAGATCGTCCAGCGCGGCGCCGAGTACGACGAAGACAAGCTCGTCGAGGGCGCCTACGCCTACTTCACCGGCGGCTACCTGCGCGTCTGAGACGCCGACGGGGGCACGGAGTACGTCATGACGACGTGCACGACCGGCTCGTGCTCGGCGCCCTCGGGGGCGATCTCGACGTCACCGATGACGAGGCGCTGGCCCTCCTTGAGCAGACGCGCGCGGGCGACGAGGACGCCGGCTTGCGGACGGCGGAGGAAGTGGACGGTCGCGTCGGTCGTGACCGCGAGCGGCACTTTGCCGAGCACGCTCATGACGGCGGCGTACATCGCGAGATCCGCGAAGCCGAAGAGAACCGGACCGGCAACGGTGCCGCCGGGGCGAAGGTCCTCGGGGCCCGTCTTCAACTTCAGTACGGCACGGCCGCGTTCCAGGGTGATGGCCTCGAAGGGCATGGCGTTGCCTGAGGGCATGCCCTCCCGCAGCACCTGCCGGAACTCTTCGGCGGTGATCGCGCTCGTCGTCATCCTTCGTGTCTAGCTCGCGCGGCGGGCAATGGCAGCGGCGACGCTGCGAGCTTCGATGGCGATCTGGCGCAGGTGGCCCGCTTCGCCGAGGTTGAAGCCTACGAAGTAGAGGCCGGGGAGCTCCGTCTCGCGGCCGCGGAGGCGCGGGTAACCGCGGTCGTCGAGGACTTCGCTGGCTCTCGCGAGGAACGCGTCGAGTTTCGGGCGGAAGCCCGTCGCGAGCACGATGGTGTCGTAACTGCCCTCGCTGCCGTCCACGAACCGGGCGCCGTTCGCGGTGAGCTCCTTGATGTCGCCGCGCGCTGTGATGCGTCCCTCGCGGATGGCGGCGATGGTGCCGATGTCGATCAGGGGGATGCGGCCGAGACGGACGATCTGCGCGAGGATCCCTTCGGACGGGGCGTGGATGCCCAAGGGGGTCAGGTTGCCGACGAGCATGCGCATCAAGCCGCGGAAGATCATGTCGCGCAGAGGGAGCGGGATCCAGAGCGTCAGCGCCGCCATCACCTGCGTCGGCAGGCCGAGCGCGTCGCGCGTGATCACGTGGATCTTGCTGCGGATGCACAGGTCGACGCTCGACGCGCCTTTCTCGCTCAGCTCGAGAGCCAGCTCGGCGCCGGTGTTGCCGGCGCCGACGACGAGCACGCGCTTGCCGCAATACGGGTCCGCGTTGCGGAAGTCGGAGCTGTGGGCGATCTGGCCGCCGAAGCGCGCTTGGCCGGGAAGCTCCGGCCGGTGAGGCACGGCGTTGTAACCGCTGGCGACGACGAGATGCCGTACCTGGTGCTCACCCGAGGAGGTCGTGACGCGCCAGCCCTTTCCGTCCAGCGGCTCGGCGCGCGTCACCTTCTCGCCGAAGCGTGGGGCGATCTCGAACGTGCGCGCGTAGTCCTCGAGGTACGTCACGAAGCGCTCGCGCGGGACGTACGTCGGCCAGTCGCGCGGCATCGGGTGATGCGGCAGGCCCGAGTGGCTCCGGGCCGTGTGCAGGTGAAGTCTCTCGTAGTGGCGCCGCCACGAGCTGCCGACGGCGTTCGCGCCGTCCACGATGGCAAAGTCGCGTCCGGCGCGGCGCAGGCAGGCACCCGTGGCGAGGCCGGCCGGTCCCGCACCGACGATGAGCGTCTCGGTCTCCATCGTTCTTCGTCCCCTCCGCGGCGATAGTGGCCGAGGTCCGGCCCGGTGAAAAGCGGATGCGTCTCAACGCTGTCCACATGCGGATAGCTGCAGCACGACGGCGCCGGAAGAAGGCAAAGATTGACACATGAAGCATTCATCGGCGTGCGCCTGGGGAGCGCTGGTCCTCGCCTTGGCGGCGGCGAACGGCGCGTGCGCCACGAGCGGCAAGGGCACAAACGATAGCGTCGGAGGCAACGACGCGGGGGGAGACGCCGCGGAAGAAGGGAGCTCCGGGGGCGGCGGCGACGGAGGCACGGCAAGCAGCAGCGGGAGCAGCTCCAGCGGCGCTTCCGGAAGCAGCTCAGGCTCGAGCAGCGGCGGAAGCACGGGCGACTCCGACGGAGGGTGCAATTCGACCAACTGTCTCAGCGGGTGCTGCAGCGGAGACATGTGCGTCGCCGGCACGTCGGACAGCGAATGCGGCAAAGGCGGGCTCGCGTGCCTCGATTGCACGACCACGCAGCAGGGATGCGCGTCGCAAGCTTGCGCAGCCGCGGCATGCACCAACTGCATGATGGGCTGCTGCTCGGGGAGCGCGTGCACGGCAGGCCTTTCGGACCAAGCTTGCGGCACGAAGGGCGCGGCGTGCGTCGATTGCTCGGCGCAGGGCCTCGCGTGCGTCAACGGATACTGCCAGTGACCGCGATGTCTCGGCTCATCGACGCGCTCACGCCCCGATAGAGCGCCACCGTGGCCTCGCGGCTGCCCGCATGAGCGAATGGTCCTGGGGCGAGAACGAGAGAGCTCCAGCGCGTGAGCTAGAGGCCCCTGGCCCCGGTGGCCATCGCCGCGTAGAGTGCAGCCGCTCCGGGGCTTACGATGTACGTCGATTCCAGCCAGTTCTTCGTCGGGTTCGTCGCGATCTTCGTCGCGCTGTGCGCCTCTTCCGTTCTCGTCTTCCAGAGGCAGCACCCGCGCACCCTTACGCGCAAGTGGGCCACCATCGTGCTCTGCGTCTGCGCCGCGACGGCCGTGGTGTCGTGGGCACGCTTCGGCGACCTGCACTCGATCTACGTCGACGCGCCCGATGTGCAGGCCGGCCAGCCCCACCGGCACAAGATCGAGAAGCACCAAGCCTTCCACTTCCACGAGTTCTTCCACTACTACCTGGGCGCCAAGTACTTCGGTTCCTTCGGCTACGAGGGGCTCTACGACTGCACCGCCCTCGGCGACAAGGAGAACGCCGAGGAGCAGGGGTTCAAGCCGCACGTGACGAGCGGCTGGGTGCGCGACCTCGCCGACGTCCTGGGCGACAAGACCTACGACGACGCGCTCGCCATCTGCCAGAACGACTACAAGGCGCACATGTCGCCCGCGCGCTGGGACGCCTTCAAGGCGGACCTGCGCGAGCTGCAGCGGCTCGTGCCCGACGACTGGTGGAACGACGTCGTCTATGACGCGGGCTTCAACCCGCCGCCGAGCTGGGTGCTCGTGGGCGGCGCCATCGCGAACATCATCCCGATTCGCTTCGCGGGCATGCCCACGTACCTCCTGTCGACGTGGCTCGACATGGTGCTCCTCGTCACGTGCTTCGTGGCGCTGCGCACGCGCTTCGGCCTCGCCGCCGCCGCCACCGCCGGCGTCTACTTCGGCGCGAGCTTCATCGCGAGCTACGGATGGAACGGCGGCGCCTTCCTCCGCTACACGTGGGTCACCGCCGTCGTCATGGGCATCGTCTTCGCGCGCGACGGCAAGTGGGTCCTCGCCGGCGCGTTCTTCGGCGCCGCCGCGTGCGACCGCCTCTTCCCCGCCGGCTTCGCCGTGGGTGCCGCCATCCCGCTCGCGTGGCGCGCGTTCATCGAGAAGTCCCCGGACGATCGCAAGCGCCTGCTCCGCTTCGGCGCGGGATTCGGCGGGGCCATCGGCGGGCTCGTGCTCGTGAGCCTCGTCATCTACGGCCTGGGCTCGTGGCGCGTCTTCTTCGAGCGCATCATCAAGCACGGCGACGTCTACTACGTGATGCACATCGGCCTGAAGAAGGTGATCACGTGGCGCGACTGGGTGCCGTCGCAGAACTTCCACGGGCACCCCGGCCTGCAGCGCTTCCACGACTGGAATACGCGCCTGCACGCGACGTGGGCGGAGACGCGCTGGCTCGCCGTCCCCGTGCAGCTCCTCGCGGCTGGCGGCGCCGCGGCGGCGTGCATCAAGCGCCGCCCCTACGAGGCGTCGCTCATCGTCGGCGCGGTCGCGATGTTCTGCTTCAGCCTGCCGGCCAACTACTACTATGTGGTGCTGGCCCTCGTGCCGGCCCTCCTCGTGCGCGCCGCCATGACGGCGCCGAGGCTCGTCGGCCGCCTGCGGGACTGGGGCGTGCTCATGGCGTTCGGCCTCTTCTGGATGTCCACGCTGCTCGCGCCCCGCATGTTCGGGGACGACATCGTGTACGACCACTTCATCTGCTGCGCGCTCCTCGCCTTCTACGGCGTCTGGATTGCCGCCTGGCTGCCCTGGCAGCGGCTGCGCCAACTCGTGACAAGGCGATCGGCCCAACCCCGCGCCGCGCAGGCGTAAGCCCGCGGAATCGCTCGCGCTGGCAGGGGCCTGACACCTGGGCCGTCGCTTGCACCCCGCCGGGATTACGCCTGGGGTAGCCTTATGAGAATGCGGGGATTTGCGCTGGCTTGCTTCGTCGCCGTCGTCGCGGCCTGCAGCAGCAGCAGCAGTGGTGGCGACGGCGGCTCCCAGTGTCCCACCGGCTCCACGATGTGCGGGTCCGTCTGCTCGAACCTGCAAGGGGACCCCGAGAACTGCGGGAAATGCGGCGTCGTCTGCCCCCACGGCGAGATATGCGACCTCGGCGCGTGCACCGCAGGCATCTCGGACGCGGCCGGAGAGAGCACCACCGACGCTCCGGCCGACTCGACCTCCGACTCCGGGACTTCCGACGCCCCCGCCGAATCATCCCCCGCTGGCGACGCCGCCACCGATTGAAGGACGCACGACCATGAACCTCGCTTCACGCGCACTCGGACTCGCTAGCCTCGCCTTCGTCGCCGTGCTGTGGAACGGCTGCTCGAGCAGCCCCACCGGTTCTTCCAGCCAGCCGCAGGCCACCGACCCGTCGCAGCTAGACGCGCCGCCATCGGGCCAGGGCGTGCAGCTCAAGACCGACCTGTTCAGCGTCCCCGCCGGGACCGAAGTGCAGGCTTGTTACTTCTTCAAGGTCGCCGACCTGCTGAAAGAAGGAGGCATGGACCCGACCAAGCCCCTCGAGCTGCACCGTGTGCAAATGGTCATCCGCAGCGGCTCCCACCACACTAGCCTCTTCCGCGTGCGCACCATCACGGGGCTGGACCCGGCGAACGGCGCCGTGCAGGTCGGGACCAACGGCACCGGTCAGTGCTTCGTGAGCTCCAACTGGTCGGACTGGCCGTTGCTGGCCAACACCCAGGAGCAGGGCGACATCGATTGGTCCTACCCGGACGGCGTGGCCAACGAGGTCATGCCCGACGAGACCCTCATGCTGCAGACGCACTACGTGAATGCCGCGACGCAGCAAACGGCCGCAGGCCTGGGCCAGGCCTCGATCGATCTCTGGGGCATGGACGCGGCGCAGGTGAAGTACCAGATGGGCACCGTCTTCGCGACGAATCAGGCCATCCGCATCTGCGAGAGCAACCCGACCCCCACCTTCGGCGCAGGCTGCCAGTTCAAGAGCAACCAGCCCGTCACCATCGTGGGCGCGAACGGCCATTTTCACTCGCGCGGCAAGGAGTTCGACATGTACACGTGGGACGGAAAATCCACGACGACGCCGCCCGAGTCCGACCGCTTCTACAAGTCCGTCGACTGGGCCTCGCCCCCCATGCTCCACTCGCCCGACCTGTCAGTCCCCGTGGCGGCCGGCGGGGGCTTCTGGTGGACGTGCTCCTACCAGTGGCAAGACCCGAGCGAGCTGACGGGCGGCAAGGACACCTGCTCGACCCTGAACGCCGTGGACGCCAAGAAGTACATGACTCCCGCGGACCAGCAGGACTGCTGCTACACGTTCGGCGGTCAGGTGGACCTGAACGAGCACTGTAACGCCTTCGTCTACTACTACCCGAAGGTCGACGACGTGAACTGCTTCTGAGCGAGCGTTCCGGGTAGGTATCTCAAATCAATCCACGTCAATTCAGAGACAGATTGTCCCGTTCCCCGGAAAGCCTGTTCTGCTAGGGTAGGCCGATGTTTGCAGCACGGAATCGGTGGGTAGCCGCTGTCATCGCGCCCCTGGCGCTCGTCGTGGGTGAGAGAGCCGCGCAGGCGGCCGAGCCCTGGGATCTCAATCCGAGCGCGCATCGGTGGCAGGATCGATTCGGCCGCGTGGTGCAGGACGTGTGTTCGCCCGGCGATGGTCAGGCGAGGTGCTTCCTCCACTGGATCGTGCAGCCGTTCGCGAACGTCACCGCCGGAAGCGGCGCGCTCGGCGCCGACGGCATCGCGGCGGCGTACGGCCTCACGTCATCGGTCCCGCCGAGCGGCGGCGCGATCGTCGCCACCATCCTCGCGTACGGCAACAGCACGGCCCTGAGCGACGTGCAGGCGTACCGCATGAACTACGGCCTGCCGACGATCACGGCATGCAGCGGGACGCTGCCGACGCCCGGACAGTCGCCGCCGTGCCTCGCGGTCATCAACCAGAACGGCGCGTCGTCGCCGCTGCCGGCCGACGACCCGGGCTGGGCGAGCGAGTCGTCGCTCGACATCGAGATGATCAGCGCGACCTGCCCCGACTGCAGCATCGTCATCGTCGAGGCGAACGACCCGAGCGACCCCAACCTCGACGCAGCGGTGAACCAGGCCGCGACAATCCCGGGCGTCGTCGCCATCAACAACAGCTACGGCCGTCCGGAGGGACCAGGCGACGGCGCGAACACGGCGTACACGCACCCGGGCATCCTCGTCGTCGCATCTGCGGGCGACCAGGACTACATGGACGAGGGGGACAACAACCCGCCGAGCCCCATCGCTGCGGGTTCCCCCGCGTCCGATTCGCATGTGCTCTCGGTGGGCGGGACGATCCTCAAGCAGCTGCAGGGCGGAACGCGCGGCTACGCGGAGCAGGTCTGGAACGAGGGCGTCGTGAACACCTCGAACGGCCTGCAGGCCACGGGGACGGGCAGCGGCTGCAGCTCGCAGTTCGCGCAGCCGGCCTGGCAGGCCGGGGTCACTTTCGGCAAGTGCTCGATGCGCGCGGACAACGACGTGTCCGCGGCCGGTGACTTCATCAACCAGCTCGGGAGCTCGACGGGAATCGCCCTCTACTGTGGTGCGTGCGGGGGCAGCGGCGGGACTGGCCACTTCACGGCGATATTCGGGACGAGCGCGTCGGGGCCGATGGTTGCGGGAATGTTCGCGCGTCTGAAGCTCGCGACGACGATCGCCAACGATCCGGGCTGGGTCTACCGGAACGCGAAGTCGTTCTACGACGTGACCGTCGGGAGCAACGACTCCGCATCGACGGACTGCGGCACCATCATGTGCACGGCGGACTGCGGATGGGACGGACCGACGGGAGTCGGCACCCCGAGCGCCGCCGATCTGCTCAACGCCGAGGCAGACGCCGGCACCAGCCCCAACGCGCCGTGCACGCCTCAGTGCACCAACGGGACGTGCGGCGGCTCGTCGTCGGGCTCGAGCAGCGGCTCTTCGTCAGGCTCTGGGTCGGGCTCCGGCAGCGGCTCGGGCAGCGGCGGCGGATCCTCGAGCGGGTCGAGCTCCGGCAGCGTGGGTGACGACTCGGGCTCCGGCAGCGACGCGTCGATCCCCACGGGTGACGACGCGAGTGCCGACGCGGCGGTGGAAGGCGGGAGTGGCGACGGCGGCACCAACAATGCGACCGGCAAGAGCAGCGGCTGCGGGTGCTACGCCGTGTCGAGCGACTCGGCGGCCAACGGCGCGATGTTCGTGCTGTCGGCGGCGGGCCTCGTGCTCGTCGTGTCGAGGCGGCGCAAGCAGCGATAGGTGACGATGGGGCGAGCGCGGGCGCATTTCTTCGTCGCACTCGCGCTCGCGCTGCCCACTCAGGTGGCGTGCAGCAGCCCCAAGGGCGCCGACTCGGACGGCGGACCGAACACGTGTCCCGTCGGCTTCCTCGGCGACGGCGGCGCGCCCGACTTCACCGTCACGGTGCTCGAGGCCGACGACTCCGTCGTGCCGATCGCGCAGGGTGACACCGTGCCGATGATCTTCCCGCCGCAGGGGGGACGCGTCATCTTCGTCGGCGTCGACGCGACGAACGTCGACGGCTGCGGGCTCCAGCTCACCGGCGCCCTGCGGGATCTGAAGACGCAGGAGGTGCGCGTGGACTCGCGGACCATCAACCTCATCTCCATCGGGGGCGGGCACGGGGTCAGCGGCAAGACCGGCGAGTCGGTCGCGGCGGCGATCGCGAACTTCGCCAACGTCGCCGTCTGCCCCAACGAGTGGTCCTCGACCAATCTGTACGGCACGCTCTACGGGCTGGAGGTCACGGTGAAGGACAAGGAGGGGCGGCAGCTCACGAAGAAGCTCGACGTGACCCCGGAGTGCGGAGAGCCCTCGCGCGTCGCCGAGTGCGAGTGCATCTGCCAGACGGGGTACGTGCTCGGGCAGGTCTGCGACGGGGGGACCGAATGAAACGCGCCGTGATGCTCGCGGCAATCGCGCTCGCGTCCTGCAGCTCGTCGTCGGGGCCGACGGGACCGCAGGACGCCGGGACGGCTTCGTGGCAGGTCGTGCTCCAGGGCCTGCAGTCGTCGCTACTCTGCGTGTGGGGGACGTCGCCGACGGACGTGTTCACCGTGGGTGGGTCGCTCGGCAACGGGAACCCGGCGACGATGCTCCACTACGACGGCACGTCGTGGAAGAACCTCGCGCCCGGCGGCACCGAGACGTTCTGGTGGACGCACGGCACGTCGGACAAGGACGTGTGGGCCGTCGGGACCAACGGGCACATCGTGCACTGGGACGGAG
>Ga0335069_10017336_pt1 | contig 10039 bp, 8 predicted proteins | sample Lox_Sample_11_FD_206714 | JGI IMG/M metagenome (GOLD analysis project Ga0335069, IMG submission 206714) | Soil microbial communities from Loxahatchee National Wildlife Refuge, Florida, United States - Lox_Sample_1.1 | ecosystem: Environmental > Terrestrial > Soil > Wetlands | place: USA: Florida...
ACTCTTACTCAAGCGGTAGAAATTCTCACCCCTCGGTTATTTGCGAGTTCCTCGAGAGCTCTTCGGCTTCGAACGGTCAGAATCGAACCGCGCAGGTGAGCAATTTTGCGGTCGCGGAGATTCCCCAGTGTGCGCGTTACAGTCTCGCGGGAGCTGCCGATAAATTCCGCAATCTGCTCATGCGTTAGCGGCAATCGGACGGCTACGCCAGTGCTTGTCGGTTCGTTGCTGTTCGTCCAATCCAAGAGGAGCTTCGCGATTTTTCCGGAAGTGGAATCCAGCAGCGCAACGTCGCGCATCCGCTCGCAAACCTCTTGACACTGTCGCGAGAGTTGTTTTGCAACGTGTAAATATGCTTGGGGGCTGGTTGCTATAAAACGCAGGAAGTCTTCCCGAGCGATCAATGCGAGCTGGCATGGTGACAGGGTTTCCGCCTGGACGTCGTAGGGTTGTCCCAAGACCACAGACGAGAGGCCAAGCACTTCTCCCGCTTTCGCGATCCGCAAGATGAGTGTTTTTCCATCTATTGAAGTCTTGGAGACCTGGACCTCGCCCTGGCAGATAACAAAAACGCCACGGCTCGCTTGCCCTTCGAGGAACAACAGAGCCCTCCGTGGGTAGGCCGAGGTTCTCTGAATTGAATTGAACGCCTCCGTCATTTCGGAGCATTCGAATTGGCAGAAGAACTGATCACGCCGGAGGGTGCATTGCTGACAGCAGTCATTCAGGTCAAAGCCGTAAGGTCCCGGCATTTCGGGCCTCCATTCTTCCTCCCCTCTGACCCCTTCCGGGTTTTCAGGCAATGTCAGGATGGCCAGGAAGTAAGTGCCAGCCAAGCTCTAGCTCAGTGATGGAGGCACCTCCCGTTCCAATCCGTGCTCCTCGCCTGCAGCCGCCATATGATGCTGAATGACAAGAAGATAGGAGACTCAGGTGAGTGTGACTGGATGGGTGTCACGATTAAGAAATTGCCAGACTGTTGGCACTTGGCCGGAACTTTGGCAATTCTGGGAACTGAGGTGCGACCGGCAATCCTGCGCACCCCATCGGCGGAAGACCCAGACTTTTGACTGTGACTTGTGTGTGCGGCTGGATGCCTTCAGCAGCTAAGCTGAGGAGCAAATGCCCAAAATCCAGCACTCGGACGTGAGAATTCGAACCCGGCTCATGCCGACTTTTCGTAGGTTCCTCACAACACAGGCGTTAAGGAAGCTTCAACCGGCATTTCGACATGGCAGGGCGATTGCAAAATACTTTAGTAGGAAAGTTGCGCTTCGATGGTCACTCGCATAGTCCTACTGGGGATTCTGGGGCTTAGTCTTGCCAGCTGCCAGATATCGGCTCAATCTCTCGGTTCGGTCCAGGGGACCGTGAGCACGCTCGCGGCGGACGGCTCGGCGACACGTCTGCCAAATGCATCGGTGGTTTTGCAGTGTGAAGGAGAGACAGGTACCAAGAAAAGCGCTGCGACCGGCGAACAAGGCCAATTCCGTTTCGAGGACCTTAAACCCGCAAAGTGCGAACTGACGGCCTCCTTGGCCGGGTTTCGCTCCGAGACGCAGAGTCTGGAAGTTACCAGTGGAAAGGCCATCGAGGCAAACTTTGAGCTCAAGTTAGAAGCTGTGGAATCGACCATATCTGTGACTGCCAGTTCCCCGGCCGGCCTGGATACCACTGCGACCGGGACGGCCACTACCGAGCTTTCTCAGGCCACGCTCCAGTCCGCCCCTCTGGTTAGTGAAAGATTCCAAGACGCGCTTCCGCTGACGCCAGGAGTGGTGCGCGGGCCGGACGGATTGATTGACATCAAAGGTGCACGCCCTGGCCAGAGCGGCACGCTAGTGGATGCGGCCAATGGTGTCGATCCAGTGACTGGTCAGGTAGCAGTCAGTCTGCCGCTGGAATCCGTGGAATCCGTGAAGGTGTTGCCGAATCCCTTTTCCTCGGAGTATGGCCGGTTCGCAGGCGGAGTCACGGAAGTCGAAACGCGCAGTGGCGACGACAAATGGAGGTACCTGCTCACGAATTTCATTCCCCGCCCCCGCATGCGCGATGGCAGCATCTGGGGCCTGGAGTCTATCACCCCGCGGGCGACAGTGGCTGGTCCACTTGTTCCGGACAAACTTTTCATCTTCCAGTCATTTGATTACCGCTTTGTCCGGGTTCAGGTGGATTCACTTCCTCCACAAGCGCAATGGCAGCAGTTCGAGACCTTTGATTCCTCGACGCAGTTCGACTGGAACGCATCGCAGAATCAGCACTTCTCCGGGCTCGTCCTGATCTACCCGCAAAACCTGGAATACTTCAACCTAAACACTTTCAACCCCGAGCATACCACCGCGGATTTTCGCCAGCGCGGCTATCAGGTGGCGCTCAACGACAATTTGGTACTCGGGCAAAGCGTTCTTCAATCGCACTTTTCCGCAAAACGGTATGATGCGCATGTGTTTCCTGCGAGTGGCGAGACGGGGCCACTCGAACTGTACCCGGAGCAGAACTCCGGCGATTGGTACAATCGGCAAGACCGCAACAGTTGGACCTACCAATGGTCGCAGATCTATCGGCTGTCCGATATTGAGGCGCTCGGGAAGCACTCCATTAGTGTGGGCTACGACTACGAGAACGTTCACCACGATGGCACGGTCGAAAATCAGCCTGTGCGCGTGCTGCGCGAGGATGGGACGCTGAGCCAATTCGTTGCCTTCACTGGGCCCGGGAGTCTTTCGGCGAGTGCCAACACCTCCGCATTTTTTGTGCAGGACCACTGGGCGCCAGCCCAACGAATTTCCCTGGATCTGGGCGTGCGGCTGGACCATGACGGCGCTTCGGACCAGGCTCTGAATGCCGCTCCGCGCCTGGGATTCGTGATCGTTCCCACGCGCGACAACAAAACAGTGGTGCGCGGCGGCGTTGGATTGTTCTACGACAAGATTCCGCTGGATGTGATCACTTTCAAGGAGTATCCAGCCGAGACCATCACCCAGTACGCTGCGGACGGCACGACCGTGATTTTCGGACCGGCAACTTACGGTCACACCGTGGTAGCGCCGCACGGTCTCCGTGTGCCCTACAGCGTGGCGTGGAACGTCCAAGCCGACCGCGAGTTGGGCCACGGCGTGATGATTCGCTTCGGCTACGAGCAGCGCCAGACCCACCGCGACTACCTGGTCGAGCCTGTTTCCGTGCCGAGTCCCGCGCTCGAACTGCTCAACAACGGCGCGCAGGCCTACCGCGAATTTCAGGCCATGGTGCGCTGGAAAGCCTCGGAGCGGACCCTAATCTACGCCAGCTACGTGCGCTCCCGCGCCCGAGGCGATCTAAATACGTACGGCCAGTTCTTTGACAACATCCCGAATCCCATCATCCGGCCCAATGAATACGGGCCTCTGCCGTACGACGCGCCGAACCGCTTCCTCGCCTGGGGGGTCATCGGCTTGCCCTGGAAAGTCGAGTTCTCCCCACTGCTCGATGTCCACGACGGCTTCCCTTATTCCAAGGTGGACAATAATCTGGACTTTGTGGGGCCACGCAATGAGGCAGGGCGTTTTCCAACGTTTGCATCACTCGACGTAAAATTCATGCGCCCCTTCCGGGTCAAGGTGCGTGGTCACAAATCCACCATATTCGCCGGCTTCAAGATCTTCAACGTGACAAACCACTTCAACCCCCGCGACTTCCAGGACAACATCGCTTCCCCGAATTTTGGAGATTTCTATAACGGTGTGGGGCGGCAATTTCGCGGCAAATTTGAATTCAACTTCTAGAGGGCCCGGGGCGGCCAGACCACAGCGGCAGTACGAGCAGGCCTGCTGCGGCCCAGAGCAATGAGCGCAGCTGCCGCACGAGGCCCAGTGCCACTCCGACCGCTGCCGGAAGGCCGAGTCCCGCCAGAATAAGAGCTGTACCGCCTTCGAACAATCCGATGTTTGCAGGAACGACGGCCCCACTGATGCGCACCAATTTAGTAAGGGCCTCAATGGCCAGAGCGGCGCCATACCTCGCCGGCTGCCCCAGCAGGAGAAGCGCGGTCCACACTTCACACGCGCTTGCGCCGTGCGCCAACAAATCGAACAGCAGAATTCCGTAAAAGTGCCATGTGTGAAGATGATAGAAGCCAGCCACCTGCTCGCCGGCCTGGGCGATCTTCTCTGCGTGCTTTGAGAACCATCTTCTCCAAACGGACGAGTCCGGTCTCATCCTGCTGAATTTTGCCAACCAACGGCGTGTGGACCGCCAGCGGCGGACAAATCCGAGAGTAATGACAACGCTCACCGCGCCTAGGATCATGATGGTAATCCACAGCATTGCCCGCAGCCTGTAATCGATGGGTCCGTTAAGGACCAGCCAGAGGGCTCCTCCAAGAAAGAATAGCGCAGCTGAAAGTTGATAAAGCACGATGTCGAGGACGACAGACGATACGGCGCGTACCGCAGGAAGGCGCTCAGCGTAAAGAATTCCCTTGGCCGACTCGCCGAGCACGGCGCCGGCCAGGACAAGAAATTTGATGGCTTCGCTCACAAGCAGGATTGCGTACATTTCCCGAAAGGAAAAGCCGGCACGGTCTGCCCCCATGCTCCATCGGCACGGTACGCTTCGAACGGCATGCCGCACGGCGGCAATGGCTACGAGAAGAAACATTCCCCACCCGACACGCTCCAAGGATCGAACGAGCAATGCGGGCCCGGTACGCCAGACCAGCCAAATCCAGAGGGCCAGCCCGGCCACCAGCGCGAATTCTCGAAGCCTTTTCACATTCGGCAAACTCGCAGAGGCAAAGGAGTGAAAGCGTAGCGCTTTGGAGCGACAGCGGCCGGCAAAGGACGCGCTGGCTGTCGGCCTACCGGAGCAGCAGCGGCATTACCGATCGCGCAAGCTCGTGCCGCCAGCGGCCCCGGCCGTGCGGGAAGGTTTGGTTCCGGAATCGGGCAACTCGCTCGCCGCGGGAGACTTCCCATTCCCATCCAGTTGGTAGTCCCCATAATCAATTGTCGTGACCGCGCGACCGTGAAACCGCACCTGGGTAAGCGTGTGGTTGCTTGCCAACAGCCAGAAACCTCCGACTTTGCGATATCTCACGTCAATCGAAATACTCTTGGTCCACCAGGATGGATTCTTGGCGGGCTCACCCTCCATTCGGGCTACAGCAAAATCTCTCGCGTCCACCCACACACGCCCGCGGAAGAGGAATTTGTTTGGCTTTTTCGGGGTTAGCTCGAGCACATAGAATGCGCCGTCGGCGTTCTGCTCGAATTCGAGAAGCCGAAACTCATAGTTCTCCGCCCGGATGGCGGTGGCACGGCGGTTTTCCTCACTCGTGGCCTCTTCTTCCGCCTCGAGCAGCTTCCTGAGGACATGTTTCAGCAGAATCCCGGAGCCGCTCTCGGAAATGATCGTAAATTCCTTCTTGTCCGGCGAAGTGTAGGACATTTTTACGGTCAGCACTGCGTGCCGGTCTCCAAACCCGTGGTAATCGCATTCATAGGTGCGAATGGAGCTGTATCCGCGCAACTCCTCGGCCCGTTCCAGATTCCGCTTCGTCATCTTGGCTACGACCTGCTCCGCGCTCAGCGGCGCCACGGTCTCCTGCGCAAGGCAATTCTCCGGCCAGAGCGCGGAGAGGAGGCCGGCGCCCGCCCAGACCAGGACACGCAGCTTTCCTCCCAGTCGCTTGTATGAGGTTTTCATCGCCTCGTCACTTTCTGATGGCCATAGCCGCCATCCTCGCGGGCATCCGCAGTTGCATTTGGTGCGGTCAGTGGTCGCCAACTTGTGAGCCTACCGCGGCAGCCTGGAAATTTCGATCGGGAGCGGGCGCGCAACGCTCAAAGCAAAAGATTTGAGCCGTTTGCAGCTCGCCCTGGTAAACGTCCCTACGGGGCATGTGGGCGCGGTTCAACAGGTCCTGCAGCCCGCTCGTTTCAAAGTAACGCCGGTCATTCTGACTGATCACGAAATCGCCAGAGCGTGGGACATAGTCTTTGTAATAGAGGGGCACCACCTGAATGTCCGTGCGCCCCGTTCGTCTAACGTAATAACTCACCGTCATCGGATTGGAAGCAGCTATCCTCGCGCCAGGAGGCGCTTCGGCCGCGACCATTTGAATTGCCTCCCGCGACCCCAAATCGTAGATCTCATCAGGGGGAAAGAATCTAGCAGCGTTAGGCCTGCCGCCCCCCAGTGCGTTCAGATAGAGCGACTCGAAAGGTGTCCAGCGGAGCGCTTCGCTGAAGGGCCAAACCGCCAGCAATGTTGTGGCGAAGGCCAGACTTAGACGGACCATGGCCGGGTTCCGTGCTCGGACCAATCGATCGTACAACTTTTCGCAGGCATAGCCGCCCGTGAGAAAAACAAATGGCAGGAGGCTAAGGGCATACCGAAGCCACTTGGCACTGACTGCCGAAAGGCCGAGCAGGTAAATCAGCACGAGGGCGCGAAAGTAAATGGACGCCATTGTTCGGCGATTACGCAGAAGTAGAGCCGCCCCTGCAAGGAAAGCTGCCAGGACAGGAAGCGGCGTCTTTACCGTCAGAACCAAAAGGTAGAAGTACCACGGCACCCCAAAAGGGGAGACCCAGGGGACATTTAAATAAAGTTGGCCATCGAAGTTGTAACCGTTGTGATCCACCGTCTTTCCTTCGGTGTAGTGCAGCATGCTCGTCAAATTCTTTGGGGACAGGACCACGGGATTGGCCAGAACGAAAACGAGGGCAATCACCGCCAAGCTCCTCCAAAGATAACGGCCCACAGGCCGGCGGTCGAGGCCCATACTCCCTGCGATGTGCCAAACCAAGGCATTCAGTCCAAAAAGGTAGATGATGTATTTCGAAGCAAGGGCGAGGCCGAAGCAGACCGCGCTGCCGTCGAGCCATCTTCGCACTTGTGTTGCCTCCTGCGCCCGCTTGGCGCGCGAGTAGCAAAAGAACGCCAGGAGCGTGAAGAAGGTGAGAGGAGTGTCTTCCTTCAATACTCGATTCAAGGCGATCGGCAAAGGCGTGAAGGCCCAGAAGAATGCCGCCGCGCCCGCGCCCACCGGTCCCATTATCTCGCGGCCAAGGAGGTACAAGACCCAGGTGGTGGCCGCGCCCAACAGCAGATTCGGGAGGCGGAGCCATCCTTCTTCGCTTACCAATGGCCAGGAGCGCACGGCTGCGAATCGATTCCAGCGCTCCCCAACTTCGAGAGTCCCCCAGGCCAGCAGTTTCATCAGCATGGGATGCTCGCGATTCACTCCGGCAAAATGACCCTGCTTGTACTCCTGAATTGCCTCCCACTTGGCGGTCTCGTCCTCGGCCAACGAAACCGCGCCTACCCTGTAAGCCCGGATGGCAAAGGCTCCGATCGTAAGGACCAGTAGGAAAACAATCTCACTGCGGCCTGTGAATGAATTGTTCATAGATCACTTGAGCGGCAAACTTCGGACATCTCCGGCCGTGCCACCCTCTACTAGAGGAGCACGCTCGGTACCTTTTGCTCGCGAAGGCTAAGGGGGTGGCAACTCTTGTCCGGTCAAGCACTTACGCAATCGGGTTTCAAGCAGCATTGGATGTCAAGAATTCCTGCGGTGCCGAATCTTTGGCAGATTGTCCGGTTTCAGGCAGCGCCACGGGAGAGAATGGATGGGACTCAGGAAGGCCCCCTAAGAGCGGCTTCCGCTTCTGGTGTCCAGTCTCTGCTAAGGAATGGGCCGTGTCCTGCCAACTACACAAAGAGACTCGCCATGCTTCCAATGTTCCCGGAATGAGAAAGACAGGCGGAGGAAACTGGTCGAAATAGTGCCTAGTCGGAAAAGTTGCGCGTGACGAATCCAGGCCAAGTTGCCAGTTATCGCCCAATTGAATGGCAGAGACCATGGAGTACGGATTTAAGGTCGCGCCCCCGGTGTTTGCCCGCCGTGCGTTCCTGCTCAGCCTGAGCAAGGAAATACGCTTATCTAGCCTGCAAGAGGTCGAGTTGTGATCTGAAATTCGTGCAAGTACTCCGCTGAATTATTGATGGTTCTGCTGTCGTGGATGTGCTACCGGAAATACGCAATGGGGGGACCCAGAGCCGAGCGTGTGATTCCCAACTTGCGGATGCGGTATTGCAGCGTGGAGCGCTTCATCCCCAGGCGGGATGCTGCGCCTCTAGGGCCGGACACCACCCAGCTTGTCCTTTCCAGCGTCTTGCGAATGTGTTCGCGCTGTGCGTCGTTAAAGGTGATGGGTTCCTGAGTCCCAGCGGCTGTGGCCGCATTCAACTCCCAAAGCGGAGCGCACAAGGTCGGCCCATCCGTCAGAATCACGCTCCGCTCGATAAAGTTTTGTAGCTCTCGCACATTTCCCGGCCACGCATAGTGCTCCAGAGCATCTATTGTTTCCTTCGGGATCGTCGTAATCCGCTTGTTCATACTGTCGGAATGAGTCCGCACAAAATGTTCGGCGAGCAACGGGATGTCGCCCTTTCGGCTTCGCAGGGGCGGTAGGGAAATAGGAAACACATTTAGACGGTAGAATAGGTCCTCGCGGAATTGCTTGCTGGATACCAGCGCTGACAGGTCCCGGTTCGTGGCCGCTACTAGGCGCACGTTCACCCGTCGGACTTCCGCGCTGCCCAACCGTTCGAACTGCCGCTCCTGCAAGACACGGAGCAGCTTCGGCTGCAGCGCGAGAGGTATATCGCCGACCTCATCCAGGAAGAGGGTTCCTTTGTCGGCCAGCTCAAAACGGCCCATTCTTGGCGCGATTGCTCCAGTGAAAGCTCCCCGTTCATGTCCAAAGAGCTCGCTTTCAAACAGATCAAAAGGAATAGCGGCGCAATTGAATGTCACGTACGGCCGGCCGCAGCGCGGGCTCACGTTGTGAACCGCGTGTGCGATCAACTCCTTGCCTACGCCCGTTTCGCCTACAATGAGAACTGTGGAGTCGGTCGGCGCCACTCGCAGCACCTGATCCAGCGCCGCCCTTAAAGCAGAGCTTTTCCCGATGATCTGCTCGAACCGGCGCTTGCAGCTATCCGGATCGCTCACGGTTGAGATTCCCATAGGCGCGCTCCTGGAGAGGCCTCCCCGCTTCTCCGGTCAGAGGTTCAGCGCAGCTCGGATGGTCTCGAGCATGACTTTGTCGTCAAACGGCTTCGTCAAAAACTCTACGGCACCTTCCTGCATAGCTTGCATTCGCATTTTCGCATCGCCGTGCGCGGTCATGAAAATGATAGGAATTCTGCTGTTCTGGGCCTTGAGTCTTGCCTGGAGTTCCAGGCCAGACATTCCTGCCATACGGATATCTGCGATCAGGCATCCGGCTGTGTGTTGCAGTCCCGATTTCAGGAAACCCTCCGCCGACACAAAACACTTCGCCGTGAGCCCATCGGCTTCAATCAGGTCTTGCAGTGACGTTTGCACGGACTTGTCGTCGTCAACGATCGCGATCACTCTGAACTCGCTTCCCGCGCCCACCGCGTATAACTAACAGCGCAGCCCGCCTTATACAATCATGTCTTGGTACTAGAGAATATAGACCTCGGTCGGGGTCCTCTAAGACGAAGGTAGGAACCGTATGCCCTCTGGTCGCGTCTTAAGGCTGCGGGCACTTGCCGGCAGGAAGCTTTATTCTGTCTGCCATTCGGACCAATTCAGGCAGGGACCCGGCTCCCATCTTCTTCATCACCTGGCCGCGATGGATCTTAATCGTGCTTTCGCTGGAGCCGAGTTCTGCGGCTATCTGCTTATTGAGCATGCCCGAGACCACCAGGCCCATCACTTCACGCTCTCGCGCTGTCAATTTGTTGTAGCGCCTTTCCAAGCCCTCGACCTCACGTTGCTGCTCGCGCGCTGCGCGATCCGTGGCGAGCGCATGCTGGATCGCGTCGAGCAGGTCCTGGTCTCGAAATGGCTTGGTCAGGAATTCGAACGCGCCGGATTTCATGGCCTTTACCGTCATGGGAACGTCTCCATGCCCGGTAATGAAAATGATGGGAATCGGAGTGCCGGTCTCGGCCAGGTTCTTCTGAAAATCCAGCCCACTCATGCCGGGCAGCCGCACATCCAGAATCAGGCAACTGG
>Ga0335069_10017339_pt1 | contig 10038 bp, 9 predicted proteins | sample Lox_Sample_11_FD_206714 | JGI IMG/M metagenome (GOLD analysis project Ga0335069, IMG submission 206714) | Soil microbial communities from Loxahatchee National Wildlife Refuge, Florida, United States - Lox_Sample_1.1 | ecosystem: Environmental > Terrestrial > Soil > Wetlands | place: USA: Florida...
GACGAGCTTAACCTGGCGGTGGCGCCCTTCTTCGTCGCCGATCCGGCCGCCCCCCGGCTCGACCTCCCCGGCCCGGGCCCCGACGGTCCCATGACGCTCGCCGAGACCCGCCGGGTCGGCGAGATCGCGCTGCTGCGCTACCTGCTCGGCCCCGGCGGCCCGGACCACCGGTTCCTGCGCTGGGCGGTGGAGCTGTCCCGGCTGTGCCCGCCGTCCGACTCCGCGTTCTCCGTCGGCGCGGTCGTCGTCGGCGAGGACGGCGAGGTGCTGACCACGGGGTTCTCCCGCGAGCAGGAGGACCACGACCACGCCGAGGAGGTGGCGCTCCGCAAGCTGGGCCCCGACCCGCGGCTGCGGCACGCCACCATCTACAGCTCGCTGGTGCCCTGCGGCGCGCGCGCCTCGCGCCCGGTCACCTGCGTCGGGCATATCGTCGCGGCGGGCATCCCGCGGGTCGTCTTCGCCTGGCGCGAGCCCCGCCTGTTCACCGACGGCGAGGGGGCCGAACAGCTCCGGGCCGCGGGCGTGGCCGTCACCGAACTGCCCGGCCTGGCCGAACGGGCCCGTTCGATCAACGTTCACCTCCCCGAAACCCCTTCGTCATAGTCTGACCTGCGTCTTCGGACCATCGCGGGTACCTGTGACACTGAGGACGAGGATTCCACCGCGTTAAGGAGCCCGATGACCACGACCCAGCCCGCGCAGTCGGGCGCACTCACATTCCACGGCAACGACGCGGACACTGTCATGACCTCGGCGCTGAGCACGGTCACGCCGACCAAGTGCCAGGCCCGCACCCGGCTGTACCGGAATGGCCGGCTGGCCCTGGAGGGATTCCCGGTGTCCGATATCAGTGAGCACCTGGGCGACGACCACGCCGTCGTCTGGCTGGACCTGCGCGACCCGGACCGCGCCGACCTGTCCGTGCTGAGCGAGGAGTTCGGCCTGCACCCGGTGGCCGTCGAGGACGCCATCGACGAGCACGAGCGGCCCAAGCTGGACCGTTACGAGACCCACCTGTTCCTCACCGCCTACGGCGTCCACCTGGACGAGACCAGCGGCCAGCTGGCCACCAGCGAGCTGGCCGCGTTCGTCACCCGGCACGCCCTGATCACGGTGCGCAAGGACGACGGGCTCGACGTCGGCGCCATCGTCGGGCACTGGGACTCCAGCCCGGACCTGGCCCAGTACGGCGTCGGGTACCTGCTGTACGGCCTGCTCGATTACCTGGTGGACGGCTATTTTGCCGCCATCCAGGCCCTCGACGAGTCGGTGGAGGGCCTGGAGGACCAGCTGTTCTCCGACATCCCCCAGGACCGGGCCGTGCAGCGGCGTACCTTCGAGCTGCGCAAGAGCCTGGTCATGTTCCGCCGGGTCGTGCTGCCCATCCGCGAGGTGATGAACACGCTCATGCGCCGGGACCTGCACACGGTGCCCAAGAAGATGCAACCGTACTACCAGGATCTGTACGATCATGTGCTCCGGGTGACCGAATGGTCCGACAGCCTGCGGGACCTGGCCAACAGCATCCTGGAGACCAACCTGACCATCCAGGGCAACCGGATGAACGTGGTGACCAAGAAGGTCAGCGGCTGGGCCGCGATCGTAGCCGTGCCCACGTTCATCACCGGCTACTTCGGGATGAACGTGCCCTACCCGGGGTTCGACAAGACCGTGGGCTTCGCGATCTCGCTGGTCGTCATGCTGGCCAGCGCGACCGTGCTGTACTTCGTGTTCAAGCGGAAGGACTGGATCTGACCCGGGCGCCGGTCAGAACAGCGTGTTCTCAGGCACCACGCCGCGCATGGCGTCGTAGTTCAGGGTGACGCAGCGGATGCCCCGGTCGGTAGCCAGCGTGCGCGCCTGCGGCCTGATCTCCTGGGCAGCGAACACGCCCTGCACCGGGGCCAGCAGCGGATCCCGGTTCAGCAGGTCCAGATATCTCGTCAGTTGCTCCACGCCGTCGATCTCGCCGCGGCGCTTGATCTCCACCGCGACGCTCACGCCCGCGCCGTCCCGGCACATCAGGTCGACCGGCCCGATCGGGGTCGGGTACTCCCGGCGGACCAGCCGCCAGCCCTCGCCGAGCAGCTCGAGCTGAACCGCCAGCAGTTCCTGCAGGTGTGCCTCCACCCCGTCCTTGACCAGCCCCGGGTCGACGCCGAGCTCGACCGAGGTATCGCTCACCACCTCGGTGAGGGTGATGATCAGCGTCTCGCCCTTCTGGCCGGTCACCGTCCACAGGCCCGGCTCCTCGGCGAGCCGGCACGGCGGGGACATCCAGTTCAGCGGCTTGTACGAGCCGCCGTCGGAGTGAACCAGCACGGAGCCGTCCGCCTTGACGATGAGCAGCCGCAGGGCCTCGGGGAGATGGGCGGTGAGCCGGCCGACGTAGTCGACGCTGCACCGCGCGATGACGAGCCGCACGACCGGTAACTCTACTGCGCCCGGCTCGTCAAGGCTGGGCTCCCCTAAGCTGGACAGGCGTGAGCCCGCGCCGGATCCGCCGCGACCGCTCCGGCCCGCCGGACCCCGTGCCGGGGCCCGAGCGCGTCGAGTCGTGGCCGGACGGCGACTGGGTGGTCCGCCGGGTGCCCGGTGCGGCGTCCGCCAAGGCGTACCGCTGCCCCGCGTGCGACCAGGAGATCGTGCCGGGGACCCCGCACGTGGTGGCCTGGCCCGCCGACGGCGCCCGGATGCCCGGCGGCCTCGCCCTGGACGAGCGCAGGCACTGGCACCGGGCCTGCTGGGAGCGCCGCCTCCGTCGCGCCCCGGGCGGCCGCCGGACATAACCGGACGAGGCCTACAATGCCCCGGGGGACACCAGCGACTCGGAGGGACTCGTGTACCTGTTCGACCTGACCGGCAAGGTCGCCGTCGTCACCGGCGGGACCCGCGGGATCGGCATGATGATGGCACGCGGCCTGCTCCAGGCCGGCGCCTCGGTCTACATCAGCTCGCGCAAGCCCGAGGCGGGCGACGCCGCGGCCAAGGAGCTCTCCCAGTACGGCACCGTGATCTCGGTGCCCGCCGACCTGTCCCGCGAGGAGGAGTGCCTGCGGCTGGCCGCGGAGGTCGGCCGGAACGAAGAGGGCATCCACGTCCTGGTCAACAACGCCGGCGCCAACTGGGGCGCCCCCCTGGAGGAGTTCCCCGCGCACGGCTGGGACAAGGTGGTCGACCTCAACCTCAAGACGCCGTTCTACCTGACCCGGGCGTTCCTGCCGCTGCTCGAGGCGGACGGCACCGCCGATGACCCGGCCCGGGTGATCAACGTCGGCAGCATCGACGGCCTGCGCGTGCCGTACGAGTACCCGACCTACTCCTACTCGGCCAGCAAGGCCGGCCTGCATCAGCTCACCCGGGTGCTGGCCCGCGAGCTCGGACCGCGGCACATCACGGTCAACGCCGTCGCCCCCGGCCCGTTCGAGTCGAAGATGATGGCGGCCACCCTGGCGGCCCGCGGCGACGAGATCGCGGCCGCCTCCCCGCTCGGCCGCATCGGCCGCCCCGACGACATGGCCGGCGTCGCGGTTTTCCTCAGCGGCCGCGGCTCGGCCTACATCACCGGCGCCGTCATCCCGGTCGACGGCGGCATCTGGGCCGCCAGCTGACCCGCCTCTCGTCTCGCCGCCGCGCATCACGAGCCCCTCCCGGCCGTTCGGCCGGGAGGGCCCGCCCGGCGCATCCGCGAGCTAAACGGTGATCGTCACCGCCTGCGGAAGGTACACCTCATGCGCCGGATGGAAGGTGACGTGCAGCTCGGCCTGGACGCCCGCCTTGGCCATGCCCGGCCCGAGGCGCTCCTGGCCGAATTGGCTGAACGCCTCTTCGCTTTCCCAGGAGTCCAGGTTGTGACAGTCCCCGCCCTCCCACCACGTCAGGTGCGAGATCCCGCCGGCCGGCGGCTCCTTCAGCCAGCCGACTTCCTCACGGACCCGGTCCTAGTCCTCCTTGCTCAGGCCGGCCAGGACCACGTGCGCGACAATAGCCACCGCCCCTCCTCAGCAGCACGATCTCCCGGGACCGTCCCGGGCGCGTCAGGACGCTGCCTACGCCTGATACGTCACTGGCAGCCGGGCCAGATCACCGCGTCCGGCCGGGCGATGCCCTAGCGCGCCCGTGTCAGCTGGGCTCTTCCGGGGTGAGCCAGAGCACGCCCATCGGGGGCACGGTGATCGTGGCCGAGGCAGGCCGCCCGTGCCAGGGCTCTGGCACCGCATCGACGCCGCCCAGGTTGCCGACGCCGCTGCCGCCGTAGACCGCCGCGTCGGTGTTCAGCACCTCCCGCCAGCGTCCGGCCCGGGGCAGGCCCACGCGGTACCTCTGGTGCGGCAGCGCGGAGAAGTTGGCGATGCAGGCGATCACGCCGCGGTCGTCCTCGTCGTCGCGGGCGGCGTCACGGGCGGCATCGCGAACGATGTCCCGCGCGGCGCCGCGTACGTACTCACCCGCGGCGCTGGTAGCGGTGCCCCGCGGCGCGGACATGCGCAGGAAGGACAGCGTGTTGCCCTGGGCGTCGTTGGCGTCGATCCAGCTGAACCCCTCGGGCGAGGTGTCCAGCTGCCACAGCGCCGGGGTCCGCCGGTAGACCGCGTTCAGGTCCCGGGACAGCCGCTGCATGCCCTGGTGGATGTCGAAGTCGAGCACCCACCAGTCGAGTCCGTTGTCCGCCGACCACTCGCTGCCCTGGCCGAACTCCGAACCCATGAACAGCAGCTGCTTGCCCGGGTGCGCCCACATGTAGGCCAGCAGCGAGCGCAGCCCGGCGAACCGGCGCCACTCGTCGCCGGGCATCTTGCCCAGCAGCGAGCCCTTCCCGTGCACTACCTCGTCGTGCGAGAGCGGCAGGACGAAGTTCTCCGAGAACGCGTACATCATGGAGAACGTCATCTCGTTGTGGTGGTACTGGCGGTAGATGGGGTCCTGGCGCAGGTACCCCAGGGTGTCGTGCATCCAGCCCATGTTCCACTTGAAGCCGAACCCCAGCCCGCCCAGGTATACCGGCCGGGACACGCTCGGCCACGCGGTCGACTCCTCGGCGATCATCGTGATGCCGGGCACCCGCTTGTAGCAGGTGGCGTTGACCTCTTGCAGGAACGAGATGGCGTCCAGGTTCTCCCGGCCGCCGTACTGGTTGGGCGTCCACTCGCCGTCCTTGCGCGAGTAGTCCAGGTACAGCATCGAGGCCACGGCGTCCACCCGCAGCCCGTCCACGTGGAACTCCTCCAGCCAGTACACGGCGTTGGCGACCAGGAAGTTGCGCACCTCATTGCGGCCGAAGTTGAAGACGAGGGTGCCCCAGTCGGGCTGCTCGCCCCGGCGCGGGTCGGAGTGCTCGTACAGCGGGGTGCCGTCGAACCTGGCCAGTGCCCACTCATCTCGCGGGAAGTGGCCGGGCACCCAGTCCAGGATGACGCCGATCCCGGCCTGGTGCAGCGCGTCGACCAGGTGGCGGAAGTCGTCCGGGCGGCCGAACCGCGCCGTCGGCGCGTAGTACGAGGTGACCTGGTAGCCCCACGAGCCGCCGAACGGGTGCTCGGCCACGGGCAGGAACTCCACGTGGGTGAAGCCCATGTCGGCGACGTACTCGGTGAGCTGGACGGCCAGCTCCCGGTAGGACAGGCCCGGCCGCCACGAGCCCAGGTGCACCTCGTAGATGCTCATCGGCGCGTGCACCGGCTCGCGTCCGGCCCGCGCCTCCATCCACTCGGCATCGCCCCAGGCGTACTGCGAGGTGTACACCACCGACGCGGTGGCGGGCGGTGTCTCGGCGGCGTTGGCCATCGGGTCGGCCTTCTCCCGCCACACCCCGTCCGGGCCGCAGATCGCGTACTTGTACCTGGCGCCCTCGCGGACGCCCGGCACGAACAGCTCCCACACCCCGGATCCGCCGAGCGAGCGCATCGGGTACGCACGACCGTCCCAGTAGTTGAAGTCGCCGGTAACGCGGACCCCGTGGGCGTTCGGCGCCCAGACGGCGAACGACGTGCCCTGCGTCTGGCTGACCTCGCGGACCTGTGCGCCGAGCACCCGCCACAGCTCCTCGTGCCGCCCCTCGGCGATCAGGTGCAGGTCGAATTCGCCCAGCGTGGGCAGGTAGCGGTACGGGTCGTCGCGCACCTCCTCCGCTACCGCGGAACCGGCCTCGGAACCGGGAGCGGCCTCGTACACGGTGGCGATCCGGTAGCCGGGCACCTTCTCGTCCGGCACGGTGACGGCGAAGACGCCCTGGTGCACGTGCGTCATGGGCAGCCTGCGGCCGTCGTCGAGGACGGCGGTCACCGACGTCGCCATCGGCCGTAGCGCACGGATGATCATCCCGTCGGGCCCGGGGTGCGCGCCAAGCACCGAGTGCGGGTCGTAGTGCTGGCCCGCGACGATCCGCGCGATCTCACCCAGGCTGAGGTCAGCCAGGTTGGGGTCAGGTTGTGTCATGACGGGCCACTCGATCCGTGGGGTAATTAAAGCTCGGCAATGGACTCTAGCGGAATGGGAACCCAGGTCGGCCGGTTCCTGGCCTCGTAGATGACCTCGTACACGGCCTTGTCGAGCAGCATCGCACGAAGCAGGACCGAGTTCTCGGCCGGGTCCAGGCCGCCGGCCGCGGCGTAGCCGGCGCAGAACGCGTCGCTGTTGCGCCGGACCCAGTCGGCCGCCTTGGGCGTGAGGCTAGCCGCGTCCGGATGGGTCACCAGCTGGTGCCGGGCCGCGTAGTCGAACGAGCGGAGCATGCCGGCCACGTCCCGCAGCGGGGAGGACCGGGCGCGCCGCTCGGCCAGCGGGCTGGCCGGCTCGCCCTCGAAGTCGAGCACGACCCAGCCGGTCTGGGTCCGCATGACCTGGCCCAGGTGGTAGTCGCCGTGCACCCGCTGGGCCGGCACCGGCTCGATCAGCTTGGCCAGGTCCGAGTACGCGTCGCCGACCTTGTCGATGGAAGCGGCCAGCTCGGGCACTGCCGCGACGGCCAGGTCGAGCCGCCGGTACATCTGCTCGGCCAGCTCGCGGATGGCTTCGGGGCCGAGCTCGGACTGGCCGAACGCCGCGGCCAGGTCCCGGTGCACCTGCGCGCTGGCCGCGCCGAGCCGCTCGGCCTCGCCCTCGAAGTCCCCGCCTGCCTCGGCCGCGCGGGTGCCCTCCTCGGTGGCGTACAGGTCGCGCACGCTGGTCGCGGCCAGCGACCAGCCATCGGAGGCGGCCCGCAGGTACCTGGACAAGATGGCCAGCACCGTGGGCGCGCCGTCCATCCGGGTCTCCACCCAGCCGAGCGGCTCCGCGATGTGCGACGAGCCGAGCTTGGCCAGCGCCGAGGCCACCTCCAGGTCCGGGTTCGGCCCGGGGGTCACCCGGCGGAACACCTTGAAGATGGCGGACTCGCCGAACACCAGGCTGGTGTTGCTCTGCTCGCCAGTGAGCACCAGGCTGTCCAGGCCGGCCTCGATGTCGGCCCCGGGCATCCGGCAGAACCGCAGCATGCCGACGCTCCGGTCGTCGACGATCGCGTCGAGCAGGACCCGGGTCAGCGCCGTGTCATGCAGCCCGTCGTAGATCTGCAGCCCGGCGTGCGCGCCGATCCTGGCGTGCCGCAGCCGGGCCGGGAGCCGGGCCCGGTAGCCGATGAACAGCTGGTAGCAGTCCGAGGTCGCGCCGTGCGAGACGGTGAGGATCAGGTGCCGCAGGCCGGGGTCACCGGGGATGATCTCGGTATCAGCCACGACCGCCAGGTCGTGCACTGTCCGCCCCTTGCCTGCGAACCATCGCTGCTTGACCAGCCATGTTGCCAGTGTGTCTTCGAAAGTCATGAGCGCTTACCACATCCCCGTGGCTGGTCCCGGCAAACACGCGCGAGCCGATTTCCGGGCGGCATCTTGCGACAGTCCGGACGCCGGCGGCGGCTCAGCCCGGCGTCATTGCTGGTGGCTCTCGTGCGGTCCGGGCAGATGATCCCCCATCGCCGGGGTGTGTTCTTCCTCGGCGCCCGCCCCGCCCCGCTCGTCCCTGGCCCTGGGCAGCTGGAACCAGTAGAAACCGTGCCCGGGCAGCGTCAGCAGGTAGGTGAGCTCGCCGATCCGCGGGAAGACCACGCCGCCCATGCACTCGACCGGCGTGATGCCGGTGAACCGGCGCAGGTCGAGCTCGACCGGCTGCGGGAACCTGGACAGGTTGTTCACGCACAAGATGCGGTCCGACCCGTCGCTGTCGGTGCCGTCCGACTCGGCCGGCAGCCGGACGAAGGCCAGCACGCTCGGGTTGGAGGAGGTCAGCTCCTCGTAGACGCCGGTGCCGAAGACGGGGTGCCGCTTGCGGATCTCGATCATCCGCCGGGTCCACTGCAGCAGCGAGCCCGCGTTGCGCTGCTGCGCCTCGACGTTGAGCGCCTGGTAGCCGTAGATCGCGTCCATGATCGGCGGCAGGTCCGGACCCCGTCCCGGTCGCCCAGCCAGATGTTGTCGCCCATGCCGATCTCGTCGCCGTAGTACAGCACCGGGGAGCCGGGTAGCGACAGCAGCAGCGCGGTGAACAGCTCGAGCTGGTTCCGGTCGTTCTCCAGCAGCGGCGCCAGCCGGCGCCTGATCCCGATGTTGGCCTTCATCCGGGGATCCTTGGCGTACTCGGCGTACATGTAGTCGCGCTCGTCGTCGGTGACCATCTCCAGCGTCAGCTCGTCGTGGTTGCGCAGGAAGATGCCCCACTGGCAGCTGGCCGGGATGGCCGGAGTCTGGGCCAGGATCTCCGAGATCGGGTAGCGCTGCTCCCGGCGCACCGCCATGTAGATGCGCGGCATCAGCGGGAAGTGGAACGCCATGTGGCACTCGTCGCCGCCGATCTCGGCGTCGCCGAAGTACTCGATCACGTCGGCCGGCCACTGGTTCGCCTCGGCCAGCAGCACCTTGTCCGGGTAGAGCTTGTCGATCTCGGCCCGGATCCGCTTCAGGTACTCGTGCGTCTCCTTCAGGTTCTCGCAGTTGGTGCCCTCCCGCTCGTACAGGTAGGGCACGGCGTCGAGGCGGAAGCCGTCGATGCCCAGGTCCAGCCAGAACCGCAGCACCTCGAGCATGGCGTCCTGCACCCGCGGGTTCTCGAAGTTCAGGTCCGGCTGGTGCGAGAAGAACCGGTGCCAGTAGTACTGGCCGCGGACCGGGTCGAAGCTCCAGTTGGACTGCTCGGTGTCGACGAAGATGACCCGGGCGCCGCTGTACTTGTCGTCGGTGTCGGACCACACGTAGAAGTCGCCGAACGGCCCGTCGGGATCGGACCGGGACGCCTGGAACCACGGGTGCTGATCAGACGTGTGGTTCATGACCAGGTCGGCGATGACCCGGATGCCGCGCTGGTGCGCCTCGTCGACGAACGTGACGAAGTCGCCGATGTTGCCGTAGTCGGGCAGCACCGCCATGAAGTCCGCGATGTCGTAGCCGCCGTCGCGCAGCGGCGAGGCGTAGATCGGCAGCAGCCAGATGCAGTCGATGCCGAGCCATTCCAGGTAGTCCAGCCGGCAGGTCAGCCCGCGCAGGTCGCCGGCGCCGTCGCCGCTCGCGTCGTGGAAACCCCGGACGAGCACCTCGTAGAACACCGCGCGCTTGTACCACTCCGGGTCGCGGGGCTGCTCGACGTCGAAGGAGTCGGTTATCGGCTCGTGGTGTTCGGTCACGGCAAGATCTCCTGGGTCTTACTGGTTTGTGCGAAGTTACGGCAGGGGCGTGACCGAGAAGACGTGGGCAGGCCGCGTCGCCGGGTCCAAGCGGACGTAGTTGGCATGCCCCCACCGGTAGGACTCGCCTGTTAGCTCGTCCGTCACGATGAACTCGCGGTCCACGCCGAGTGCCGGCAAATCGAGCCAGACCGTGGCTTCCCCGGTCTGGTAGGGGTCGAGGTTCGCGACCACCAGTACGGTATCGTCCCCCGGCCCCCCGGTCACATTCGCCACGCGCTTGGAGAAGCACATGAGTCCGGGCTGGTCAACGCCGTGGAAGCGGAGGTTGCGGAGCTGGTGCAGGGCCGGGTGGGCGCGCCGGATCCGGTTGAGCTCGGTGATGT
>Ga0335069_10017340_pt1 | contig 10038 bp, 9 predicted proteins | sample Lox_Sample_11_FD_206714 | JGI IMG/M metagenome (GOLD analysis project Ga0335069, IMG submission 206714) | Soil microbial communities from Loxahatchee National Wildlife Refuge, Florida, United States - Lox_Sample_1.1 | ecosystem: Environmental > Terrestrial > Soil > Wetlands | place: USA: Florida...
ATCGCGGTTATGTTCCACGGCGCGATCATGGGCGTGGTGGAGACGTCAAGCGCCCGCATCGAGGAGATCGGCCTCATGATGGGCGGCCAGAAAATGGCTGCCGCGGCGGGCGCCTGACCCATGGCGACGCGTTTCCAGCGATACCCGTCCGCGCCTCCCGCCGTCGCCATCGTGGCGCGCGGCGCGGCGATCGTACTGGCGCTCGTCGTCGCCAGCGCTCTGCTCGCCGTCGCGGGCGCGAACCCCCTGGCGCTCGGCCAGCAGATCGTCAAGTCCACGTTCGGCTCACGCTTCGGCCTGGAGGACGTGGCGCTGCTCATCACGCCGCTGATCTTCACAGGCCTCGCCGTCGCCGTTGCGCTGAGGATCGGCGCCTGGAACATCGGCGCCGAGGGCCAGTTCTACGCCGGCGCCTTTGCCGCCACCGGCATCGGCCTCTACCTCCGTGCGCCGCAGCCGCTCATGCTGCCCCTGATGTTCATTGCGGGCGCGCTCGGCGGGGCGGTATGGATTCTCGTGCCGACCCTCGCGCGCGCCTACGCCGAGGTGAGCGAGCTCATCACGACGCTCCTCCTGAATTTCGTCGCGCTGCTTCTTGTCTATTGGGTGGCGACCGGGCCCTGGCTCGATCCGGGTGGCCACGCCCTCGGCGCGACGGCGCGCATCAGGGTCGAGGTTCCTGCCTTCTGGAGCGGAATTCACTGGGGGTTCCCGTTCGCCATCCTGTTGACGATCGTGATGGCCGCGGCGCTCCGCTACACTGTGTGGGGCTATGAGGTGCTGTTTTCGGGCTCGAACCCGCAGGCCGCGCGCTACGCCGGCATACCCTCGCGCGCGAGGCTGATCGTGGTGATGCTCATCTCGGGCGCCATCGCAGGACTTGCGGGCTTCTTCGAGGTTGCCGGCACCGTGCATCGCCTGCAAGGCGGCATATCCAACAATTTCGGCTATCTCGGCATTATGGTCGCCGTGCTCGCGCGCGGCTCCCCGCTCGGGGTGCTCGCTGGCGCGGCGCTCATGGGTATCATCCTCAATTCCGGCATCATTTTGCAGACGAAAGGCCTCACCGTCTCGACCGTGCTGGCCATTACCGGACTTATCCTCTTCTTCACCGCGATCGGCGACGAACTGGCGCACTACCGCCTCGTGCGTACGGCGCCCGCGAAGGCCTGAGTCGCATGGATCCGATCACCGCGATCCTCCAGACTTCCATCCTCGCCGGCGGCGTGCTGGCGCTCGCGGCGCTTGGCGAAGTGATGGCGGAACTGGTTGGCGTCGTGAATCTCGGCGTCGAGGGTCTGATGGCGCTGGGGGCGATCGTCGCGATCGCGACCGTGGTCGCGACCCACAATCCCTATCTCGGCTTCGCCGCGGCGCTCGCGCTCGGTTTCGTTGTTGGCATGGTGTTCGCGTCGGCAACCGTGATCGTGCGCGCCAATCAGGTGCTCTGCGGGCTGGCGCTGACGCTGATCGGAACGGGCATGGCCTCGACGGTCGGCAAGGCCTATTCCGGCACGCCCGCTCCAGCCGTCTTTGGTCCGGTCCCGATCCCAGGCTTGAGCGAAATTCCCATTCTCGGGAAGGCGCTTTTCTCGCAGAATATTCTTGTCTATCTCATCTACATCATCCTTCCCGTCGCAATGCATATCCTGCTCTTCAAGACGCGGCACGGGCTCAACATGCGCGCCGTCGGCGAAAACCCTTCGGCCGCCGACGCCGTCGGAATTTCGGTCACACGCACCCGATTCTGGTACGTGTCGCTGGGGGCGGCCTTCGCGGCAGGCGCAGGCGCCTATCTGACGCTCGCCTTCGTTCCCTCGTGGTCGGAGGGCGTCGTGGCCGGGCGCGGCTGGATCGCGGTGTCGCTCGTCATTTTCGCCGGCTACCGGCCGATCAATGCGGTGCTGGCGGCGCTCCTCTTCGGCCTCATCACTTCGCTTGGCTTCGTGGGACAGGCGCGCAACTGGCCGGTCGCCCCGGCGATCCTCTCGATGCTACCCTATCTCGGCACAATCGCCTTCATCATCCTGCCCGTACTCGCCTCCGAACGGATCCGGCGCCTGATGGCGGCGCCGGCGGCGCTCGGCGAGCCGTATTTCCGTGATGAACGGTAGCGCATGGCCACGACTCTCGTGAAGAACATCCAGCTGCTCGCGACTTTCGATGACGCGAAGCGCGAAATTCTTGGTGGCGCAATCGTCATGCGCGACAACGTCATCATACAGGTGGGAACGACGACCGAACTCGCGGGGACGCCCGCCGACCGCGTGCTGGACCTATCGGGCCACGTCGTCATGCCCGGCATGGTCAACATCCATCACCACATGTACCAGAATCTTACGCGCGTTATGGTGCAGGACGACGAGCTCTTTGTCTGGCTGAAAACGCTCTATCCGATCTGGGCGCGGCTCGATGACGAAGCGCTGCATATTGCGGCGAAAGTCGCGATGGTCGAGCTCATCGCCTCGGGCTGCACGACGACGTCCGATCATCTCTATGTGCTGCCGAACAATTCGACGCTCGATTCCTCGATCCACGCCGCGCGCGAACTCGGCATGCGCTTTCACGCGGCGCGCGGCGGCATGTCGCGCGGCGAAAGCCAGGGCGGCCTGCCGCCGGACCGTTGCGTCGAGACGGAGGAGAAGATTCTTGCCGACTGCGAGCGGCTGATCTCCGCTTACCACGACAACCAGCGCCATGCGATGAACCGCATCGTGCTGGCGCCCTGCTCGCCGTTCTCGGTGACGGCCGAACTGATGAAGGCCACCGCCGCGCTCGCCAGGAAGAATCCGGGCGTCCATCTCCACGCCCATCTCGCCGAGGAGCTCGACGAGGAGACCTATTGCGCGAAAGTCTATGGCATGCGGTCGGTCGACTTCGCCGAGTCGGTCGGCTGGCTCGGACCGGACGTGTGGTTCGCCCATGCGATCTTCCTCAACGACGAGGAGATTCAGCGCTTCGCGAAGACGGGCGCCGGGGTCGCTCATTGCCCCTCGGCCAATATGCGCTGCGGGCAGGGGATCGCCCGCATTCGCGAGATGCTGGACGCAGGCGTGAAGGTCGGGCTCGGCGTGGACGGCTCGGCCTCCAATGACACGTCCAACATGTTCCTGGAGGCGCGCAACGCCATGATGCTGCAGCGCGTGGCGCCGGCGCGCTATCTCTCGGAGAAGGCCGGAGGGCGTGGAGGCTTCGGCGGGACGCCCTCCGCGCTTTCGGCGCGCGAGGCGCTGACGATGGCGACGCGCGGCGGCGCGGCGATTCTTGGCCGCGACGACGTCGGCCAGATCGCGCCCGGCATGAGCGCCGATTTCATCGCGGTCCGCATGAACCAGCTCGGCCTCTCCGGCGCGCAGCGCGATCCGCTCGCCGCTTTGGTGATGTGCGGACCGTTCAAAGTGGATTATTCCTTCATCAACGGCGTCGAGATCGTCGGCAAGGGCGAGTTCCACGGCCTTGATGTCGACGCTTTGCTCGCAAGCCACGCCGCGGTGATGGATCGCGTCTATCATACATAGAAGAACGGAGGATCGCATGTCGACAGCGCCCGATCCCGCTTCCCTCAACGCCTGGTATCCGATCCATACACTCTCGGACCTGCCGAAGGGCGAATATCGCGACAAGCTCCTCGGCCGGGAGATCATCGTCTCCCCGGAAGGCGTGCGTGAAGCCGGCAGCGGACGGCCGCTGCGCGTGCTGCGCCAGTACCGCTACCTCTGGGCCTCGCTCGGCGAGCCGGATCGCGGCCTGTTCGCCCTACCGGAAGCGGAGGAGGACGACCGGCGCATTGTGGAATGCGGCGCGGTGCTGGTGCAGGCCTCGGGCCTGCGCATCATCGAGAATTTCCTCGACATGGCGCATTTCCCCTTCGTCCACACAGACATCCTCGGCGCCGAGCCTCATACGGAGGTCTTTCACTACACAACCGAGATTCGCCGTGACGTCGATGAGGTTTGGGCCACCAACTGCAAGTTCTTCCAGCCGCAAGCGGCGAAGTCCGCCAAGGAAGGGATTACCACTCAATACCAATACCGAGTGATGAGCCCCTTCTCAACGCTGCTCTACAAGACCTGCCCGCTCGCCGAAAACCGCTGGGACGTCATCTGCCTGTTCGTGCAGCCGATGGAGCCGGGCCTCTGCCGCGCGCACCCCATCATGTTTCTCATCGACGACGAAAGCCCGATAGCCGACCTCGTCCACTTCCAGCAACTGATCTTCCTGCAGGACCGGATCATCCTCGAAAACCAGCGTCCGACCCTGCTGCCACTCGAGCCCGGCAAGGAGATCCCGACCCGCGCCGACGCCAGTTCCATCGCCTACCGGCGCTGGCTGAAGGAGAAGGGCGTGATGTACGGGGCGACGGGAACCGCTCAGTAGCAGGAGTTGCGGCCCTCGCAATTTTTCCAAGATGACGGCACTTTCCCGTCGGGCCCTACTTCGGCCTGGACACGATAAGCGTGTCTCGCTTCAGCACCTTCCAGAATCGAGATTCGTAGCTCTGCTCGAAATTCCGTGTCAGGTAGTCGCCGTAGATATCTTCCAGAAATTCCCGCGACCCCCAGACGAGTTGCATCTTGGGGACGAGAATGCAATCGATATCGCGATACATCACCTCCGCTGGAAGATGGCTCTTGACGGAAGTCAGATAGAGCGGGTTGATGAACAACATGCCTCCCCCTTCCGGCCAACCGAGCAGAACTGGAAACGCGTTTACTGCATCTAGGGTTGCAATGCGCGAGTTCGCAGGACAGCCAGCTTTCGCTGAGCGGATGCCCTCTTGCGCATAGACCACGAAGTCACGAAACGATGCCGTATCGAACATAAACGGATTCTTTGACGCCCTGGCGGCTACCACCAGGTCGTACGGGACGAGCTGATTGGCCTGCGAGATGGAAAAGGTTCCCTCATTTCCATAGGGTCCCCGCGTGTGAATGGACGCCAAAACAGGGTTGTCTTTGTTCAATGGTTTTTCGAGCGCATACAGCGCGGACGAACTCACTATGTTGTAGAGAAGGGGATAAGCCAAAGCCGCCATAAGCGCGACGCACCAAGCGTTCAATCCGATACTGCGCCATCGGGAGTCGGCCGTTGGCTCCGAGAAGGCGGCCTCATGGCGGTCCAAAAGAGCCGAGGCCGCCAGGAGGAAAGCGATCGGCAGGAAAAGAATTGGTCCCTGCGCGCTATACAGAACCAGTACGCTGGAAGCGGCGCCCAGAAGCGCCGCTAGGAGGAGCCAGTAAGGACGACTCCCGACCCCGCCGAGGCCCAGAGCAACCACGGGAATGACTATCGCGCCGACCACTTCCGGGCCGGACAAGAGAAGCTTCTTGAACGGCGTAGTCCAGTATCGTTTCGTTGAGGCGGTAGCCATCTGCATGTCGCGCAGCCACGCAAACCTAACGCCGTAAACTAATTCGACGGCGATCATGATCAGCAGGAAAACGATCGCGGAAGCCAGTAAACCTTTGAGCTTTTCCTTCGTATCCCGGCTCGAGAAAAGATTGAGCACAATCAACGCTAGCGCAATTAAACCGAAAGTTATCTTGATGTAGAACAGCAACCCCGCGAGCAAACCCATTAGAGCTCCGTCAACAGTCGCTAAATTGTTATTGTGATTTTTCCAAGGCGGCACGGATAAGGCTGTTATCAGAATCAAGAAGGTATAGCCAATTCTATTGTAAAACATGGCAATGGTTGCGTCTGCGAATATGTTGTCGCCGAGCATAAGTTTTGCCGCCAGCGTAGCGCCGATTAATACTCCAAGAGTTATAGCAACAAGATTGTTAAATCGCGTGCGTTGCAAATAGATGACAATGGGAATGGCAAACAATAATACGGCGGCATTGTAGTAACGGACGCTCGCGACAGGCGCGGCCCCCAGCTTCATGAAGAGCGCGGGAAACAAGAATTGCAGGGGACCCTGTGGCGTGGAAAAATCTCGGTGCGGTATTTGTCCGAGATAGGCACGATAAACTCCGTCGAGATACCCGAAAAGGTCCTGGGGCATCGTGTCGAAGTAGCCACGATCAACAAAAACGCAATTTAGGATTAACAGAATAAAGACGACGCCAATGCATAAAGACGCCAAATTGTCGCTGACGTGGAAGCTTAATCGTCGAACAACGGGGTCTGCGGCGAAAGGCTTTTGGAAATTCATGACCTCAGACCTCAGAAGGCTTCTCAGGCGCAGTGGAGATGCGATCCTAGGCCATCCGCCCCGCTCTTTAATTCAGGAATTGCATGGTGCGTTGCGGAAAGATAAGCGCAATACGCGGCCCTTTGTCCAGGCATTTGTTTGGCCACACCCTCGCGCCCGGAGAAGGGACGCGCATCGCGCTCGCGCTTCATGACGGGCGCCGTCGACTGGGCGCCGTTCGACGCCAGCGGCAAGGGGCGAGCCTCATGCTGTCGATGACAAACGCCTCGCGCGGTGACTGCGGCGCTGTGGCGGGCCTCCGCGCCTCACCCCATCGAATGCACGATCACCGGACCGGCGGTCGCGCTCGCTTCGCCCGCGAAATAGTTCGCAAGGTTCTGCTGCACCCAGGCCAGCGCGAGCTTGTTGGATTCCTGCGCCTCCTCAACCTTGTTGAAGATGCTGATCGCGGTCACCGTGTCGTCGGGGGCGTAGATTACGTAGTAGCCCATGAAGCCCGAGACGCCGCTGATGACGGGCACAAGCTCCTTGACCTTGTCAGCAAGTTGGTCGGCCATGCCGGGTTTCGACTTGTACTGGCGGACTGCGGCGTACATGGGCTCCCTCCAAAGCCGCCTTTGCGGCGATTGGGGCAAATCCTACACCCATTCGCCGTGGGTCACTATAGGGCCACCGGAGCGTGCAGAACGCAAGGGAGCTGAAGCCAGCCGGCGCCGCCGCGGCGACGAGCATCAAGAGGGGTCGCGTTCAGCCGTCAGGCGGCGGCTCTCTTCGGCAACTTCTCGACCGCCTTGCCGACGGCTTCCTGCGCGACGCGCAGGTCATAAGCGCCCTGGAGGTTCATCCGGAACTGCGGCTCCGCGTCGAACCAATGTCCTAACCGGAGCGCGGCGTCGCCTGTGACGGCGCGTTTTCCGGCGATGATCTGGCTGATCCGGTTCGGCGGAACATCGATCTGCCGCGCAAATTCGGTCGGCGTCACGCCGAGTTCCTCCAGTTCGGAGCCAAGCACTTCGTCGGGGTGAACGGCTCTCATGAATTTCATGCTTCTGACCCTCCTCCAGTCAGTGATAGTCGACGATCTCCACATTGCCCGGACCGGGTTCTCCCGCCGGCCACTCGAAACATACCCGCCACTGATTGTTGGTCCCGATCGAGTACTGGCCTTTCCGTTCGCCTTCGAGAGCTTCCAAATGGTTGCCCGGGAGCGCTCTTAGGTCCTCGAGCGAAACGGCCGCGTTCAGGATCGAGAGGCGTCGGCTGGCCTGATCTTCGAAACCGCGAAAAGCCTTCACGCGGTCACCGGCGGCGAAGCGTTCGGTCTCTTTGTCGCCGTAACGGAAATCACCAGCCGAAGACCATACGATGTACGTCAAGCGTAAATCTGAAAGCGCCGCGCTTTCACGCTTGCGGAGCGGGCAGCGCCGGCGCAACCGTCCGGGCCTTCGGCAACAGTTTCTTGACCGCGCTTGAGGCGGCGATCGTCCCGGCGTTGGCGAAACTTTCGTGATTCTTCTCGATCTCGTTGAGATCGTAGAGATAGTTGACCATCAGCCCGCAGGATTCGCCAAGTCCCTTGGGCGACATGTCGCCCATCCAGTCGAGCCGCTCGAGTCGCGCCCCATTGCCGAGATGAAAGCGGGCGACCGGGTCCACCACCTTCCCGTCGGGCCTGCGGCTTTTGAGGAAATAATAGGCCGCGACCGGCTCCAGCGCCTTCTTGACCCGCTGCGTCTTCTCCGGATCGTTCGGCCAATCCTCGTCGGCCAGAAGCTCACGGGCCTGGGCGAGCAGGGGCTCGACCAGGGTGTCTTCGCTCGTTTCGAGCCAGCGCCGGAAGCCGGGAACAGGCGAGAGCGTCATGAACGTCTCTACTTTCGGCAGGTCCCGCCGCAGCTCCTCGACCACCTGTTTGATCAGGAAATTGCCGAAGGTGACGCCGGCAAGACCCTGCTGGCAATTCGAGATCGAATAGAAGGTCGCGACCGTGGCCTTGTCCTCATTCATCTCGGCCCGCCGCTCGGCCAGCAGCGGCGCGATCGCGTCCGGAGGAGTCCGGGTCAACGCCACCTCGACGAAGATCAGCGGCTCGTCCACCAGCGCCGGATGGAAGAAAGCGTAGCAGCGCCGGTCGGGCGCATCGATCCGTCGCCGGAGGTCATCCCAGCCGCGGATCTCGTGCACCGCCTCATATCGGATGATCTTTTCGAGAATGGCGGCGGGCGAAGACCAGTCGATCCGCCTCAGCACGAGAAAGCCCCGATTGAACCAGGAAGCGAAAAGGTGCTCGAAGTCGCGATCGACCTCGGCAAGCGAGCGGTCCTCCCGCATCGCTTCGATGAGCTCGGCGCGCATCATGACCAGCGCCCGCGTGCCGCCAGGGACGCGGTTCAGCCGTCGGAAAAGTTCCTGCCGTCGCGGTTCGGTGGCATAGTGCAGCGCGCTCGCCGCGGTCTCGCCACGCGTCGCGCTCCACCGCGCGATCGCATCCTCGACCCGCTTCGGGTCCGGGCCGAAATCGTCGGCCCAGGCGCGAAAGACGGCCGCCTTGTCGCTCGCTGCAAGGCTCCGGTAGCGCGACAGAATCTCGCTCCCCAGCGCCACGCCCGATGCCTCGCCCCTGCCAGTGATCAGCGCCCGGCACATCGCGATGAGCGAGGCGGCGCGATCCTCGACGTCACGCGGCCACGGCGAGAGCTTGAGAACCGACCGCCCGCGCTCGGCGATCGACGCCAGAAGATCGGAGAAGAAGGCGCCATCCATCGCTTCGGTCCCAGCCTGCGCCGCGCCGGTCTGCGACGCGGCGACAAACATCGCTCGCGAGGCGGGTCGAAATCAAGGCGGCCCGCCTCTAGCCGGCGGCGGCTTCGTCCATCGCCGACGACGTGGAATTCGCGTCCTCGGCCGGGGGCGGCGCCACTTTCGCCTTCAGGAGCCATCTCGCGTCGGGCGGTCCGCTTTCGCCGCGAAGAGCGGCGAAGATTCCGTGCCACGCCGCGAAAAAATTCGTCGTGGAGCGCGCAACGAGAAATTCCGCGGTGCGCGGCGCCGACGCCAGCACCGTCCATAGCGTCCAGGCCGGGAAGCGCCGCTGGACGAAGCGGATCCGGTTGCGATAGGTGAGATAGACCGAAAGCCGCGAGCGTTCCGCGCGGCTTCGCACGGCGCCGGTCGAACTGCCCGAGACATGCGGCACGACGGATTTGTGCGCATAGCCGAGGCCGCAGGCGGCCTTGGCGAGGACACCCCAGTCGAACTCCTCGAAATAGAGGAAATAGCCGTCGTCCATGAGCCCGATCTTGTCGATGCAGGCTCGGGACACATAGAACGAAACGCCCGTCGGCGCGTCCATCCGGCGCGCCACATCCTCCGGATCGGGCGGCGGATCGACCGGCGCGAATATGTCGAGGCCGGCCGTCGTCGCCCTGAACTTCAGCCATTGGAGTCCGCGCGACGAATTGACGTCGGGACGGCCGGGAATCATGATCCGGCTTCCCACCATGCCCTTGTCCGTCGTGCGGGCGAAGGCGACGAGCTCCGCCAGCGCTTCCGGCTCCGGCCATGTGTCCGGGTTCAGGAGCCACGCGCCGCTCCAGCCTGCCTCTGGCATGAAGAGCCGCAGCCAGGCGTTGTTGCCCCCGGGGAAGCCAAGGTTCTCGTGCGCCTCAGCAATGAAGACAGGCCGCGCTGAACCCTTGAGCGTGAGGCGCGCCGTGCGGAGGAACTGGGGGCCGGCTGGAGGCAGAACCTCGGCGTCGGCCGCGCAGGGGCCGTCCGGCCTCGTGAGCGCGGCTTCCAGCGCGTCATAGGCGGCCGCGCCGCCGTTCTCGCATATAAAGACGCCGAACGGCGGACAGCCAACCTGCTTGTCGAGCGCGGTC
>Ga0335069_10017341_pt1 | contig 10038 bp, 12 predicted proteins | sample Lox_Sample_11_FD_206714 | JGI IMG/M metagenome (GOLD analysis project Ga0335069, IMG submission 206714) | Soil microbial communities from Loxahatchee National Wildlife Refuge, Florida, United States - Lox_Sample_1.1 | ecosystem: Environmental > Terrestrial > Soil > Wetlands | place: USA...
AACGACCTGGCCTTCCCCAAGCGATTCAACAAGCGGTTCGACGCCTACTCCGACGACGGCGTTACGGTGCACGGGGCTTACGGCCACCGTTGGCGCAGCCACTTCGGGCTCGACCAGGTCGAGGGCGTGGTCAACCTGCTCGGCCGGGAGCCTACCTCCCGCCGGGCGGTTATCGCTATGTGGGACCCGGCGGCGGACCTAGGGCGCGTGTCGCGGGACCTGCCCTGCAACACGACGCTCTACCCCCGCGTCCGGGAGGGCTGCCTGGACCTGACCGTGCTCTGCCGCTCCAACGATATTATTTGGGGTGCCTACGGCGCCAATGCGGTGCACATGTCGATGCTGCAGGAATACCTGGCCGGGCGCCTCGGGGTCGAGGTGGGTTGTCTATACCAGGTGTCGAACGACTACCACGCTTACCTGGACGTGTTCGAACCGTTGCGCCGGGCATTAGAAGAAGAGCCGGGTTCGCATCTATGGCACGATGCCTATGAATTAGGTACCGCCTACCCGTTTAAGCTGCTCCAGAACGGAGAAGATTGGCGCGACTGGCACCAGGACCTCAGCCTGTTCCTCGACAGCCCGCACGCCTACGGGTTCAACACCGCGTTCTTCCGCCAGGTGGTCATGCCGCTGTTCGCCGCCTGGCGCGGACACGAGGTGCGCGACTACACCGCGGCGCTGGCCAACGCGGAGCGCTGCGCCGCGACCGACTGGCGCCTGGCCGCTACCGGCTGGCTTGAGCGGCGGGCGGTCCGAGCGCGGCTAAAGGACCAACCGCAGGGGAGCCTCGTATGAACAAATTCGAACGCCTACGCGCCTTCCGCGAAGCGGGTCGGGTACAGCGCTGCCACACGGTTCCCCACCGGGGTGAGTACTCCGTCGCTGAGCACTCTTGGCAGGTGGCCCTGCTCCTGCTGGTCCTCCACCCAAACCCGTCCCCCGCCCTCCTGCGGGAGGCCCTCCTGCACGACGTAGCGGAGCGTTGGACGGGGGACGTACCGGCGCCCGCTAAGTGGGCCTCCCCCGACCTGGCGAAGGCCCTGCGCACCCTGGAGGGCCAGATAGGCGGTACCTCGTACGGTCTGGCCCTCGCTAACCTGGTGGCTTCCCTATCGGAGGAGGAGCGGTGGTGGTTGCACGGTTGTGACCTACTTGAGCTACACCTCTGGTGCCTCGACCAGCGGGATGGGGAAGGGAACAAGAACGTGCAGCAGGTGCTGTTGAATATCGAGGTCTGGTTCTCCCAACACGCGGAGCAAGTGCCGCGGGCCGTCCTCCTGTTCTACCGCGACTACAAATGGGAGCGCGGCTCGGACAATATCTGGGCGCTGCTCGATGAATAACGTGCGCGGTATCGTCATCCTCGAGGGCGCCGACGGCACCGGCAAGACGACGCTCGCCCGCGCCCTCTGCGGCTTCTACGACGGACTTTACCTGCACGGGCGTTATTGGCCGGTAAACCCGTGGAAATACCATTTGGCGATGTGCCGTATCGCGGCGCGCGAGAGCCAACGTCGCCTCGTGGTAATCGACCGACACTGGCTCTCTAATGCTATTTATAGCCGCGTCTATAAACCCGAGGACGGCTACGGCGCCGCTGCCCGAGTCTTCTACCGGATCTTCTTCCGTTTCGGCGCGCTGTACGTCATATGCGCGCCGCCCTCCTACGTTGTGGAGGAAAACCACCTGCGGCTCAAGGGCCTGCGGCGCGAGCTCTACGACGGCCGCATGGGCGAGGTGAACGACCGGTTCCTGCGCCTGTGGGCCGGAGAGGACGACGTGGCACCGCTGGCGGACGAGGACTACGTGGACCAGCTAACGCTGGCCGGCGGCGTGGGCAAGCGCAACCTGCGCTGGCTACACTACGATTACCGGTACTACGAAATGCAGCACGGCCTACAGAAAATCTGCAGCGCGATCGAGTGGAAGCTCAGCGTACTACGGGAGCAGTCCTGGGCGCCGGGGCTGGGCTACGACCTGCAGAATTTCGCCGGCAACGCCGGGGGTAAAGTATTGCTGGTCGGCGACAAAACGAACGACGACGGCCGACGCGGGGTGCGCTGGCCCTTCGCCGCCGGGCCGTCCGCCGCTTACCTAAACCGGGCGCTGCACGCGCTCCGGGTGGACGAGGACGATATCGCCATCGTAAACGCGAACGAACCCAGCCCGCTAGCGGAACTTCGCTTGAATAAGCGTTGGGTAGCCCTGGGTAACGCCGCCCGCGACGGGATAGTCGCCGCGGGCTTCGAGCCGGACGCCGTTATCCGCCACCCCCAGGCCGCGCGCCGTTTCTCTTACCACGAGCGCACCTTCGAGCCCGAACTAGACGCGGCCCTCGGGCCGGGGGTGGGGCGACTGTGACCCCCGCGGAGGTCCTCTCCGCCCGCGAGCGGCTGGGCTGGACGCGCGCCGAGCTCGCCCGCCGAGCCGGAGTTCACTCTAACGTGGTACGGCGCTACGAGCGCGGAGAACGGGTGCACCTCGGTTACTGCGTCGTGGAGGCTATAGAGAAGGCCGTTACCGGCAAAACCGCGTGGCGCCCTATCCGCTTCGCCCCTAAGACCGGCACCCATTGGTTGCTCTTCTCTTATAACGGCGGTCCGGCCTGGACGGGCGAGTGGAAGAACGGCCGTTGGTGGGGGCCGTTGCCCTACCCTACCTCGTTCCTGGAAATTCCCGGAGGTGCGTTTTGAAATTGGAAAGCGTAGAAATACTAAAAGCCTGTACCGATCCTCTGGAACGACTAGTCATAGCCAGAAGCCTGGTGCTATACCTAAAAGAACCTCCGCCCGAAGCGGTTACGGAAGTTCTAAACGCCTCGCCCCAGTTATGGGGCGAGGCGCAAAAAGCGGAAAGAAACACGCAGCAACAACTAGCACGCATGGCGAAAGGACAATGGCCATGACTCCCGCCCGTGTCCTTGTCACCGGCGGCGCCGGCTTCGTCGGACACCATTTGGTCAGCTACCTACTGCACCAAACCGATTGGAATTTGGTGCTCCTGGACCGGCTCGACCACTCGGGCAACCTGAACCGGTTGGCGGAGGTGCTAGAAGAATTCAAACCGCATATCGCCCCGCGGGTTAAATTCTTCTTCCACGACCTGCGGGCGGAGTTCGGCAGCCAGGTAACGGCCCAACTAGGGGCGTTCGACTACATCTTTCACCTAGCTGCCGCGACCCACGTAGACCGGGCTATAGCGGATCCGCTGCCGTTCGTTATGGACAACGTCGTGGGCACCTGTAACCTGTTGACCTACGCACGGCAGGTAGGCTGCGACAAGTTCTTCTACTTTTCGACGGACGAGGTATTTGGGCCAGCGGCGAAGGTTCTTGAACTAGATAAGGAGCGCGGTCTACCTACCTTTGAAGCCTATCGAGAGTGGGACCGCTACCGCTCCGGCAATCCCTATGCCGCTACGAAGGCCGGGGCCGAAGAGCTCTGCCTCGCGTTCCACAACACTTACGGGGTGCCGGTGGTTATCACCCACTGCATGAACGTGTTCGGCGAGCGGCAGCACCCGGAGAAGTTCATTCCCCACATCATCGCCGCCGTGTCGCGCGGCGAAACGCTACCGATTTACGCCACCCCGGACCTGCGAAAGTCTGGCTCCCGGTTCTACATCCACGCCGCGTCCGTAGCCGAGGCGGTACGCTTCCTGGTCGACCGGGGCGAGCCGGGGGACAAGTACAATATCGTCGGCGACCGGGAGGTGGACAACCTGGCCCTGGCCCAGTTGGTCGCCGGTATGGTGGGCAAGGAACTTAAGTACGCGATGGTTGACTTCCACTCGTCACGGCCGGGGCACGACCTACGCTACGCCCTCGACGGCTCCAAGATGAAGGCCCTGGGCTGGCGGCCTACGCGGAACTTTGAGAGCCGGCTCCTGCAGGTCGTGCGGTGGACGCTGGCTAACCCGCGGTGGCTCGTAGCATGAAAGCTCGGCGCCTCGACGACCGCCAGTTGCCGCTAATCACGCCGGACTCCGCCTGGGCGGCGCAGGAATACTTTCCGTCGCTGCGGCCGTACGACGTCGTGGGGTTTGACGTAGAGACGAAGGACCCCGGCCTAACGCGCGAACGTGGCAGCAGTTGGGCTCTCGGCGACGGCTACGTCCTGGGCTTTACGATCGCTACCGCCGATTGGTCGCGCTACTACCCGCTGCGCCACCCCGAGGGCAACCTCGACGCGGCGAAGTGCCTAGCCTGGCTGCGTCACGAGTTCAAGTGGTACACCGGCACGATCGTCGGACAGAACCTCGCCTACGATTTGGGCTGGGCGCTGCGTGAAGATATAGCGGCGCCCGCGGCTACGTTCTACGACACGCAACACGCCGCCGCGCTACTCGACGAGTACCGCGCCTCCTACAGCCTCGACGCCCTGGCCATAGGCTACGGGTTGCCTAAGAAGGATGAGACGCTCTTACGCGAGGTGGCGACGGCCTACGGCGTCGACCCCAAGAGCGGTATGTGGCGCCTACCGGCTAAGTACGTCGGGGTCTACGCCGAGCGGGACGGCACGCTACCGCTCCAGGTGCGCGCCCGCCAGCTACCGCAGCTAGAAGAGGAGGGACTGCTCGAGGCGCTAAAGCTAGAGCACGACCTGTTGCCGCTTAACGTGCTAATGCGTAAGCGCGGGGTGCGCGTCGACCTGGACCGCTCGGCCCGGGTGCGGAAGAGCCTGCTCCAAAAGGAGGAGGAGCAGCTACGTGTCATTAAGGACCTGACCGGCTGTAACGTCGAGATATGGTCCGCCGCTTCGCTCGCCGCCGCCTTTACCGCGGCCGGGGTGCCGTTTGACACGACCGCCCTCGACCAGCCCTCCTTCCAGAAGGAATGGCTCGAGAACCAGGGGCACCCGCTACCGACCGCGGTGCGGGAGGCGCGGGCCTACAACAAGGCCCGGCGCGACTTCGTCGAAGCTATGGTGGAAGAGCACCTCGGGGCCGACGGCCGGATCCACCCGGAACTGCACCCGCTGCGCTCGGACGAAGGCGGCACGGTCGGGGGCCGTTTTTCCTACACCGACCCCAACCTGCAGCAGCTGCCCTCGGCCGACCGCAAGGGCATAGCCAAGGACATCGGGCAGGAGGTGCGCTCCCAGTTCGTACCGGAAAACGGCAAACGGTGGTGCGTGTTCGACGTGCGGCAGCAGGAGCCGCGCTTCACGCTGCACTACGCCGCACTGCTAGACATGCCGGGGGCGGCGGACATGGTGGCGCGGGTGCTAGAAAACCCGGAGCTCGACGACCACTCGGTCGTGTCCGACATGATGGGGGTGGAACGCAAGGTAGCCAAGGTACTCAACCTAGCTAAGACCTACAACCTCGGTGGCGCACGGCTGTGCGACAAGCTAGGGTTGCCCACGGAGATTTGGGTCAAGAACGAAAGCGACGGCACCAACAAGTCTATCCGGGTCGCCGGGCGCGAGGGCAAGGAGCTCATCCGCCGGTACGATAATTATTTCCCGTATAAGAAGGACCTGAACAAGCTATGTATGGACCTGGCGCTAGAGCGCGGTTGGATCAAGCTGCTCGACGGGCGCCGCTGCCGCTTCCCGACCTGGGAGCCCAAGGGCTATAAGCAGGGCAAGGCGCTGCCTTACGAGCAGGCGGTGGAACTCTACGGAGGAGTGGAGAATATCCAACGGGCCTACGCCCACAAAGCCCTTAACCGTCTTATCCAAGGGAGCAGCGCCGTAATGTTGAAGAAGGCGCTGCTTAAAATCTGGCGGGAGACGGGGCAGATACCGCTCGTGAGCGTGCACGACGAGGTGGACTGCGACCTGGAAACCGAAGCCGAAATCCGGGAGGTGGACCGCTGCGTGCGGGAGGCGGTAACGCTGAAGGTGCCGCTGCTCACGGATATCGAGGTCGGCCCGGCCTGGGGCGACACCGCGCTGCACGTATGGGACGCCGCCGGGCAGCTGGTGCCGAAGGAGAAGAAATGAGTGCCGACGCTAAGGGCCGCGCCTTCGCGGTGCTCCGCCGCCGCCTGCCGTCGACCGTGCAGTTAATCCGCGTGGAGAACGCCGCTGGCCCTGGGTTGCCCGACGTATACGGCGTGGGCGCTGGTCTCTCCTTCTGGGTCGAACTCAAGGTCGGACGTATCCGGCCCACCGCCAAGGTGCCGAAGGAGAAGCTACGCCCGGCGCAGCTAGCGACCCTAGTGCGGCTGTCGCGCGCCGGGGTACCCTGCTACGTGGCCGTGTACTGTCGCGGGGCGCTGGCGGTGTTCCGGTTTTCTATCGCCTTCTGGGGTGACCTAGCCTCGCTGGAGGGAGCGACTATGCTAGAGGCCAAGCTGCCGGGGGAGAACGGGTGGTGACCGAGCACGTTTTCAAGACCGCACCCTACGCCCACCAGCGCGAGGCATTCGAGCGCGACCGGGACCGGGAGTTCCACGCTCTTTTAATGGAGATGGGAACCGGGAAGTCTCACGTCTTGATCAACACGATAGCGTGGCTGTTCAACAAAGGCGCTATCAACGCGGCGTTGCTTGTGGTGCCCAAGTCCATAACCCGCACCTGGTCGCGGGAGCAGTTACCCACGCACCTCCCCGACACCGTCACCCGCCGCCACGTGGTGGTTTGGACCGGTACTCCGAACCAGGCCGAACGGACCGAGCTCCAGGAGCTCTTCCAACCCGACCCGCTCTGCCTCAAGGTGCTAGTAATGAACGTCGAGGCGTTGTCGCTGGGCACTAAGCACAAGCCCGGTAAAGCCTACGTCTTCGCCGAAGCCTTCCTGAACGCCCACCGGGCGCTCATGGCGGTAGACGAGAGCACCACCATTAAGTCACCGGACGCGAACCGTTCTAAGAACGTGGTGCGGCTCGGACACCTGGCCACCTACCGCCGGGTGCTAACCGGCACGCCCGTGACCCAGTCGCCGCTCGACATCTTCACCCAGTTCGAGTTTCTCGGCCCGAACCTACTGGAGTGCGGTAACTTCTACGCCTTTCGCAACCGCTACGCCCAGCTGCGGCGCCGGGTAATAAACGGCCGGTCGTTCGACGAGGTGGTGGGCTGGCAACGGCTAGACGAGCTCCGGGGACTGGTCGACCGGCACGGCTACCGTAAGCTGAAGAGCGAGTGCCTTGACCTGCCGGCGAAGGTGTACCAGACCCGCTACGTGGAGCTCGGCACGGAGCAGGCGCGGCTCTACGCAGAGCTCCGGGACCACGCGGTCGCCGAGCTCGACGCGGCGCGAATAGTCACGGCCCCGCTGTTCCTAACCCGGCTCCTGCGACTACGGCAGGTGTTGGCCGGGGTGGTGCCGGCGGACGGGGAGGAGGAAGGCTACGAGCTAGAGAAGAACCCCCGGCTCGAAGCCCTCCTGGAAGTGCTCGAGGAGACGGACGGAAAAGCCATCGTGTGGGTGTCGTTCGTCAAGCCCCTGCTGCGGATCGTCAAGGAACTGAGCGCGAAGTTCGGCCCCGGCAGCGCGGTGCCGTTCTACGGCGACGTGCCGGCCAAGGTGCGCCAGGAGTTCGTAGAGAGCTTTCAGTCGCCGAACGACCGGCCCCGGTTCTTCGTCGGACAGGTACGGACTGGCGGGCTGGGGCTAACCCTTACGGCCGCCCGGACGGTGGTGTATTTTGACCACGACTGGAGCCTCGAGGCTAGGGCGCAGTCCGAGGACCGGGCGCACCGCATAGGGCAGGCGCGGAGCGTTACCTACGTGGACCTAGTGGCGGAAGGTACGGTGGACGAGACCATCCTCGAAGCGTTAAGGAGCAAGCGCGACCTAGCGGACCTGGTCACGGGTGACGGGTGGCGCCGGTTGCTACGCGGAGGCTCGTTTTAACGGTTTACTTTTACCGCAAAATGAGCTATTAGTATACTTAGAGCTAGGAAGGAAGGCCATGATCGACACCCTGCACGACCAGGCGGTGAAGCTGCTGGAACTGCACGAGAAGTACATGCAGTCGAGTTCTGCGGCAGAAGGAACCCCAGTGGGGGAGGCTTACGAACAAGCCGCATGGACGACATCTCCCGCCCTCGCCGCCGCGCTGCTGCGGCTGGAGGAGGCGCTGAAGGAAGACGGCGACCCGGATGAGTATCCGCACTGCCAAGCCGCTTTCGTCAATGCATTGGCAGAGGAAGGAAGGCGTAAGGAGCTTGTTCAGTATCTGCAAAAAGGATGGGACGAAATTTGCTTCCTACGAAAGAAGTTGCGCGCCGCCCTGCGCAGCCTCGGTGAACCCGCAGCATGACGCGCTGTCTTGAATGCGGCGGCTTTTTTCTGCGCTGGGCGCACACGCGTTTCCGCACTCGTTGTTGCTGGCGGTGTGGGTGGTTCCATATGATCGCAGCGTGGCGGTTCTATGCAGCAGAGAGGGAGGGGAAGTAGATGATTGACTACGCGAAGGTGAAAATTGGCGACAAGCTGCGGATCACTGGAATGGGTGCTCCCGGCTTTGCGCGTCTAGGAGACATCGTGACGGTGAAAGCTTGCACATCCGCGAACCGTGGCCGCTGCGACGTAGTGCATGATGTGACGGGCGAAGAGGCTTACTTCGCACTCACATGCGGAGCGGAGCGATTAGAGCCCGCCAGCCCGGCGCGGCAGGGCGGAGAGGAGAGAAAGGGATGACACCGAATCAGATCAAGCACATGGTTGACCGCTTCCTGAGTTGGAAGCTGCCGACGGAGCACTTTCATCCGGACGCCGGCATCAGTTTCAAACCGGACTACAACGAGCATACCGCCTACCCCGCGAAGCACGAGCCGACAGGTACTAATCTGTTCAGCGCCGAGCAGGCGAAAGCGATGGTGGAGTATATGCTTGATGGGATGCCGCCATCATGACCGACCCGATCCGCGCGGCGCTGAGCGAGGCGTTCTGTGACGAATGGTACAATCAGCTTGTCCGCGCCTGCGATCAAGACGCAGAGGAACGCCGTAAGTTTCGTGACGCCATCGCCGCCCTCCTCGCCGACCGGGACGCCCAAATCGCAAAGCTACAATTGACCCGAGAGCGAGAGCGCAGAGAAGAATTGACCGTGAGACAGCAACTTTCCGCGGCCGCCGAAGATGCCGAGCGTGAGCTAGCCGACCGGGACGCCCAGCTCGGCGGCACTAAGTGGGTTCGTCGCCCCACCTGCGGCGGCACCGGCAGCGCAAAGGATGGAGAGCGAGATGAGCGATGATCTGTATGAATTAAGCGCAGACTTCCCCTCCCTCGCCCGCCTCAAGGCGCTGGCGGATGGACCAGAGGAGGCCGCTACGTTCGAGATATGGCGTAACCAGGCTGTCGCAGCCCTCCGCGCCATCATCGCCGCGCTGGAGGAGCCGGGAGTTGATGTGGTTCATAGAGCCAAAGTTTACACAGACCAACTTGAGGCGCACATGGACGAGGGCGGTAAGATCAACGCAAGGAACTGTCGAGATCTTATCCAATATCTTGAAAATATGTTCGACTTGATCGAGCGCCAGAGTCTCCAACTGGCCGAGGCGAAGGCTGAACGCGACAAGTTTCTGAAAGCCGGCGGAGATTTTGCCAATATGTACGTTGAGGCGGAGAAGTTGCGGCAGGAGGCCGAGATCAAGCTGCAGGAGGCAGAGGAACGTGAGCGGGAGCGCAACACGACAGATCAGGAGCGGGAACGCAAAAGCGAATTAGTGTGGAGGAGGAACGGAGAATGACCTCATCCCCCGAACCGCAGGGCGCGAAGCAGGAGCCGGATTTCGCGGCGATGTTTACGCCTGCATTTGTGGCGCACGATGGGTCCACTGCGTGGACTGTCACAACCGAACAGCGCGATGCAATACTATCGGCCCTCGCCGCCGGCCAAGCCTGCCCTGCGAAGCCGGGCGGGGAACTGCATCCCTGCATGTGTCGGTTCGATCTCGTGCCAGACCACGACGATCCGGTAGAGGAGTGCGAATACCACAAGCAGATGCGTGACGACATCGCCATGCTCAAAGCGGCCTTGCGCAAGTATGGCCAGCATAGTGGAAAATGCGACAGTCTGATCCGCAGGAATCAAGATGTCCGCTGGCCATGCAGTTGCGGTTTTGAAACCGCCCTCGT
>Ga0335069_10017342_pt1 | contig 10038 bp, 6 predicted proteins | sample Lox_Sample_11_FD_206714 | JGI IMG/M metagenome (GOLD analysis project Ga0335069, IMG submission 206714) | Soil microbial communities from Loxahatchee National Wildlife Refuge, Florida, United States - Lox_Sample_1.1 | ecosystem: Environmental > Terrestrial > Soil > Wetlands | place: USA: Florida...
CTCTCGCTCGCGACCGGCCTCCTCTTCTTTCTCGCCGTTGTCAGCCACGACTTCGCAGATGGCCTCAACACCGTCAGCTTCGTTCTGTATCAGCAGGGCGAACGCTCCCAAGCAGTCCGCTGGCTGGCGGCCGACTCCGTGGCTCCGATCCTCGGCGCCACGATCGGAGCGATGGTCTCGCTCTCGACACATGCAGTCGGAGGACTGCTGGCGCTCTACGTCGGCTTCTTCCTTTTCCTCGGCGCATCGGACCTGCTCCCGGAGGCGCACCACGAGCACCCCTCGAGGTTGCGCGTCGCCCTGACCGTGGCCGGCTTTGCCTTCATCTTCGCGATCGTTCGACTCACGACAGGCCTGGCCTGATCGCGAGGCCCGGCGGTGCTCCACCCCGGGCGTCGAGCGGTAGGCAGACGCGTAAGGCTGTTCCGGAGCCGACCGGGCTTTCGACGTCGATGCTCCCGCCCATTGCTTCCACTCGGTCGCGGAGCCCGACGATCCCTGAGCCTCGGGTCGGGTCGGCGCCTCCGACGCCGTCGTCGCGCACGCAGACACGTAGGACTCCGTCGTCAGTGGCGACTTCGACGGTGACCACCGACGCGTCGGCGTGTTTCGCTGCGTTGGTCAGCGCCTCCGAGATGACGTAGTACGCGCCGAGTTCCACCGCCTCCGGCGGCCGCCGGCCAACGCGCAAGTCGAGGTGAACGGGAACCGTTGAGCGGCGCGCGAGTGTGCGGAGGGCAGGGTTCAGACCTCCCTCGGCCAGGATGGCGGGGTGGATCCCGTGGGCGAAATCGCGCAGCTCGTCCAGCGCGCGGTCGAGTCCGCGCGCAACGACGTCGAGTTCCGCATCGAGCTCGACAAGATCCGGCGGCACGCTCGCCTGGGCTGCTCGCAGCCGCAGTGCGAGCGTGACGAGCCGTTGCTGTGCCCCGTCGTGCAGATCGCGCTCGATCCTGCGTCTCGTCTCGTCGGCGGTGGCGACGATGCGTGCGCGCGAGGCCGTCAGCTCTGCCTGCGCATGTGCGTTTGCAATCGCCGTCGCGACGAGCTCCGTGAACTTCGACAGGCGTTCTTCGGTGCCTTCGGGCGATGGCTCGCCGATGCTGGAGCCTACGGACATCAGTCCCCACAGTCGGCCCTCGACGTGGATCGGCGTCGCGACGGCAGAGATATAGCCGGAAGGGCTGGGACCGTCTGGATAGGCGTCGATCCGAGCCGCCTGCCCCGTCTTCTGCACTCGACTGCTCACGCTGTGCTCCTCGATCGGGAAGCGCGCCAGGACGGGCAGTGCCTCGCCGCTCGCCGCCCAGCCGGCCAGGATCGTCACGCTGGCGTCGGTCTCGTACCGCGACACGAATGCCCGATCCGTCTGCACGAGTCGCCCGACTTCCTCGGCAACTGCACTGAAGATCTCGGTCGGCGGCGCACCATGTGCGACAAGCGTTGCGACCCGGTGGAGCGCTGCTTGCTCCTCAGCGAGAGAGCGATGTTGCTTCTCGGCCTCACGGAGGTCCGCTTCGACGCGGCGCCTTTCCGTCACGTCGCGGCCGACGGCGTAGATCACCTGCTCACGCAGGACGGGCGTCGCCGTCCACTCGATCCACCGATGCGATCCGTCTTTGCAGACGTAACGATTTTCGAACGAGATCGTCTTCGTTCCTTCGCGAAGGTGATCGCTCTCGGCCTCCGTCCGGGCGCGGTCTTCTGGGTGGACGAACTCGATCAACGGTCGGGTCAGGGACTCCTCTGCGCTGTAGCCGAGGTGCTCTTCGAAGGCGGGGTTGACGCGCTTGAAGTAGCCGTCGAAGCCGGCGACGACGATGAGGTCCGGGGTCAGGGTGAAGAGCCGGTCGAGCTCCGTGGTCGCCTTGGCGCGTCGATCTGCGAATACGCCGAGCACTCGCGCGAGTCCGGCGAGCAGCAGTCCGACGCCGAGAACGATCCACGGCAGCGCAGCGGCTGCGCCTCGAGGGCTCGTCCGGGGGACCAGCACCTCGAACTGGACCCCGCCCTCCGTGAACCGGCTGCCCGCCGGCGCAGCGCCGCTCAGATTCCCCGCCGATTCTCCGCCCGCTCTGATTTGCAGCGGCGGAGGAGCGGATGCTTGGGCGTTCCCAGTGGCGGTGGCGGCCGCGAGCAGCGACGACGCCGGGACGAAGATCACGGCATAGCCGTCGTCGAAGTTTTGCCGGTCGATGCGCTGAGCTGCCTGCGCCAGGAAGAGTCCCCTCGACCCCCCGAATTGCAGCAGTGGCGTCGCAGTTGCGCGGAAGGCGGTCTGCGGGTCGGCGAATCCCTGGACGAGTGCCGGGATCCCGCCGAGATCGATGCCCTCGGCGCTCAGCGGCGGGCTCCGCGTTACGAATGTCGCCGGGTAGTACGTCTTTCTCGGTCCGACGGGTGCGAGGGCGCCGCTCGCCCCGGTAACGACGATCGGATGGCCGATTCGCCGTTCGTAGGCCGCGCGCTTGGCCGCCGGAACCTGCTCGACCCATGCGGCGGCGGGAAGGCCGCTCGGCCCCAGCCAACGGACGCCCACCTGGACGAACTGAGCCTCCGTGAGCGGTGTCGACTCGCTGACGAGCAAGAGCCGCACGCCGTCCAGGAGCGTTTCTGCCTGCTGGATGCGGTCCCGCACGCGGACGGCGGCGATGTCGGCACGATGCGCCGAGTCGCGGTTCGCATCTCTCTCGCCGAGAGCGCGGGCGACAAAGAACCCCGCGATGCTCAGGACGAGCAAGACGCCCACCGGTCCGAACTGCCGAAGTCGCATCCGCACGAGGAGGTGGACATTCTGTCTTTGCGGGGGCGGGCGCGCCAGGTAGTGTCCGCTTGTCCACCGGAGGCCCCCTTTGAAGGTTCTGACGGTCGCGATTGCCGCTGCTGCGGCCGCACTACTCCCAGTTGGGGTTGTCAGCGGCGCGGGACAACCACTTCGGATGGGCGTCGAGCTGAACGGACTGGACAACCCGTACTTCGTGGCGATGTACGAAGGCGTCAAGGCGGAGGCTGTTCCGCGTGGAGTGCACCTCTCGGTCCGAGCGCCGGAAAGCAATGCCGATCCAGCTCGTCAGGCCAAAGAGGTGCGTGCGCTCATCGCGGCCGAGAAGGACTGCTACGCAATCTCGCCGATCGCGCCGCCGCAGCTTGTGAGTGCGCTGCGCGGAGTGCGCCAGCCGGTGGTCTTTCTCGACAGCCCGCTCGATCGCGCAAGCGCGCGCCGGATCGGACTACGGATCGCCACGGCGATCGGGTCAAGCGACTTCGGAGCCGGCAAGCTCGCGGGGGGCGAGATGGTGTCGCTGCTCCACGGCACCGGGCAGGTGGCGCTGATCGGCGGTTACCCAACCGGCAACGGCGCGCTTCGCCTAGAGGGCTTCGAACGCGCCATCGCGGGGACAGGCGTCCATGTGGTCGCGCGGATGAACGCCGGCTACATTCGTGTCAAGGCCGAGCTCACGGCCACGCAGATGCTTCGCGAGCACCCGCAGCTCGCCGGCATCTTCGCCGCGAACGACCTGATGGCGCTCGGGGCCGCGGATGCAATAGAGGCCGCGGGGAAGACGGGGAAGGTCGCGATCATCGGACTCGACGGCATCGCGGAGGCGCTCGACGCCATTCGCACCGGCTCGATGAGCGCAACGGTGTCGCAATACCCGTACGTCATGGGGCGGATGGCGGTCGAGGCTTGCATCGCCGCCGCTCGCGGCGACGTCCTCCCGAGCCGGGTCGACGCCCCGGTCGCGGTCATCACGAAAGCGAATGTCGCGCGCGCGGCGGCGATGTTCCCCCGTCCGTTCCAGGCCTATTCCGACCCGTTCGCGCGACTGCTCCGGGGCTAGCAAGCGTCATCTGCCGGGTGCCTGAGTTGCAGGCTGGCGAGGCGTCGAACGCCGGTCGGCAACCCATCGCATCAGCTGCGTACCGCACAGGACGCCCAGAGCGACGGAGACGATCGACCCACCGGCGGCCAGCGCCTCGTTGGCTGCCCCGTCGCTGCCGGCGGCGATCTTCGTCAGCCCGATCAGGCTCAGCGATCCCGGAACCAGGAGCCAGAAGCCCGGGAGGAACGACGCGTAGATAGGCATCCCTGAGGGAAGGCGGGCAACGAGCGTGGCGACCGCGGTCATGACCAAGGCCCCGACGAGTCCGCTCGCGTATGCGCCGAGAAGCTCGTTTCCCACGATCTGTCCGATCCACGCGGAGCAGAGCACGATCAGCAGCCCCCAGAAAGAGCCACGCGGAGCCGAGTGCGAGACGAACGCCCCCAACGCGTAGACGAGAACGCCGAGCGAGGCAGCCCAGTGGCCCAAGAGAGGCTCGGCGCTCGAGAAGGCTTTGTCCGAGGGGATGCCGACCGCCTCGACGCCGGCGAGGATCCCGAAGGCGAGCAGGCCCAGATGCATCCCGGCCCAGACGAGGCGGCTCGAGCCGGCGATCATCTCTCCCGCGGACAGCTCCAGCACGGCCGTCGTCAGTGCTGCTCCGGGGACGAAGACCACGAGCGACGCGATCATCGCGCTGAGGCCGGGATCAGCCAGCCCGTGTTCGACCGCCAACGCCGTCAGGGCAGAGATGCAGAAGGCCGCGACGACCGGCATCAACACTTGCAGCGTTCGCCCCTTGCGCGACAGCAGCCGCAGGATCCCGACGATCGTGCCGAACACGGCTGCTGCGATGATGTCTCGCGTCGCGGGGTGCAGGATCAGCGCAAGTCCGACGGTCAGGACGGCGTAACCGACGGTGCTCAGCACGGGCCCGAAGCGCGGCGGCATCGATCGAATCTCGTCGAGGCGGTGGAGGCCGTCGACGGGAAGGACCGTGTGCTTCTCTGCATCGTTGCCGAGCCGGTCGAGCGCGGCCACCTGATCGAGCCGCGCCGTGGTGTCGAGCGCGCTCGTCGGCTCGATCGTGGCTGGTTTGCCGTTACCGAGGCTCGTGAACAGAGACGTGGGGAAGACGCTGATCCGGGCATCGCCGACGCCGTTGGCTGTCGCGATTCGCTCCAGGCGCTCTTGGATCGAGTAGACGGGCTCGCCGACCGCGTTCAGCGCGGCACCGAGTTCAACCAGGAAGTCGAGCAGCTGATCAGGCTCCCCTTGGCTTGGTTCTTGATGGGTCGGCGGCTCCGTCTCTTGGCTCGCCGGTCGCAGGTCGACCGCGGGCATCGCGCCGTCCTAGGCGGCCGCGGCCGAGTCGAGGCGTCCGAGCTCGTTGCCCGTGCGAGCGGTGTCGGAGAGGTTTGCCCGCTGGCTGTTCGCATACCGCTGCAAGAACATCGCCTCGGTCACCGCCATGTTCTCGATCTCGGTCGGATCGACGCTCTCGTTGGGTGCATGGATGAGGCAACGCGGCTCCTCGACGCCGATCAACATGATCTCCCCATCGGGGTACGTGTTCTGCAGGACGTTGCAGAGCGGGATCGAGCCTCCTTGCCCGAGCGTCGTCGGCTTTCGGCCGTAGGCCTCCTCCATTGCGGCGGACAGGGCTGTGAATGCCGGCCCGTCGATCGAGGCAACGAACGGATCACCGAGGGCCTCGCGCTCGATCTCCACCCTGGCATGCCAGGGCGTGACGGCTTGTAGATGGGCGACGAGCGCGTCCTGCGCCTCCTTGCCACCCGTTCCCGGTGGGACGCGGAGGTTGAGGCGTGCTCGTGCGGTCGCTTGCAGCGCCGCGGATGATCCGACAACCGGCGGGCAATCGATGCCCAGGACAGTCACGGCCGGACGCGCCCAGAGGAGGTCGGACACCGATCCGCCGGCGAGCCCGCGGATCGTTGTGTTGCCGTGCTCGTCGTGCAGGGTGGCGAGCATCTCGGCGAGTACCGTCAGGGCGTCCGGCGCGGGTCCGCCGAACATGCCCGAGTGCACGCTGGTCGAGAGCGTACTCACGGAGACCACGACGTTCGCGATCCCGCGAAGCGACGTCGTCGCGGCCGGTTTCCCGACCGCGAAGTTGCCTGTGTCAGCGATGACGATCGCGTCTGCGCGAAGAAGGTCGGCGTGGTTGGGGACGAACGCTTCGAGCCCGCCGGTCCCCTGCTCTTCGGAGCCCTCTGCCACCAGCTTGACAGTGCACGGTAGGTCGTCTCCCAGTGCGCGCAGCGCCGCAAGGTGAACGACGATGTTGCCCTTACAGTCGGAGGCGCCGCGGCCGTACCAGCGTCCGTCCTTCTCGGTCAGTTGCCACACGGGTGTCTCCCAGGCCGCCTCGCCAAGAGGTGGCTGGACGTCGTAGTGGCAGTAGAGGAGAACGGTGGGGGCGTCCTTCGGCCCGGGCTTGTGGCCGATGACGGCCTTCGAGCCGTCGGGCGTCGGATGCGCGGCGATGTCCTGAAAGCCGAGTCCCCCGAACGCCTCGAGCAGCCAGTCGGCGGCTCGCCGGCATTCGTCCGGCGGAAACTGCTTGGGATCGGCAACCGACCTGAACGCAACGAGCTGCGCGAGGTCATCCTTGACCTGCGGCATCAGCGCCTGCACCTTGCCGCGGACCGTCTTGACGTCGATGAATGTGCTCATGTTCGGATCACTCCCTTGAAACGGAGGTCTTTGACGAAGCTCTGAAATCCATCGAGCTTGTCCGGGCAGTAGATCTGGAGGATCAGGGTCTCGCCCTTCACAGTCCGGCTCGCGACCTCGACCGGCCTCCGGCCGGGTCCGCCTGCACCGTTCGAGAGCTGTTGCGCGAGCAGCGCTTTCGCGAGCGTTTCAGGTGTGTCGCAAACGGCGCCGCCGTCGGTCCCGAGCGTTCGCGCGATCGTGCGTGTGTCGGCGTAGCCGGGCAGCCCGGCCGCTTTGAAGCTGGCCTGGAGCTGCTCGGCCTTCGCGGTGGCTGCCTGCGTCTGCTTGTGGCCGTGGTAGGCGATGACACCCCAGGCCGCAAGCGCTGCGGCGCCGGCGCCGATGAGGCCGTAGAGCCAGGGCGAGTGCTTCCGCGCTGTGCTCGGCGCCGCGGTCTGCACAGGGGCATCGCCGTTTGCCGGAGACTTGCCGTTCTGCAGCTCGGCCTGGCCGTTCTGCGGCGCCACCTGACCGTTGCCTCCCGCCTGCGGTTGTGCGGTCTTCCAGCTCGCGCGCCGGAAGTGGAGGAGCGCGGCCGGTGCGAGGAAGCCGATGGTGCCCACGCCGAGTGCGATCAGCAGGACGTAGCCGACGCCGCCGCCGCTGAACTGGGACGGCGGGATGAACCCAATCAGGAACGCAAGCACCGACGACAGGCCGCCGACGATGCAGAGCGTCTTCAGCATCGGCGCCCGGTAGCCGCGCGCGTGATCGGGTTGCTTCTGCCGCAGGCGTGCTGCTGCGACGAACATCAACACGTACATGATCAGGTACGTCTGCGTCGTAATCACAGAGAAGATCCAGTACGACGTCGAGACATCGGGGATGAACGCGTAGAGGAGCGCGATCAACGTCGTCACCCAGCCCTGGGCGACGAGAATGTTCTGCTGGATGCCGTTCTTGTTGAGGCGCTGGAAGTACGGCGGCAGGTAACCCTGCTCCCTGCCGATCAACAGGAGCCCCTTCGACGGCCCGGCGAGCCATGCCAGCATCCCACCGAGCGACGCGCAGATGAGTGCGATCGCCGTCACGGGCGTCAGCCACTGGAGTCCGAAGTGCGCGTAGACGGCGTCGAACGCCTGCATCACACCGGCGGTCAGGCTCAATGTTTGGCTCGGCACGATCCAGCTGATCGCGAGCGCCGGGAGGATGAAGATTGCGAGTACAAGGCCCATCGAGACGAACATCGCCCGCGGGAACTCCTTCGCGGGGTTGCGGAGCTCGTTGACGTGCACCGCGTTCATCTCCATGCCCGCGTAGGCGAGGAAGTTGTTGACGATCAGCACGAGGCCTGCGACTCCCGCCCAGGCGGGCAAGAGGTGGCCTGCGTCCATGGGAGCGGCCGATGAGTTGCCTTGGCCGAGAAAGACGATGCAAAGGACCACGAGCACGGTCCCCGGGATCAAGGTGCCCACCCACAGCCCGGCCGAGGCGAGGTTGGTGATTGCGCTCATCCCGCGTGAGGAGACGAGCACGCCCAGCCAGTAGATGCCGATGATCATGAGCGCCGTGTACGAGCCGTTCGATGCGAGCTTGGGGTCGACGACGTAGGCGAACGTGCTCGCGACGTAGGCGAGCAGCGCCGGGTAGTAGAAGATCGTCATCGCGTACTGGTTCCAGATCGCCACGAGGCCCGCCTTCGGCGAGATCCCGTCACTGACCCAGCGGTAGACACCACCCGACCAACCCGAAGCGAGCTCTGCGGAGACGAGCGATGTCGGAACCAGGAAGACGATCGCCGGGATGGCATAGAGGAAGACGCACGCGAGGCCGTAGACCGCCATCGTCGGGGCCGAGCGAAGGCTCGCCACCGAACTGACCGTGAGGAACGCCATCCCCGCCCAGGAGATGTAAGGCGACCGCGATCCAGCCTTGACGCTCGCAGCCTTCTTGTTGGTTGCGGCGACGGACGACGGATGGACTGCACTGGATTGGGCGCTCGACATGGTGGATGTCCTCTCGTTGGCTGCTCCGATGGTCGGTCGCAGCGCCAGGACGGGCATCGGCGCAGGTCCGCATTCATTTCGAGAAAGGCGCACACCTGCCAATCGCAGTCGCCGAGGGCCCGCATCTTTGGAGCGGGCGAGCCTTACCTTGGCGGCGTCGTTAGCTCAGGAGCTGATCGAGACCGCGTGTGAGGCCGACGCGACCCGGTACCGCCCTGATGGCGAGCAGGGTCCCGCCTACGTAGGGTGCGGGACTCTCGCCCGCGTCCTGACGCAGCGAGAGCCGCTCGCCCTCGGCGGCGAAAACGACCTCCGTCGAGACGACGAAGCTGGGCAGCCGGATAGAGTGCACCTGGGTTTCACGGACGGTGGCGCCACGCGCATCCCGAAGCCCTTGCACCGCTTCGATCGGGATCTCGAGCGTGGGCGCGTGAACGGCACCGAGGCGTTCCGCGAGCTCTCGTGCTGTGCCGCTTGGGGCATCGGACTTCCCGGCGCTTGCGTAGTCCATCACCTCCCAGCACTGCAGGTGGCGGGCGACCTCGACCGCGCAGCGCAGCATGAGCGCCGCAGTCAGCGAGAAGTTGCCGCCGGCGATCACACCGACGCCGCGTTCTCGTGCGAGCGCTTCGATGTCCGCGAAGTCCGTGTCCGACAGCCCGCTCGTGCCGATGACGACCGCGACCTTGCGCTGGATCGCCGCTTCGACGTTGCCCTTGACCGCGGCTGCACTTGTGTAGTCGACGAGTACGTCCGTCGGAACGGCATCGAGCGCGTCGGCGACCGACGAGAAGTCCGCATCGGAGCGCGCGACCCCTGAGACGAGATCGAGATCGGCTGCCGCCTTGATCGCGTCCGCAACGGGCCGACCGACCCAACCCGTGATCCCGGCGACGCAGATTCGAAGCTTCCGGGCTTCGGGCCGATGAGACTCCATAGCCGACAGAGCTTATTGAGGCCGTGGCGCTGCGTGCTTATGGGTACCGAGGTGCTTGACCAAGAGCGAGCGTCGCTAGCGCGCGCACACCGCTCCAGACCCCGTCGGGCTCGATAGCCGATGGTGAGGCGCCGGGGTGCGCTCGCGCGATCCGGACTTTCAATGCGCCTGGCCGTGTCGTGAAGCAGAGCGGCGGGTCGAGTCGTGCCGCCTCGCCGTCGATCCCCACCGAGACGGGCTCGCGCGCCTCGACCGCGAAGGATCGAGCAGCCCACTCGCGCCATTGCCGTATCCGCATGACGCGAGGGATACGCGCGTGCGCTGGCTCGCCGATCACGACGATGCCGAGGAGGCCTTCGTCCAGGCGTGGGCGCGTTCCCGAACCGATGATCCTGCCGAGCCGGTAACGGTTGTTCGACACGAGTACCGTCGCCCGACTCTCGTACCGCGTCCCGTCTGGTTCCGTCCAGCGGACAGGTTCCTCCGGTGCTTCCGCGGCAAACACGTCGGGGATCGTGTCGAGCAATGTTCGGAGCTTTGCGTCGCGGTATCCGGGGCGTTGCACGGCCTCGCCGTAGATCCCGAGCGAGAC
>Ga0335069_10017343_pt1 | contig 10037 bp, 10 predicted proteins | sample Lox_Sample_11_FD_206714 | JGI IMG/M metagenome (GOLD analysis project Ga0335069, IMG submission 206714) | Soil microbial communities from Loxahatchee National Wildlife Refuge, Florida, United States - Lox_Sample_1.1 | ecosystem: Environmental > Terrestrial > Soil > Wetlands | place: USA...
GCCACTGACCACGAGCCACTACTTCGTGATCTTCTCCCCGATCGACTGCGCCTGTGTGAACAGAAGCAGGTAATCCGGACCGCCGGCTTTGGAGTCGGTGCCCGACATGTTGAAGCCGCCGAAAGGATGCGCGCCGACGATTGCCCCCGTGCATTTCCTGTTGATGTACAAGTTGCCGACATGGAACTGCTGCTTGGCTGCGGCAATCTTGTCGTCCGAGGTGGTATAGACAGCTCCGGTCAAGCCGAACTCGGTGTTGTTGGCGATGGCCAGCCCGTCCTCGAAGCCGCGCGATTTGATTACCGCCAGCACCGGACCGAAAATTTCCTGCTGGGAGATGGTGGCCATCGGATCGACATCGGCGATGACTGTCGGCTGAATGAAATAGCCGTCGCCGAGGTCGGTGGCGCGCCCGCCGCCCGTGATCAGCCGTCCGCCTTCCGCCATGCCCTTCTCCACGTAGCCGAGGATGGACTTCATCGACTTCTCGTTCACCACCGGACCCATGCCCGGATTCTGCGCGGGATCGCCGATCGTGATTTTCTCCACACGCTCACGCAGCCGCTGCACGAACAGGTCGTAGATCCGCTCATCCACGATGGCGCGGGAGCATGCCGAGCACTTCTGTCCGCTGAAGCCGAAGGCCGAACTCGCAACTCCCTCCACTGCTGCGTCGAAGTCGGCGTCGGCGTCAACCACGATCGAGTCCTTGCCGCCCATCTCCAGGACCGTGCGCTTGATCCAGATCTGGCCCGGCTGCTGCGTCGCCGCGCGCTGGTTGATGTACAGGCCCACTTCCTTCGAGCCGGTGAAGGCGATGTAGCGCGTCTTGGGATGCTCCACCAGGGCGTTGCCGAAGCTGCCGCCTTTGCCCGGGCAGAAGTTGACGACGCCGTCCGGCAGACCGACTTCCTCCAGGATCTCGAAGAACTTTGCCGCGATGGTTGGCGAGTCGCTCGAGGGTTTCAGGATGACGGTGTTGCCACATACGATTGAAGCCAGCGTCATGCCGCCCATGATTGCGCCGGGGAAATTCCACGGTGGAATCACCACGCCGACGCCCAGCGGGATGTAGCGCAGACGATCGCGCTCGCCCGGTAACTGCACCGGTGTTTCGGCCTTCGACAGGCGGATGGCCTCCAGCGCGTAGAAGTCGCAGAAGTCAATCAGTTCGGCGATATCGCCGTCGGCTTCGGCCCAGTTCTTACCTACCTCGAAGACCAGCCAGGCCATCAACTCATATTTACGCTCGCGCATCAGCGCGCTGGTGCGGAACAGCAGGCCGGTGCGCTCTTCCAGCGAGGCGTACTTCCACGTCTCGAAAGCCTTTAGCGCCGCCTGCATTGCGGGCTCAACCTCTTCCGTGCCGGCAGCTTGATGAACACCGACAACCTCTGATGGCTTGGCAGGATTCAGTGAGGTGATTTTGTCGGTGGTCTTAACGTGGCGTCCGCCGATGACCAGGTCATACTCGCGGCCCAGCTCAGCGCGGACCTTCTCGATAGCGGCACGCATCTTGCGTGCGTTTTCCGGGTTGCTGAAGTCAACAGGCGGTTCGTTTTTGAATTGCGTGGGAATGCTGAGGTCTCGAAGACCTTCGCGAGTGGGTGCAAGTGTAGTTGCCATAAGTGCGTTCCTTTCAGAAAGGTAGTTCTTAGTAGATGCCCTGCGTTGGAGCGGGATGCGGGAGCTGCGCTGACCCGCCATTTTAGCACCGCCGGAGACCTTTCACCGGCCGCCGCCTCGCGTGCTCCCCGGCATCTCAGTTGCTAGCATGTTAAAGTTTTCAGCATGACGAACCAACCGATGAGGCTGCTTGCCGTCCGCATACCCGAAGCCGAACGGCGCCGCATCAAGAGCCTGGCAGCCAGCCAGGGCCTGACCCTTCAGGAAGCCGTCCACCAGGCGATGGAGGCATGGGCGGCAAAGCTGCAGGCCGAAGGTGCTGTGGTCTTTGAGCCACTCGCTGCGCCTGGAGCGAATACCGGTTTGCAGAAGGCGAAGCGGCGTCGCACTGTGAAGCGAACCTGACACCAGAATGTCGGAAACCCCTGGTCGCTCAGCCGGCCAGAGAAGCGATCTTGGCCCCGATTTGCACAGCGGTAGTGATCGCGTTCAAAACTTTCGCGACATCGTTCATCGTGTCAACTTCTTTCTTCAGAGTCGCTTGCTGCTGTTTCATCTGGGCACAAAGAGTAACAATCTGCGGATCATCGTCGTGGAACACCTTGTTGATGCTATTGAAGAAATTCCTTCGGGCGGCCACGTACTGCGTCATGAATTCACTCTTCTGGGGCTCCTGCGAGTACTTTGCCTGCAGGGTCGCCAGGTTGTTGGTCAGATAGAAGTACAGATCCTGCAGAGACTGTAGAGCTTCACTCACTTTCGTATCCTCCCATCCGTCTCAGAGTTAATCCCCCGGCTGCTCCACCGCTCCAGGCGCTAGCCTTTCCCCTTGCCCGACTTCTTCCCGCTCACCACTGCAGCTAAGTCGTCATCCACTTTCTTCAGTGATTTGGAAAGGGCCTCTGTCTTTTGAACTGATGCGTTCATCTGTTCGTCCGCCTTCTGGCCGATCTCCACCTTGGCCAGCTCTTTATATTCGGCCGGGTAAACGCCTGACTGCAGCTTGGGGCTGAAGTCGAAAGGTTTCAACGCCGGAGCAAAGACGGAGTTCAGGTCCACCTGGTCCTTGTCCACGAGTTGCTTGGCAACACTCGAAGCCAAAACGATACGCTGCTTGGAAATGGCCTCGTAGGCAGGTTTCTCGGTGTCATAGAGTTGCCTGATACCGGAGACGGTCTGTTGAAGAGCCTGCGCACCCTTCTTCAGCTCCAGGCTTTGAGCAAACTCCAGCACAAGCTTCGCAGCCTGGGAGATGGCGTCCGGCACCGGGGAAGATTTCGGAAGCGCTTTCACGCTCTGCAGCTCCGAGCCAAGCTTGTTGGCTGCCGTCGAAGCATCACCTGGCGCCTTTGAGCCAGCCAGCGTTCCGTAGTCCGATGCCAGCTTCGAGAGGGAATCAGCAAGGTCTGCCCGCTTCTTGATCTCGTTCTTCATGTCGGCAAGCTGGGCGCGATCCTGGTCTTCGAACGGCACTCCAAACACGGCGTGTTGAATCTCGTTGAGGACGACGGTGTCGTCAACCTGTGCCGACAGGTCCTTGTAATACGCACAGAGATCCGCTGAAGTGCTGGACAGTTCCTTGGCAGCAGATGCGGCGTCGTCCGTCGTCTTGCAGGACGACAACAGGACGACGCAGACGAGAGTTGCCAGTAAAACTAGACGGGAATGTAGATGCCTTCTCTGCGAATGCTTATCGATCACCGCAGCCTCCGAGGTACACGATTGCGGGAAGAGCCCCTGCCCGACACGCGGCCATTGTAGAGCAAAAAGCTCATCAACCCAATCTATTCTTCCCCTCTCGGCCGCATGTGGCCGGCGCGCAGATAGCGGTTGTGCCAGCCCAGGGACTCGCCCAGCAGATGCGGAGTGTGGCGCCCATAGGCGAGACGTTCGGCGCGGCTCAGGTAGTCGAGCAGCAGCGGCTTGAACTCCGGCGCAGCGCACTTCTCGATGATGAGCTGCGCACGCTGGCGCGGCGAGAGCCCGCGCAGGTCGGCCAGCCCCTGCTCGGTGACGACGACCGAAACATCGTGCTCAGTGTGGTCCACGTGCGAGGCCATGGGCACGATAGTCGAGATGCTGCCACGCTGCGCCGTCGACGGCGCCATGAAGATGGACAGGTAACCGTTGCGGGCGAAGTCGCCGGAACCGCCGATGCCATTCTGGATGCGCGAGCCCATCACGTGGGTGGAGTTGACGTTGCCGTAGATATCGGCCTCGATCATGCCATTCATCGCGATAACACCCAGCCGGCGAATAATTTCTGGATGGTTGGAAATTTCCTGCGGGCGCAGCACAATCTGCTTGCGATAGCTGGCCATCTCGGCGTTGACCTCGGTCAGCATCTCAGGGCTGAGCGAGAACGCCGTAGCCGACGCCGCCACCAGCTTGCCCGACTTCAGCAGGCGGATCATGCCGTCCTGAATGACCTCGGTGTACGAGGTGAGGCCTTCGAACGGGCCTGCTTCCAGGCCGAAGAGCACGGCGTTGGCGATGTTGCCGACGCCCGATTGCAGCGGCAGCAGAGTCTCCGGCATGCGGCCCTTCTTCACTTCCCAGGCGAGAAATTCCAGGATGTGTCCGGCAATGCGGCGCGAGGCTTCATCCGGCGCCTTGAACGGGCTGTTGCGGTCGGGGGAGTCAGTGAGCACAACGGCGACGACCTTGTCCGGCGGCACCTCCAGGTACGGGCTGCCGATGCGCTGGCCGGTGTGGGTGAGTGGAATCGGTCCGCGATGAGGCGGTGGCTGCAAGCCGTAGTAGATGTCGTGCATGCCCTCGAGCGCGGTCGGCTGCCAGGCGTTGACCTCGATGATGACGCGCTCGGCCTGCTCGATCCACGTCTTGTTGTTGCCGAGCGAGGAGCTGGGCACCAGGCGGCCGTCTTCCAGCACAGCGGTGACTTCGATGAGCGCGAGGTCAAGCTTGCCGAGGAAGCCGTACTCGACGAACTGCGCCACGTGGCTGAGGTGGATGTCCATGTACTCCATCTCGCCGGCGTTGATGCGCTTGCGGGTCTCGGGGTCAGACTGATACGGGAGCCGCAGATGGATGCCGCCGGCCATAGCCAGCGCGCCATCGAGTTCCGGCCCGGTGGAAGCGCCGGTGAAGATGCTGACCTGAAACTTCTGGCCGCGCAGGTTGGCGTCGGCGATGCGGCGCGCCAGCGCCATCGGCACCGCTTTGGGATAGCCGGAGCCGGTGAATCCGCTCATGCCGATCTGGTGGCCGGAGTGAATCAGCGCGGCGGCTTCTTCGGCGTTCATGATGCGGCTGGCAAGAGAGGGATTGAGGACGCGGGAAGTGGCGGAAACGGCAGTGGACATTGCGGGATACCTCGCAGTACGAGCTCTTAAGACTTAACCATAGTGGCGAGGGCGGGTTAGGGTCTGTGAGCCGGGTCACAGGCGGCGTGGTAACTGGCTACAACAAAAAGGGGATAAGGCCGGTCAGGAAATTGTTCCGGAATTACAACGTGCGCTTGAAGAGTGCGGTGGCAATGGTGATCATCACCGTGCCAGCGAGCATCAGGTAGAAGAGATCGCTACGGATGGCTGCGAAACCTGCATCTTTCAGCAGAATAGCCTTGAAGCCGTGCACAGCATAAGTGAAGGGATCAATGTGGGCGATGAAGCGCAGCCAGGCGGGGAAGGCTTTGATGGGGTAGATTGCGCCGCTGGGGAAAAACAGCAGTGTGTTCAGAATGCCGAAGGTGGCGCGCGGAACCAGCGGATCTTCGACCCGCACCATCATAAGAAACATCATGGTGTTGAACGCCACCGATGTAGTCACGACCATCAACACGATGTAGAGCATGTTCTGGGGCACGAAGACGGAGCCCAGGCCGGAGAGCAGCGCTCCCAGAACGGTGATCACGACGCCGGCAAGGACAGCCTTAATGGCGCCGGCGACATTCAGCCCGGCGACCAATTCAAACTTGGTGATGGGCGTGACCAGGTAGCCCTCATGCACGCCGCGCGCCTTGTCGTCGATATAGAGCATGCCGCCGCCGATCATGACCGAAACAAACATGGCCAACACAATCGAGCCGGGCAGCAGGTACTTCATGTACTCGATGTAAGGATAGAGCTCGACGGTATCGAGCGAAATCTGCTTGATGATGCGCGAGGGATCAACATCCGGCTGGTTGAGCGCATCGACGAGCGAGGTCAGTTGCTGCTCCAGCGTGGAACTCATGAAGTTGTCGGTGTTGTCCACCACCAGAGCGATGCGAGGATGGTTCTGCTCGTACACGCGGCGCGAATACTGCGGCGGGATAATGATGGCGCCGTCGAGACGGCCGTTGCGCACATCCTCCATCGCCTGTTTGTCGCTGTCGTAGTCCACAGGATTAAAGGTGCGCGCGTTGGATTGCACTGCGGCCAGAGCTTCGCGCACTTTCACCGCCTGCGTGCCGCGGTCCTGGTCCACCACACCCAGCCGCGCCTGCTTGATTTTTCCTCCGAAGGCGTTGCCCAGCACAATCAACTGCACCAGCGGAAAGACCATCGAGACCAGCATCAGGGTTGGCGAGCGGAAGAACTTGCGCAACTCGCGCTCGACGATGGCCAGCATGCGGTTCATGGCCGCATCCCCGGACGGTCGGGCATAACGAAAGCGAAGGCCTTCACTTGCTCGTCGCGCAATTGCCGTCCCGTGTAGTGAACGAAGACGTCGTCCAGCGTGGTGTTCTGCACGGAGAGCGATTTAACTTCCACGTTCGAGCGAACGGCGAGTTCCACCAGCTCGGTAGTGGTCTTGGAGCCATTGCTGCTGAGGATGCGATACATGTTCGCGCCCTCGCTGTGGACAGACGTGACGTCTTCCAGCTTCTTCAGTTCACTTTCCCAGTCAGCGGGCGCGTTGATGAACTGCGCCTCGATGACGTTGGTCCCGGGCACACTGGCCTTCAGCGCGATGGGCGAATCGAGTGCCACCAGCTTGCCGTGGTCCACGATGGCTACGCGATCGCACAGGCGGTCAGCTTCGTCCATGTAGTGGGTGGTGATGAGAATGGTGAGCGCGTGGCGCTTCTGGATCTCGGTCAGCATCTCCCAGACGGCCACGCGCGAGACGGGGTCGAGTCCGGTGGTTGGCTCGTCGAGGAAGAAGATCTTAGGGTTGTGCACCAGCCCGCGCGCGATTTCCAGGCGACGCCGCATGCCACCGGAGAGGGTCTTAGTCTGAGCATGGCGCCACTTGTCCAGCTCAACAGTCCGCAGCAACTCGTCCACATTGTGCTTGCGGACCTCGGCGGGAACGCCATAGAGCTTGGCGTAGATGTTGAGGTTCTCCTCGACCGTGAGGTCGATGTCGCTGGTCAAAGCTTGCGGGATGACGCCCATGCAACGCCGGGCTTCATCGGGCTGCTTCACAACGTCAAAACCGTTGATGAGTGCCTGCCCCGCAGTCATCGGCAACAGCGTGGTCATCATGCGGATGAGCGTGGACTTGCCCGCACCATTGGGTCCGAGCAGGCCGAAGATTTCACCCTGGTGCACCTTGAAGGAGACATCATCCACCGCGGTGAAGTCGCCAAACTTCTTAGTGATGTGGTCCACGACGATGGCATCGCCGTTGGCGGGGATATCCCAGCCGGTCCCTGGCTTGGACTTGGGCGTGAACCAACTCATGATCCCGCTTTCTCCAGGTGCCTCGGCAGCAGCACTTCAGCGGTCATCCCGGGAACGAGGGCGCCATCGGGGTTGTCAACCTTCAGTTTCAGACCAATGGTCTTGATGTCACGCTTGCGGCGGCTGACGTCACGCTGAGTGGCGAAGTCGCTTTCCACCGCCTTGAAGATGACAGTCCCCTGAATCGGCTTGCCCGCCGGCAAGCGTACCGTGAGCTTCTGGCCGTCGGAGATGAAGCGCGCTTCCGTCTCTGGCGCCTCGGCCCGGACCCATGTGTCAGCGAAATCAATGATGGTCACAATCGGAGTTCCGGGATTCACCACTTCCCCCTGGCGAGCGGCCCGAACCGACACAGTCCCGCTGACAGGCGCATAAATCTTCGTGTAGCCGAGGCGGGTCTCGGCTTCGGCAAGCTGCGCGCGCGCGTTAGCGACTTGCGCTTCGTTGGCGGCGACATTGCTGGCCGCGGCCCGCTGCTGGTGAGTGCGCGCAATCGCCGTGTTCAAGTCAGCTTGCGCGGCGTCCACGTTCTTCTGGGCGCTCACGACTACTGCCTGTTGCGCGTTTAATTGCTCCTCAGCGCGTACCCGGTCCATATCGGACTCGACCCCGGCTTTTGCCAGTGCGATGGTCCTCTCCGAATCGCTTTTTACGCGCGTCAGATCGGCCTGGGCCTGGGCCTGCGTGGCCTTGGCGGCTGCCAGCCGTGCCTGGGCATTGACTACTCCAGCGTTGGTTTCTCCCAGGGTTTGCGCTTCCGTGGCGCGGGTGGAAGCAACCTGCGAGTTATAAGCGTTGATGACTGCTTCGGCGGCGTTCTTCTGGGCTTCCAGTTCAGCCGAGTCAATCTCGGCGATCAGGTCGCCGGCTCTCACCTTGGAGCCTTCGTCAACATACAGCTTCTCCACGCGACCCATGATCTTGGAACTGACGATGACCTGATTGGCATCCACAATTCCGATGAGCACCGTGTCGGTGGTGCGATCGGTGGAATAGAAGTAATAGCCAACTGCGATAGCCAGCAGTACGAGCAGGACGATGGCGAATTTCTTTCGCTTCATGGCCGCTCTTCTCCCGTGTTGGCGGCTGGACCGCTGGCGTGCTCCACGTTGTCGGCAGTTTCCCTCTGATTGGCAATCTCGGCTGCCAGCTTAATCCCGGCTTCCCGGTCGGTGAACAGAGCGGCGGCGACAAAATTCAGAACGGCGGCACGCCGCTTTCTGATTGCTTCCGGAGCATAGGGATCACGGCCAAAAAGGATGCGCGTCACGGGCGCGATGACGAAGTAATGCACATTGATGGCTGCGATGGAGGGTGCAAACTGGATAGGGTCCACCTCACGAAACTCCCCACTCGATATGCCTTGCTGAATCAGTTCAGTGACGCGCAGGGCAAGTGGGCGGATGTAGTGTTCGGCAATATGCGTGAGGTGGCGCGAGCCGCGGCCCGCGTTGGTTAATTCACCCTGAAACAGCCGTGCGTGGTGCGGAGACTCGGCAACACAATCAAATTGTGCGCAGGTGTAGCGAAGCAGCCGCTCGCCCAATGGCGCCCCACTGTCAAGTTCATGCATCAATCGCTCCGTCAAGTGAACGAAGAAGCGATCCAGCACGGCGCCGTATAAACTTTCCTTGTCATGGAAGTAGTAATAGAGCAGCGCCTTATTCACACCAGCCGCAGCGGCGATGGCATCTACTCGCGCGCCTGCCAAACCTTCCTGGGCGAATTCCGCAAGCGCTGCTTGCAGGATGGCATCACGGCTGGCGTCGGGTTGACGGCGTGTGCCGCGGCGGGGACCGAGAGAATGGTGCGGAGCGTCCACATTAATTAACCAGTTAGTTAGATTAGCAGAAGCGCGATTTGGCTTCAAGAAAAAATTGGGAACCAACTGTGCGTCTTTCGAGAGAGCGCCGAGAAAAAAACCGGCCTGACTCGTGGTGACTGAAGTCAGGCCGCAGAAAGCAGTGGTGTCGTTTGTCTAACGCAAAGAGGCGAGGGTCTTCTGGGCCTCTTGAGCGTCCGGCCCTTTTAGATTCAGCTGCAGCGCTTTTTGCAATTCAGTTCGGCCCCGGTCGCGGTCCCCTGCTCCGATCAACGCCATGCCCAGATGATAGCGATAGTCCGGCTTTTCGGGCCGCTTCTTAACCGCGTCTTCCGCCAACGCGATCGAGACACGGTAGTTCCCTTTCTTGTACTGAATCCACGCGAGAGTATCGTTGATGCCGTCCAACTCAGGAGCAATCTGCTTAGCCTGGGTTGCCAGACTCAGGGCCATGTCAAGGTTTTCGCCTTCGGCAGCATAGACCCAGGCCAGGTTATTGGCAGCAATGGGATCGTGCGCATTCTGGTTCAGCGCTGCCTGGAAGTATTTCGCCGCTGACTTCAGATCACCCTTGCGGACATACAGATTTCCCAGGTAGTTGTTCACCAGTGCAGAGTTCGGCTGAATCTGCAGCGCTTTCTGATAGTAGGCCATCGCGTCTTCCGGCTTATCGGTCATTTCGTAGATTTGGCCGATATGGACATACGCCATGATTTGCTTGGGATCGAGCTGGATGACCTTCTGATACTCCTGAATTGCCTGATCATATTTCTTCGTACTGGCCAAGGCAGAACCATAGATAAAATGCGCAGCCGCCCGGCCGGGGTTGGCCGTAGCATACTGGCTGGCCAGTGCCATTGCCTTGGCGGCATTGTTGGTGGAGAACATCATGCTTATGTAGTCAGCCATCGCGGCATCGTACGTTGGATACATCTTCAGTGCGGTTTGAAACTCGC
>Ga0335069_10017344_pt1 | contig 10036 bp, 8 predicted proteins | sample Lox_Sample_11_FD_206714 | JGI IMG/M metagenome (GOLD analysis project Ga0335069, IMG submission 206714) | Soil microbial communities from Loxahatchee National Wildlife Refuge, Florida, United States - Lox_Sample_1.1 | ecosystem: Environmental > Terrestrial > Soil > Wetlands | place: USA: Florida...
TTCGATGTTCAGGGAACGGGCGCCCACGCCGCCGCGGTTCATCGGGCATAGAACCTGGATGTCGCGAACGGGGTCGAGACCGAACCGCTTGGGGATGCGTGTCTTGACTAGCTCAATGATGCGAGCGACCGCGGTTTCCGGATCCTCGGCCTGCACGAAGTAGAAGTCGCTCTCGTTTTCCGGCGGGCTGAGATCGGGCATCAGGCCCTGGTTGATGCGGTGAGCGCTGGTGATGATCCGGCTCTGGCTGGCCTGCCGGAACACCTCTGTCAGCCGCACCACCGGCACGGCGCCGGACGAGATGATGTCCGCCAGCACTTGGCCAGGGCCAACCGACGGCAGTTGGTCGATGTCGCCCACGACCAGGAGGGCGGCTCTGTCAGGGAGCGCCTTCAAGAGGGCTTGCATCAGCAGCACGTCGACCATGGACGCCTCGTCGACCACCAGCAGGTCGCACTCGAGCGGATTATCCTCGCCGCGTTTGAACCCGCCGGTTTTTGGATCGACCTCAAGTAACCGGTGGATGGTCTTCGCCTCAAACCCGGTCGCCTCGGTCATCCGCTTGGCGGCGCGGCCAGTCGGGGCGCAAAGCAGAAGCTCGGTGCCCTTGGCAGCGAGAATACGAAGTATGCCCCTGATTATGGTTGTTTTGCCGACGCCAGGCCCGCCCGTCATCACCACAACCTTGGACTTGAGCGCAAGGCGGATAGCGGTGACCTGGCTCTCCGCAAGGGTCAGCCCGATATGCTTTTCGACCCAGGGCAGGGCCTTGTCGGGATCAATCCAGGGCCACGGAAGCGTGCCGTTTGCCAGTCGCAACAGCCGTCCGGCGATGGCGCGTTCCGCGCGATACAGGCCCGCTAGAAATATGCAGGGTGCGTCGCCAACCCGATCGGCGACCACATTATCCTCACCCAGCTCGAGATCGAGGGCGGTGCGGATGAGTTCCTGGGGCACCTCGAGGAGCTTCTCGGCGAGCGGTACCAGCTCGTCGGTTGGCAGCCCACAGTGCCCCTCGTCCATCGCCTCGGTAAGCGCGTAGGAAATTCCAGCTCTCACGCGCACCATCGCCGTCTTCTCGATGCCGAGCTTCATGGCAATGGCGTCCGCCGTCTTGAATCCAATACCGCGGATGTCGCGCGCGAGCCGGTAGGGATTCTCGGTCATGACCTGGATAGCGTCGGAACCGTAGGTCTTGAAGATGCGTACCGCCCGCGCCGTGCCGACACCGTGGCTGTGCAGAAAGACCATGATCTCGCGCACGGCCTTCTGCTCGGCCCATGCCGTGAGTATGCGCGCCGCACGGACCGGCCCGATACCGTCCACCTCCTGCAGGCGGTCCGGAGTTTCCTCGATGATCTCGAAGACCTTCTCGCCGAAAGCCCGCACCAGGTTCTTCGCGTAGACCGGCCCCACGCCTCGTATCATGCCGGATGCAAGGTATTTCTCGATCCCGTCGGCCGAAGTCGGTGCTGATGTGCGCAGGAATCTCGCCTTGAACTGCTGGCCGTGGGTGCGGTCATTGACCCATTCACCAGATGCCGTGATCCACTCGCCGGCGGCAATGGTTGCCGCATGCCCAACGACCGTCACGACATCACGGTGCCCACGCGCCTTGGCGCGCAGAACGCAGAAGCCATTCTCGACATTGTGGTAAGTGACGCGCTCGACGATGCCGGCCAGAACTTCCGGGCCTGATAACTCCCGCTGAGTTGGCATTCGAATCGTCATTTGTATCGCACGAAGCCCGCAAGGCGATCAGGCTTTGGCCAGAAAGGCGAAGTTGGCGTCGCTCAACGAACCTCTGGCAGAGAAGTAGGCCGGGCCTGGGACTGGGGCCGAACTTGCACCTCGACTACGCAGCGCGTCGTACCATCTCTATCAATGCTGCCCGCCCATCAACAGTCAGCGAATACGGCGCATTTAAGTCACGGCCGGTCTTTGCGATCAGCCGCTTGCGCTTGAGATATTGGAACAGCGCGTTCAGTGATTGATGCGGGATCCCCAGCCGCTCCGTCGCATCTCTGATCCGCAGAGATCCACAATCTCGAATAGTGGATAGCACGACGCGAACACGATCCGACTCAACAGGCAGGCGCGGTGCTCTTGCACGGTTCCTGTCAGGTATCTGCTGCGGATGTTCCTGGCCGGCCGAGGTGATCCGATAAGTTGGCGAGCCATCCAATCCCTGGAGTGCATTAGCAAGTGATTTATCAATAAGTTCTTGAAGGATGCCCTTCACTTTGCTCGCAGACATGCGCGCGGCAACGCTGATCTTCTTGACATCGGTCGCATAGCCGTCTGGAAGGATCGACAATACACGTTCCGCATCGCGCGACAGAAAGGGCGTCTTGTCACCCGCCCTCATGACAAGCCACGAGGGGCGAGCCGGATCCGCGAAACGCAAGCGGCCCAATGCATGGAGCTTGATTATCAGTTGATGAGCTCTCTGCTGACTGATCCCTAGTTTTTCCGCAATCAGGCTCTGCCGCATCGGCCTGTCGAGCATATCGAGCAGACGCTTGGCTCCGGGACCAAGCACGGTGCCGTTCTGGCGCGGTCGATTGGGAACGATCTCAAATCGGCACGTCTTGCCGCGCGCCGTGACGTGCCACTTCAGATCTTGGTTCTTTTCTGCGAGCCCGAGATGGGCCAGCCGATCGAGCTCGCGTGCAATCGTGAGGAGACTAAGCTTTGTTTCAATAGCGAGCTCGCTCTTGAAGAGTTCGCGACCCCTAAGCGTACCTAGGCACGCGGCTTGATTGCGGGTGAGAACAAGGCGATGTCGTGCGGGAGCCATGTTGACCTCAAGTCGATTCGTTTCGGCGAAGTATGCGCGATCTGGGTCGATCAAACCGCTGATATCCACAGGATTGACAAAGAAGTGCGACTTTGCGTGAGATCCAGTCAAAGACCAAGCATGGTTCATGCTGAGCGACGCGATCGGCCTCCAGGGGCAATCCTTTTACCTTGCGCGGCCAAATTCACTGGCATCCCGCCAACGAGGCGAGGCCGAAATCTCAGGCGCCGGCGAGGCCATCACCCCAAATTGCTGGTCAAACGTCTTGTATTCAAAAACCTGCGAGCGAACGTACCAGGCGGTGATCCCCTTTATGCCGATAGCGCTCAAGATGTGATGTGTTACAAGAGGCGGCCGGGGAGACGCGCGTTTCGCGCAGCGCTAACTTGCGCATCGAGAGCAGCGTTGCACCTTTTTACCTTGGTTGGATAGGTGCAGTCACCGCGACTGTTCTCATATTCAGCGCCTGGGGTCGCACGCATATCCTCGAATGATTGGAGCAAGTCGCGCTGCTTACTCAGGCAGCGAAGCTTTGTCGGCTGCTACCCCAGCCCCGGACGTAAACATTGCGGGGCGGCGAACGGAGCGAGTTGCCTTTGGCGCCGCACTCGTTAGGTCGCGTGGGCTGCCATCAACGCCCGCCGGTGATTTGCCGAACGTGCCCGCGAAGTTGCACCTTGTATCCACCGTGCGTGTCAGAAAGCTGCTGTTCGCAAGCAGCTTCAGCAGGGGACCCGCACCGGCAGGCGTGCCAGGACCAAAGATGGCATCAGCAATCCAAAATGCCGTCGGAATCCGATGGGACCCAGCGCAAGCTATACGCCAATCGATCCTTCGCAACGTAAAAATCGGCAAGCCGCATCGCGGCTTCTAAGGATCGAGTGCAGACGGGCATTGAGCCGAACGTGAACACAAGCACGTTATGGCTCCATTCGATTATCCAGAACTCGTGGTGCTTCCGAACAACAACATAGGGCGGATGCGCCCTCATGAAACGTTCACCGAACATTCGCGGAAGCCGACGCCAGCCCTTCGGTCGCTGCGATCCGGCATCCCGACCATATCCGGCCTCCGACAGCAAACGATCGCTGGCGATCACTAGTCCTGGAGCCCAAGGCACGAAGCGCCTCGGTAACTTAGCTTTAGATCGCCTGATCACTTCGGAGATCTGCCAACACTTGAAAGCCTGGAATGCTCTCCAGCTCTTGCGTAGAGCCTTGCGACGATTAGCAATCATTTGAGGGATGTTTTCCAATCTGTTTGCTCCAGATAGCGCCGAGGTAGCACAGAGGGATGGCGGGGCGGGTGTTTGCGAGAGCCTAGCGGCTGCGGCTCATCTGGGTATTCGCCGGCACAATGAAACCTAGCAACAGAGACCAAACATCGGTGTGGTTAAGAGCGATACCGTCGTGAGAAGTTTCTTTACCGCCGATGCGAAAACCAAAAATCGAGCTTTGTTCATTGAACGGCGCGAGCAGCGCGAACGTACCCGCGAACCTGCTCCTTGTAGCCGCCGCGAGTGAAGTCGCGCACGCGAACCGCAGCCCAGCCCAATTCCGACATAACCTTGGCTAGGTGCCGGTACGTCCCTGCAGTACGCTGTCGCTGAGGTACCTCCAAGATGTCCATCAGCGTCTGCGTGCTGATGCGCTCCAGGCCGTCGAAGCCCATCGTTCCGCGCACGCGCTCCAACCGAAGCCGCCACGGATCGACGGGCTTAGCGGCTTCGGCGGCAGCTGCTTTCATACGTTCTAGGAATGACATGGTCTACTCCTAGCTCACCAGAAGGGACGCCAGGTCAACCCGCCTGGTGTTTTTCCGAAGCAGGTCTGCGCCAGCTTGCCCGCCGACGACCCATCCTGACAAAGTACCGGCATGCGCCCCAAAGCAAGTATCCGGGTGTCTGGATGGCGCTCATCCGGGTGGCAAAGCTCGATCGTCCAACCTTCCAACTGCTTTTGGATCCAAAAGACGTGGTCCTCCAGTGCGAATTTTGCGCATTCTGAGAGCGGGTCGTACGTCCATCGCCCGCGCATTGTGTGGCGATTGAGCTGCTCGACGAAGTCGGCCTCCAACACTACGAAGTTTGTCGCCCACGGAGCATACGTGTCGCGCAACTGCTCAGCCAACACATTGCGGCTCAAGATGGCAGCGACCCCATGCGGTCGCGGCGCCTGCCACGGCAGCAGTCGTGGTGTAAGCGGCCGATCAACGTGCGCGGCAGAATAGGCGGATTGAACGGACCGTCTGACTTGATGGCGCATAGGTTGCCTCCTTTGGACAATGGCTGACTGTGCACTTTGGCGGTGTCGTTGGGGCAAACATCCGTCTCGTATGAGCTACGGCTAAGGGCCTAAGGAAATACAAAGATCACCGGGCGGCATCTGACGGCTTGGCTTTTGCGCCGTGATAGAGCACTCCCAGCGATACGACACGTTTTGGCAGTGCGCAGCACAATCTCGGGCGCCGTAACTGAGAACGGCAGCGCGCAACCTTGGTGGCGGCAGGGGGGCGGTGAATGCAGGTCGGTGAGCGCGGCGGTGATCAATGGCCCCTTAAAGGGGGCCTATTGACCACCACCACTGCCGTCGGGAATTGGTCAATCGATTGACCGCGAATTGACCAATTGACCACAGGCTAGGCTGCCGTCTTGGTGTCGGCCGCATCGGAGCCTTCATTGGGAATGCGCGAGTGATCAACCCGGAGCCCTCGTCCTCTCCGAAACCGACCAGGTTCATCCGTAAGGTTCTCTATGTCGTCCGACACGAGAATTTTCTGCTTCTGCAGCTCCTTTATGGTGTCTTTGACGACCCCTTCGAGAGCGCCGGTGGACCACTCCCGTGGGGCGGTGGCATCCCGCACGGCGGCCATGGCGTCTTTCAGGAGTGCACGAGCGTTGTCCGCGCCAGCGGAGCTTGGGCTGTAGGGGTATGGCTTGCCCTCAATCACTTTGCGGCGGTCGACGAGGTTTATGACCGCCCGGCGTATTTTCTCGTCGTCATTTGGCCCTCCTGCGCTGTTTTGGGCGGGTAGTTGCACGCGCACGACAGCCTGGACGTTGTCGCCGAAGGGATAGGTTGGGGGCTCTGCATTCTGCAAATCGATGCTGTGCAGGCGATAAATCGAGGGATCGATGCCGCGCGGAGCTAGATTGGTCTTGGCGTCGATTAGCTTGAAATAGCGCCAGCGCTCCTCCGCCGCAACGCGCAATTTGTCGGCCTCGGTTGTTGTAATGCCCACGGGCATGATAGCGCGACGCGAAAGATTGACGATCGAAGCGGCGCCGCTGATCGCCTCGGCACTGCCAGCCTCTCCGCCTTTGCGAGTGTGATGCACGATCAGAACGGCGCAGTCGAACTGAATTGCCAGTCTCTTGAGCTCTCGAATGACCAACGACATGCTCGAGTTGTCATTGATGTTGCCGTTCGAGCACAGCGCGACCAACGGATCGAGAACGAGAAGGTCGGGTCTGCGTTCTACAAGCAGTTCTTCGAGAGCGGCCAGGCCAGACCGGTCCAGTTCTGAGACATTCTTTGCATTTGTTCGCAGAAACGAAAGTGCCTGTACGCCAGGATGGTCCACGCCGGCGATATGGAGCCGAGCTAGATCCTTCTCCAGCACTTGGTGCGCCATACTGCAGGCACGGACGCGCCGCTGTATTTCTGTGGTGCTATCCTCTGCGTTGATCAGAGCCACGTGATGCGCGGTGCCGTAAATCTTCTCACCGAGGAGTTCTTTACCCGTGGCGATCGAAACGCCGATCCCTATGGCGAGAGAAGATTTGCCGATGCCGCCGGGCGATCCAAGCACGGTGACCTCGCCACGTATCAAATCGTGCCCATACAAGGTACGACGGTGGGGAATGTTGGCGAAAGTGACGTTCATAGCTGTGGAGGACCACAGGGAAATCTGAGGTGTCGGAGAGGGATTTACGGTGGCAGTAAGGGCGGGGCGAATGTTGAGTGGAGACTTGCCGTTCTCGAAGTGCGGGCAACCCTGGCAAAGAGCGCAGCCAGCGCCAGCAATTGCCGAACAACTCGGGTATCCAATTCCGCGGTCAGCTCGGTCAGCCACCTTGCGATCGTAGAGCGCCTGTGTGTCATCCGGGGAGTATCCTGGGTGCCCTTTGGAAATCTCGTGCGCGAACGCATTCCCGTTCTCCATGAAGGCCGTGCACAGCACGGACAAATTCCACTGCGGGTTATCGTAGTCGCGACCTCCTGTCTGAAATGCTTCGCGCAAGAACGCGCACCCGCCCTTCGCGAAGATCGGCTTGGGATCAACGAGGAACGCACCAGTCTTCTCGATGCCGTCCTGCAGCGCGCTGTCGGGTGCGAGCGCAGCGAACGCGGCATCAGGTGCATCGAAGATCGCACCGGGTTCGATTAGTTCGCGCTGTTCACCGTGTTGCGATGAATTGTCACTGTTCGCATGCAGCCGCTGTTGTGCGGCCAAGTTGAACTGTTTAAGAAACAGTAAAGTTGTCTCGAAGTTGTACGGCGTACCGAAGTGAAGCAGTTCAACTGGACGTGGCGGAGTGTATTTGTGATTGAGCGTACCCGGCACGCGGAGAATGCGAGCAGCATCGGTGGTCAGCCCGGTGTCGCATTTGATCCCCTCGCGCAGGAGCAGTGCCTTGAGGCCGTCTGCGTAGGCGCGCCAATCACTCACCGACAGGGGAGTGTCAGATACCCAGTGAAGGTGGAAGCCGCCGCCAGTGTGTACGATCGCGGTTGGCAGCGGCAGACCCACCTTGTTACGGAACGCCTCCAGCGCGTCGAACGCCTCCGTGAAGGTGTGGTAGTGCTTCGCGTCCCCGGGTTTGACATCGCAGTCGATCCAGATCGACTTAAGGTGCGTCGCGTTCGCGGTCTTGCGGACTGCTTTAAGTTTGTCGTTGGCCTTCTTGGTGCATTCGCTCTGCTGCGACATGCAGACCCACACGTTGTAAAACGTGGGGGCCATCGTGTTGACCCAGCTGACGCGATTGAGCACGTCGTCGACGGTCTTGAACGGCCAGCCGACAACCCATGGCTTGCCGCCGTTGTTCTTGCGCGACGTGTCGGACGGGTTCTTGTTAGGCGAGTTGACGTGCAGGTTAATCCAGCCGGGGGCTTGAGCGCTCCCTGGCCAGACCAGCACGTGCTCCAAGAACATCCGGTTCAGCTCAGCCGAAGATCCCGAGGCTGCATGATTGAGTGCATTCATGAGGACCTCGACGTTATCTCTGTGGGCAAGGCGATTATGGCGCCGCTCCTTAGCAGGGCGAACTCAGGGAAGCTTGTTACCGTGGCGGTAATTACTGCCTTTCCCTCCGGCGAGATCGTGATCAAGTAGTCCCGTTCGCTGACGATAATTGGGAGATCGAGAACGGGGTTCATTGTTCCCGTCCCCGACCGGGAGGCGATAACAGATCACCAAGACCGTATCGAACTAGGCGTCCGAACTTCACGAAAGGCGGCCATTGGCCTTTCGAGCGCCTCACAGACAGGGCCGACTCGGTCAGGCGGGTGACGAGCGCCGTTTCTGCTGGCGTGAGCAAAGCCTTCGCGGGGAGGCCATAGATCTCCTCAAGGGAGCGGGGAGCCATCCTCGGGCGCTCTTTTTCAGCCCGCGCCGATTTTGAAGAGGGGTTTGAGGAATCTGTATCTTTCATCATGGATCACCTCCATGATGCGTACAACAAGGTCTAGGAGCTTGCGCTTTCGTTAAGGAGGAATTTTAGGAACACATCGGTATGGCTAGTCAGCCGCTGTTTTCTGTGTGCCCCTGTGGAAGTCGCGGCTCTACTTGAAGATCGCGCGGGCTCGCTGTGGTGAGCGAAGCAACGGCATCGCTGAGCGCTTGACGTGCGTCCTCGCCTGCCAGACGGACATAGGCTCGTGCGGATGCGATGCTCCTGTGTCCCAGTCCGGTTGCAATCAGGTGTGGGCTTGCGCCCGTCTTGGCCATCGCAGTGCCGACTGAGCGGCGGATGTCATGGATACGTAAGTTCTTTATTCGAGCCCGAGCCAGCACCCGCGCCCACGCCTTTGGCAAGCCCACAAGATGGCCATCCCCGATCGGGCTAGGAAAAACCCATGGCTCACCAGCAGAGCTCTCAAGCCGTTGCCGAAGCAGCTTGAGGGCGGGTTCTGTGAGTGGTAAGGGGGTCGCCGTTTTGTTTTTGCAATTCGGGCCGGTATGGTCCAAATCGCAGCGCCGAGATCTATATCTTCCCAGCGCATGCTGAGGACGCTTCCGCGCCGAGCCCCCGTGAATAGCAACATTAGCAGCACACTGGCCCACGGCTCCCCCTCGATCTCGATTGGGCTGATGAGGTCCTTAAGCTCGTCGGATTTCAAAACACGGGAACGGGATGTCTCTTGGTATCGGATCAAGCTCCTCGCAGGATTGGCGGCCAGCCGATCTGATCGGACGGCAAAGTTGAAAAGCGCTGACAAAAACGAGGCAACGCGATTTGCCGCGATCGGGTGGGCCGTTCCGATGCGATCAACGAGCGCCTGGCAATCGCTGCGGGTGATTTCCGCCAAAGCCTTGTTGCCAAGAGCCGGGCGGACTTCTGTTTCCCAACGCTTCTCGTCGCGTCGCCACGTTCGATTGCGTTGCTTCAAATGGGAAAGGTAGGCAGGCCACAGATCGGACAACTTGGTCTTCCGTGCGCGAGCGGCCCTCCGCAACGCGACCGGATCCTCGCCTTTGGCTATTTCACCGGCGATCGTGCGCGCCGCTTGACGCGCATCATCAAGTCTGAGGCCGGGGAAGCGACCTAGCGTAATTCGTTGAGCTTTGCCGTTGATTTTCTTTACGACCACAAACGAGCGCCCGCCGGCCGATGTGACGCGTATCGAGAGCGAAGGTGTAACGGTATCGTAGATGTACACGACCCCGGCGTGCGGGCTTGGTAGGTTCGCGATGCGCAACTCCGTCAGCGTTAGGCGTGTAGCTGGCGTCGGTTTGGATCGAGACAGCGGGTTAGTTAAGGACAACACAGTACTCATTGCGAGAACTCGCTTTGCAACTCTGTTGCAACCGGGAAAGCGAACGAACGAAAACTCCAGCAAACGAGTTGGGAGAAGATCGCTAAATTTTCAAGTACTGTTATGTCGAGCAAGCTGATGAAAGCGAAGCGACAGAGACTGAAAATCGCAGTGTCGGTGGTTCGATTCCGCCCCTGGGCACCACACGCGTGTTCGCGTCTGTTCGCTCACGTCCGATGACGTCTTTTCCAAAAAC
>Ga0335069_10017345_pt1 | contig 10036 bp, 9 predicted proteins | sample Lox_Sample_11_FD_206714 | JGI IMG/M metagenome (GOLD analysis project Ga0335069, IMG submission 206714) | Soil microbial communities from Loxahatchee National Wildlife Refuge, Florida, United States - Lox_Sample_1.1 | ecosystem: Environmental > Terrestrial > Soil > Wetlands | place: USA: Florida...
TGAGCGTCCCGTCGGGCGTCGCCGACGTGCGGACCGTGTCGTAGGGAAGAATGAATTCGTGAAGGTCCGCGCTGTAGAACGCTTCGGCGGGCTTCACCGGCGCCGTCGCGAATCCCGGCGGCTCCGGGTAGGCGTATGCGTAAAAGGCGGGATAGTCGACGCTACCCCCGCCGGGCCAGAAGCCGCAGCTCGCCACTTCGTGCGAATACGCTTCGCGCGTCACCCAGTCCGGCAGGTTGGGAATTCCGCCCGGATGCTGCGGCGCGCGGCGGCCGGAAAAACGCGTCACCGCGACGTCCAGCGCACCCCAGAAGAGGTGCACCGCACTGCACTTGCCGATGAAGCGAGCGCGGAAGTCCTTGAAGACGCGGTCGACCTGCACGAGGACGCGCCAGAAGCGGTTCGCGTAGATCGGATCGTACGCACAATGCACCTCGTCACGATCGAAGCGCACCGGATCGGGAACCTCGTTGGGCCGCGGATGAATGCGGAGCGGAAGATCCAGCGCTGCGAGCTCCGCCATCAACCGCGCATAGAACCACGCGACCGACCGCGGCTCGAGGGCGAAGCCGCCGGTGCGGCCATCGCTGTCGCGAACGACGAGCCGATGCTCCACGAAGTCGACATCGATCTGAAAGGTCCGGTGCCGGTAGGGGATCGGCCCCGTCGTGAGCCCGAGCGGCGTGACGTAGAGCGTGACGTGCCACGAGTGGTTGACCCACGCGCTTTGCGCGAGCCGCACCTTGCCGACGATCTGCAGCCAGCGGTGCAGCGTCGCGTACGTGTCGCTCCACGCCACGAGCGGCAGGCTCGGCCACGCTTCGGTGGTCGATTGCCGCACCGCTACTCCTGGGGGATGCCCGCGGCTTCGACGTTGGGTCCCCGCCGCGCGACTTCGGCACGGATGTTCATCGCCAGCGCGCGCGGCGAGATCGTCTCGGGAGCCATGTCGATCGCGTTCAGCCGTTCGCGCCGAAGCGCCCGTGTCCGGGATTGCCGATGATCATTGATTGCGCATCGCTACCATCGCCTCGAACAGCTCGGGATCGTCCCACGGAACGTCGACCGGGTAGTCGCGGAGGAAGGAGCTTTCGGGGTCGCGCAACCATTCCTGGGGGAAGTGCACGCCGATCCCTTCCTCACCGGGAGCGGGATCGGTGCGCGATGGCGAGGGCGTGCCGGTCAGCGCCGCATGGAGCGCAGCGCTGAGATCGACATTGATCCGCTGCCCGATATGCATGCCGGGAGTGAGCCGGCGGTTGATCTCGATCAGATTCGCGTGTCCGGTGCGCTCGTCGATCACGCATTCCGTCGCGAACAAGCCGCTCATTCCGAAGCCGGTGACGAGCCGCTCGGAGATATCGCGAAGATCGGGCGAATGAAACCAGCGAATGACCGCCGCGGGGCTCTTGACGTCGCCATGCGCAACGAGCCGATCGACCGCGAATCCCGCGAGCCGCCTTCCCTGCCACGCGGCGACGTTTTCGTAGCAGATGCGGCCGCGAACTTGCCGCTGGACGAGCCACGCGCTCGCTCCGGGGCGATCGAGCGCTGCGCCTGCAGTTGCGAGGTCGGCGAACGCGCGCTGCAGCGCATCGCGGTCGCCGACGATCGCCACCCCTTCGCCGGCGGTGCTGTAGTTGCGCTTGAGCACGACAGCATAGCCATGCGCTGCCGCGAAGGCGTCCGCCGCCGCGAAGTCGGCGACGACCGCGTGCTCGGGCACGCGAACGCCGAGCGCCTGCGCAGCGCGCGGCAACAGCGTCGTCTCGATGCTCGTCCCATAGTACTTCGGGTCGCCCAGCGACTCGCGAATCAGCGCAGCGAGCTGCAGCCGAATCTCCGACGCCATATCCTCGGGCGGCGATTGCACGAGAAGGTCGAGAAGGCGCAACGACATGTCGTCGCAGGGAATCACGACGCGCGGGACGGTGGCCTTCACCGTCGCTGCCAACGCGTAGATCCAGTCTTTCGGCGTGGCGTTGTCGGGAAGCTGACCGATCCTGCGGACGAACCGGCTCTTCTCCGCAAGCGATCCCTTCGGCGCGAGCAGCGTGACGTCGAAGCCGGCACGCGCGAATGCGCGCGGCATCCGCGCAGTGCCGAACCCGCGGGTGGCCGTGGCAACGAGCAGGACGGAAATTCCCATCGCGAGCATTCGAGCGGGACACGCCGCGGGTTCGGCGACCGCTGACCGGCCTCAAAAAAGCGAGCCGTCGCGCGAGCGACCTCTGCCCGGACCGCGCGCCAACCCGATGGATGCGCCGGCTATGCTACCCGAAGTCGCCGCCCGCGGGATGCCGCGCGCGCGACCGAGCGGATCAGTGGCGATGGCCCCACTGGGGTACGGGTCGCGGGGGTTCGCGGAACAGCGCGTCGATCTCACGCAGCGTCGCCGCGGCGCGCTCGCTCGCGCTGGCGGGGACACCGATCCAGCGCACTCTTAGCTGCCCCTGCCGATCGATCAGGTATTCGAGGTGCGCTGGCGTCGCGCGGTCGCCAACGCCAGCGGGTCGCGCGAAGAGACGGTACGCTTGGCCGACGTCGGCGGTTGCGGAAGCGACGATCGCCTCGATGCCTGTCACCCGGCGCAGAGGGTCCGTTGTCGGTGCACCTTCGAGTGGCACGGCGATGACGCGGGCGCCGGCTTTCGCGTAGGCGGTCAGGTTCGCCGCAATGTCGGCGAGCCGTGGCAGTGAATCCGGCAGCGCATAGAGCACGAGCAGGGTGACGCGCTTGTCCTGCGAACCTGCGAGCGTTTGCTGCGGGCTGCCCGCGACTTCGTACGTAAAGTCCGGCGCGGGAATCGGAAGCAGCGGTTTCACGCGCTCGGTCATCGCGGCCGCGTTGCGCGCGGCCGATTGCGCATCGAGAAACTGGATCAGGCTCCAGATCTCGACGTCCGAGAACCTCGATCCGAATTCGGGCATGGCCGTTCCGGGAATCCCGTGCGCGATCGACCAGAACAGATCGCCACCCTTCCGCTGCCGGAGCTGCTCGGCGAGATCCTTCACCCGAGTCGCCGACAAAGCGGAGGTCGGCGATTCGCCGTGGCCGTCGCTGCCGTGACACGAAGCGCAGCCCGTGTCGTAGAGCGCCGCGCCGGCTGCGACGACCTTCGTCGTGTAACCGACCGGCGACGATGCGTAGGTCGTGGGATGCGCGGGCACGACGAGCAGCCACGCGACGAGCACGCCGGTGATCGCGATCGCCGCAAGCGCGCCGAAGCTTGGCCGCGCAGGTCGGCGCAGAAGGCCTGCCAACAGGAAGATCGCGCAGCCGAACGCGATCATCGCCGCCGCGGCAACGACGAGCTGCGTCCACGCGGACTGCTCGACCGGGAGCAGGGAAAGCGTGTGCGCGAACGGCCAGTGCACCGGCTGATGGGCCCCCGGAACCGTGATGCCGAGCCGGCCGACGATCGCGACGACACCGAGTCCCAGAGCGATCTCGGCGAGCGCGTTGCGGCGGAGCACGCTCCGCGCGCCGCGATCGCCGGCGACGACACGCGGAGCGAGAGTTCCGCGGTTGACCACCGCGACGGCGATCATCGCGGCGAAGAGCATCAGCTTGACGAGCAGCAGCCGCCCGTACGGCGTCCCGAGCAGCGCCGGACCGTCGCCCACCTGGTACCAGGCATTGACGAGACCGCTCGCAACGAGTGCGGTTACGGCCGCGAGGCCGATCGCCGAGAAGCGGCCCGCTGCGCGTGCGGCGATCTCGTCGCCGCGATTCGTGTCGAGAGCGGCGACGAGTGCGGGCAGCCCACCGAGCCATGCGCCTGCGGCGAGCAGATGCACGACATCGGCGTAGATCTCGACGCCGTCTTCGCCGCCCTGTCCGGCGGCAGCGTGTCCCGCCCATGCGAGCGCGCCGAGGTACGTGGAGGCAACGATCGCGCCGACAGCGTAGAACGCCGCGCGAGCGGTAGGCCTCGATCCCCGGAACGCGATGGCGATCGCGCCGAGCACGGCCAGAAGGCCCGCGCGCAACGCCCAGACCTGCCCGAACGCGGTGTCGCACAGAACAATGGCGAGCGTGGCGCGTTTCGATGCCGAGGCGAGCGGCATCCCGCTCATCGCCGCGGCCTCCAGCACGAACCACAGCGTCCCCGACGCCGCGCCCGCGACGATCGCCCAGACCATCACGCGAAAAATGCGCGCCGAATCGGGAGCATCGCTCCGCCCGGATGCGCGCCATGGCCGAGCCCCGACTGCAATTGCGAACACGAGTTCGCCGAAGGGCACGAGCGCCGACGCGTAGTGGATCGCCCTTGCGGCGACGAACAGCGTGCTCATCGCGGCGCTCGCGGGGCGCGGGCGCAGGCCCGCCTACGGCGCGACATCGAAAGTGAATTCGCCCTCGCTGACGTGCGTGTCGACCGCCAGGATCCGCCACTTCACGTGGTAAGTCCCGGCGCCGAGGACCGGCAGCGAGACGCGAAGCACCTTGCCGTTGGCGGGGTCGAAGCGAAGGGCGCCCGCGCTCACCTGCTTTCCCGCGGCGTCGAGCACGCGCACCTCGCTGAACGCGGGCTCGACGCGCTGGGTGAACCACAGCGTCAGCTCGCGCGGCGACTCACGAACGACGCTGCCGGCGACCGGCTGCGCCCGGTCGAGATAGGCATGCGCGCGCGCATCCGCCGCGAGGGTCGCGGCCAGCACCGCGATCGCCAGCGTCGCCAGCAGGGCCTTCCGCGATCGCGGGTTGTCGGAGCGCAGGGGCATCGCGCCAGTCTACCGCATCGCAGTGCTCCGGCAGCCTGCACTCGCGATCGCAGGTCGCGGCAATGGCGGCCGTTTCGAGGAGCGTCCCGGTTCGCGTGAAGCCCGGAGGTATCTGCAGCTCGCCGCCCCGGCTATGAGCGGCATCTAGCGGCGCACCCCCGGCGCTTCGAGCGGAAGCCCCTGCGCGCGCCACGCGAGATAGAGCTCGAGGTCCGTGAGCTCCGGCGCGCCCGGCGCGGGCATTTCCGCGCGGATTCCGAACAGGCACGCGCGCAGACGCCGCTGCAACGATCCCAGACTTTGCCATTCGAGGCGATAACCGGGGAACGCCGTCGGATTCCCCTGGCTGATCGTCTCGGCGAGAAGCCGCTTCCCCCAGTTCTGATCGTGGCATTGCGTGCACGCGATGTTCATCTGGCCGTGGCGCTGGAAGTAGAACTCGCGCCCGCGGTCGAACGCGGCCCGCGCCGCGCCGTCGACGCTCACGGCGAGCGGCGCCCCGCGCGATTGGTACGCGACGAACGCGCTGAGCGCGAGGAGGTCTTCGGACTCGCGCGCGAGCGCGGGCACCTGCTGGCGGCGCGTACGGCAATCGTTGATCCGCGCCTCGAGGTCGAGCACTGCGCTCGCGTCGCCAACGTACTTCGGATAGTGCGCGGCCACGCCGCGCATCGACGTTTGCGCCGCGCCGTGACACGACGCGCAAGCCTTGCCGGAGCTCGCGGCAGACCTATTCCAGAGCGTCTCGCCGCGCTCCACCCAGAGCATCCCGGGGTTCGCGAGGTCGTCGGCCTGCATGGCGCGCACGTTGGCACCGGCAAACGTCACGCCGGAGCGGAGCTCCGACAAAGGCAGCAGGCGCTCCTGCGCCGGCGCGCCGCCCGCGAAGCACGCGACGAAGACCGCCAGCGCACGCCACATCAGACGACGGTCACGGTGGCGCGCTCGCTCCCTCGAACGCCGCGGTCGTCGACCCAGTCGAACGCGAGCTCGCCCGACTCGCGGGCGGTGACGAAGAACCGCAAATAGGGATTCGCGGCGATCCCCGGAGAGAGGCGCGCCGAAAACACCGTTTCTCCGTTGTAGCGGCACGTGAGCATCGTGACGACGTTGCGCGGTATCGGCTTGCCGGTATCGTCGGTGCGATAACCGGTTTCCATCGGGTGCCGTATCAGGATACGCACCTCGAACGGCTTCCCGCGCGGCGCCTCCTGCGGAACGCTGATTCGGGCGTCGGGCATCAGGTTCCGTCCATGCACGCGTCGATCGTAACGACGACGTCGGCGCCGGCGGCGAACAGCGCTTCGTCGCTCATCGTCGCGACCGCGACGATGCGCTGCGTGCCGGCGAGCCGTATGCGCGAATCGACTTCGACGCGCTCGACTGCCACCGGAAACTCGAAGGTCGCCATTTCGGGAACCGGATTGCGTTGCGAGAAGAGACGGATCGCCTTGACGTACGGCCCCGGTGCAAAGGGGCCGTCGACGACGATCTTCATCGGCACAGCCTGCCCGTTGTCGGCGAGTCCCGGCAGGTCGAGGCGCATCCGCTCCCAGCGCGGCCTGCGCCCCGCGAGAAACGCGGCGAGCGCCGCAATGTTGGCGATGTCGCGATCGTCGGCGCGCGCCGGCAGCCACGGCGCGATCGCGAGCGCTCCTCCGGCAAGCAGCGCGCGGCGCCTCGAAAGGCGACGGTCGGGGATTCTCATCGGAGCGTCGCGAGGTAGGCGACGACGTCCTCGACCTGCGGTGCGGTGAGGATCGTCCGGCCCTGGTAGGGAGCAGCGACGAGTTTGAGATCGGCGAGCCGGTAGTAGCTCGGCATCACGGTCTGCGGATTGACGCTCAGGTTGTCGACGATCCGCAATCGCAGCTGCGACGCGGTGAGGCGGGAGCCGACCCCTGCCAGCGGCGGCCCGACGTTGCCGGCGAACGGGATTGCCGGGTCCGGCACCGCGTGACACAGCACACAATTCGCCGGATCGCGCGCAGCGACGAGCGCCTTGCCGCGCGCCGCGTCGCCGGGCGCGAGCGCTTCGGGAATCGCGTCGCCGACGATGCGATACGCGACGAGGGGTCCGGGGGCAGGATCCGCAGCGCACGCGAGTCCCGCCGAAAACGCAACCCAGAGCGCGACGATCGGCATCGATCGCAGCGCCGTTTGCGCCGCACGGCGACCGCGCGACTGCGGCGTGCACGCGGCTGTGACAATCATGCCTTCGCCGATAGTCCGATCCTCTGGCTCTTGAGCGGCAGCGTCCGCACCGGCTTGCCGGTGGCGGCGGCAATCGCGTTGAGAACCGCCGGCGTGACCACGGAGATCGTCGGCTCCCCCACGCCGCCCCAGAAATCGAACGACGGCACGACCACCGTCTCGACCTTCGGCATGTCGACGAGGCGGAGCAGCTCGTAGGTGTCGAAGTTGGCCTCGACGATGCGGCCCTTGTCGACGGTGCACGCTCCGAAGAACGCGGCGCTCAATCCCATGACGACCGAGCCCTCGACCTGCGCCGCGATCTGCGCGGGATTGACCGCATGGCCACAATCGAGCGCGAGCACCATCCGATGAACGCGGACGTTGCCTTCGCCGTTGACCGAGACCTCGGCGACCGCCGCCGAATAGCTGCCGTAGCCCATGAACTGCGCGACGCCGCGATGGACGCCGGCGGGAAGCGGCTTACCCCAGTCGGCCTTCGCCGCCGCCGCATTGAGCACGGCGAGATGCTTCGGGTACTTCTGCATCAACGCGCGCCGGAACTCGACGGGATCGGCGCCGGCGGCTTTCGCGACCTCGTCGATGAAACACTCCATGTACACCGCGTTCTGATTCGTGTTGACGCCGCGCCACGGTCCGACCGGGACGTGCGTGTTGCGCATCGCGTATTCCATCAGCAGCGCCGGGAACGCATAGCCGAGCTGCGCATCACCCGGCTTGTCGTACCAGCCCTGGAGCTGCCGCTCATCCTTGCCGTCCTTCGCGGCAGGGAGGTTGTTGAAAGCGTTGATCGACTGTCCGGAGAGTCGCACGTGCACGCCAAGCAGCTTGCCGGACTCGTCGAGCCCGGCGGTGAGCTTGCACTGCGAGATCGGCCGATAGAAGTCGTGCGTCATGTCCTCCTCGCGCGACCAGATCATCTTGATCGGGACGCCGGGAAACTGCTTTGCGATCGCGACGGCCTGCCGCACATAATCCTGCGTGCTTCCGCGACGGCCAAAGCCACCGCCCAACACGGTCCTGTAAGCCTCGCATCTTTCGAGCGGCAGTCCGGACTCCTCCGAAACCGCAGCAAGCGCGCCTTCGCCATTCTGCGTCGGCACCCACACTTCGGCGCGATCGGCGGTGACCTTGGCCGTGCAGTTCATCGGCTCCATCGTCGCGTGCGCGAGGAACGGCGTGCTGTAGACCACTTCGACTTTCTTCGCGGCGCCTTCGATCGCTTTCAGCGCATCGCCTTCCTGCCGATAGGCGTAGGCCGACGAAGCACTCAGGCCCTCTTTGAGATGCGCGTCGATCGTCGCGCTCGTCTGCGTACCGTTCGAGCCTTCGTCCCAGACGATCGGCAGCGCATCGAGCGCCGTCTTCGCGCGCCACCAGGTGTCCGCGACGACGGCCACCGTGCGGTCGTTCACCTTGACCGCACGTGGCGCGCCGGGACGTCCGGCGATCTTCGCTTCATCGAAGCTCACGAGCTTGCCGCCGAAAACGGGGCAGGCCTTGATTGCCGCGCACTTCATGCCCGGAAGCTTCAAGTCGATCGCATAGATCAGGCTACCGTCGAGCTTCGGCGCCGTGTCGAGCCGCTTGAGCGGCTTCCCTGCGATCTTCCAGTCCTTCGGATCCTTGAGCTTGATGCTCTTTTCGTCGGGCGGCGGTAGCTTCGCGGCCGCGGCTGCAACCTTGCCGTAGGTCGTCGAGCGCTTCGAAGCCTGGTGCGTGATGACGCCGTCCGAGACCGTGAGCTCGCCGACCGGCACCTTCCACTCGTTGGCTGCGGCCTGCAGCAACATTATCCGAGCCGCGGCGCCGCCGCGACGGACGTAATCCTCGGAGGTGCGGATTCCGCGGCTGCCGCCTGTGCCCATTTCACCCCAGACGCGCTTTCGCGCGAGGTTCTCGCCGGGTGTCGGCGAATCGGTCGTCACCTTCTTCCAATCGCATTCGAGCTCCTCGGCGACGAGCTGCGCGAGACCGGTGAGCGTCCCCTGCCCCATCTCCGAGCGCGCGATTCGGATCACGCAGGTGCTGTCCGGCTTGACGACGACCCAGGCGTTGACCTCGGGCACGGCCGGTGCCGCCCGCACTGCGGCCTCCGCGACTCCGTAGGGAAGCTGAAAGCCCAGCGCGAGCCCCCCGCCAGCGGCGGCCGAGCTCACGAGGAATCTGCGGCGCGAAAGATTCGTCGCCTTGCCGCGGAGCGTTGTCGTCATCGCTGCTCTCCTCGTCTAGGCCTCGGTGGTCGTGCGCGCGCTCACGGCCGTTTGCATTTTCGCGGCAAGATGGACGGCCTCGCGGATACGCTGGTACGTTCCGCAGCGACAGATGTTGGTCATCGCGTCGTCGATGTCCTTGTCGCTCGGATGCGGGTTCTTCCTGAGCAGCGCAGCGGCCGCCATGATCTGCCCCGACTGGCAGTAGCCGCATTGCGGAACATCGACCGCGAGCCACGCCTTTTGCACCGGATGCGAGCGGTTGACGGAGAGCGCCTCGATCGTGACGATCTTGTCGGTCGCCTTGATCGTGCCGACCGGAATCGCGCACGAGCGGAGCACCTCGCCGTTGACGTGGACCGAGCAAGCGCCGCATTGCGCGACGCCGCAGCCGTACTTGGTCCCGGTCAAGCCGATCTGCTCGCGGATCACCCAGAGGAGGGGCGTGTCGCTCTCCACCTCCACGTCACGGACATTGCCGTTGATGTTGAGCTTCGCCATACGCCTCCTGGTGCTGTAACGCTGTCGAATCCCGACAGCGATCTTCTTCGAGTGGCAGCGGCGCGTTCAGGTTCCCCCCGTCCGGAGCGCTGCCACCGGAAACGCAAAGCTTAGCGCATTCGGCCGGCGGTTGCAGAAGCGCTGCGCCCGCCGGGTCGGAGTCCCGGCACCGTTCCGGACACGGGCGGGCCCGCCCTGGAAGCACATCGGCACGAACGCGATCGCCAGAAGCGGCAACGCGACCAACCGGCCGCGACGACGCGAAGCGGAACTTTCAAGCTAGAATCCGCCGATTCCCGAGTTCGATCCCGCGAACGCGATCGCCCGCGCCGATCCGATACGCCGATCATCAGAGCACGAAAGGTGCAAGCGTGAACAGTG
>Ga0335069_10017346_pt1 | contig 10035 bp, 10 predicted proteins | sample Lox_Sample_11_FD_206714 | JGI IMG/M metagenome (GOLD analysis project Ga0335069, IMG submission 206714) | Soil microbial communities from Loxahatchee National Wildlife Refuge, Florida, United States - Lox_Sample_1.1 | ecosystem: Environmental > Terrestrial > Soil > Wetlands | place: USA...
GAACCGGACCAGGCCACCGCGCTCGGGTGTGATCGGGACGATCACTGTTTTCCTGAGTAGTAGCCGTCGCGCGCCTGCACGGTCAGGTCTTTCTGCGTGGTGGTGACGGTGAGCTTGTGGTATCCGGACTCGGCATCGGCCTGATCCGGAGTGAAACCCAAACTGTACTGGTTGCGCAGTTCCTCGCCAATGGTTTTGTAGATGTCGTCGATGGACTCGTGCTTGGACACTTCGAAGAAGCGTCCACCGGTCAGTTGGGCGAGTTGCTGCATAACCTGTTTGCCGTCGGCATGACTGTAACCGCCGCGTCCTCGCCCCCCGCCCCCGCCACCGCCAGGGTAGCCACCTCCGCCTCCGCCCCCGGGGTAGCCACCACCGGGATAACCTCCCCCGGGGTAGCCGCCGCCGGGATACCGCCGTCCCGGGTACCCGCCGCCGGGATAGCCGCCGCCATGACGGCCGCCGGGATAGCCACCGGCCATGTTGTTATAGGCCTCTGGATCTGCGAACAGGATGGTGTACACCAGCGTGTCGGCGCGCTGCGCGGCTTCAATGGCGCGAGGAAGGCTGACCTTGCTTCCCTGGTCCACTCCGTCGGAGAGGATGATCAGTGCCTTGCGGCCTTGCTGCTTGCTGGTGATCTCATCGGAGGCCAGAAACACCGCGTCGTAGAGCTTGGTGCCGCCGCCGTGCATTTGTCCCTGGCCGGGATCGGAGCCCCCGGTCTGCATTTGCCGCGGTTCCGGCACTTCCAGTTTCTGCAGGGCAGCTTCCAGCTTGGGACGCGAACTGGTCAGGTCCTGCAGCAGCTCGATCTCGAAATCGAAGTGAACGACGCACGCCTTGTCTTTGGTTTGGTCGAGCATGTCGTTTAAGAAGGTGTAGCTGGCGGTGCGTTCCTTGTCGAGCAGGCGTCGCTGGCTGAGGCTGGTGTCCACTAGCAGGCCGAGGGTGAGCGGGGTATCGGTCACGCGGGAGAAATAGCGGATGGTCTGGGGGTGGCCGTCGGCCTCGAGCTTGAAGTCGTCTTTGTTGAGGGTGGTGACGATCTGACCCTGCTTGTTGCGCACCGTGGCCAGGACGTTGACTACATTGACGTCCTTCTTGATGGTGGTGGCGGGTTCTTGCTGTTCTTGCTGTTCTTGCTGGTTCGGCTGAGGCGGCGGAGCCTGTTGGCCGTGCAGCATCCGGCACGAGAACAGCAGCGCGAGTGCAACGAAGAGGGGCGCCAAAGCCGTTGGGCGGCTGACGAATTGCGCGTACAGGTGGGTCGCGCGAGTGGCGAAATGCATGGGTCTTCTCTGTCCCGGTTGAGTTCAGTCCGCAGATGACTAGAAACACTCTAAACCCACCGCAGCCGTGGAAGTTGCAGGCCGGGGCATGGCCATAAGAATGGGGGCCGGGTTGCGGTAAACTTCCAATCCATGATCAATGGGATGGATGTCTGCGGCTATCTGTGGCTGGCGTTCTATACGCTTTGGCTTCTCGCCGCTTTTCGCACCAAGCGCGCCGTGGAGCGTGTGGATTGGGGGAACAGACTGTACTATTACGTTCCGGTGGTGCTGGGCTATTACCTGATGTTCGGATTCAAGTTCGACATCGCGTGGTTGCAGTTTCGATTCATTCCGCAAGCGCAGGCCATCGCGATAGCGGCAATCGCGATTACGCTGGCGGGGATGGCGTTTGCAGTGTGGGCGCGGGTGAATCTGGGCAGCAATTGGAGCAGCGTCCCCACCATAAAAGACAAGCACCAACTCATTCGCAGCGGGCCGTACCGGCTGGTGCGGCACCCGATTTATTCAGGAATTCTGCTGGCGATGATGGGCACTTTTCTCGCCAATGGAAAGGTCCGTGGGGCGCTGGCGATCATCCTGCTTTGGATTGGTTGGCTGGTGAAGAGCCGGATGGAAGAGAAATTTATGGTGCGCACATTCGGAGCCGAGTACGAAGAGTACAGCCGCAGCACCGGAGGGCTATTTCCGCGGCTTCATGGATAGGACGTGCCCCGGGCGCAATCCATTAGGGATGATTGCCGGCCAGCGGGCAATTTGGGTTGGACTCCAGTTGTACCGCGCCATTCTTCAGCGCCCAGGCCAGGAAACCTTCGGGAGCATTCTTCACTCCGGCGAGGTTCGTCTTCTTGACGCTCTTGATGTGCTGCCACTCGATGCCGCTGAGGTCGGCGTTTCCCAGGTCGGCGGCATCCAGGGTCGCATCCGAAAGATCGGCGTCTACGAATCGTGCCCCACAGAAGTCGCCATCGGTGAGATTGGCCGAATTGAGTGAAGCGTGGCTGAGATTGCTTTGGCGAAAGTTGGCGCCGTTCAATGACGCGTATGTCAGATCGGCGGACTCCAGGTTGCTGTTGCGCACATCGGCTGCGCTGAAGTTGGCTCGCAGGAGCCGTGCCTTGGGAAGCTGCACTCCCTGCAAAAACGCCGACGAGACATCGACGCCAACCAAGGGAACTCCATCGGCGTTGAGTTCCCCTAAGGCCTCAATGCGGCCCCCGCTGCCGCCCATGTGCTGGGCGGTGTTAATGACCTGCCACGCCTGGTAGTGCTTCTGCTTGAGCCGGTCGCCAGACTCGCTGAAGTAGAAAATGACTGCGACCAGGACGGAGAAGCTGCCCAGATATTCCAAGACTTCAAGGAACGACCAGCGGCTGAAGGCATAGGCGAGCCAGGCAAGCGGAAATTCCACGGCGAGAAACGGCAGCAGCCATCCGGGCTTGCCGGCGACGTAGACCTTCCATGGCCCGGGCGGATCGTGCTTAAGCCGCAGAATCATGACCACTACACTAGCATCGCGAAGGTGCTCCCATGGGAGAGAAAAGGGCGGCCGGCACAGGCCGCTCCCCATAGGAAGCACCAGGCGGCAAGAAGTTACAGGCGCATGAAATCCCCAGCCGGAGACTTGCGGGACATCGCGACCATCTCTAGAATCGCTCTTTGCCCAGGAGGAACGCATGGCGCCTATAAATGTCGGCGATGAGGCCCCGGACTTCGATTTGCCCGCGGTAATCGGCAACATCAAGCAGCGCGTCAAGCTGAGCGACTACAAAGGAAAGAAAAACGTCGTGCTGGTGTTCTATCCCGCGGACTGGACACCGGTGTGCTCGGCTGAATTGCCAGCGTTTAATGCCGAGTTGGAGAAGTTCGAGGGCTACGGCGCCGAGGTGGTGGGCATCAGCGTGGACTCCATCCCCAGCCACATCGCGTGGCAGAAGAAGGAAATCGGCATCCTGAGCCTGCCGCTGGCGAGTGACTTCTATCCGCACGGTGAGACGGCGCGGCAGTACGGTATCCTGCGCGAGGGCGACCCCGTCCCGGGGATCAGCGAGCGCGCCGTCTTTGTGATCGACAAGAAGGGGAGAGTGGCGTATGCCAAAGTGCATCCCATCGATCGCCAGCCGGAGACGGAGGAAGTGTTCGAGGTACTGCGGAAACTCTAAGGGCGGAGTTGGGCCAAAGCCGGGTGCGAAAGGCAGGAACCCCGCTCCAGGCGGGGTTTTCGCTTGCCGTCGATCAGCCCGGAGTCAGCTTGCCTTAGCGTTCTGCAAAGGGTCCTGGAACGCTCCAATCATGATTTCCAGCACCTTTTGCATGTCGTCGAAGCCGTAGTTGGCACGGATGCCGGAGCGCCCGGCTACGACCGGATCGCGCCACAAGCCTTCGGCCATGCCGATGATGGCGGCACGGACGGCGTCGAGGTTGATGTCGGGACGGATCTGCCCCTCGGAGCGCATGTCGACCAGGATTCGCTCGAGCAGCTCGCGGTACTGATGGTTGCCGCGGGTGAGGACAACTTCGTTGCTGTCCTTGCGTACGCGACGGGATTCGAGCGCGGAGAGCACTTTCAACTCGGGATCGCTCTCCAATTCCAAGGTGATCGCCTTGAGAACGCTCAACAGCCGATCGGCTGGGGACGAGTGATTGATGGTCTTGATGCGCTCACTCATGTTGGCCCATCCCCGGTCAAAGATAGCCACGAGGAGTCCCTGCTTGCTGCCGAAGTGTTTCATCAATTGCGATTCGCTGGTGCCGGCTTCACGCGCAATCGCCACCGTGCTGGTGTTTTCATATCCGTTCTGGGCGAACAGACGCTTCGCAGCCCGAAGGATGCGGTCATGCGAGGACAGTTCAGTGTGCATTGATCCAACCTGCTTCCCGACGGTGTGGCGAGCTAATTGCTAGTAACACTCCTGTGCCCTTAGAGTTGCGCACCTCAAACGGCCCGATTCTCTAACATGCGAAGCACGAGAGGGGCAATCCTACTAGCGAGTATTCGTATCATATCGACGCACAGTTCGCCAAAAAGTGAGCGGTAACCAGGGGATATTTGAGGTAGGAGGTCCCGTCACTGGGTCTTGGTGGACTTGCCAGCCGAGGCCGGTTTCCCCTTGGCGGACTTGGACGCCGGGGTGTTGGGACCCGCCTCCTTGATCATCTCGTCAATAAGCTGGTAAAGCTGGCTGCGGTCCACCACCTCGACGAAAGGCTTGCCGCGAGTGGTGTCGCTCACCACATAGATTGTCGGCGTGTGCTCGATGCCGACGCGCTGCCCCAGGGTGTAGTCCGCCTTCACTTTGGCGGTCAGCTCACCGGAGGGGTCCACCACGAAGGGGAATGCAACCTTGTGGTCAGCGGCGAAGCGCTCGGTAATGCCACGCAGGTTCTGCGGGGTGATTTGCGGCTGGTTCTGGAAGATGAACAGGCGGTACTCGTCGCCGAGGGTCTTGGACTTGGTGTCGAAATAGCGGGCATTCACGGCCGCCTCGAAGGACCAGTTGTGCATGGGAAGGGGGAAATCGTACTGCACCAGGGGGATGTTGTACTTCTTGGCGGCCTCGTGCAACAACGGCGCGGCACGGGCGCAATCGGGGCACTGGTAGTCCTCGAAGACTAGGATGGCGACCTTCGAGCCCTTGGGAGGACGGAGGACGGAGGTGTCACCGCCCCAAGCCAGAGTTCCGCCGATGAGCAGAAGCGCGACGGCCAGGGCGAGCTTCGAGAGCGAATTCATTCTCATTCCCAAAATTCCCTCGTGGCGCCGGGGAGGCCGGCAGCCGATCACGATACAGATTTCATAGTAACGGAATTGGCGGGCAGGAGTCTCGTCCTCACCATGCGAATAGGGGGCGCCGCGCCAGCAGATACAGAATCATGGCACCGCCGATGGGGATCCCGATGAGGGTGCGCCAATCGTGCGCGAGGAGCGCGTTGGCGGTGTCGCCAGCCAGATTGACGCTGAGGATGGCGAGGGCCATCCAGAGGCCCCAACGCCGCAAACGCCACAGACCGACTGCCGCCGCGACACAGGCCGCGCAGACCGCCGCCATGAGAAGCACTGCCCAGCTTCCCATCGAAGCGAAGCCGTCGTGTGCGCGAGGATTGAGCCGCCACAGGGGTTCCAGCGCGCAACCGGGAAACAGGAGCATGACGGCGCTGAGACCGCTCGTAATCGCACCGATGGCGAAGAAGAGGCTGAGGGCGGTAACGCCGGGCGGACGGCTCACGGTTGCGCCTTTCCGAGCATCGCGGCCGGAGCCGCTGAAAGACACGTTCATGGATGAATGTTCTTGTAGTTTGCCACAATTTCTTTTTGCACGACCATTTAGAATCAATAGCTTAGGAGAAGGATCATCGCAAGCTGCTGACTGCGTTAGAGTTATACGTATCCATTTCCAGCGTAAGGACTTAGCGGCGCGTAACGGACGTTGGGAATGTACCAGAGTCTGGCAGGTTAGCACGAGCGGCCGTGGTTTGCATTCAGCCACGCGATTTGGACGTGAGGATACGTTGGGGACAGAAATCCCGTTCCTCGGCATTTCGGCGATTCCAGGAAAGGTAAGGAACGGGAGAAGGACCCGGGTCAAGGGGCGGGATAATGAGAACGGTGCTCGATCCGCCGCAATTGCCTTCGAACGGAGAGACATTGCGAGCGACTCGCTGGTCGGTGCGACTTCCCCCGATTCACGCCTTAAAGTGACCGCCGTCACATCCCTGCTGCCGGTGGCTGGCTTACATAAGTGGCTGTGGAGGTCAAGTACTTCTTCCACACTCGCGCGACGTTGCGGTCGTTCATCGTCGTGACGCTCTCTTTGCGCAGCGTGGTTGCGGACACGCTGCCGGCCAACCAGGGTTATGCGCCCATGTGGGGCGCAAGTTGATGTCTGTGTGGGCGCTGTATTGGGGCGCCTATCAAGTTGTCTTCCGCTCATGCCGTATTGGCAAGCCTTCTACTTTGAAATGGTCCTAGTGGCCTCTGCATTGATTTTCCATAAGCGGCTGGAACGCCGCGGGGAGGTGTGAAAGGGCTCCGGACAACAGAATGACAAGTGAAAGGGGTTAGAACATGACGACTACAACAGCAAAACTGCAGCAGCTCCCCTTCTATTGCGTCGCCCCTGTTGCATGCTCAGTCGTGATTGGTCTCATCGTGGCCCACGGACGCGTCTTCCATCTACACTCCACGGCATTTCAGTTTGTGGCCAACAGCATTATCGCTGCAGTCTTCTATTACCTGCTGGTGCTGTCGAGCCGAAGAAATGCGTATTTTGGACTGGTTCTCCTCTTCGTGCTTGCGGTCTTAACTACCAGATCAACCCGGCCTGCGTTGATCCTTCGCGATCTTTTGGCAGTTGGAGGAATTGGGTTGAGCATGCTGCTGTATCACCGATATTTCCGAGATTTGGTCGATCTGAAGTTTTTCTATCCTCCGATCCTGCTGGCCGGCATTTATGGGGTGGTCAACTTAATCACTTCTGAGCTCAATTTCCAGATGGTTAGGATGTTCTCGCCGGCGCCGCTTTCGGCAAGCTTCATCAGTGTCGCAGGTCAGTCTGTCTTCCTCGGTGTCCTAATCGGGTTCGCCGTAGGGTGCGGCATTGCGTTAAATGAAAGGTTTGCTCCAGTCGCGACGAGCGCCTGAGAGTATCCAAGGGGGAGCGCAAGAGGCTAGCTCGGAGCGGCGATCCGGAATTTTGGAGAGGTTTCGTCAGCATCAGTTCTTGCGGGTATTTAAGTCAGTCAATCGCTTGTGACGGTCCGATATCGTAGCTTGAGCTTGCTGGCCCTTGGGGTTGCCATGGGCTTTCCGTTCGCCTGGCGCCATTTGTCTCGCAACCTCGCTGCCGTGCAGGACGATCTGCGAATCATTGCGATTGAGTGGACGGTAACGCTGCTTATTGCCCTGTATGCATTCGGCTTCGAGCACCGCACTTGGGCCGACCTCTCGCTGCGCAAGATCACGGGGCGCGATGTGCTGGCCATGGTCGCCGCGATAGCCGGCGGATCTCTGCTCGCGGGGATCGCCGGCCGCTTTGTCCGGACTCCAGCCACGTTTCCCGATCTTCGGCAGCTAGCCGCGCTGCAGACCACTGTCCGGGTGGCGCTAGTCCGCACCGCCGGCATTTGCGAGGAGTTTCTCTATCGCGGATTCGCAATCGAGGAAATCGGCAGACTTGCAGGCAGCCGCTGGCTGGGAGCTGGAGTTTCGCTCCTGCTATTTACGATTGGCCACGGTGGACTCTACGGTTGGACGAGCGCCTTGATCATCCCGTTCATCATCGGAACGGCGCTGACGCTCCTGTACATGTGGCGTCGTAATCTGCCAGTATGCATGCTCATGCATGCCGGTGTGGACGCTTGGAGCCTTCTGGTGGCGCCCTCCTAAGGGGCAGGTTCAGGGTTCTGGAAAGATTCCAGAAGTGCACAGGCATGGTTCTCGTCCTCAGGCGCAACGTGGATGCGGCAAGTGCTAGTTAGCAACCCGATTTCGTTCACCGAACGGACAATCAAGTGATAGAAAAATGGATCTCGATCGCCAGGATATCGTCCATCATCACCCTCAGGTCCGGGAAGGTGATGATGAATTCCTGGGCGGCGGCGGTGACGGCGGTGCGACCGACGGACGGCGGGCCGTCGTTGATGGTGAGCGAGCCGTTCGGGGAGAAGTAGGCGGCGACGCTGGCGGCATCCTGGCTGCACCAGGCGGCGGTGTAACGTTGGGCCAAGCTGTGCAGGTCAAAGGTCATGAGCACCTGCCTTGTGAGTGATCGCCGCAGGCTACGGCTACTCCCAGCGCAAGGCCGTCATGGGATCGACGCGAGTGGCGCGCCTCGCAGCGAGAAAACACGCAGCCAGCGCGACGCCGCCAAGCCCGAGTACGACGGTTACGAAGGTCACGGGATCTGCCGGCTTTGTGCTAAAAAGCAACTTCACCAGCAATCGCGTGAGACCCAACGACGCGGCTGTTCCGATGACAATGCCGAGACCCGCCAGCCTCATTCCTTGTTTCAGCAACAGGGCAATGATGCCGCGATACGATTCTCCCAATGCGACGCGTATCCCAATTTCGCGGGTACGTTCCTCCACGATGTAGGTGACCACACCGTAGATTCCCAAGACGGCGAGAAGCAGCGCCATGCCCGCGAATGCGGCCATCAGGACCGTCGCGAAGCGGGTTCGGGCGAGCGACGCCGAGAGCAGGCTACTCATGGTGCGGATGTCGGCAACTGGCTGGTCTTTGTCGAGACTGAGGACGGTGTCGCGAAGGGCCGGCGCCAACGCCAATGGGTCTCCATCGGTGCGCAGAACCACAACCATGAAGGAAAACGACAGCTCCGGGAAGGGCCAGTAAGCGGTGGGGCGCAGCTCCGCACCGAGTCCGGCGTGCTTCACGTCGCCGACCACGCCGATGACCTCGCTGGGCACGTTGTCCTTCTTCATGTAGATGGTGACGTGCTTGCCGATGGGGTTTTCGTTAGGCCAGAGTTGCTTGGCCATAGTCTCGCTGATTACAACCTTGTGCGATACTTCCACGCCTTCGCGTTCATTGAAGGTCCTGCCCTGCAAAAGTGGTATGCCCATGGTCTCGAAGAATTGAGGTTCGACCAGGGTCACATCGACCACCGGTTTCTCGGCAATCGGTAATACGGGGCGACCTTCGACATCGACACCGGTTCCGGCGATGATGCCGGCGAATGGCAGGAAGGCGTCGGCGCTGGCGGCGCGGACCCCTGGCAACTGCCGCAATCGCGAAAGTAGTTGCGCATAGAACTGGCTGCGTTGCTGGTCCTTCTCGTACTTTGAGAGGGGAAGCTGGACCCAGGCAGTGAGGATGTTCTTCGGTTCGAAGCCGGGATCGACCGCCATCAGGCGGGTGAGACTGCGCAGCAACAGGCCGGCGCCAGTGAGGAGTATGAGCGCGAGAGCGACCTCGGCCACCACAAATGAGCTGCGGGCGCGGCTGCGATGGAGGCTGCCGGTGCCTTCGCGACCGCCTTCCTTCAGCGGTTCCCGAGGCGAGGTGCGGGCAGCCTGCAGCGCGGGCACCGTCCCGAACAGGATGCCTGCCAGCAGTGCGGTCGCGAGGGTGAAAGCCAGTACCCTCAGGTCGAGGGTCACGCCTTCCAGCGGAATTAGGTTTGCCGGAGCGAATGCGAGCAAAGCCTTGGTGCTCCACCAGGCGAGCAGCAAGCCGGTGAGGCCACCTAAAACGGCGATGAGGCAGCTCTCAGTAAGGATTTGCCGAACCACTCGGCGAGTGCCGGCACCCACCGCCATGCGTATGGCGATCTCGTGCTTACGGAAAGCGGCCCGCGCCAGGAACAGTGTCGCCACGTTGGCGCACGCGATGAGCAGAACCACTCCGACCGCCGCCTGAAGATAACGCACCCCCGGCTCGAATTCGCCGACTAGCTGGGTGCGCAGCGGGACGAGATTGACGCCCCAGTTCTTCATCGCCTCGGGATCATTGGTTGCCATTTGCCGGGCCAGACTCGTCATCGCACTCTGAGCCTGCGACAGGCTGACGCCCGGGCGCAGCAGTCCGATGGCTTGCAAGTAACGCCCGTGTGAACTTGCCTGCTGGCTGGTGAAGTTCATGGGAACCCACATCTCGGGCGGCTTGGGATAGAACGACTGCTGCTTGACGAAGAACTGAAAGCCTCGCGGCATTACGCCGATCACAGTCCGAGGCTTGTCGTCCACGACGACTTTGGTCCCGAGAATATTGGGATCAGAACCGAAG
>Ga0335069_10017348_pt1 | contig 10035 bp, 9 predicted proteins | sample Lox_Sample_11_FD_206714 | JGI IMG/M metagenome (GOLD analysis project Ga0335069, IMG submission 206714) | Soil microbial communities from Loxahatchee National Wildlife Refuge, Florida, United States - Lox_Sample_1.1 | ecosystem: Environmental > Terrestrial > Soil > Wetlands | place: USA: Florida...
TCAGGCTTTGGGATGTCAATCTGCGCATTGATCTGCCGAGCAGCGGCCAGGAACAACAGCACCCAGATTGTCGCACCCAAAAAACAGCGGAGCCAAGGCCCCGCTGGATTCGCCAAATTCGACCTCCGTGAAGCCCTTCGCTTCATCCCTTCCACTCCTCCATCAGATTGCGGAAGTCGCGGAACAGGTAATGCGAGTCGTGCGGTCCGGGAGCGGCCTCGGGATGATACTGAACACTGAAGAGCGGCAGCGTCTTGTGCCGAAGACCCTCGAGCGTGTTGTCATTCAAATCCACGTGGGTCAACTCGACGTCGTTGGCATTGATCGAATCAGGATCGACGGCGAAGTTGTGATTGTGCGCGGTGATTTCCACCTTCCCGGTCGTATTGTTGCGAACTGGATGATTGCCACCGTGGTGCCCGAACTTCAGTTTGTATGTCTTCCCGCCCAGAGCCAACCCGCACAGCTGGTGCCCGAGGCAGATTCCGAACACGGGCACACGGCCCATCATCTCGCGAATCGCCTTCACCGCGTAGTCCACGGGCTCAGGATCCCCGGGACCGTTCGACAGAAATACGCCATCCGGCTTCATGCCCACCACATCGGCTGCCGTGGTCTCGGCCGGCACAACAGTCACGCGGCATCCCTCCCGCGTCAGCATGCGCAGAATGTTCTGCTTGATTCCAAAGTCATAGGCCACTACGTGCAGTAGCGGCTTGTCAGAGGCTGGAGTCAACAGCGGATCACCAGACTGGTTGCGACGATCGTCTGCGTCGAATTTGTAAGCCGTCTTCGTCGACACCACGCGCGCCAGGTCAGTGCCATCCATCTTGCGGATGCTTCGAGCCCGCTTCACGAGCACGTCGGGATCGGTCTCTTTGCTCGAGATCACGCCGCGCATCACGCCGTGCGTTCTCAGATGGCGTACCAGCGCCCGCGTATCGATCTCGGCAAGCACGGGAACGGCGTACCGTTCCATGTACTCATCCGTGACCTGCTCCGACCGCCAGTTCGAACTGATCGCCGAGAACTCGCGCACAATCAGGCCCTCGATATACGGCCGAGCCGCCTCGTTGTCTGCCTGGTTTGTTCCGTAATTCCCGATTTGCGGGTTCGTGAGAACGACGATCTGCCCGGCGTAGGAAGGATCGGTTGCAATTTCCTGGTAGCCGGTTAGGGAAGTATTAAAAACGACCTCACCCTGGCATTCGCCAGGTGCGCCGTAGCCTTGTCCACGAAAGATGCGCCCATCTTCGAGCGCAAGAATCGCCTGCATTGCCTCTCCGAGGAGTGGATTCAATAGATTTTAGCAGGTTTTTCTAATGAAGCGTGCGGGTCGCCTTCAGATTTCTACTTCACTTCTCCCACGTCCTTTGCAGGCCAGTAGATGAAGACGGCCTTTCCGTAAATCAGATCCCGTTCCACCGGTCCGAACTCGCGACTGTCTGAGGAGATGGACCGGTGATCCCCCATCATGAAGTAGCTGTCATCCGGCACGACGATCTCCCCATAGGACTTGGTGTCGCGATACATCTCCGGGACATAGCTCTCGGCAATCTCTCTCCCGTTAACCCAGACCTGACCATGGTCGATGCGAAGCTTGTCCCCCGGCAGCGCAATCACCCGCTTGATATAGCTCTTTGCGGGGTCCCGGGGGTAGTGAAACACGACCACATCGCCGCGCTCAATTGACGTGATGTGATAAACGAATTTGTTAATAAAGAGCCGGTCGTGGTCTTCAAGCCGCGGAGCCATGCTGGTGCCTTCAACGCGAACCGGCTGATAGAGAAACAGAATAATGAGCAGCGAAACTGCAGCAGAAAAGAGCAGGTCGCGCACCCACAGGCCAATCGAGTTGTGTCTCGCAGGTTCGACAGCGATGGGTTCTTTGCTCGCAGCAGGCGACGATACAGTAACGGAAGACTCGGGGTTTGCAGGGTCTTGGGGCAGAATGGGCATCACGTTTTCGACTTCACTATTTCCAATTATTCACTGCATTGCAATCTACTGGCAACCCAGGCCCCCTGGGGGACACATCACCTGAGGGCGCGATGGCTTTTCGAGAGGCTTTGGCTGATTCTCAGCCGGCACCAGCGAAACTGCTCCATCCGTTCCTGCAGATTGAGCAAGATTCCGTTCTTCAAGCAGCAAAGGCCGTTGCAGCACCATCTCAACCTGGCTCCCTGCCTCAATGTTCACATCTGCACCGCGGGTGAACATCGAAACGATACCCATCGTGGCCAATCCCGCCCCAATTCCGATCAGTCCCCCTGCAAGGGGGTGGCCGGTTTCGGCTCCGCTGATCGAGCCGACTGTCCCTCCTGTCGGAAGCGCGATCTCAGCCGTCTTCGCGGCATTCCGCCCTTTATCCGGCGATTGTTCAATCGTTCCCTCGCCGTCGTCTTTGACCGATTGCTTGCTTGCCCCGGGCAGGCTGTTGACCAGACCCGGGATCTCAACCACTGTTCCATTCGGGAAAATGATCGAGGTGAAATGCATGTCGAGTTGCGCTCTTCCCTTCATGTGCCCGGCCCGCTCGACACGGTCGACCACACCCTGCACGTATACGCCGCTAGGGATCATCACCCGGTTCCCCACCACCACCGGGAAAGTCGACGCGAGATAGACACCGTCCCCAGGCTTGGCGCTCTTGGTGTTCACCGCGCTCCTCAACTGCAAAAGGACCTTGGTTCCGGCGGGAACGAGATACGTCTTCTTTTCAGGATGCGCAGGATCGGACGGCAAAGCCTGCGCTTGAATTGGTCCCGCTGCGGAAGTGCCAGCCTGGCTGGCCTGGCCTTGTGCTGAATTCCCCGTCGTTTCACTTGCCGTCGGCTCCTGCGCAGTCGCTGGACTCCAGGCCTGGAAAGCCATTCCCGATACGAGCATTAAAATCAGACCCTTCCCCGCAGGCTGCATCGCTCCTCCCGCATTGGCTTCAAATCAATAGACGGATTTCCTCCGTTCAAGGATAGTCGCAATCTCGTCACGAAGAATTCTATTCTCGATCTTCCAATTTATTGCGACAAAAAGGAGTTACGATGCTGGAAAGCCATGGAACAGGAATCGAGCACCCTCGTGGCATCTCCCTCCGATCAATGCGCCCGGTTTGCATCGGCTTACAGGGTCCTTAATGAGGCGATCTTATCTCAGGCCTTCCCCGGTTGTGCTTTTGGAGTCCTAGCGGGCGGTCAGGTCGTCCTGCAGGATGCGCTAGGCCGATTTACCTACGAGAAGGAATCCCCGTCCGTTACTGCGCATACGATCTTCGACGTGGCGAGCTTGACCAAGGTCGCGTCCACGACTGCCGCTGCCATGCTGCTCTTCCAGCGCGGGCTTCTTGATCTCGATCTCCCCATCGGAGAGCTTCTTCCCGGCTTCGTTGTCGGACGCGCAGCCGGGGAGCAGGCGCACCACGTGACCGTGCGACACCTCCTTGCCCACAGTTCGGGCCTGCCGGCGTACGTTGAGTTTTTCCGTTCCGTAAGAACTCCGTCCGCCCTGTTTCGCGCATGCCTTGAGTTGCCTCTCGAGGCTGTTCCGGGCCAGCGCACCGAGTACTCTGATCCGGGGTTCATTCTGCTCGGCAAGGCGCTCGAGGTCATCGCCGGTGAGTATCTTGCCATCTGGTCGCGAAAGGAGATCTTCGAGCCGCTACATCTCTCGAGCACGCTGTTCTGCCCGCCCGGTCATCTCCGCCACCAGATCCCGCCGACGGAAGAGGACATAACTTTTCGACACCGTCTGATCCAGGGCGAGGTGCAAGACGAGCACGCATATCTGCTGCAGGGAGCAGGCGGCCACGCGGGCCTGTTCTCAAATGTGCCCGATTTGCTCCGTTTCTCGGCTCAACTACTGAGGGCTTTGCGCCCAGGTGGTGCAACGGATAACGAGGGCCTCTTCAGTCAACGTACCATTGAACTGTTTGCTGAGCGGCAAGGTCCCCCTGGAAGCTCGCGCGCTCTTGGCTGGGACACACCCTCCGGTGCCTCATCCTCCGGAAGACACTTCTCTCGTCACTCCATCGGCCATCTCGGCTACAGCGGCTGCTCGCTCTGGATTGACCTCGATGCTGCCATTGCAATCGTGCTTTTGACCAATCGTACGTGGCCTGATCGCAAGAGCCAGCTGATACGCGAGGTACGCCCAGCGTTCCATAACGCCGTTCGGGAAACGCTTTAGTTTGTTATCCAAACAAAGAGTTTTGCTGGATTTCACGTCACCAGAATTCTGCCCGGCCTTGCCCATTTTGCAGATACAATAGAAGGTGGGGATACACTCGATGCTTACCAGCACGACGACGCATGAAGGGGCCGGATCCCAGGCGAAAGAGGATATCAAAATCGACCCGGCTTCCCTACTTCAGCAGCTCACAACAGAAAGCCAGAACGAGGCTTCTCAAGGATTTGACACAAAATCCGCTCTTGAAATCGCCCGTATCATCAATCATGAGGATGCGAAGATCGCCGGAGCCGTCAAGAAGGCTATCCCCGAAGTTGCCCTCGTCATCGATCAGGTTGCGCGCGCGCTTCGTGATGGAGGACGCCTCATTTATGTCGGTGCTGGCTCCAGCGGCCGTATCGCTGCTCTCGACGCATCAGAATGCCCTCCAACCTACTCCACCGCTCCCGGTCAGGTGCAGTACATCATGGCCGGCGGTCCCAAGGCCCTCGCGTCTGCAGTCGAAGTTAATGAAGATTCAGAGGAGCTTGGCCAAAGAGATATCGCACGCCGCCGCCCCACGCGCAAGGATGTAGTCATCGGAGTCTCCGCCTCTGGCCGCACGCCGTATGTCGTCGCTGCCGTTGCATATGCGCGCGCCCGTGGAGCACACACCGCCGCTGTCACCTGTAACCACGGCACCCCTCTGGGCGCCGCCGCCGATATTTGCATCGTTGCCGAGGTCGGCCCCGAGGTGATCTCCGGCTCCACGCGCATGAAGGCGGGTTCCGCCCAGAAGATGATCCTCAACATGATCACGACCGGTGCCATGACGCGCCTCGGCTATGTGTACGAGAACCTCATGGTCAACGTGCACATGCAGAACTCCAAGCTCGTCGAACGCGGAATCCGCATTCTCATGAACGCCTGCAAAATCGATCGCGAAACGGCCGTCCAGACTATCAAGAGTGCCGGTCGCAGCGTCCCCGTAGCCCTGGTGATGCTCAAGGCTAAGGTGGACAAGCCGGAAGCCGTCCGCCGTCTCGCCAAATCCGATGGAAACGTCCGCCTCGCCATCGAAGACAACGTTCTCGAACTCTGACAGACCTCCTCAAGCGACAGACCATGCTCATACAGCGAAGGGGCCGTTCATTGGTCTTCTGCGTCCACGCCGCCTGATTCAGATTTAGACTTGGAAGCACAGGAGCACTCGGGTTTTTCATGGACAAGTTTGTCATCCGCGGCGGCAATCCGCTCATTGGCACGGTACGGGTTTCAGGTGCCAAGAATTCCGCCCTGCCCTGCATGGCAGCGGCCATCCTCACCGAGGATGAGGTCGCTCTCGAGAACGTTCCCCATGTGCGCGACATCGAAACCGAACGTCGTCTCCTCGCCTCAATGGGTGCGATCGTTGAACTCGACAAAAGCAAGTCGCCTCACAGCACTACGATTAACTGCCGCACTCTCTCCGATCCCGTCGCGAAGTACGAAATTGTCAAAACGATGCGTGCCAGTTCACTCGTGCTTGGACCCCTTCTCGCGCGCGCCGGAATCGCCCGCGTAGCAATGCCGGGAGGTTGTGCCATAGGCGGGCGGCCGATCGACCTGCACATCAAGGGCCTCGAAAGAATGGGCGCGACGATTCTTCAGGAACACGGCTATCTCGAAGCCCGCGCGGAGCGCCTCAAGGGCGCCCATCTCGTCTTTGACAAGATCACCGTGACCGGCACCGAAGATCTCCTTATGGCCGCGGTGCTGGCCGATGGGGAGACTTTGATGGAGAATTGCGCTCGCGAGCCGGAGGTGACCGATCTTGCTGCCTTGCTTACGGCGATGGGTGCGCGAATCGAAGGTGCCGGAACTTCAACGATCATGGTGAAGGGCGTGACGAGCCTGCACGGCGCTCGCTATCGCATCAATCCCGACCGTATCGAGGCGGGAACATTACTGCTCGCTGGAGCCATCACCGCAGGCGACCTCACCGTCGCTGAATGCAACCCTGACCACCTGCGCGCTGTGATCGTAAAACTCGAAGAGACTGGAGCCGCAGTCGATTTCCCCAGCCCCGATGCGGTCAGGGTCCGCTCCGATGGCCAGCTCAAGGCAGCAGACATCGCCACGGTGGAATACCCGGGATTCCCCACCGACATGCAGGCTCAGTACATGGCGCTTGCCACGCAGGCCGAAGGCGTCAGCCTTGTCACGGAGAACATCTTCGAAAACCGGTTCATGCATGTGCAGGAACTCGTTCGCATGGGCGCCAACATCAAGGTTGATGGCCGTACCGCCACTGTCCGGGGACCCGCAAAACTCTCTGCGGCAGCCGTCATGTGTTCCGATCTTCGCGCCTCTGCGTCGCTCGTCCTCGCCGCTCTCGTCGCAGATGGCGAATCGATCCTCGATCGCGTCTACCATATGGACCGAGGGTACGAGCGGATCGAAGAGAAATTACAGGGGGTCGGAGCCGAGATTCAGCGAATGGGAAACGTCTTCGCCCCCAGGCAACCAGAACCCGTCGCCGGCTGATGGCAAGCGTACGATTGGCGCTGAAAAGGGGTGCTGAGCTTATCTCCAGCTAACTGCCAGATGCCAGCGAACCTTGTACCTTTCTGCTTTTTGCAGAACGCGCTCATATTCGCGCAGCTCGCTCAGTACCGGCATCGTTTCGGAGCCGAATGAAACCGGTGTTGACGACAAGAACTCTGCCAGCGCTCTGACCGTCGCCAAGCCTTCTTCCGGCTTAAACCATTGGGGCTCGGGCAGATGCCGCGCCCACGCCGGGTCTCCGGCTCCCTGCTCCAGCAGCAGACACATCGAGTTTTCGTCAGCAGAAAAAAACTGCAGCAGCGGCGTCACGCCGAGAGACTCCGCCAACCGCTCGAGCGCATCTTCGTTGCGGGCAAGAGCCTGTCCGTTGACGAAGATGTCGAATCCCGGATCTTCCCCTTCCACGACGATATAAAGGCTCGCTGCCATCGCTCTGAGTCTAGTGGAGATACCGCCATACACGCGGCGAATAATTCAGCCCGAACCCAATCAGATAACGAATCCCAAGGCCGGGCAATATTACACAAGTTTGAACGCGACACTTTCGCGCATACAACGCAAATGTCCCGATCCGCTTCAACTCAAAATGAATGCCTTGCTCTTGGTCTGCGCAATTTGAGTGCCCGGGTAATCTTGTGGATTGGACAAAGCTTCCTGACCTCGTCGCTGTCGCACTCCTGACATGTGCGTTCGCCTCGGTGGCTCGTCGAGGGCCGGCCACAGGCTCAAGGCCGTGGCTCGTCGGTTGGGTGCTCATCACGCTCCACTTTGCTGCGTTGCTGCTGATTGGCGCACCCGGGCTTCTTGGAGACATGGCTTCAGCCATCGCTCTCGCCTGCCTAACAGCAGGCGGCGCGCTCTTCATGTGGGCGATGGTTCCATACCGAAATGAGCGTTCGAGTCAATGGATGCTGATTGCTCAAATCGCCACAAGCACCAGCTATGTGATTCTGATCAGTTCGAATGGGGTGTCGTTATGGATCCTTGATGCCGCAGCTATCGTCCTCGGTCTTGCGCCGCTCGTGATCACGTTGGCTACGCTCCGGCGATTCAATCATCCATTGCGCTGGGTTCTGGTAGGCATCTACGTGGTGTTGGGTATATTCCTGATCATCGTCCAGCAATTCCCGGAAACCGGACAGTCGCTTGCCTTGAATGGCGTTCTGTTCACCATCTTTACCGGTTGCTGTATCAATGTCTGGTATAGCTATCACCGTGCCACGGCCGGCGCCCTGATCACGATCGTTGGCTTTTGCGGCTGGGCCGCCATGTTTCTGATTACTCCCCTTGCCGGCACGCTGCTGCCCAATCCGCAGATTCAGACCGAGTTGTTTCATCTTCCCAAGTATGTTGTAGCCGTTGGTATGATCCTTCTTCTCCTCGAGGATCAGATCGAGCACAACAAATATCTGGCCTTGCACGACGAATTAACCGGGCTTCCAAACCGCCGGCTCTTCCTCGATCGCCTTTCTCTCGCACTGGAGCGGTCGCGCCGCGGCGGAACGAAATCGGCGCTCCTCGTCATCGACCTTGACCATTTCAAGCAGGTCAATGACACTCTGGGGCACCATGCCGGGGATCTCCTGCTGCAGAGGGTGTCTTCTCTCTTCTCAAGCCGCGTTCGCCGATCCGACACCGTCTCACGCACTGGCGGCGACGAATTCTCGGTGATCCTCGAAGAACCCACCAACCGCACGAATGCGATACTGGTTTCCCAGTCGCTCCTGCAATTGCTCGATGAGCCGGTCCGGATTGCCGATCAACTCGTGAGGGTGGGCGCAAGCATCGGAATCGCAGTCTTTCCGGACGATGCTTCGGATATCGAGGCGCTGTGCATTGCCGCAGATCTGCGCATGTACGAGAACAAGAGAGCTTCCAGGGATCGTGATCGGGCGCCAGTTCTCGTCACGCCCGCGCCGCTATCCAAATCCGGCTCAAATCCGAGCTTGAAGATTGCTTCCGGTTCACCGAAATTCTGAGTAGGCGACCGCTTGCAGCGTAATCTGTTCTCTCACGCAGGTTCAGGCGCTGCAACCTTTGGCCAGGTCTGGCCATCGCGGTCCGGTTCTGTGGAATGTGCTGCTTGCTTCTCTTCCAGAGCTGCCGACAGCGCTTCTTGCTCTTCCGCGTCCTCCTCGTTGCCTGACCGACGGACATCGATGGAGCCTTTGAGGAGTGCCCCGTCCTCAATGCAGACGCGCTGCGCGGTCAAATCTCCGGTGAGTGATCCATCGCTGCGAATCTCTACGCGATAGCCACCATCGAGATTTCCGCAAACTTCGCCCATGATGACGACTTCGCGCGCACTGATGTCAGCCTTCACCCGGCCTTCTTTTCCGATGGTCACACGGTGAGCTTCGGCGTTAATAAGTCCCTCGACGCGTCCATAGACGTAAAGCGGGTCTGAAGCTGTAATCTCCCCCTTGATCACGATGGACTTGCCGATCATGGAGTATTGGCTTTGCGAGCTTGACGGTGTGCTGTGCGCGGACCTGCCCTGGATCTCGCTGCCAGATGGGGTTTGCTGTGGAGTTGTATTTGTATTGACTGACGGTGGCATGTAGATAGTCCTTTCGTCTCTCATCTGGAGCAGCGAGCTTTGCGAATCGAGATTTTCGAGCCGGTTGTGCCGGTTCGAGCAAAGCCAGGAGCTGCGCGCTTAAGAAGTCTTGTCATTGTAGCCATATGCTGCGAATTCGGAACGATTACTTTAGTCTCGTCAGAGCCAAGACTCACGAATCTGCTAACTTCGAATCGCTTCGGGCCTTGATTGAGCGAAGTCGGAAACAAGCCTCTCACAGTCAGCCATCCGCGCAACCGTCGCACGGCCATCCGAAAACCAAATGCCCGGACATCGCGTCCGGGCATTTTGGCTGGCTCACTTGAGGTTAGTTGCTTCCGCCGCCCCCCGGCCTTCCGCCGCGACGACGCCGGCGCCGCCGGTTGTTATTTCGCCCATCTGGGCGTCCACCGCCACCACCGCCCGGATGTCCGACCTGCGCCGGAACCCCATCTGCGCGATTAAAGTTCGGCTCGTTCTCTTCGTCGACCTCGTCTGTTTCTTCCTCGTCGAAATCCTCGCCACCTTCAATCAGGATCGTGCTCTGATTCGACCGCGGCTGGCGGTCGTCAAACTCATGGCGCGGCTTTGCTGGTGCTGGCGCCTCGGACGCTTCGAGCGCACTCTCGCCTGCCGGGGACGACTGGGCAAGCTTGGCCTTTTGCTCCTTGATCAGAGCCTTCCGGCTGAGCTTGATGCGATTGCCCTCAATGGCGAGCACCTTCACCATCACCTGGTCGCCCTCGCGAAGCTCATCCTTAACATCC
>Ga0335069_10017349_pt1 | contig 10035 bp, 9 predicted proteins | sample Lox_Sample_11_FD_206714 | JGI IMG/M metagenome (GOLD analysis project Ga0335069, IMG submission 206714) | Soil microbial communities from Loxahatchee National Wildlife Refuge, Florida, United States - Lox_Sample_1.1 | ecosystem: Environmental > Terrestrial > Soil > Wetlands | place: USA: Florida...
ATTGACTCAGTGCCGCGCCGCGATGCTCGAGGACGGGCACCTCGCCCATGACGTTGAGCGCGCGATAGGCGGGCGTGCGCGTCTCGCCGCCGAAGTAGTCGACGAACCTCGGCGCCCAATCGGCGCCCGCGAGCTCGAGCGCGAGCGCGGGTTTGTAGGCGTTGCCCGATTGCGCGAAGCAATGCAGCGTGTATTCGGCCATCCGCCCTCTTGCCCGTCAGAAGCCGCCCGTCGCGAGCCAGCGCTCGACCTGGTCGAAGCGATCGAGCCCCCAGAACGGCTCGCCGTCGACGATGACGTAAGGCGAGCCGAACACGCCGCGCGCGATCGCCTGCTCGACCTCGCGTTTGAGCCCCTGCTTGACCGCCGGATCGCCGATCGCGGCGCGAGCTTCGTTCGCATCGACGCCTTCTCCGGCCGCGACTGCGATCGCCTGCTCCGGGTCGGAGATGTCGACGTCGCCGAGGAAGTACGCGCCGTAGAGCGCCTTCGCGATGCGCACGGCGAGCTCCGGATCGCGCCCCTCGAGCCACAGCACGATCCGGGCGGCCGCCTGCGTCGCGATCGGGAACTTCGAGGGCATCCGGAATTCCAGGCCGTGGAAGCGGGCGCTCCGCGCGAGGTCGCGCTTCGAGTACTCGCCCTTGAGCGGAATCATCGTGAGCGGCGCCGCCGCCGTCTCCTTGAAGATGACGCCGAGGAGAATGGGATGCCAGTCGACGGAGCGCCCGTATTTCTGCGCGAGCGCCTCGATCTTCTGCGACGCGAGGAAGCCGTACGGCGACGAGAAATCGAAATAGAAGTCGATCGCGCCAGACATGAGCCGGGTCCTCCGTGGCCTTGGCGGTCAGGAAGCGAGCGCGCGGCCGATCACGAGGCGCTGGATCTCGCTTGTTCCCTCGTAGATCTGGCAGACGCGCACGTCGCGATAGATCCGCTCGACAGGGAAGTCGGCGACGTAACCGTAGCCGCCGTGCACCTGGATCGCATCCGAGCAGACGCGCTCGGCCATCTCGGAAGCGTAGAGCTTCGCCATCGATGCCTCCTTGAGGCAGGGACGCCCCGCGTCGCGCAGCGCGGCCGCATGCCACACGAGCTGCCGCGCGGCCTCGATCGCGGTCGCCATGTCGGCCAGCCTGAAACTGACCGCCTGGTGCTCGGCGAGCGTCTTGCCGAAGCTCGTTCGTTCGCGCGCGTACGCGAGCGCAGCCTCGAACGCCGCGCGCGCCATGCCCACCGCCTGCGCGGCGATGCCGATCCGGCCGGCCTCGAGATTCGCGAGCGCGATCCGGTAGCCCTCGCCTTCGCGTCCGAGCAGATTCGCCGCCGGCACGACGCAGTTCTCGAACACGATCTGCGCGGTATCGGAGGCGCGCTGGCCGAGCTTTTCCTCGACGCGGGCGACGACGTAGCCGGGCGTGGTCGTCTCGACCAGGAACGCCGAGATGCCCTTCTTGCCCGCAGCCTTGTCGGTCACCGCGAAGACGACGGCGACCTCCGCGTTCTTCCCAGTCGTGATGAACTGCTTGACGCCGTTCAGAACGAAGTCGTCGCCGCGTCGCTCCGCGCGCGTCGCGATCGCCGCAGCGTCGGAGCCGACCTGCGGCTCGGTCAGGCAAAAGCAGCCAAGCTTCTCGCCGCGGGCGAGCGGCGCGAGGAATCGCTCTTTCTGCGCGTCGCTGCCGAACGCGTTGATCGGACCGCAGACCACCGAGTTCTGGACGCTGACGATCGTCGAGACCGCGCCGTCGCCGGCAGCGATCTCCTCGAGCGCAACCGCGAGCGACACGTAGTCGAGCGCAGCGCCGCCCCAGCGCTCGGGAACGACGACGCCCATGACGCCCAGCTCACCGAGCGCCGTGAGCTCCGCGCGCGGAAAGTGATGCTCCCTGTCCCAGCGCGCGGCGTGCGGCGCGAGCCGCTCCGCCGCGAACGCGCGCAGCGTGTCGCGGATCGACGCCTGCTCGTCGGAGAGGAGCATCAGCGACTCGTTGGACCGGCCCCGACAGCGGCGGCCGCTCGCGCGGTGTTCGCCGTCATCGCCGGTCGTCGAACGCGAGCTTCGCCGCGATGCCCGCAAACACGCTCGCGAGGAGCCAGCGCTGCACCGCCGCCCAGAACGGGCGATCGGCGAACCAGCGCGCGACGCGCGCCGCGGCGAGGATGAACAGCGTGTCGCCGACCACGGCGATCACGAGCTGGACGAGCCCGAGCACCAGCGATTGCACCAGCACGCTGCCGCGTGCAGGCTCGACGAACTGCGGGAAGAGGGCGAGGTAGAAGAGCGCGACCTTCGGGTTGAGAATGCTCGTGATGAGGCCCATTCGGAACAGTTTGGACGGCGCGGCTCGCGGAAGCGCGCGCGGCGCGAAGATTCCGCCCGCGCCTCCGCCCGCGCCCGGGCGCACGGCGTCGAACGCGAGCCACAACAGGTATCCCGCGCCGGCCCAGCGCAGCGCGTCGTAGGCGACGGGGATGGCGACGAACACCGCCGACAGCCCGAACGACGCCGCGACGATGTGGACGACGAAGCCGCTCGTCGTGCCGGCGAGCGACACGAGGCCCGCGGAGCGGCCCTGCGCCAGCGTGCGCGAGAGCAGATAGAGCAGGTTGGGCCCGGGCGTCAGCACGAGCAGCACGGCGGCGGCAGTGAACAGCAGCAGATTGTGGAGGCTCGGCATCGGCGCATGCACCTCGCGTCAGGGCTACGGTATCCGCCTGCTCCGCGTCGTCGAACCCGGGTGCGCGAGGCGGGGTTTGTCAACAATCTCCGGCGGCGCGCCGCCTAGACCTGCTCGATCGCCATCGCGGTCGCCTCGCCGCCGCCGATGCAGAGCGACGCGACACCGCGCTTCTTGCCTTGCTTGCGCAGCGCGCCGAGCAGGGTGACGATGATCCGCGCGCCGGAAGCGCCGATCGGATGCCCGAGCGCGCACGCGCCGCCGTGCACGTTGACCTTCTCGTGCCCGATTCCATGCTCCTTCATCGCTGCCATCGTCACGACGGCGAACGCCTCGTTGATCTCGAACAGGTCGACGTCCTTCGTCGTCCAGCCGGTCTTGCGGTAGATCTTGTCGATCGCCCCCACCGGAGCCGTCGGGAAATCGCCGGGCGCCGCCGCGTAGGTCGTATGCGCGACGACCACGGCGAGCGGCGCGAGCCCGCGCTTCTCCGCCGTCGAGCGTCGCATGAGGACGAGCGCTGCGGCGCCGTCGGAGATCGAGCTCGAATTCGCCGCCGTCACCGTTCCGTCCTTGCGGAATGCGGGCTTCAGCGACGGGATCTTCTCTGGCAGCGCCTTCGCCGGCTGCTCGTCGTGGTCGACGACGACGACGCCCGTCTTTCCGGGGACCGTCACCGGCGCGACCTCCCACGCGAACGTACCGTCGTTGTTCGCTCCGAGCGCACGCGAGAGCGACGCGAGCGCGAAGGCGTCCTGCGCCTCGCGGGTGAATCCGAGCTTCGCCGCGCACTCCTCGGCGTACGTGCCCATCAGGCGCCCCTTCTCGTAGGCGTCTTCGAGCCCGTCGAGGAACATGTGGTCCTGGGCGACCTGGTGTCCCATCCGGTAGCCGGCGCGCGCCTTCGGCAGCAGGTACGGCGCGTTCGACATGCTTTCCATCCCGCCCGCGACGACGACCTCCGCCGACCCCGCGGCGATCAGATCGTGCGCGAGCATTGCCGCCTTCATCGCCGATCCGCACATCTTGTTGACGGTCGTGCAGCCGACCGACAGCGGCACGCCGGCCTTGAGCGACGCCTGGCGTGCCGGTGCCTGGCCCTGCCCAGCCGGGAGCACGCATCCCATGATCACTTCGTCGACATCGGGCGGCGCGACGCGCCCGCGCTCGAGTGCTCCCTTGATGGCGACCGCGCCGAGGTCGCTCGCGGAAAGCGCGGCGAAATCGCCGAGCAGGCCGCCCATCGGGGTGCGCGCCGCGCCGACGATGACGATGGGGTCGTTGAGCATGAAAGTCTCCCGGAAGGTTGCGCGACGGACGCAGCGCCCGTCACTTGGTCTCGTTGAAGAGCTCGCGACCGATCAGCATCCGGCGAATCTCGGAAGTTCCAGCGCCGATCTCGTAGAGCTTCGCATCGCGCCACAGCCGCCCGGTCGGATAGTCGTTGATGTAGCCGTTGCCGCCGAGGCACTGGATCGATTCGCCCGCCATCCACGTCGCGCGCTCGCTCGCGAAGAGGATCGCGCCGGCCGCGTCCTTGCGCGTCGTCTCGCCGCGGTCGCAGGCCTGCGCGACCGCGTAGACGTACGCGCGCGCGGCGTTCAACGTCGTGTACATGTCGGCGAGCTTGCCCTGCATCAGCTGGAACGCGCCGATCGGCTGGTCGAACTGGACGCGCTCGTGCACGTACGGCAACACGACGTCGAGGCAGGCGGCCATGATCCCGAGCGAGCCGCCGGCGAGCACGGCGCGCTCGTAGTCGAGGCCGCTCATCAGCACGTTGACGCCGCGGCCTTCCTGGCCGAGCACGTTCTCGGCGGGAACCTCGCAATCGGTGAAGACCAGCTCGCAGGTGTTCGATCCCCGCATCCCGAGCTTGTCGAGCTTCTGCGCGGTCGCGAATCCCTTCATCCCCTTTTCGACGAGGAACGCCGTGATGCCCCGCGGACCGCCGGACGCGTCGGTCTTCGCGTAGACGACGAGCGTGTCCGCGTCGGGGCCGTTGGTGATCCACATCTTGCTGCCGTTCAGAACGTAGCGGTCGCCGCTGCGCTCCGCCGCGAGCCGCATGGAGACCACGTCGGAACCTGCGCCGGGCTCGCTCATCGCGAGTGCGCCGACGTGCTCGCCGGACACGAGCTTCGGCAGGTACCTGCGCTTCTGCCCGGGCGTGCCGTTCCGGCGTATTTGATTGACGCATAGATTCGAATGAGCGCCGTACGAGAGGCCCACGGCGCCCGAGGCGCGGCTCACCTCCTCCATCGCCACCACGTGCGCGAGGTAGCCCATGTTCGTGCCCCCGAACTCCTCGTCGACGGTGATGCCGAGGAGGCCCAGATCGCCGAGCTTGCGCCACAGATCGGCCGGAAATTCGTTGGCCCGGTCGATGTCCGCGGCGCGCGGAGCGATCTCGCTCGCCGCGAACTGCTGCACGCTGTTGCGCAGCATGTCGATCGTCTCGCCGTGGTCGAACCTCAGGACCGGGAAGTCGAGCATGCGGAACCTCTTGTGATTGTCGTTCAGGCGTCGGGCCTGGCGCGCATGATCATCAGCGTCTGCTGCATCGGGGAAAAGGGGCCGATCGCGGCGGAGCGGGCCGCGGCACCGGACTGTATATTACGTTTACGTAAACGTCAACTTCACGATGGCCGCTCCGCTGGCGCCGCGTCGCTCGCTTCGTCGCCGGCCGCTCCGGCCCGCTGTTTGAGCCGCCGCCGGCAGTCGCGCTCGAGAACGCCGATCTCCGCGAGCACGGCGTCGATGTCCTCCCGCTGCTGGTCGAGGAGCGCACGCCGTTCGGCGAGCATCTGCAGGAACTTGACGAGCTGCGGCCGCTCGCTGCCGGTGGACGCATAGATGTCGAAGAGCTCGCGGATTTCGGAAAGCGCGAATCCCAGGCGCTTGCCGCGCAGAATCAGCTTGATTCGCGTCCGCTCGCGCTCGCCGTAGATCCGTGCCTGCCCCCGCCGGCGCGGAGCGATCAGTCCTTCGATCTCGTAGAATCGGATCGCCCGCGGGGTGAGCGCGAACTCGCGCGCGAGCTCGGAAATCGAATAGGTAGGGTCCGGACGCTCGCCGTCGGGCGGTTTGGTGCGTCGCGCGGAAGCGGGAACAGCGGACATCGGACGGGGACGCCGGCGGAAAAAGCGAGACAGGACGATCGCTTGCCACGATAGCATATCGCCTTGACATATACGGCCGCTTCGACGACGATGCTGCGTTGCACAAAACAACGTCCGCCCGCGGACCTCGCGCGCCGCAGCGCCAGCTTGCGCCCCGCGAACGCCATCCCCACGTACGATCGATGAACGCGGCTCTCCCCGCAGCGCTCGAGTACCCGGTCGCGACGCCACCCGCGCCCGGCGAAACGATCGAAATCGCACCACAGATCCATTGGCTGCGGATGTCGCTGCCGTTCGCGCTCGATCACATCAATCTTTGGCTGCTCGCCGACGGCGATGGGATGACGCTCGTCGATTGCGGCTTCGGCGACTCGCCCACGAGGGCGCTCTGGGATCGGCATTTCGCGACCACGCTCCGGTCGCGTCCGATTCGCCGCATCGTCGCGACGCACTGCCACCCCGACCATATCGGCAATGCAGCGTGGCTGTCGGAGCGCGCGAGCGCGCCGGTCGCGATGACCTCCTCCGAATTCCTGGCCGCGCACGCTCTCCTCGCGGATACGGCCGGCTACGCGACGCAAGCGGTCTTCGATCTCTTTCGCCGGCACGGGCTCGCCGCAGACAGGCTCGCCGCGCTCGAGCGCCGCGGCAACCGCTACCGGCGCGGGGTTCCGGAGCTGCCGTCGACCTTCCGGCGCCTCTCCGAAGGCAGCCTGTCGCGTGCAGCCGGCACGACGTGGCGCGTGATCGAGGGCTTCGGCCACTCGCCGCAGCACGCGTCGCTCTACTCCGCGGAGCGCGGCGTGCTGATCGCGGGCGACATGCTGCTGCCCAAGATCAGCACGAACGTGAGCGTCCAGTCGATCGAGCCCGACGGCGACCCCCTCGCGCTGTTCCTCGACTCGCTGGCGGGGTTCGAGGCGCTGCCGCCTGAGACGCTCGTGCTGCCGTCGCACGGACTGCCGTTCCGCGGCATTCACGCGCGCGTCGGCCAGCTTCGCGCACATCACGCAGCCCGCCTCTCCGAGCTCGAGGAGGCCGTGAGGTCCGCGGACGAGCCGCTGGCGGCGGCCGAGGCCGTCCCGCTGCTCTTTCGCCGCGAGCTCGACGTGCACCAGATCTTCTTCGCGATGGGCGAGGCGATCGCGCACCTGAACCATCTCTGGCATGCGAACCGCATCGAGCGCCGCATCGCCGCCGATCGCACGCTGCGCTTCGCGCCGGCCCATCGCTGACCCGCAGGCCCTCGCTCGCCCGCACAAACACCCATCCCGACTCCGCACGAAAGAGCCAAATCATGTCGTCACCCGCCAAGACCGCCGACAAGGAAGCCCCCTCGAAGCCCTCGTACGACCCGGTTGCGCTGGCCGAGTCCCTGCGCACCGCCGCGGAGAAAGGCGCGAAGGTCATCGGTGAATTCGCAGCCCGCCAGGCGGGGTCGGCGCCGGCGCTCGTCACCGACCAGCTCGGGATCGGCAAGGCCTTCATGGAGCTCGCCGCGAAGATGATGGCGAACCCTTACCGGATGGCCGAAGCGCAGATGAACCTGTGGTGGGAATACATGAGCCTGTGGCAGGCGTCGACGGCCAAGATCCTGGGTGGCGCCCCGGACCCGGTCGCCGAGCCCACGAAGGGCGACAAGCGCTTCCGCCACGAGGACTGGGAAGCGCATTTCCTGTTCGACTACATCAAGCAGAGCTATCTCATCACGGCGCGCTGGCTGCACGACGCAGTCGCCAACGTAGAAGGCCTCGACGACGGCACGAAGAAGAAGGTCGACTTCTTCACGCGCCAGTACATCGACGCGCTCGCGCCGTCGAACTTCGCGCTCACCAACCCGGAGGTGTTCCGCGAAACGATCGCCACCGGCGGGCAGAACCTCGTCAGGGGGCTGAACAACCTGCTCGACGACATCGAGCGGGGCCAGGGGCGGCTCAAGATCTCGATGACCGATCCCAAGGCGTTCGAGCTCGGAGTCAACATCGCGACCACGCCGGGGAAGGTCGTGTTCCAGAACGCCCTGCATCAGCTGATCCAGTACGAGCCGACGACCGCGAAGGTCGCGAAGCGGCCGCTGCTCGTGATCCCGCCGTGGATCAACAAGTACTACATCCTCGACCTGCGCGAGAAGAACTCCTTCGTCAAGTGGGCGACCGATCAGGGAATGACGGTGTTCGTCATCTCTTGGGTGAACCCCGACGAGAAGCTCGCCGACAAGGACTTCCAGGATTACCTCACCGAAGGCACGCTTGCCGCCCTGTCGGCGATCGAGAAGGCGACCGGCGAGAGGGAAGTCAACGCGCTGGGTTATTGCCTCGGCGGGACGCTGCTCGCGGCCACGCTCGGATACATGGCGGCGACGAAGGACCGCCGGATCGCGAGCGGCACGTTCATGACGTCCCTGGTCGACTTCACGAAGTCGGGCGAGCTCGAGGTGTTCATCGACGAGGACCAGGTCGCCTCGCTCGAGCGCAAGATGAACGAGCGCGGCTATCTCGAGGGCAGCGAGATGGCCAACACGTTCAACATGCTGCGCGCGAACGACCTGATCTGGTCCTTCGTCATCAACAACTACCTGCTCGGCCGCGACCCGTTTCCGTTCGATCTGCTGCACTGGAACTCGGACGCCACAAGGATGCCGGCGACGATGCACAGCTTCTACCTGCGCAACATGTACATGCGGAACCTGTTGCGCGTGCCCGGCGGCATCACGTTGAACGGCGTGCCGATCGACCTCTCGAAGGTCACGGTCCCCACGTATTTCGTCTCCGCGATCGAGGATCACATCGCGCCGTGGAAGACGACGTATGCGGGCCCGCAGGTCGTCGGCGGCAAGTCGCGCTTCGTGCTCTCGGGCTCCGGGCACATCGCCGGAATGATCAACCCGCCTGCGGCGAACAAGTACGGGTTCTGGACGAACGACAAGCTGCCGGAATCGCCGGATGAATGGCTGAAAGGAGCCAAGCCGCACGACGGGTCATGGTGGACGCATTGGGCGGCATGGCTCGCGCCCCAGCTCGGGCCGCAGGTCGCCGCGCGCGTTCCCGGAAAGGGTAAGCTCAAGGTGATCGAGCCGGCGCCGGGCAGCTACGCCCGAATCCGCGCGGACGGGAAGTGAACCCTGCGCCCTTGCTATAGTCGCAGCATGATCGGGATACGGAGGGCACGAGATATGACACGCTTGCTTTCGAGGCTCGCAGCGATCGCCGTCTCCGCGGTCGCACTCACGTCGGCGTCGATCGGGTTTGCGCAATCGACGTGCAAGGACTGCGGCCAGGTCCAGTCGATCCGCTACGTCGAGGAGAAGGGCAAGACGTCGGGCGTCGGCATGGTCGCGGGCGGCGTGCTCGGCGGCGTGCTCGGCCATCAGATCGGCGGCGGCACCGGAAAGACGGTGGCCACGGTCGCCGGCGCAGCGGGCGGAGCCTACGTCGGCAACAAGGTCGAGCAGAACAGGAACACGAAGGGCCACTGGGAAGTCTCGCTCAAGATGGACAGTGGCAACATGCGGACCTTCACCTATTCGAATCAACCGACGGTCAAGGAGGGCGAGCGCGTGAAGCTCGTCGACGGCGGGAAACGCCTCGCGCTGCTCGCGAACTAACGCCTGTCGCGGGCGCCGGGTTCCCCTAGCGCGGGGAAGCCGGCGCCGTCGCGGGAGCGGCACCAGCCTGCGTGGTGCGTGCTCCGTCGGCAGCGCCTGCGCCCCTCGCCGCACCGTGATCGCCTTGCGGGACGACCGCCGGGGCTCCCGCCGGAACGACGACGACCACCGGCTGCTGACCCGGAACCGCTGGCACGGCAGGTCGCGTCGATGGGAACATCGCTGACGCCGGCGGTAGCACGATCCCCGTCGGCGGCAGGCTCATGCCCGGTGGTGGCAGCACGTTTCCCGTCGGCGGGACCGTGACCCCCGGCAGGGGCAGCGCTATCCCGGTCGCCGGGAGCGGGACCGAGGCCGCGTACGAGCCGCGACTGGAGTAAGGCGTGCTCGATGGCATGGGCGCAACTACGGTCCCTGGCGCAACGGCGGCGCCACTGTGCAGCGTCGGATCGCGCAGGGCCGGCCCGGATGCGGGTGGCAACGCCGGGGCCGGATGCCGACTCGCCTGCATCGCTTCGCCGGCCTGCGCCGGTCCGGCCGGGAGGGGCGCTGCCCGAACCTGCGTCGGTGTTTGAGAGAGTGGCGTACCCGGCGTTCCTCGCGCTCCTGCAGCGCCCGGAGCCGCCGG
>Ga0335069_10017350_pt1 | contig 10035 bp, 6 predicted proteins | sample Lox_Sample_11_FD_206714 | JGI IMG/M metagenome (GOLD analysis project Ga0335069, IMG submission 206714) | Soil microbial communities from Loxahatchee National Wildlife Refuge, Florida, United States - Lox_Sample_1.1 | ecosystem: Environmental > Terrestrial > Soil > Wetlands | place: USA: Florida...
GGGTGGGTGATGCGCCAGGCGGCTGCGATAACTTCCACGAGCGCCACCGCGGCGGCGCTCCTCACCGAGCGAGACCCGAGCCTTGCGAGCCGCATGCACGTCATACGCAACGGCTATGACGGAGAGATCGCGGCGCCTCTCTCGCGCACCGGCGGCCGCCTCTCGATACTCTTCGCCGGCGTGCTGTACGTGCGCCGCACGCCGTATCCGCTGCTGGCCGCACTCGAGCGGCTGCTCTCCCGGCCTGATGTCGACCCGACCCGGGTGCAGCTCACGTTCATGGGTGACAAGCTCGGCAGCTTCTCCGATCAATTGCTCAACCGCTGGCTGCAGGGCAAGCGCTGTGCCTCGGTGGTCCGCGTGCTTCCGCCGCAGGACGCCAACGCCGTGGCACGCGAGGTGGCACAGGCGACGGTGTTGCTCAACCTGGCGCAACAGCAGCGCCTGCACGTCCCAGCCAAGACGTTCGAGCAGCTGGCGAGCGGCCGGGAGATCCTCCTCATCTGCGAGGACGACTGCGAGACTGCGCAGGTCGTCGACGGTATCGCCGGCGTGACACGCGTGGATCAGAGCGACCCGCAGGTCCTCGATGCAGTGCTGCTCGATCTGTACCAGCGTCACGCCGTAGGCGGAGAGGCGAGCGTGCCGCCCGCCGCGGAGGTCCGGCGCTTCTCGAGAGCGCTCGCCAACGAGCGCTTTGCCGCGACGCTTCGCGCCGTGGCACCCACCGTGGACGGGAGCCCACAGTCCGCTGCGCCGCCGGCCTCCGGCCCCTCGATGGCCGAGACATCGCCGCTCTGGCGACAGCTGGCGACGGACATACGCTTCTACGCAGGTCTCACGCGCGGGCGCACCTCCGGCCTCTCGCTAGCTGCGACCTTGCTCAGCAACCGCGGCTTGTGGCTGCTTGGGTTTCACCGCATCGGGCATTACTGCCTGCGCCGGCGCAACGTGCGGAATCCGGTCTGGTGGCTCGCACGCCTGTGCAAGATCATCGGCACCTGTTTCAACGTGTTACTGTGCCGATCGCAGCTGAGTGAGGACTGTCAGATCGGCCCCGGCGCCTATCTCGCCAATGGCGGCTACATTCTGTGTGGGGCACTCAGCATCGGCGCCGGCTCACTGATTCACGACCGCTGCACCTTCGGGTACGCCGTGGCCGACGGTGGCGAGGGCCGCCCCAGGATCGCGCGCAACGTATGGATAGGCCCCGATTGCATAATCGCGGGCGCACTCACGGTCGGTGAAGGCGCTACCCTCCTGCCGGGGTCGTTCGTCACCTTCGACGTTCCGCCACGCAGCGTCGTCAAGGGCAATCCGGCGCTGGTGGTGCGGCGGGATTTCGATAACTCCGTTCTGCGCAGCTCCGCGCACGTCGTCGCCGACATCGATGCGGAACGATCATGAGGAGCGCGTATCTCGCCGATCTGCGTCGCTGCGCGAACCAGGACAAGATGCGGCGCCGGCTGCTGCGGCTGCTCCTCGACAACTTCGGCCTGCACGCGCTGCTCGCCTACCGCTTCGGCCGCTGGCTGCTGCAGGCGCAGCGGCAGCCGTTACTCTGGCCGTTGCTGCCTTGCGGCTGGGTGCTTTACTACCTGATGAGTCGCTATGCGCGGCTCGCCTTCGATATCCGCCTCGAGCTCTCTGCCGAGATCGGTCCCGGCTTCTACATCGGCCATTTCGGCGCCATACGGATACGTAAGTGTCGCATCGGCAGCAACTGCTCGATTGGCCGGCTCACCAACATCAGCGCCGCCGCTTGCGGGGCCGGACCGGTGATCGGTGATCGCGTCTGGATCGGAGCCCACGTGCAGATCGTGGGCCCCTACCGGATCGGCTCAGGCACCACGATCGCCGCAGGTGCCGCGGTGCGCCGGGACCTTCCCGGCAATGCGCTGGTCCTTGGCAATCCGGCGCGCATCGTGCTGTCTGACTATGACAATCGGCGGATTCTTGGCGTGGAGAGAGAGACACCGCGTGCGACCGGCTAGCGCCGCGCGGCGGATCAGCGGCGTCGCAGCTCGAAGAATCTGCGACGCGCGTTGAGCCAGGTCTCGCCGCCGAAGCGCTTGACGATCTTCTTCATGTCCCAGGCGAGCCGCTGCCGCAACGCGGCTCCACGCCGACCCGAAGCCAGCGAGAGGATGTCTGCATCGGATGTGCGTTGCGTCACGGAGAAACGTCCGATCACCGCCATGCCATCGACCTCGCTCACCGATCGCCGCGGCTCGGACGTGAACAGCAGCCGCATTCCGACCTGCGCCGCTGCGCTTGCGACGCTGCGGGAGTAATAGCCGCCGGGCACCGAAGCCGCCGTGACCGGCGCTCCGAGGAGGTCCTCGAGTCGCCGGCGACTGTCGCGCCACTCGCGGCAGATGCGCTCGTGCGAGAGCGCGCTCATTCGTGCCGGATGGCTCGCCGAGTGACTGCCAATGACATGTCCGGCAGCGTGCAGCTCGCGCAGCCCCTGCGCTGCCATGAAACCCGGCGTGCCGATGAGGTCGGTAGTCACGAAGAAATATGCGGACCAGTCGTATTGACGGAGCGTCGGCAGGATACGCGTCGACGCGCTGACACCGCCGTCATCGAAGGTCAGGACCAGCGCATTGCCCGAGGGGTCGCTCACGGCCGGGAGCAGGCACGTCGGGCCGCGCATCCGCGGCAGCGCCCGTATGAGATCGAGGTGGTGACGGAAGCGCGTCTCGGTGAGCTTGTAGGAGAGCGCATCGGCTCCAGCGAAGCCGCTGTCGTCGGCTCCGCGATCCGCGAGCACGTCATGGTAGATGAGCGCCGTGATCCTCATGAGGCGCGCCGCAGCCGTGCGCGGTAGCGCAGGTAGGCACTCAGCCACGGCTGTCCCCAGTTGTGCGAGCGGACGTTTCGGGCCGGCAACGGCGCGGCCCGACCGTCCGCGACCGCACGCAGCCGCTCGGCTATGGCAGCGGCATTCTCGAGGAATACACGATGCTGGATGCGCACGTGGGACTCGCGCAGCGGATCGAACCGATAGCGGTAGTAGCCGTACACCGGCCCGGTATCGATCCCGTCATCGATGCGCAGCAGTGTCATACCGACGTTCGCAGAATCGCTGTCGGCGAGCGCCCAGAAGCAACCGTGAGCATTGCGGTATTGCGGACAGATTCCGGGATGCAGCACGAAGGTGCCCTGCCGCGGAATCGAGTAGATCGCCCGGCGCAGCAGCCATTTGCAGCGCGCCAGGACGAGCTCCGGAGCCAGCCCCGCGAGGAAGGACCGCACCGAGTCATCATTCGGATCGTGAATACGCAGCACCGGGGTTGCCGGATCCGGCGCCGGCCACTCCGCGCTGGCACGCGTGATCGCCCGGTGCTCCCAGGCGGCATCATCAGCGGCGAGCGCCAGGCGGTAATAGACCCGGAAGGCGAGCACATCGAGCAGCCGTACGAGGCCCACGCGGCGGGTCTCGGCGCGCAGCCGCCGCCACCGCACCCGCGGCGGCTCGTGGATCTCGACGATGCCTGCCAGCTCCGCGAAGCTCGCGAGCCAGCGACTCACGAGCTCGCGGTCGAACGGATCGTCGCCGTGGCAGATGAGTGCAATGCGCGGCTTCACGGATGAGACGCGAGGCGGACACGGAACTCCTGGGCGAGCCGCTCGACATTCCGTGCGAGATCGTAGCGGGCGATCACCTTGCGACGTGCCGCAACGCCGAGGCGGCGCGCCGCCTGCGGATCCTCCATCAGGCGCACCACCGCGTCTGCGAGCGCCGTCGCGCTCGCCGGAGGCACCAGCAGGCCTTCGACATCCTGTTCGATGATCTCCGGTACGCCGCTGATCCAGGTCGCGACACAAGGCAGCTCCATCGCCATCGCTTCCATCAATACCACCGGGAGTCCTTCGAGGAAGCTCGGCAGTACGAAGGCGTCGCTCGAGCCGTAGTAGTCGATGACTCGATCATGGTTACAGGCGCCCGCCAGGCGCACGAGCTGCCCGAGGCCGCGTCGCGCGATCAGCTCCTCCAGAACGCGCCGCAACGGCCCCTCGCCGACCAGAGTCAGGCTGACATCCCGGCCCCGCTCACGGAGGAGCGCTATCGCCTCGAGGAGGATCGGATATCCCTTCGGTGCCGACAGGCGGCCGACCGAGAGCAGCCGGTACGCTCCGCTCGCGCGCGGCAGCCCGCTGCGCGGCTGGAAGGACTCGACATCGACTCCGAGGGGCAGCACCAGGACCTTGTGCCAATGAGCAGGATCCGACGCATTCAGGACCTGGCTCATGCCGTACTGGGCGATCGTCGCGACGAAGCTGGCGCCTGCGACTTTCTCCGCGAGGTGGAAGCCGACCACGTCGAGGAACTCGCCGGAGCCGTGCGCGGTGAGCGAGTAATGCACGGGCAGGATGCTCGCCAGAATGAGCAGCACGGTCGAGGAGAAATGCGTATGGATGTTCCGCACCCCGTGCCGTTCGAAATGTTCGGCGGCCACCACGGCCTCGAGGAAGTAGAAGCTGTATCGCAGCAGGAGTCTCGGGGTGCCGCGTGTCAGCCTCCAGGCGTAGAGCAGTCCCCGCAGATAACCGAGCGGATGACGACACAGCATGCGCAGGTTCGCGGCGAGCGCATGCAGGTAACCGGCTCCGAGCACGGAGAATGTCTGCCCGGCTTCCTCGGCCTCATCGGCGCTCAGCTCCGCAGCCGGCCGATCGCAGCTGCGAATCGAGACCACGCACACCGCGATACCCTGCCGGCGCAGCGCCCGCACCTCCCGCAGCACGAAGGTGTGGCTCAACGCCGGATACTGGCTGACGAGATACCCGAGCTTCATGCCGCGGGGTCCGCAGCTCCGGCGGGGGACACGATGGGCACCGGGCGCTGCGGACATTGAGCGAGGAAGCTCTCCGCGACGGCATCCCAGCTGCAATGCTCCTGCACGTGGCGCAGCGCATTCGCGGCGAGCAGCGCCGCGCGTGCCGGGTCCGCGAGCAGCGCGCAGATCGCCTGCGCCTGCTCATCGGCCGTGTCGCCGATCAGAAGATGCTCCCCGTTGCGCACCGGCAGTCCCTCGGCGCCGATCGAGGTCGAGACGACCGGCACGCCCATGGCCATCATCTCGTAAATCTTCAAACGCGTGCCGCCGCCGATACGCAGCGGTACGACGCTCAGCGCCGCGCGCTCGAGATAGGGACGCACGTCATCGACCGTTCCGGTCACCTCGATCGCGGGGTTGCGCGCGGCAAGTTCACGCATGCCGGCAGAGGGAGATCGGCCGACCACGGTGAGGCGCACGCCCGGCATCCTTTCCTGGATGCGAGCGAAAACCTCACCCGCGAACCAGCGGATGCCGTCATCGTTCGGCATCCAGTCCATCGAGCCGACGAACACGAGCTCGCGACTTTCCGGCGAGCGCGGCCGCGTAGCCCGGAAGTAGCCCAGGTCGACACCGGTCGGCACGTACCCGACCGAGGCGACGCCATACTCGCGCCGGATGATCTCGGCATCGATTGCGGAGACCGCCACGACGTGGGAGAACCGCCGGCATTCGTGCGCCTCGTGCCGCAGCATGCGACGCCACTGCAGGCGCATGTAGGCCCGGCGCAGCGCATGCTGTGGGACCGCTGCATGCCGTTGCCAGATCATCGCTTCGACGTTGTGCTCGAAGAGCACGGTGGGCGCGTCGAGGCGGTCGGGCACATTGAGCGAGGCGAACAGGAAATCGCTGACGATCAGATCGGTGCCGGCAGCGAGCCGCAGTACCTGCGCACGCAGCTGCGCGGAGCGGTAGCGCGCGACCGCATAAGGGAGCGACGAGAGGAGATTGCCCAGCAGTGCAGCGAAGAAAGCCGTGCTCAGCTTCGCCGGTGCACGGAACGGGACGGTGATGACCTGTTGCGCGTACTCGCGCGCCCGCTCGAGCGCGTCCGGGGCCGCGAGGCCGTCATCGAGACAGAGGTAGGTCACCTCGTGCCGACGCGACAGCGAGCGCAGCATGTGGTAGCTGCGGATGCGTCCGCCCTTATCGAGCGGATGGAGCAGCTCCGTCTTGATCCAGAGGATGCGCATGCGCTACGCCGCCCGGCGCAGCCGCGGCTCGAGCGACCATGGCTTCTCACCATCGAGGAACACCCGCGCCCAGATCTCGAAAGTCAGCAGCGCCCACAGGCGCTCGGAGTGGTTGATGCCTCGCAGGTGCTCGGCGACGACGCGCTCGACCGCGCCGGCATCGAAGAGTCCGCGCGCCCGAGCCCGGGCGCCGGTGACGTACTCCTCGAGCAGTGGACACCACGCACCTCGCAGCCACGCACCCACGGGCACCGGGAAGCCCATCTTGCGGCGCGTGAGGATCGGCGCCGGCAGCCTGCCCTCCATCGCCTGGCGCAGAATCCACTTGGTGGTCGTGCCACGCAGCTTCATGGCCTGCGGAAGCCCCGCCACCCATTCCGTCAGCGGGTGATCGAGGAACGGAACGCGGCTTTCGATCGACGCCGCCATGCTCATCTGGTCCTGCTTCATGAGCAGCTCGTGCAGGTAAGTCTTGACGTCCGCATACAGCAGTTGCGACACGAGCGGCTTGCCGCGCACGCGCGCGAGCGCCTCGTGGTAAGCCGCATACGGGTCGATGCCGCGCAACTGCGCGCGCAGCTCCGGCGCGAGCAGTTGCTGCTGGGCGACGCGGCCGAAGACGGCGAAGTTGTCGAAGTACAGCTCATCGAGATCGGGGCCGCGCATGAGGAAGGTGCGCGCGGCGCGCTGTCGCAACCGCGAGCCCGCCGGCAGTGCTGCCAGTATGCCGCTCAGCCCCCGCCGTGCGAACGCCGGCAGGCAACGCCGATAGAGCGTACCGAGACGAGCGTTGTACTCGGTGACCGGATAGCGCAGATACCCCGCCAGGGTCTCATCGCTTCCCTCACCGGTGAGCACCACCTTGACGTGATGAGAAGCGAGCTGCGACACGAAGTAGAGCGCCACGCTCGAAGGATGCGCGATGGGCTCGTCCTCGTGCCACAGCAGTCGCGGCAGCTCGGCGAAGAACTGCGAGGGCTGGACCACGACCTCGCGGTGCTCGGTGCGGTAGGCCCGGGCCACGAGGCGCGCGTATTCGAGCTCGTTCGCCTCCCGCTCGGCGAATGCCACCGAGAAGGTACGGATCGGATCCTTCACGAGCGTCGCCATGGTGGCGGTGATCGCCGCGGAGTCGATGCCGCCCGAGAGGAACATGCCGAGGGGCACATCGCTCATCAGTCGCAACCGTACCGCCTCGGTGAAACGCTCGCGGTATTCCTCGATCAGGGCACGCTCGGCCGCCGAGCCTGCTGCGGGGGCTGGCAGCGCATCTGCAAACTGGATGTCCCAGTAGCGACGGATGCTGACCCGTCCGTCCCGCCAGGTGAGCGTGTGTCCCGGGGGTAGGCGCCTGATGCCTTCGAACAGCGTGGCGTCCCCCGATGGAGCGTGGTTGGCGAGAAAATCGGGCAGCACCTCGCGGTTGAGGACGGCGCGGCCGCCGAGGGCGGGCAGCAGTGCCTTGATCTCCGAAGCGAAGATCAGCGTGCCATCCGCTCGATGCACGTAGTAGAGCGGCTTGACCCCATAGCGGTCTCGCGCGAGAAACAGGCGCCGCTCGAGCGTGTCCCAGATCGCAAAGGCAAACATGCCCCGCATGCGCTCGACGGCGCGCTCGCCGAGGCGCTCGTAGAGGTGCAGCACCGTCTCGGTATCGGAGCGCGTGCGGTAATGAACTCCGGCCCGCTCGAGCTCTGGCTGCAGGGTGGGATGGTTGAAGACCTCACCGTTGTAGACGATGACGAAGCGACGGCCCTCGCTCCACATCGGCTGCTGGCCATGAGCGACGTCGACGATGCTGAGACGGCGATGGCCGAGACCGATGCCAGGGGCCAGATGCAATCCCGCCCCGTCGGGCCCACGGTGAGCGATCGAGTCGCGCATGCGCTCGAGCAGGGCCCGATCGGGGACGGCGGGATGCACCGTCAGAACGCCGCAGATGCCGCACATCAGAGTTCCATTCCTTGCCGCGCCCTCAGCCGCGCCGCGGCTCCTCGAGATCGAGCGGTGTCCAGCGCCCGACCAGGCGGGCCATGGCGATCATTCCTTCGGGATGAGCCGGCACTTCAGTGACGGCTCGCCCGGGATGGGGCAGCGCCGGCGTGAACGGCGGCATGGCAGCGAGCACTGCCGTCGCTTCCTGCGCGGCGGCGCGCTCGCTGTACCACAACAGGTCACTGTCACCGGCGACGCCCGCTGGCAATGGCGCGCTATTGCCGGGCTCGACGCTCACGACACGCTGCCGACCGGCATTGTCGATCCAGGAGATGCTGCGATCGCTGTCATCGACCTCGAACCTTACCAAACTCTCGCCGGGCCCTGCGGGAACAATGATGGTGAGCGCCTCGAGCCTTGCATCGAGCTGCAGCTCAAGACACGGCGCCGGGACGCGCCGGCCAAGACGCGGCGAAACATCCCGCGTCACGATGCGAACCGGGGCCGCGCCGCGCAGACAGATCGTCGCCACTCCAACGCCGCTCGCGGTGTGCACAGCGACGCACTGCGCCGTGAGCAGCGTCGCGACGAGATGGGTGCCGAGCTGCCAGCGCAGCATGCCGCTGCGCGCACCCGCCCGCACGCCGCGGTCGTGCACCAGCCAGGCCGCGCCGCGCAGATGCAGCACCCGCCGGCAATGGCGCGAGGGTCGAGCGCCATCGAGGTGACCCGTCGCAAGCCCGACGAAGCCACTGAAGTACTCGCTGCTATAGACCGTGCCATGCGCGCGCGGCGGGATGCCGGGCAGCCATTTGAACGCTTCACCGGGAGACACGGCTGAGGTGCCGTCGATCTCGAGGGTGTTGTGCGAGACCGTCGACCGAAACTCGTTACGTTCGGGGCCGGTGTAGGTCAGCGTTCCACGGTCGATGAAGAGCTCACGCGGACCGAGGGCCAGTGTCATGGCAAGCGCGTCCGCGTGGCTGTGCCCACAGCTCGAGGCCCCGTGCGGACCCGCATCGATCACCGCCACGGCCGTCCTCGCATCCCAACCATCCCGCAGCACGGCGAGGCCGCCCTGGGCAAAATAGATATCGCGAATGCCCGGGGTGACGGCATGCCCACTGCTCGGCGGGCCGGTGAGTTGCCGGGTACGCTCGATGCCGTTCAGCCAATAGGCATAACCCGGCGATGCTCCGTCCACGGCCAGCTCCGGGCGCTGCAGGGCGACCGCACCCGCCACCAGCAATGCGCGCAGGTCCTCCGGTCCACGATGGTCCAACGGGAGCAGCAGCCCTCCATCGTCGTCGCCGAGCATCGGCATGCGGCCCGGGCCGGTGCTCACATAGCGCAGAACCGTAAAGAGCGCCGCGAGCCGCTCGTGCACTTGAGCGGACACACTCCAGTTGCTCGCGCGCGCCAGCAGCAGGTAGTGCAGGAAAATCTCCGCGGTGTAGCGCTGGTACTGCGTCGACTGCTCGAAATACACCCCGTCCTCGTAGACCTGTCGGGCAAGGGACGACTCGAGAATTGCGGCGCCCTTGCTGCGCCAGCGCCGTGCGCGCCGGCCGCCGTGAAGCAGCGTGCCGAGGTAGAAAAGGCCCAGGGCCTCGCCGGTGAGGTGCGTGTTCGGGCTGAAATAGGTCGAGAGGTATCGCTCGATGTGCCTGCCGTGCGCCTCGAGCGCACCCGTGAGGCGCTCGCGCAGACCGCCTCTCCATGGCGCCTCGCGCAGCCACCACAGCAGCCAGCACCAGGTGATCGCGCGATACGCCACCTCGAGGCTGCTCACCCAATTGACGCCCTGCCGCGGCGGATTCGCAGCGAGCCATGACTCGAGATGAGACTCCAGCAGGTCGAGTCGACGCTGTTGCCGATCGATCAGCCAGCAGAGCGCGGGAGCCAGCAGATACTGGTGACGGTTGAGCTCCCATAACAGCTTGTGGTCGCCCACCGCGGCGCTGTCCAGATGATCGATGCGACTCCAGTGCCGGCGCGGAGCCTCGATGCCGGTCAGTGCCTCGCGGTGCCAGTGCGGCGGATTTCCGACCGTGATCGGG
>Ga0335069_10017351_pt1 | contig 10035 bp, 8 predicted proteins | sample Lox_Sample_11_FD_206714 | JGI IMG/M metagenome (GOLD analysis project Ga0335069, IMG submission 206714) | Soil microbial communities from Loxahatchee National Wildlife Refuge, Florida, United States - Lox_Sample_1.1 | ecosystem: Environmental > Terrestrial > Soil > Wetlands | place: USA: Florida...
CAAGAACGAGCTCCACTGTGCGGCGCCGTGCATGAACGGCGGTGCCGACAGGGCCCGGATGTAGGAACCCATCGGCGCGCGCTCGATCATCTCCTGCAGGCTCTGTACCGTCCCCATGCCACCGGGCAGCTGGCCGCCCATCGCGGCGAAGAAGATCTCGCGCTGGCGCCAGAGGACACCCTTGGGCATGCCGGTGGTGCCGCCGGTGTACAGGATGTAGAGGTCGTCCTCGCTCGGCGTCACCGGCGGCAAGGCGTCGCTGGCCGCCGCCAGCGCCGTTTCGTAGTCGCGTGCGCCGGGGAGCAACGGTTCGTCGCTGCCGTCGTCCACCTGCAAGAGCACGGCCTGCGGAGGGAGCTGGGGAAGGACGGCGGCGAGGCGAGGCGCGAACGCGGCGTGATAGATGATGCCGCGCGTCTGCGCGTCGGTGAGGAGATAGCGCAGCTCTCCCTCGACGTAGCGATAGTTGACGTTGAACGGCGCGACGCGCGCCTTGTACGCGCCGACCATGCCCTCGAGGTACTCGTGGCCGTTGTAGAGGTACAGCGCGAGGTGGTCCTGACCCGATTGCCAGGGCTCCAGCTCACTGCGCTCCGTGTGGCACCCGAGCCCGGCGTCGTGCAGCAGGTTGGCGAGCCGACGGGTCCGCAGCTGGAAGTCGCGCCAGGTCAGGCGCCGCGTGGCGGAGACAATCGCCTCCTGATCGGGAATCGCGTCGGCGATCGCTTCGTTGATCGGACCCAGTGCGAACATCATGCCTCCAACCCAAGCGGCGCAGCCCGGAACCGGCGACGAGGCGGCGCCGCGCCCCTGCCGCGGCTTACGACTCTCCTCATTCCTTCCACGTCGCCACGACGTCGTCCACCGACGCGATCGTCGCAAGCAAGCGCAGCGTGTGGGTGAGGACGGCGTCGACGTACTCGTCGGGCGTTCCGGTCACCGCCTGGCGCGGGATCACGACCTGATAGCCGCAGTTCACCGCCTCGATGGCGATGCCGGTCACCCCGATGTTGACCGAGACGCCGGTTGCGACGACGGTGCGGATGCCGAGGTTGCGCAGGAGCTGGTCGAGCTCGGTGCCGTGAAACGGCGTGACGCCGTGAAAACGGGTGAGCACGTAGTCGCTCGGCTGTGGCGCGAGGGCGCCGACCACGGCCTGTCGCGGCGAGCCGGGCAGCAGCGGCTCGCCCTTGCGACCGAGGGCGAGGAGCAGACAGTTGGGGGTGGCGCCGGCCGAATCGGCCCGACGGGCCACGGTGAGGTAAAAGACCGGGATCCGCACGGCGCGCGCGGCGTCGAGCACGCGGGCGATCTGCCCGATCGTGCCGTGGCGCTGCACGGCTTCGCCCAAGGCGCCAAGCGCCGCGCCGCCGCCGACGATGCCTTCCTGGCACTCCATGACGAGAACGGCGGTGTGGGCAGGGGCGAGAAGCTGGGCGAGATCGACCGGCATGGTGGCCCTCGTACGGGAATCGATCAGTGGCGGGTTGGGGCGCGGCGCTCGGCGACGAGTAGCCGGTAGCCGAGGTCGATCGCGCGCCGGCGGAGAAGGCTGCCGAACTTCTCGGTCCACCGCCCGCTGCGAAGGTCGTCCTCCAGGCGGCGCAAACCGGGTTCCAGGGTCGCGGCTGGTAGCTGCGCGAGGGTCGAGATGGCGGCTCGCCGGGCGGGATCCAGGTACGCTTCCGGTCGCCGCCAGTACGCGCCGAGAAAGCCGTCCGTGCAATCGTGCGGGATCGGCACCCGAACCAACTCGGCCGAGCCGAGATGGCGCCGCAGCTCGGCCATGGAGAGGAACCGCGGCAGATCGAACGCGACGACCGCCGGGAGGTACTCCCGGGTGAGCCAGAACGCGCCGCCGGCGGTAGGGTCCCAGGTGAGGACCAGAACGCGGCGGCGGGCGACGCGACAGAGCTCCGCCAGCCCGGCGACTTGCGAGGTCCAGTGGTGGATCGTCAGGATCGCCAGGGCGGCGTCGAAGGCGCCGTCGGCGAACGGCAGCTGCTCGGCGACCGCGCGCACGGCGGGCGCGGCCTGTGGCGAACGGCGCCGGATCATCGTCACCGACGGCTCCACCGCGACGACCCGCGGTCCGACCGGCTCGTACGAACCGGTTCCCGCGCCGACGTTCACGACCGACCGCGCGTCGCCGAGCCGCGTTCGAATCACTGCGGCGATGCGCGCATCCGGCCGCCGCATTTCGGCATAGCCGCGCCCGATCTCGTCGTACAGCGGCTCCATCCTGCTCGACGGCCCCAGCGCCGTCTACGCGTGCCCGACCAGCGGGTAGAGGGTCTTGGCGTTCTCGCCGAGGATCCGCCGCTTGCTCGACTCCCCGACGTCGTTGCGCTCGACGATCAACTTGACCGTGTCGGGAAAGGCGCAGTCCCAGTGATAATAGTCGGAGGCGTAGACGATCTTCCGGTCGCCGAGCAGCTCGATGACCTGCTTCAGCATGTGCTCGTCCGGCTCGCAGCTGATGAAGCAGTTGCCCTCCATGAAATACTCACTGGGCTTGCGGTCGATCGCCGGCGCCTGCTCGGACATCAACTCGTAGTGCTCGTCGAGGCGCTCGAGCCAGAACGGCAGCCAGCCGCACCCGGACTCCATGAAGCCGACACGGAGCTTCGGGAAGCGGTGAATCACCCCGCCGATGATCATCGACATGAGCGCCAACATGTTGCCGATCGGGTGGGTCAGCGCGTGAACCTCGAGGCGCGTGTTGTAGCGATCGACGCCGATCGGATACTGGTCGGGCGCCTGGCCGCCGCCGTGCACGCAGACGGTCGCGTTCAGACGCTCGGCCTCGGCCCACACGACGTCGAAGCTCGGGTCGCTGAGGTTCTTGTCACGGATCTGCTGCGGCGTGACCATGCCGACCAAGCCGAGCTCAGTCACTGCGCGGCGGAGCTCCTTGGCGGCTGCCGGGGGATCGATCATCGGCAGCTTGGCGATCGCCTTGATGCGCTGCGGGGCATGGCGGCAGAACTCGGCCTTGGCGTCGTTCATCGTCCGGCAGAGGGCCGCGGCGAATGCAGGGTCGAGCAGGGCCCATTCCTCGCCGGCACCGCCGGGGAAGTTGACGGTGACGTCGATCCCCTCGAGGTCCATGTCCTTGAGGCGCTCGGCGGGGTCGGTCATGCCCGGCCGCAGGTCGAACTTGTCGCCCTTGCGAGCGGTTCCTCCGCCCGGGAGCGCCAGCTTGGCGTAGTGCTTGCCGACGTGGTCGCGATACTCGGCCAGGCGTGGTTGCCACTGTGTCGGCATCTTGTCGCGCCAGTTGGCGAACTCGCCCCCGTGCCCGTCTGCGTCGATGACGTGATAGCCGAATCGGCCCATGGGTCCTCCTTTGACTATGGGTGGGCGCGTGAGCACGTCTGCGAGTGTGCGCGTGCCCACGTCCGTTGCGCACACGCGGATACGCGCCCACGCGCACATGCCTGACGCACGCACGTCACCTTCATGCCCGGCCACCATCCATCGCGAACACGCCGCGTGCCAGGTGGCCGGCGCGCAGGTCGCTGAGCGCGTGGTCGAACTCGTCGAGCGCATAGTGCCGGGTGATGAGCTCGTCGATCTTCAAGCGGCCGCTGAGGTAGAGGTCGGCGAGCATCGGGAAGTCACGCTGCGGCCGGGCGGCGCCGTACCGGCAGCCGTGAATGGACTTGTTCTGATAGAGGGCATGGACGACGAACTCGTACGGCGTGCCCACCTTCGGCACGCCGACGATCGTCATCGCGCCGCCGGGGCCCAGCGCCTCGAGGGCCTGCTTGATCACCGCGGTGTTGCCGACGCACTCGAACGTGTAGTCGGCACCGCCCCCGGTCAGGTCCTTGATCGCCGCCACCGGGTCGTCGGTGGAGCTGTTGATGACGTGGGTGGCGCCGAAGCGGCGGGCCCACTCCAGCTTCTGCGGCATGACGTCGACGGCGATGATCTTGCCCGCGCCGGTGAGCACGCCGCCCTGCACGCAGTTGAGCCCGATCCCCCCGACCCCGAACACCGCCATGCTGGCGCCGGTCTCGACCCGGGCGCGGTTGACCACCGCGCCGAAGCCGGTCATCACGCCGCAGCCGATCAGCGCGGCGCGGTCGAACGGTACGCGCGGGTCGATGAGGACCGCCCCCTGCTCGCGGACGACGGTGTACTCCGCGAACACCGAGGCGTTGGCAAACTGAAAGGCCGGCGTGCCGCCGATGGTGAATGGGCGTGCGTCCTTCGGGCTCGGCGCGTTGCGGCACTCGGTGGGGTGGCCGGCGTCGCACTTGCTGCAGCGGCCGCAGTGGGCGAGGGTCGAGATGATCACCGTGTCGCCTTCCTTCACGGAGCGCACGCCGACCCCAACCGCGTCGACCACACCCGCGCCCTCGTGTCCGAGCACGACCGGGGTCGGATAGGGGATCGTGCCGTCGATGACGCTCAGGTCCGAGTGGCAGAGCCCCGCCGCCTTGATCGCGACGCGGACCTCGCCCGCCCCGGGGTCGCGCACCGCGACCTCCTCGATCGCCACCGGTCGATCGGTGGCATAGAACACCGCTGCCTTCATATCGCTGTCCCCGCTGCTTAGATGACCGGAGAGCACGAAGCCAAACCCACGTCTCCATGCCTTCGTGGTGAATGATCGCTCCCTACGGCTTCGGGTTGCCCACTCGCAGCACGCGTCCGGCCCGGACGCCGGTCAGCTCGCCGTTGGCGACGATGGTTTCGCCGTTCACCAGGACGCGCGAGACACCTTCCGGGCGCACCTGCCAGCGCGGCTCGCCGCCGGGCATGTCGCTGACCAACTCCTTCTTGCCGAGACGGATGCGGGCGGGATCGAAGAGCATCAGATCGGCGTGGTAGCCGCGCGCGATCAAGCCCCGGTTCTTGATCCCGCAGATCATCGCGGGGAGATGCGTGATCCGGCGCACCCCTTCCTCCAACGAGATCCTCTGTCGGTCGAGCAGCCAGCTGCGAATGTAGTAGGTGGACCACTCCGAGCCGTCGTCGCGGTCGGCATGCGCACCGCCGTCGCCGGTGCCGATGATCATGTGCGGGTTGCGCTGGGCCTCGGCATTGGCTTCCGCCCACTTCTCGTTCTCCGTGTTCCACATGAACTGGGTCTGGAGCCCGTCAGCGACTGCCAGCTCGCACATGATGTCGGCGGCGTGGACCTGTCGCTCCTTGGCGAGCTGGGTGAGGCTCTTGCCAACCGCGCTGGGGTCGGCGCGGCAGACGTCGACGAACACCGTATGCAGCGGCGGTGGCGGCAGGGTGGAGCCCTTGCTGCCGTCGGTGTTCGGGTTGTCCAGTCCCCAGCGCAGCTGGCTGCGCTGCTGCGGGTCCCGCATGGCCGCGAGGCGTTGCTCGACCGGCATGTCGGATAAGTCGCGCCAGTGGAACACGCCGTCGAAGAGGCTCGTTCCGCGCTGCCAGTTGAACGGCCGCATGAACGGCTGCGTACGCAAGATGGAATAGATCGCCGCCCCCTGCTGACGGGCGCTCTCGAGGAAGGCGACCGAGTCCGCCCACTGATCGGGGTTGCCGACCCGCTTGGTGATCCCCTGGACGACCACCGGCAACCCCGAGCGCTGCGCCAACTCGATCAGCCGGGCGCGGTCGCGCTCATCGAGGCCGCGCGCCGCCGTCTCGGGCAGGAAGCAGATGCTGCCCGCGCCGCCCTCGCCGGCGGTCTCGATCAACGTCCGGACTTCCTCGTAGGTCGCGTGGCGCGACGGCACCGGCTGATTGAACTGGTCGACGTGGGTGGGCGAGAGCGACGTCGAGAACCCCGCCGCGCCGGCGTGCATCGCCTCGCGCACCAGCTGTTGCATGTGCGTCTGCTCATCCGCGGTCGCGGCGCGTTCCGAGGCGGCCTCGCGCATGACGAAGCGGCGCAGGGCAGAGTGGCCGACGTAGCACGCCATGTTGATGCCGAGCCGGGTGTCGAGCGCCTCGAGGAAGGACGGGAAGCTGTCCCAGTCCCAGGGCAGCCCCTGCTCGAGCACACTCGGGGTCATGCCCTCGACCTTGGCGAACAGCGCGGTCAGATAGCCGTGATCGGCGGTCGCGCACGGGGCGATCGAGTAGCCGCAGTTCCCGGCTACCACCGACGTCACCCCGTGATAACACGACGAAGTCCCGAACGGCTCGAAGCTGAGCTGCGGATCGTAGTGGGTATGGGCATCGACGATGCCGGGAATGACGATCAGGCCGTCGGCGTCGATGACCTGCTTGGCGCCGGACAGGTGCCCGACATCGGTGATGACGCCGCCCTTGATGCCGACGTCGGCGGTGCGCATCGGGAGTCCCGAGCCATCGACGACTCGCCCGCCCCGGATGATGGTATCAAACGCCATGTTGCGCTCCTCGGCTGTTCAAGCGCCACCGCTGCGCTTCGAAGCGCAGCGGTGAAACGGATCTGCGTCGGTGATCATCGGCAGTGGCTCTCAGGACGTCCATCCGATGTATTTCAACTCGCTGTAGGCGTTGAGCGCGTACTTGCCGCCGTCGCGCCCGATGCCGCTCAGCTTGTAACCGCCGAACGGCGCGTCGCCGTTCATGGGGCTGCCGTTGATCTGCACCGTGCCGGTGCGCAGCGCACCGGCGACGCGCAGGCCGCGGGCAGTGTCGCCCGTCCACACGTAACCGTAGAGGCCGTAGTCGGTATCGTTGGCGATGGCGATGGCCTCCGCCTCGTCGCGGAACGGGATCGCGGTGATGACCGGGCCGAAGATCTCCTCGCGTGCGATCGTCATGTCGTTGCGGACGCCCGTGAACAGCGTCGGCTCGACGTAGTAGCCTTTCGCCAGGTGCGGCGGGCGCCTGCCCCCGTACGCGAGGACCGCTCCCTCGGCGACCCCCTGCGCGACGTAGCGCTCGACGCGGTCGCGCTGGGCGGCCGAGACCAGCGGTCCGATCACGACGCCCTCTTCGGTGGGCGGGCCGATCTTGAGACGCGGCGCCGCGGCGGCGAGCTGCGCGGTGAACTCGTCGTAGATCGACGCCTCGATCAGCACGCGCGTGCCGGCGATGCAGATCTGGCCGGAGTGGAACGTCCACACGCTCATGGCGCTGTTCAGCGCCTTCTGGCGATCGGCGTCGGCGAAGATCACGTTCGGCGATTTGCCGCCGAGCTCGAGCAGCGTGCGCTGCATGCGCCGCGCCGCGCCGGCTTGGATCTGGCGGCCGACCGCCGTGCTGCCGGTGAACGAGATCATATCGACGTCGGGTGAGTCGCAGAGCGCCGCGCCGATCTCCGGCGCGGCGCCGCAGACGAAGTTGAGCACGCCGGTGGGCAAGACCGAGTCCACCATCCGACACAGCTCCGCGACCCCGAGCGGGTCGACCGGCGCCGGTTTGACCACCACCGTGTTGCCGCAGGCGAGCGCCGGGCCGATCTTGCCGGCGCAGTTGGTCATCGGAAAGTTGTACGGCGTGATGCAAGCGACCACACCGACCGGCTCGCGCACCGCCATGCCGCACGCCACGCCGTTGCCCAAACGGCCGCTCAGGACCTGTGGTGGCAGCGGATCCTGCACCGGCGCGCCCGCCAGGGCGGCATATTTCGCCAGACGCAGGCTCACCGCGCCGATCTGTTGCGACTCGGCGACCAGCCGCAGCGCGCCAGTCTCGGCCATGGTGAGATCGACGAGGCCGGCTTGCTCCCGCTCGAAGACCTCGGCGGCCTTGCGCAACAGGGCGCCGCGCTCGGCGCCGCTCAGCCGCGGCCACGGACCATGCGCGAAGGCCTCGCGCGCTGCCCGTGCGGCGCGCTGCACCTGCTCGAGCGAGCACTCGGGCGCGGCACCGACCGGCTCCTCGGTCGCGGGGTTGGTGATCTGATACGTCCCGCGCGCCGCCGGCTCCCACCTGCCGGCGATGAGCACTTTGTCGAATGCCACTGCCATGGATGCCGGGGTTCGGGGGTCAGGTGTCGGGGGTCAGGGGTGGGAGGGCGGACTGGTGGCGAGTGCGAGGATGGGAGGGGTGCATGGCTGGCATCGTAGTCCCCTGGCACCCTGACCGCTAACCCCTGACCCCCGACCCCTGGCCTCTGATTCTCTTTCTCACGCGGCCTGTTTCAGCGCCGCCTGGCGCTGACGGGTGGTGCTGTGCACGGGATCGCGATCGAAGACCGGCAGGACGTGCTTGCCGAAGGCCTCGATCGAGCGCAGCACGTGGTGCTGGTCCATGGTCATGGTCAGCGGCGAGTAGATGAGCTGGTCGACCCCGATGGCGTCGTACATCTTGATGACCTCGATGATCTCCTCCGGCGAGCCAATCTGACGGCCGCCGGCCTTGAGACCGGCCTGGAGCTCCTGCGGGGTCGGCGGCGGGAGCTTCGGCACCGGTCCTTCCTTGGGGAACGCCGGGGGGCGGGGGATCGAGTCGAGCCAGGAGAAGAAGAGCTGCGAGAAGTATTCCGTGCGGGCCTTGCAGAAGAGGGCGCGCGCCTCGTCTCCGTCCGGCAGGCAGAACATGTTCGTGGTCACGGCGATGTTGTCGTTGATGTAGCCGCCGATGGGTTGCTTGCAGCGCCGAATGCCGTCCTTGTAGTTCTTCACGTGCTCGGCAATTTGCGCCGGGGTCCCGAACGTAAAACAGAGCGCGCCGAGCCCCAGCTCGCCGGCCTCGGCGAACGTCTGGGGGCTCGAGCACGCCACCCAGATCGGCGGGTTGGGCTTGGAGTACGGCTTCGGCAGGACGTCGCGCTTCGGCATCTTGAAGTACTTGCCCTCGTACTCGTACGGCTCGTCGGCCCACATGCGCGGGATTTGCTCGAGCGACTCCCGCCACATCGGCTTGGTCTCGGCCGCGCTGGCAATGTCGAAGCCTGCCCATTCGGCCGAGGACGAGCCACGCCCGGTGCCGAACTCGACCCGGCCCTCGGACAGATGGTCGAGGGTCGCGATACGCTCGGCGACGCGAGCCGGATGGTTCACCTTGGCGGTGATGTTGGTGATCGCCGTGCCGACATGGATCTGCTTGGTCTTCGCCGCCACCCAGGTGAGGAAGACCTCCGGGGCCGGCTGGTGCGAGTAGTGCTTCAGGAAGTGGTGCTCCGGCGACCAGTCGTACTTGAAACCCACGGCATCGACGGCCTGGGCGACCTCGATCTCGCGCATGAACCGTGAATGCTCGTCGTCGTCATGCGGAGTATGCATCTGAGAGAAAATGCCGAACTCCATGCTGGTGCCCTCCTACTCGCTGGCTGAGTGCCCGAACCTTCCATCTGGATTCAAGGTTCGAGGTTCCGAATTAGCATTCGCACTTTCGAATTGTCAATCGTTTTCTGCGCTGGTACAGTGTGCTGGCATGGCACGAGCCGTCAACCGGAAGCTGCAGGACAAGGCCCGGCAGGCGCGCAACGACCTCTACCGCGAGCACATCCTCGACGCGGCCGAGCAGGTGTTCGCGGAGCATGGCTTCGAGAACGCCAAGCTGCAGGACATCTCGGGCCTCGCCGGCGTGTCGATGGGAACGATCTACGCGATCTTTCCGGGAAAGGAGGAGCTGTTCCGCGCCATCCTCGACGCCCGAGGCCGCGAGCTCCTGCAGGTCGCCCGCGCCGGTGCGCAGGGGCACGGTGACCCGCGTGTCGCGCTCGACCGTCTGATCGAGGCGTACATCGACTACTTCATCGCGCATCCGAACTTCCTCCGGATGCACCTGCGCCTCGGGACATCATGGGTGTTGGGGCCTGCCGTCGGCTCGCCCGGGCAGGTGCAGCTGTGGTCGGAGATCCACACCGTGCAGGCCGATCTGATGCGGCGCGGCGTCAAGGCCGGCGCGTTCGTCAAGGACGATCCGGCGTTTCTCGCCAAGCTGTTCAGCGCGCTCGATCAGGTGCTGTTGGCGGATTGGGTCGCCGGCGGCATGCAGGCGGATCGCGCCCAGCTGATCGAGCGGATGCGCACGCTGGTCGGCCGCGTCATCGCCCGGTGAGGCATCCGGGCGAGCGGTCCTGAGCGCGCTACTTGATCGCCAGCGGGTTGAGGGGTGAGCCGACCCCCCCGCTGACCTTCAGCGGCGGGGCCGAGAACAGGAACTCCC
>Ga0335069_10017352_pt1 | contig 10034 bp, 10 predicted proteins | sample Lox_Sample_11_FD_206714 | JGI IMG/M metagenome (GOLD analysis project Ga0335069, IMG submission 206714) | Soil microbial communities from Loxahatchee National Wildlife Refuge, Florida, United States - Lox_Sample_1.1 | ecosystem: Environmental > Terrestrial > Soil > Wetlands | place: USA...
TCCTGCGCAGCAAGCGGCATTCCAGGCCGCCGCCGAGAAGGCGATCGGCGATTACACGACCAAGTTCAACGCCCAGGAGAAAGACGCGCTCGAGTTCTTCAAGGCGAACGGCAAGAAGGTGTATACGCCCGACCTCAATGCGTTCCGCGCGTTCGCGCAGAAGAAATACGTCGACAAGTACGGGCAGGACTGGCCCAAGGGCGCGCTGGAGCGCATCAACGCCCTCTGACTCGGGTCTGGCAGGTCATTCGGCGGCCGCCCGTCGATTGGCGGCCGCCTGACCTGGCGTGGGATTCGCATCGCGCCTTCGCTTTGGGCGCGTAGGCGAAGGGAGGGTTCGTGACAGCTTCGAGCAAGTCGATCGTCGGCAGGTGGCTGCGCGCGCGAGCCGAGAATGTCGCGGTCGTCCTGATCGCATTGATGTTCGTCAGCTTTATCCTGCAAATCGTGTTCCGGTATGTGCTGAACAAGCCTCTCGCCTGGTCCGAGGAGGTCACGGTCCTATGCTGGGTGTGGGTGGTGCTGTGGGGCGCCTCGTTCATCCTCTCCGATCACGACGAGATCCGCTTCGACATCGTGACGGGCCTCGTGTCGGAGTCGACGCGCCGCGCATTTACCGTGGTCTCCTGCGCCGCGCTGATTCTGATGTTCGCGGTTTCGCTGCCCGCGACGTGGAGCTACGTGATCTTCATGAAACGGGAGAAGTCGGCCGCTCTGGGCATGCGGTTCGACTATCTGTACTCGATCTACGTGATCTTCTCCGTCGTCTGCATTCTGAAGCACGCACGGATCGCCTGGTTCGCGCTCCGAGGTCGAGCCTCGCCCGAGGTCGATGTCGTCGAAGACGCCGACCGCATTTGATGCCCGGCCATTTCACTCTGTGCATCATCGTGCTGGTCACGCTGGCCGTCCTCGGGCTGCCGATCGGCCTGTCGATGATTACCGCGTCGGTGTTCTACCTCCTCGTCGCCGGACTCGATCTCGGCACCGCGGCGGAGCAGATATTGAACGGTCTCTTCAACAGCTACGTGCTGCTGGCGGTGCCGCTTTTCATCCTCGCTGCGGACCTGATGAACAGCGGCAGTCTCACCGACCGCCTTCTCAAATTCTGTCTGTTGCTCGTCGGGCGCTTCCGCGGCGGCCTCGGACACGTCAACGTCGTCGCGAACATCATCTTTGCCGGGATGTCCGGTTCGGCGATCGCCGACGCGGTTGGCATCGGCCGCATCATCATCGGCATGATGACGAAGGGCGGAAAATATCCGATCGAGTATGCGGCGGCGATCACCGCGTCCGCGGCCATCATCGGACCGATCATCCCGCCGTCCATTCCGATGGTCGTCTATGCGCTCGTGTCGGATACGTCGATCGGCTACCTGTTTCTCGGCGGCGTCGTCCCCGGGCTGATGCTCGGCGTTGCTTTCATGATCATGAACGCGGTGATCGCGCGGCGCAGGAACTATCCGGTAGAGCCGCCGGTCCCGATGCGCGAAGTTCCGCGCATCACGCGAGACGCGTTTCCGGCGCTCATGCTGCCGGTCGTCCTGCTGTTCGGCATTTACGGCGGCGTCATGACGCCGACCGAAGGGGCTGCTGCCGCGGCGCTGTATGCGCTGCTCGCGTCGGTGCTGATCTATCGCGCGCTCTCCTGGAAGCAACTCTACGACGTGCTCCTTTCGAGTGCCAAGGCGACGACCGGCGTCGGGATGCTCATCGCGGGCGCGCTCGTCTTCAATTATGTGGTGACCATCGAGAACGTTCCGGTGTCGGTCCACCTCTTCATGGCCGGATTCCACGTGACGGCGCTTGCCTACCTCGTATTGGTCAATGTGATCCTGCTTGTCCTCGGATGCCTGCTCGAGGGGACGACGATTCTCCTGATCATCGTCCCCATAATGATCCCCACCGCCAAGGCGCTGGGGATCGATCTCGTCCACTTCGGCGTCGTAGTCGTCGTGAACATCATGATCGGCCTCTTGACGCCCCCCTTTGGCTTGCTGTTGTTCGTCGTGGCGAACATGACCAAGCGGCCGCTGATGGCCATCGTGCGCGAGGCCGCCCCCTTCATCACGGTCGCGATCGTCGTGCTCGCGATCATCACGTTCGTCCCGCAGACGGTTCTCTGGTTGCCGCGGGCGATGGGGTACAAGGGTTGACGCGCTGGATCCGGAGCTACGCATGAACAACGCCAGATCGATCTATGTCCTGAACGGGCCCAATCTCAGTCGCCTCGGGAGGCGCGAGCCGGAAATATACGGAACGACGACGCTCGCCGAGGTCGAGGCGATGTGCCGGGAGGCGGCGGCAGGCCACGCACTCGAATTCAGGCAATCGAACAGCGAAGCCGCGCTGATCGACTGGATCCACGAGGCCATCGACCGCGGCTCCGCGATCGTCATCAACCCCGCGGCGTATTCGTTCACGTCGATCGCGATCCTGGACGCGCTGAAGATGTTCGCCGGCCCGATCTTCGAGGTTCACATCAGCAACATCCACCGGCGCGAAGAGCACTATCACCGCTCCTACGTGTCCAAGGTTGCCACAGGCGTCATCGCGGGGTTCGGCGTCTCGGGCTACGCGATCTGCGTCCGCGCCGCGGCCGAAGCGGTCCGCGGCTGATTGCCCGTCGCGCACGGGCTTGGTGTAAGCTACGTCGCGACCCGCGGCTCGCGGGTCCGCTGCACGGGGCCGCCGCAATGAAGAAGATCGAAGCCGTCATCAAACCGTTCAAGCTCGACGAAGTGCGCGAAGCGCTGTCCGAGATCGGCGTGACCGGCCTCACCGTCACCGAAGTGAAGGGCTTCGGCCGCCAGCGCGGGCATACCGAGCTCTACCGCGGCGCCGAGTACGTCGTCGACTTCCTGCCCAAGGTCAAGGTCACGCTGATCATCGGCGAAAAGGACGTCGATCGCGCGATCGAAGCGATCATCAAGGCGGCCCGCACCGGCAAGATCGGCGACGGCAAGATCTTCGTCACCGCCGTCGACCAGGTCGTGCGAATCCGCACGGGCGAGAGCGGCGAACAGGCGATCTGACGCGCGAGAGTCCGCTTGTGGGGCGGCGACGCCGTTTCGAAGGAGCCTTCAGATGTCGATGATGGGAGAGTTTCGCGAGTTCGCGGTCAAGGGCAACGTGATCGACCTCGCCGTCGGCGTCATCATCGGCGGCGCGTTCGGCAAGATCGTCGATTCGCTCGTCAAGGATCTGATCATGCCGATCGTGAGCCGGATCTTCGGTGGCCTCGATTTCTCGAACTGGTTCGTCATGCTCGCGAGCCCGCCGGCCGGCTACAGCGGCCCGATGACGTACGAGGCGCTCACCAAGGCCGGCGTGCCGCTTTTCGCGTACGGCAACTTCGTCACCGTGCTGCTCAACTTCATCATTCTCGCATTTGTCATTTTCCTGATGGTGAGGCAGATCAATCGGCTGAAGCGCGAAACCCCGCCGCCGCCGCCCGCGGCGCCGCCCGAAGAGGTTCTGTTGCTGCGTGAAATCCGCGACGCCCTGAAGAAATAGCGCAGGGCGCCGCCGCGAACAATCGCCGGCTCCCGCTGCGCGGGCGCCGGGCCATGTCGACACTCAAGGAGGAATTCGATGCACGATCGCAATCGGCTGGCGGCGCTTTGCGCCGCGCTCGCGGTGGCCGCCGCCGGGTTCGCGGCGTCCGTGCAGGCGGACATCAACGTCGGGGTGACGCTGTCGGCGACCGGCCCCGCGGCCTCTCTCGGGATTCCGGAAAAGAACACGTTCGAGCTGCTGCCCACGTCGATCGGCGGCCAGAAAGTGAACTGGATCGTGCTGGACGACGGCTCCGACACGACGAAGGCGGTCACCAACACGAAGAAGCTGATCTCCGAGGACAAGGTCGACGTGATCGTGGGCTCGACGATCACGCCGAATTCCCTCGCGATGGTCGACGTCGTTGCCGACGCCGAGACGCCGATGATCTCGATGGCGGCCTCCTCGCGGATCGTCGATCCGGCCAACCCGAAGACGAAGTGGGTGTTCAAGACGCCGCAGAGCGACTCGCTGATGGCCGATGCGATTGCGGTCAGCATGAAGCAGAACGGCGTCAAGACGATGGGCTACATCGGGTTCGCCGACGGCTACGGCGACGGCTGGCTCGCCGAGATCAAGCGTTCCGCGCAGACGGCCGGCATCAAGATCGTTGCCGAGGAGAAATACAATCGCACCGACTCGTCGGTGACCGGGCAGGTGCTGAAGCTCGTCGCCGCGAACCCTGACGCGGTTCTGATTGCCGCGGCCGGCACCCCGGGCGCGACGCCGCAGAAGGAACTCGTCGCGCGCGGCTACAAGGGCAAGATCTACCAGACGCACGGGGTCGCCAACCCGGACTTCCTGCGCGTGGTCGGCAAGGACGGCAACGGAACGATCCTGCCGATCGGTCCGATGCTCGTCTTCGAGCAGCTTCCCGATTCGAATCCGATCAAGAGGGCGGCCGCCGAATACATCACGAAATACGAAGCGAAATACGGGAAGGATTCGCGCTCCACCTTCGGTGGTCACGCATGGGATGCCTACCTCCTCCTCGCGCGGGCGATCCCCGAGGCGCTGAAGAAGGCGAAGCCCGGCACCAAGGACTTCCGTTTCGCGCTGCGCGACGCGCTCGAGAGCACGAAAGACCTCGTCGCTACCCACGGCGTTTACACGATGACGGCGACCGAGCACAACGGGCTCGACAACCGCGCGCGGACGATGATCAGGATCGACAACGGCCAATGGGTGCTGGTGAAGTAGGCACGAGGGATCTGCGAGCGTAGCGATTCGCTCGAACGATAGGCCGGATACGCTGTTTGCGCGCGCCGCGCCCCGGCGCACGTTAGCCACTCTCGCTCGATGGACCCGACGATCGTCGCGCTGCTCGCGCAGGACGGCATCACGAACGGTGCCGTCTATGCGCTACTCGCGCTCGCGCTGGTCCTGGTCTTCGCGGTGACGCGTGTCATCTGGATTCCCTCCGGCGAATTCCTAGCGTACGGAACGCTGACGCTCGCCGGGCTGCAGCAGGGGAAACCGCCCGGAACGATCGGCCTGCTCGCCGCCGTTGCCGTGGTCGCAGGCCTGATGGAGACGGTTGCCTGCGTGCGCAACGGGCAAATGCGGCGCATCCCTCGGCAACTGGCGCTCTGGGTGGGCGTGCCGGCGGCGATCGCGGGCACGAGCAACTGGCTCGCGACATCCGATCTCTCGTTCTGGGCGCAGATCGTCGTCACGCTCGCGCTCGTCACCGCGCTCGGGCCGCTTCTCTACCGCATTGCCTATCAGCCGCTGGCCGGAGCGAGCGTGCTCGTGCTGCTGATCGTCTCTGTGGGCGTGCACCTGGCGCTCAGCGGCCTCGGTCTGTGGTTCTTCGGCGCCGAAGGCTCGCGCACGCAGCCCTTTTCGGTGCAATCGTTCAACGTGGCGGGCGTCAACGTGAGCGCGCAGAGTCTGCTCGTCGTGCTCTCGAGCGTCGTGACGATCGCCGCCCTCTATTTCTTCTTCAACCGTACGCTTTTCGGCAAGGCGCTGCGCGCGACGGCGCTCAACCGGGTCGGTGCGAGGCTCGTCGGAATCCCTCCCGATCTCGCTGGCGCGCTCACGTTCGCTCTGGCGGCGCTCCTGTGCGCGTTCTGCGGCATCCTGATCGGGCCGATCACGACGGTGTATTACGACTCGGGCTTCCTGATCAGCCTCAAGGGCTTCGTCGGCGCGATCATCGGCGGGCTGGCGAGCTACCCGCTCGCGGCCGCGGGCGCGGTGCTCGTGGGCCTGCTCGAGTCGTTCGCGTCGTTCTGGGCGAGCGCATTCAAGGAAGTGATCGTGTTCACGCTGATCATTCCGGTGTTGCTGTGGCGCAGCCTAACCACCCGTCATCACGAGGAGGAGTGACGTGAGCCCGCGCGCAGGGGCCGCCTATGCCGCGTTCGTCGTCGCGCTCGCGCTCGTTGCGCTCGCCGCGCCGCAGTTCTGGGTGACGCTCGGCAACTACGTCGGCCTCTACAGCATCGTCGCCCTCGGCCTCGTGCTTCTCACCGGCGTGGCTGGCCAGACGTCGTTCGGACAGGCTGCGTTCGTCGGCCTCGGTGCCTACACGACGGCGATCCTGACGACGCGTTTCGCGCTGTCGCCGTGGGTGAATCTCGGGTTCGCGCTTGCGCTCACGCTGGCCCTGTCACTCTTCCTCGGCCTCATCACACTGCGGATGCGCGGGCACTACCTGCCGCTCGCGACGATCGCCTGGGGGCAGAGTCTCTTCTTCCTGTTCGGCAACCTGGAATTCCTTGGAGGTCACACCGGCATCACCGGCATCCCGTCGCTGGAGCTGTTCGGTCTCGAGCTTCGCAACGAGCGCTATTTTTACTTCCTGATCTGGAGCATCGCGCTCGCCGCGCTGTGGACGACGGCCAATCTGCTCGACTCGAGGCCTGGTCGCGCGATCCGCGCGCTGCGCGGTCACCTCGAGATGGCGGAGGCGTTCGGTGTCAATGCCGCGCGCCTGAAGATCGTCGTCTTCGTCTACGCGGCGCTGCTCGCGTGCGTCTCGGGGTGGCTCTACGCGCATCTGCAGCGCTTCGTGAACCCGACGCCCTTCAGCCTGGGCCAGGGAATCGAATACTTGTTCATGGCCGTGGTCGGCGGCGCCGGCAGCGTGTGGGGCGCGGTCGTCGGCGCGACGCTGATCACGCTGACGAAGCAGGTATTGCAGGACACGCTGCCCTCGCTCCTCGGGCGCAGCGGCAATTTCGAGGTCGTCGTATTCGGCGTGCTGATGGTGATCCTTCTGCAGCGGGCGAGGGATGGCGTGTGGCCATGGATCGCCGCGGTGCTGCCGCAGAGAACTCCGCCGCCGATTGCCGATTCGCAGCCGCTGCCCGCGCGCGAGCGCGGAATCTCGCCGGGTTCGTTGCTCGACGTGCGCTCCGCGCGCAAGGAGTTCGGCGGTCTCGTTGCCGTGCGCGACCTTTCGTTCACGATCGTCCACGGCGAGATCCTCGGGCTCATCGGGCCCAACGGCGCCGGGAAGAGCACGATGTTCAACCTGATTTCCGGCGCCATTCCGCTCACTTCGGGGGACATCGTCTTTCGCGGCGAATCGATCCGACGCTGCACGCCGTTCGAGATCGCGCGACGCGGCATCGGCCGCACGTTCCAGCACGTGAAGCTCGTGCCCCGGATGAGCGTCCTCGACAACGTGGCGCTCGGCGCCTACCTCCGCGGCCACTCGGGCGTGGTGAAGGCGGCTCTCGCTCTCGACCGCAGCGAGGAAGCGCGCACGCGGGCGGAGGCCGCGCGCGCGATCGGGCGCGTGGGGCTCGCCGCGCACCTCCACGACGCGGCGGGGAGCCTGCCGCTGGGCAAGCAGCGGATCGTCGAAATCGCGCGAGCGCTCGCGGCCGACCCGGCGCTGCTGCTCCTCGACGAACCTGCGGCGGGATTGCGCTATCTCGAGAAACAGGACCTCGCGTCACTGTTGCGGCAGTTGAAAGGCGCGGGAATGACGGTACTCCTCGTCGAGCACGACATGGAGTTCGTCATGGGACTGACCGATCGGCTCGTCGTGATGGATTTCGGCGAAAAGCTCGCGCAAGGGCTTCCGGCCGACATCCAGCGCGATCCGCTGGTCCTCGAAGCCTATCTTGGCGGAGTCGCCGTATGAAGAACACCTCGAAGCGCTGCGGGCGGAACGGATGTCGGACCTCGCCGTGACGCCGCTGCTCGCAGTTCGACACTTGCACGTCGCCTACGGCAAGGTCGAGGCGGTGCACGATCTGTCGCTCGTCGTCGCGCCCGGGACGATCGTCTCGGTCATCGGGCCGAACGGCGCGGGCAAGACGACGCTCCTCGCGGCGCTGATGGGCCTCCTGCCTGCTCGAGGCGAGCTCGACTATCTCGGCGCGCCTGCGGCACGACTCAGCGTCGAGCAGAGAGTCGCGCGCGGCCTCGTGCTGGTCCCCGAGCGGCGCGAGCTCTTCGCTGCGATGAGCGTCGCGGACAACCTCGAGCTCGGCGGCTTTGCGCGCGCCCGCGGCGGCGAGCGCCGCTGGCGGTCGACGCGCGACGAGGTCTATCGGCGCTTTCCGCGCCTCGAAGAGCGTCGCGATCAGCTCGCAGGGACGCTCTCCGGAGGCGAGCGGCAGATGCTCGCGATGGGCCGTGCGCTGATGGGCAGGCCACGATTGCTGATGCTCGACGAGCCCTCTCTCGGCCTCGCGCCGCTGATCGTCCGGGAGATCTTCAACATCATCGGCGAACTGCGCTCCGCGGGCGTTTCGATCCTGCTCGTCGAGCAGAACGCGCGCGCGGCGCTGCAAGCCTCCGACTACGGATACGTGCTCGAGACCGGCGAGCTTGCGCTCGAAGGACGGAGCGCGGACCTTGCGACGAATCCGCGTGTCGCGACGACCTACCTCGGCAAGGGCGCGACGGCGGCGGCTTGAATCCGAGGAAATCGGCGGCATCTCGATCCTTGCCCTGACCGCCCGAGACCGCCGACAATGCGGTTTTGGCGGTCGGACCAGGCCGGCCGCCTGCCGATCCGTCAACTTTCGACTCCCGTGACCGACCTATCCGTCCCTCCAGTCAGCGACATTCTCCTCGCCGATGCGCGGCGCCTGCTGCTCGAGCCGACCGGCCTCGAGCAGCGCGAGCTCTCGGATGTCGTCGCTTCGATACACACGCACGCCGTCGATTTCGCCGACCTCTATTTCCAGTACTCGCGCATGGAGAGCTGGAGCCTCGAGGAGGGCATCGTCAAGGCGGGCTCGTTCAACATCGATCGCGGCGTGGGTATTCGCGCCGTTCACGACGACAAGCAGGCGTTCGCGTATTCCGACGACATCACGCCCAACGCGCTGCACGAGGCTGCCGTCGCCGTGCGCGCGATCGGCAGGCAGGGGCAGTCGGCGGTCGCCGCAATCGGGCGCATCGGCGCGGCCCGGAGCCTCTACGCGGCCGCGGACCCGGTTGCCTCGCTGCCCGAAGAGGCCAAAGTCGCGCTGCTCGAGCGGCTCGAGGGGTTTGCACGCGCGCGCGACTCGCGCGTCGTGCAGGTGATGGCGTCGCTCGCCGGCGAGTACGAAGCGGTGCTGATCGCGCGCAGCGACGGCCTCATCGCCGCCGACGTGCGGCCGCTCGTCCGCGTGTCGCTCACGGTCATCGTCGAGGAAGGCGGCCGTCGGGAGCAGGGCTACGCCGGAGGCGGCGGGCGCTTCGACTACAGCTATTTCACCGACGACGTGCTCGCGCGCTACGCGGAGCACGCGGTTGGACAGGCACTCCTGAACCTCGGCGCCCGCAACGCGCCGGCGGGGACGATGACGGTGGTGCTGGGACATGGCTGGCCGGGGATCCTGCTGCACGAGGCGATCGGTCATGGACTCGAAGGCGACTTCAACCGCAAGGGGACGAGCGCGTTCTCGGGGCGCGTCGGCCAGCGTGTCGCGACGTCGGGCATCACCGTGATCGACGACGGCACCATCGACCGCCGGCGCGGCTCGCTCAACGTCGACGACGAGGGCAATCCAACGCAGCGCACCGTGCTGATCGAAGACGGGATCCTCAAGGGTTACATGCAGGACCAGTTGAACGCGCGGCTGATGGGCGTGCCGCTCACCGGCAATGGACGGCGCGAATCGTTCGCACACATGCCGATGCCGAGGATGACGAACACCATCATGCTTCCCGGCGCGCACGATCCCGGCGAGATCATCGCGTCGGTGAAGAACGGCCTCTATGCGGTGAATTTCGGCGGCGGTCAGGTCGACATCACCAGCGGCAAGTTCGTGTTCTCCGCCGCAGAGGCATGGCGGATCGAGAACGGCAAGCTCACCTATCCGGTGAAGGGCGCAACGCTGATCGGCAACGGTCCCGACGCATTGACGAAAGTGTCGATGGTCGGCAACGACCTGGAGCTCGACAGCGGGATCGGCACCTGCGGCAAGGACGGTCAGAGCGTGCCCGTGGGCGTCGGCCAGCCTACGCTCAAGATCGACGGATTGACAGTCGGCGGAACGGCGTAAGCTGGTCCCTAC
>Ga0335069_10017353_pt1 | contig 10034 bp, 10 predicted proteins | sample Lox_Sample_11_FD_206714 | JGI IMG/M metagenome (GOLD analysis project Ga0335069, IMG submission 206714) | Soil microbial communities from Loxahatchee National Wildlife Refuge, Florida, United States - Lox_Sample_1.1 | ecosystem: Environmental > Terrestrial > Soil > Wetlands | place: USA...
CGAGTCGATCTTCCGGTCGCGATCGTCGCCGACCGCGAGGCCGACGGACGCATCGACGAGCTCCGGATCTACTCCAGCACCTGGCCACTGACCGACCGTCACTCGAACCGTCCGCCGCTGCTACAGCCCGACCCTGAGCTCCGCGAATCAGACGTCGTCGCCGAATATCAGCGTGCGCTCGCGGCCGGCGACGTCGACGCGATCGTGGCGGCGTTCGAACCGGACGGGTACGCCCGCGAGCCGGCGGGCGGCCAGTACATCCACAGAGGCCGAGACGACCTGCGCTCCTTCTGTCAGCTGCTGTTCTCCAACGACGGCGGCATCCCACTGGAACGTTGCGCGCTCGTCGACGACGGGCGCGCGTGCGCGCTGGAGTACAACGTCGTGCAGTGGGGCAAGACGGAGGTGCCGCCGGAAGCCGGGGTCGCTGTCTACGTTCGAGGTCAGAGCGGCAAGCTCGCGGCGGTCCGCATCTACGACGATGCCGACCCCCGGCTTGCTCCCCGTAGGTAGGGCTCCATGCTGCAGTGTCCGGCGGCTTGGCCGGCGGCGATGTGGAGGGTCTTACCCCTGACGAATGTCGCGTTCGAGAGAGGATCGCGTCGACGACGTCGCTGATCGGCCTACCAGCCCGACGGGCCCGGCCATGCCCTGGTAGGACGCGGTACGAGGTGTCCAGCGATGAAGACCGCTTCTGCTCGCGCAGGAGAAAGCAGGCGAGCGGCGAGCAGCTCGGGCGCTAAGCGCTCCTGGAGCTGCTAGCTCCTCGGGAAACGGCGTGATTCGGCGCAGTGATTGGTCGGAATCCTCGTAGACCCCGCTGTGGTCCCGCGTTGGCCTCAGCGACTTCCGGATGTGTTTGCCACACGCCTTCGATAGTGGGATGGTTACTGCACCCACCCGCGACCAATGGAGGTCGACAGTGAGCGGAAGCCAGGTCAGCAGCGGCGACGCGGGCGGGGCCGCGGCCGTCGCGAGAGTCGGCACGACTCTCGAGGTGATCGTCATCCCCGTCTCGGATGTCGATCGCGCAAAGGAGTTCTACGGGCGCCTCGGCTGGAGGCTCGACGCCGACGTCGCCGCCGGTGGGGACTTCCGCCTGACCCAGTTCACGCCCCCGGGCTCCGGGTGCTCGGTCCAATTTGGGACGAACCTGACTTCCGCCCCGCCCGGCTCGGCACGGGGGTCGTACCTGATCGTCGCCGATATCGACGCGACCCGCGACGGGCTCCTCGCCGTGGGCGTCGAGGTCAGCGAGGTGTACCACGAGGGGATACTGGGCGCGCGGTTCCATCCGGCCGGCGCGAACGATCGCGTCAGCGGTCCGGCGCCCGACCACAAGAGCTATGGCTCGTTCGCTTCGTTCAGCGATCCGGATGGCAACGGCTGGCTGCTCCAGGAAGTCACCGCGCGGCTGCCCGGTCGGGTTGACCCGTCGGCGACTGCGTTTGCGTCAGTCAGCGATCTGACGGAGGCGCTGCGGCGCGCTGAGGCCGCGCATGGGGAGCACGAGAGGCGAATCGGCGCCGCGGATCCGAACTGGCCGGACTGGTACGCCGAGTACATCGTCCGCGATCAGGCTGGCGGGGAGCTCCCGTCGTGACCACCCATTACGACGTCATCGTCCTGGGTGGCGGGGCGCCCGGGGAGCACTGCGCCGCCGCCATCGCGGAGGGCGGTCTGCGGGTTGCGGTCGTCGAGCGTGACCTCGTGGGTGGTCTGTGCACGTACTGGGCGTGCATCCCGTCGAAGGCGCTGCTGCGCCCCGGGGAGGCAGTGCACGGCGCGCGTGACGCGGGTGCCAAGGCTGGCGTCGACGTGCAGACGGCGCTTGATTGGCGCGACTTCATGGTCTCGAACTACTCCGACGCTACGGCTGCGAAGTGGCTGGCCGACCGAGGGATCGACTTGCTGCGCGGTCCCGGTCGCCTCGCCGGGACGGGAATCGTCGAGGTCGAAGGCGTGCCCTACACGGCCGACCACGTCGTTCTTGCCAATGGTGCCGATCCGGTCGTCCCCCCGGTTCCCGGATTGCGAGAACTCGAAGGCGTCTGGGGCACGAACGAGGCGACCGGGATGAAGGTCGTGCCCAGACGGTTGATCGTGCTCGGAGGCGGGCCGGCTGGTGTCGAGCTCGCACAGGTTGTGCGTCGTCTGGGTGGGGAGGTGGTGCTCGTCGAGGCGGCCGAGCATGTGCTCGCGCGGGAGCCGGCGGCCTTGGGCGAAGCGCTGGGGGAGGCGCTGCGCCGGGACGGAATCGAGCTCGAGCTCGGGGTGCAGGCGACCGCGGCGTCCCGCGAGGGCGATGACTTTGTCCTGGGACTCAAGGATGGACGCGAGCTGCGCGGTGACCATCTGCTGGTGGCGACCGGACGGCGCCCGCGGGTCGAGGGGATCGGGCTCGAGACCGTTGGCGTGACCCCAGGCCCCCGAGGAATCCGAGTCGATTCCCACCTGCGTGCCGGCGACCGGTTGTGGGCGATCGGCGACGTCACAGGCATCTTGCAGCTGACGCACGTCGGGGAGTATCAGGGCGAGATCGTCGCCTCGAACATCCTCGGTGAACTGCGTGAGGCCCACTACGAGGCGGTCCCGCGCGTCACCTACACCGATCCTCAGGCCGCGGCCGTAGGCGCGACCCAGGCCGAGTTCACTGCCAGCGCGCAGTTGTCCGAGGTCGCCAAGACCGCGACGTACACGCACGCCTACGCGGAGTCGAAAGGATTCCTGACTGTGCTGAGCGACGGGGAGCGCCTGACCGGCGCGTACGCGCTCGGACCGGAGGCCGGGGAGTGGCTGCAACAGGCAACGCTGGCGATCCGCGCTCGAGTTCCGCTGGAGGTGCTGCGCGACGTGATCCAGCCGTTTCCGACCTTCTCGGAGATCCACACGGCCGCGCTGAAGGGCCTTCGACACGAGATCGCCCTGGCACGCAACGCGGTCGGAGCGGAGGCGTGATGACGACGGCCACCAGCGGCACCGAATGCAGCGCGAATCGGATTTGACATGACCATTCCAGACGGGGCCGCGTGTACCGCGCCGGCAGCGAGGCGGAACTCGACGGTCTGCTCGGCGGCCTGCCGCTCGACGGCTGGATGCGGATGACGGTGACCCCGCCCGGGCCGCCCCCGAACGACCCGACGAGCCCGCGGCCGAGCGGCTTCCAGCTTCCGGAGCCACATCTGGAGCCCATTTACCGCCTCGAAGCGACATTGGGCGAACCAGTCGACCTGGGCGAGACCGACCATGGTCGCCGGCGCATCGTGCCGCTGACCGGAGGAACCTTCGCCGGACCTGCGATCAACGGAAAGCTGCTCCCCGGCGCCAGCGCCGACTGGCAGACGGTGCTGGCAGACGGAACGGCGCTTGGCGACATCCGCTACACCCTGCGGACCGACGGCGGCGACGTGTTGTACGTCCAGTCACGGGGTATACGGCACGGCAGCCCCGAAGTGCTGGCCCGACTGGCTCGAGGTGAGGACGTCGATGCGAGCGAGTACACGTTCCGTACCTCCACCCACATCGAGACGGCTGCCGCTGGGCTCGACTGGCTGAACAAGGGCGTGTTCGTCAGCGTCGGCGGACGCCAGCCGGGCGGCGTGATCTACGAGACCTACCTCGTCCGATGAGCCCGCCGGTCGCGATCATCACGGGCGCTTCCCAGGGCATTGGCGCGGGGCTCGTAAGGGGCTACCGCAGCGCGGGTTATGCGGTCGTCGGCGTCGCGCTGTCGTTCCCGTCAGCCGATCCGGACGAGAGCGATTACGTCGCGGTCGCTGGCGACATCGCAGATGCGCAAACCGCACGACGCGCGGTCGACCAGGCTCGAGACCGGTTCGGGCGGGTCGACACGCTGATCAACAACGCCGGCATCTACATCGGCAAATCGTTCACGGAGTACACGCTCGATGAGTACGAGGCGATCACGGCCGTGAACCTCACCGGGTTCTTCCATATCACGCAGCTCGCGATCGCGGAGATGGTCGACCGGGGCGGCGGGCACGTCGTGAACGTCTCCACGAGCCTGGTCGATCACCCGGACAACACGCGGCCGGCGGTGCTACCCGCCCTCACCAAAGGAGGACTCGTCGCGGCCAGCCGTTCCCTGGCGATCGAATACGCCTCCCGCGGGGTACGCGTCAATGCGGTTTCGCTCGGGGTCATCAAGACACCCGACCACGACCCTGCGTCCTACAAGGGACTCGAGGCCCTCCGCCCGCTAGGCCGCATCGGCGAAGTCACCGATGTCGTCGACGCGATCCTCTACCTCGAGCGCGCAACGTTCGTCACCGGCGAGACGCTCCACGTCGACGGCGGCCAGGCCGCCGGCGGCTAGCACCGACCAATGCTGTCAACCCCCAAACACCGCGAAGGATTTGAACCATGCGCTCCGACATCATCCCTGGCGGCACATTCCCCGACTACGAGCTGCCCGACCAAGATCGCGTCACTCGCACGCTCAGCGAGATCCAGGGCGAGGATCCGCTGATCCTCACGCTCGCGCGCGGCAACTATTGCCCAAAAGAGCACCAACAGCACCTCGAACTCGCCGCCAACTACCCGAAGATCGCCGTGTCCTACACCAAGGTCGCCACGATCTCGACCGACACCCACCACTCAAGCCAGGAGTTCCGCGCGTCGGTCGGCGCCCAGTGGCCGTTCCTCGAGGATCCGGATCGGGTCGTCCAGAAGGACCTCGACATCCAGGAGTACACCGACACCGAGCACGACCCGATGATTCCGCACACGCTCGTGCTCAAGCCCGGGCTCGTGATCCACAAGATCTATAACGGCTACTGGTTCTGGGGACGACCGTCGTTCGTGGACCTCTGGCACGACCTCCGTGACGTGTCGAGCGAGATCCGCCCCGACTGGGACCTGGCAACCCCTGGCCTGCGCGAACGATGGGATGCGGGCGACCTCTCGCCCTTCCACGGTTGGAACAAGCAGCTCGTCCGCACCGCAGAGCGACCGGACGCATACTGAATGCAGGCCCCCATGGACGTTGAGTGCCGTCCTCGGCCGGGCGGAGACTGACATGGCCGATCGCAAGCGAACGCCGGTGTGCGAGTTGCTCGGGATCGAACTCCCGATCGTCGAGGCGCCGGTGGCTGCAGATCCCCGCCTGCCCGCCGCTGTCTCAAATGCCGGCGGCCTCGGCACTTTGGGGCTGGGGTGGGCGGATGATGCCGGAGCCGTGGTTCGGGAAACGGCAGCCCTCACCGATCGGCCGTTTGCCGGCAACTTCGTTCTCGCCTGGGATCAGCACCATCGAGTCGATCAGGCACTGTCGGCGGGTCTGCGGATCGTGTCGCTCTTCTGGGGCGATCCCAGCGGCTATGTCGACTCGGTGCATGACGCCGGGGGGCTTGTCATGCACACGGTCGGCAGCGTCGAGGAAGCGCGGCGCGCGGTCGGATGTGGAGTGGACGTCGTCATCGCGCAGGGGTGGGAAGCCGGAGGCCATGTCTGGAGTGGGGTGGCAACGCTCCCGCTGGTGCCGGCGGTAGTCGACGCGGTGGCGCCGGTGCCGGTCATCGCAGCCGGTGGGATCGGCGACGCTCGCGGAGTCGCGGCCGTGCTCGTCCTCGGCGCGCAGGGCGCGATGCTCGGCACCCGTTTCCTGCTGGCCGATGAGATGCCGATTCACGCGGAGTATCGGCGCCGGCTGATTGCCGCTACCGAGACCGATGCCGAGTGGTACCCCAACCTGTATGCGGTGGGATGGCCGGTGGACGCTTCGCACCGCGCGATCCACAACTCGACGGCCGAGATGTGGGACGCCGCGGGCCGGCCAGCACTAGGTAGTCGACCGCGAGAGGGCGAAGTGCTCGCGCACTTCGCTTCGGGCGAAGCGATCGTTCGATATGAACCTGCGCCGCCGATGGTTGGCACAACCGGTGAGATCGAACCGCTATCGCTGTGGGCCGGACAGAGCGTCGCGCTCGCGAGACGATCACAGCCCGCTGCGGAAATCGTGACCGAACTTGTCGCGATGCTGCCGGCGACATCGACATCCGCGCCCGGGGGCTGACCAATGAGTCATCAGATCGATCAGAGCATGTTCCGGTCGGTGCTGCCCGAGGACATCGAGTGGAAACCGTTCCCGGCGTTCCCGCCGTCTGCGCGCCTCGCCGTCGTGGTGGGCGAGCCGACCGGGCCGGGACCGTACGTGATCAGGGTCAAGCTGCCTGCTGGGGTCAAGCTTATGCCGCACGTGCACCCGGAGGATCGCGTCTACACGGTGATTTCCGGTGTCTTCTACATCGGCCTCGGCGAACACTTCGACAGCGCGAAGTTGGAGGCATACCCGCCCGGTAGCGTCATCGTTCTCCCCGGCGGAACCCCCCACTTCCACTGGGCGCGGTCCGGCGACTACGTCACTCAAGTTACCGCGATCGGACCACTCGGTCTCGAGTACGTGGACCCAGGCGATGATCCGCGAAGCCACTGACCCTGCGAGCGAGGAGCTGCAGGAGCAACTGGACCACGATTCGGGACCAGCAGCTCCGCGTGAACATTCCGCGCCGGGCGGCGTGCGTCGCCCCGTTGTGGGGCGGCTGCTGTCGGTCAACGTTGGCATGCCGAAGAACGTGCCCTGGCAAGGGAAGACGGTTTTTACCGGTGTCTTCAAGGACCCCGTCAGCGGTCCCCGCCGCGTCGGCAAGCTTAACGTCGAGGGCGACGGTCAAGGCGATCTCGCCGGGCACGGCGGGGAGCAGCGCGCGGTGTTCGTGTATCAGATCGACTCGTATCGGTACTGGGAACGGGAGCTCGGAAGAGACGACTTCGTCTACGGCCAGTTCGGCGAGAACTTCACCGTCGAGGGGCTCGACGACGACGACGTATGCATCGGCGACCGTTACCAGATCGGCACCGCCACCTTCGAGGTAACTCAACCACGCGTCACCTGCTACCGCGTCGGGATCCGCATGAACGAGCCGCGGATTCCCGCCCTGCTCGTTTCACATCACCGCCCGGGCTTCTACTTCCGCGTGCTCAAAGAAGGCGAGGTACAAGCCGGCGACGAGATCATCAAGCTTCGCTCCGGCCCCGAACAGATGCGGGTCGCTGAGGTCGATGCGCTGCTCTACCTCCCCGGGCACCCTCGCCAGCAGCTGCTGCGGGCGCTCCGGATCCCAGCCCTAAGCCCCGGCTGGCAGGCCTCGTTCCAAGCTCTGCTCGACGAACAACCCGGCAGCGGCAACGCCGGGCTTGCGGTGACGAGCCCGCCACCAGCCTGGTCGGGCTTCCGCCAGCTGTCCGTCACCGCAATCACCCACGAAGCCGACTCGGTGATCTCGATACGACTCGAGGACCCCAATGGCGCACCGCTTCCACCCGCGCGGCCGGGCCAGTACCTGACGCTGCGAGTCCAACCCGACAAGCAGCAAAGGTCAATGCTCCGCAACTACTCCCTCTCCGGGCCCCCCGACGCCGGCTACTACCGGATCACCGTCAAGCGCGAACGCCATGGAGTCGCCAGCGGCTATCTTCACACCCGTCTCGCCGTCGGCGACCAACTCGACATCGCCGCACCCCGCGGCACCTTCATCCTCGACCGGACTGATGCGCCGGCGCTGCTGATCAGTGCCGGGATCGGTGCCACCCCGGTCCTCGCCATGCTTCACGCGCTTGCCGAGGAGCATTCCGATCGCGAGATCTGGGGCCTGCACTCCGCACGAAACAGCCGAGAGCACTCGTTCGCCGCCGAGGCCCGGGCTCTCCTCGCGTCGCTCCCGCACGCACGCCGGCGCGTGTATTACAGCCGTCCAGGTCCGAACGATGTCGAAGGCCATGACTTCGACATCGCGGGGCGTCTCACCGGGTCAGTGCTGGCTGACCTCAATCCACCCCGCGATGCCCAGGCATACCTGTGCGGCCCGGCCGGTTTCATGGACGAGATCAGCGCCGCTCTAGCGGCGCTCGGGATCGACGCCTCCCACATCCACACCGAACCATTCGGCCCCGCGGCGGGTCTAACCCCCGGCATCGCAGCCACACACGCGAGGGCGCCGCACCCACCCGCCGGCAAGCCCGGAAACGGCCCCACGATCGAGTTCGCCCGCAGCAACCTCGCGATCCCATGGGACAGCGACTACGGCAGCCTGCTCGAACTCGCCGAAGCGTGCGACGTGCCCGTCCGCTGGTCGTGCCGGACCGGCGTCTGTCACACCTGCGAGACCACCCTCATCGCCGGCGATCTCAACTACAACCCCGAACCGGTCGAACCCCCCGCCGACGGCAGCGCACTCATCTGCTGCTCACAACCGCGCGACGACGTGGTGCTGGACCTGTGACTGGCAGCAACGGTGGATGGCGCGGCAACCGAATCAATTTTCGACAACGGAGGTCAGCATGAGCAACATCGACGAGGACGTGGTCTTGGCCCACTTCATCGTTTCAGACGATGTCGAGCGTTCCCGCCGCTTCTACGCCGAAGTACTCGGCGGCCGCCTGGCCTTCTCCGGCCCCGGAGGGCTGACCTATGTCGCACTGTCCAACAGCTGGACCATCATCAATGGCGGCGGTGGACCGACGGACGACAAGCCGTCGGTCACCCTGGAGACCCCACGCGATCCCGACCGGGTCAGCAGCTTCCTCAACATCCGGGTCAAAGACATCGAGGCCGTGTACGCCGAATGGAGCGCCCGGGGCGCAAATTTCCTAACGCCGCCCAAACAGCACCAGTACGAGATCCGTTGCTACATCCGCGACCCCGACGGACACCTGATCGAAGTCGGACAAACCACCGACCCAGACGGCGACTGGACGCCCGTACATTGGCCATCGAGTACGCACCCAGAGGGGCTTGTGCTGACCCGCTTCATCGTCTCAGAAGATGTCGAGTGCTCCCGGCGCTTCTACACCGAAGTACTCGGCGGCAGGGTCGTCTTCTCCGGAAAGCCGTCCGGAGAGCCGACCAATGTCGCACTATCCAACAGCTTCATCGTCATCAGCGTTGGCGGTGGACCGACGGACGACAAGCCTACGGTCACCCTGGAGACGCCACGCGATCCCGACCGGGTCAGCAGCTTCCTCAACATCCGCGTCAAAGACATCGCGGCCGTGTACGCCAAATGGAGCGCCCGGGGCGCAAATTTCCTGACCCCGCCCAAACAGCACCAGTACGAGATCCGTTGCTACATCCGCGACCCCGACGGACACATCATCGAAGTCGGACAAACCACGGACCCAGAAGGGGACTGGACGCCCGCACATTGGCCATCCGAGCAGACGACCTGAGAGACGGTTCGGGTCATGAGCACTGCAATCATCGGCACCGGAGGCCTCGGGTCGGTCATCGCCCGCCGGCTCGCGTCAGGCGGCGAGACCCTGCGTCTCTCGAGCGCCGACACAGAGTCGGCACGAACGCTGGCTGCGGCGATCGGACGACAAGCGGCCGCTGCCAGCGACAACCACGACGCGTTGCAGGGCGCCGATGCCGTCATCCTCGCGCTGCGGTTTGGCGTGCTGAAGGGCGTCATCGAAGAGATCGCCGACTCACTAACCGACAAGCTTGTGGTCGTTCCGAGCAACCCGGTCGGCCTCGACGCACAAGGGAAAATCGTGCGTCTGCTGCCGCAACAGCAATCCTCTGGGAAGGTTGTAGCTGGATGGCTGCCGGGGGGGGCGCGCCTGGCCATGGCGTTTGGCAGCATGTCCGGCGATCTCCTCGAGTCCTCTAGCAACCGGTCACCGGAGCTGGCCGTTCTCTTTTACGTTACCGACGACGACCGGGCTGGCGAGGAAGTCGAGCGGTTGGTCCGCACCGCCGGTTTCGAGCCAGTGAAGGCCGGCGGGATCGAACAGTCGGGCCGACTCGAGGTGGGCGGCGACCTACACGATCTCGTAATCGGCCCCCCAGAGGCGCGGTCACTGATCGGTGGCCGCTGATCGCTTCACTGCGCTGGCGTTCGTTGATTCCAACCTCCTGCCCGGTCTGTTTGGTTGCAAGTTCGACCGAGAAGCTGGTGGCGGCCGCCATCAAGCCGGAGTTCGACTCGACGGATCCGAACGCTCAGCGGCCACCG
>Ga0335069_10017354_pt1 | contig 10034 bp, 8 predicted proteins | sample Lox_Sample_11_FD_206714 | JGI IMG/M metagenome (GOLD analysis project Ga0335069, IMG submission 206714) | Soil microbial communities from Loxahatchee National Wildlife Refuge, Florida, United States - Lox_Sample_1.1 | ecosystem: Environmental > Terrestrial > Soil > Wetlands | place: USA: Florida...
GCGATCGTGTCCCCGACCATCGCCGCCTCGGCCGGCTCGACCTCGAGCAGGTCGAGGACGGCGCGGAAGATCGAGGCGTGCGGCTTCGTCTTGCCGTGGTGGAAGGAGCTGATCCCGGCGTCGATCGCGAGCTCGTGGTGCACGGCGAACTCGCGCACGTCCCGGGAGGAGTTGGAGACGAGACCGATCCGCAACCCCGCCCGGCGGAGGACGGCAATCGTCGGCGCGACGTCGTCGTAGATCTCGAAGTTCGCGTGCGTCTCCCAGCCGCGCGTGATGTCGATCGCGCAGTCGTACGCCGTGTCGGCATCGCCCCCCATGCCTCTGACGATCCGCTCCGTGAAGCGGAACCAGATCTCGTCGTCGTGGTCGAGCTCGGGGTGTCGGCGCAGGTCGACCAGGGCGGCGTCGCGCGCCTCGTCGTAGCGAGACGGATCGAGGAGAAGCCCGTGACGCTCACCAGCGCGAACGTAGCCCTCCGGACCGAGCTCCGGCCCGGGGCGGGCGAGCGTGAAGTCGACGTCGAAGAGGACGGCACGGAGGCGAGCGACGCTCACACGTCCTCCAGCAGCCACCGCACCGTCTCGGCATGCGACTCGATCACGTCGCCTCCTCCCATCCAGGCGACCGTCTGCGCGATCGTCCAGCCCCGGGCGCGGTCGCGGTCGAGGCCGAGCTCGGCGGTGAGACGGTCGAGGCGGTAGAGGACGTCGCGCTTCGAGTGTCCGAGCTCGGAGCTCCGCACGATCGGTGCGACACCGAACTCCCGCTCGCCCGCGAGCGGCTTCGGGTCGATCGCGAGCCAGGGCTCGCGCCGTGCGGCGAGGACATTGTCGCCGTGCAGGTCCTGGTGGACGAGCACCGGCTCGCCCTGGGACGGAGCGAGCTCTCCGAGGTAGTGCATCGCCGCCTCCCGCAGTCGGCGATCCGGGACCGCGGCGAGCCCGGGGCCCCCGAGCCAGTGCCCTGCCTCGTCGGACAGGCTCCGAAATCCCTCGCCGCCGACCCAGAGCCGCGGCAGGAGCCCGACGAGCACGCCCACGGGATCGGGAGCAGCCGCGAGCGTCGTTCCGGGCTCGCAGCGCTCGAGCAGGAGCGCATGCTGCTCGTCGTCGCGGGCGAGCAGGCGCACGGCGCCGTTGCCGGCCCAGCGTTCGAGCGCGTCCGCCTCCTGCTCCGCCTCGCGGTGCGGCCAGACGAGCTTGAGCACGGCCGGCGACCCGTCCTCGCAAAGGGCGCGCACGACGTGTCCCGCGACTCCGGGAGCGTACGGCCGGCCGAGCCTGAGCCTCCATTCGCGTGCCATCTGCTCGGCCCGACGCGGCGCCTCGCGACGCCATTCCGCGATGGCTGTCAGCGTCTCGGCCATGCCGGTACCCTATGGCGCGACTCGGGGTGTGGCGCAGCCTGGTAGCGCGCTCCGTTCGGGTCGGAGAGGTCCCCAGTTCGAATCTGGGCACCCCGACTTACCCGTGGGGGAGGTGCCGAGCACCTCCCCCGGTTCCGTAGGCGCTGCACGTGCCGGAGAGCGCAGTCTCCGTCCTGAAGGCGCATGGGCGCCGGAGCTTCGCGGCACTCAGCCGAAGCCGTACGCGCCGGGGAGCCGCTCGGCGAGCAGCTTGGCGAGCAACGCGGCCGGCAACCCGACCACGTTCAGGTAGTCGCCGTCGATCCGCTCGACGAGCGCCGCGCCCAGCCCTTGGATCGCGTAGCCGCCCGCGCGGCCCTCCCACTCGCCCGACGCGACGTACGTGGCCAGGTCGCGCGGCGTGAGCGGGCGGAAGGTCACCGCGGTCGTCTCGGTGTCGACCACCTCCCAGCCGGGCGTGCGCAGGCAGAGGCCCGAGACGACGTGGTGCGTGCGGCCGGACAGCTCCACGAGCATCCGCTCGGCGCCCACCGGCCCGTCGGGCTTCGCGTAGACCCGTCCGTCGAGGACGACGGTCGTGTCGACCCCTAGCACCGGGCGGTCGCCCGCGTCTGCGGCGACCGAGCGCGCCTTCCCCTGCGCATGCGCGCGCACGAGCTCGACCGGGTCGGCGTCGGGCGGGTCGTGCTCCTCGTAGTGCGGCGCGACGACCTCGAACGGGACGCCGAGCTGCGCGAGAATCGCCCGCCGCTGCGGCGAGGTCGAGGCGAGCAGGAGCGGCGGGGGAGGCGGCGCGCTCACGCCGGCTTGCGCGCGACCCAGATCTCCTCGCCGGGCCACTGCCGCGCCCACTCGACGGTCATGTCGGCGTAGTAGCCGTGCGTGCGCGCCTCCGGCGGCGCCTGCAGCTCGACGAGTCGCTCGACGACGAAGCCGGCGCCGTGCAGCACGTCGACCCACTCCCCGTGCCCCAGCTGGTACTCGACCTCGTCGCTGCCGTCGTCCCAGACGGTCCGCCCGAGGCCGAAATACGAACGGTGGAGCTGGGTCGAGATCGGTCCCACCTCGGGGAAGCAGATGTATGCGAGCGGAGTGCTGTGCAGGAAGGCGAGCCGGCCGCCGGGACGGAGGAGCCGAAACGCCTCCGGAATCCACCGCCGCGGGTCGGCCCATGTCGCCGCGCCGTGCTCCGAGAGGGCGAGGTCGAACGACTCGTCGGGGAGCGGCACCGACTCGCCGGGAGCCTCGACGAGCGGGAACTCGATCCCGGTCTCCGACATGCAGCGTCGCGCGGAGGCGAGCTGCGCCGGCGTCGGATCGACGCCGACCGGTCGCGCCCCTGCCTTCGCGAGCTGTGCAGAGAGGAACGCCGTGCCGCAGCCGAGCTCGACCATGTCGAGGCCGGACACCTCGCCGAGCACGAGGAGCTCGGACTCCGGGACGCCGAACTGCCCCCAGGTGATCTCTTCGTTCGCCCACGCGCGCGACGCGGCGCCGTCGGTGTACTCGGCGTTCTTCTTCGTCCAGGCGGCAACGTTGGCCGCGATGTCCTCAGCCGAGCTCATCGGCAGGGAACCAGAGCGCGATCTCGCGCGCCGCGGACTCCGGCGAGTCGGAGCCGTGGACGAGGTTGTCCGGCATCGAGAGCGCGAGGTCGCCTCGGATCGTGCCGGGGTCCGCCTGGGCTGGGTCGGTGGCCCCGATCGTCTTTCGCAGCGTCGCGATCGCACCCTCGCCCTCGACCACGAGAGCCCAAGTCGGGCCGGAGGTGATGAACTCGACGAGCTCGCCGTAGAACGGCTTCTCGCGATGCTCGGCGTAGTGCGTCTCGCCGAGCTCGCGACTCGCGGTCACCAGCTTGCCGGCGCGAATCGTCAGTCCGCGCGCCTCGATCCGGCCGAGGATCTCGGCCGTGAGCCGGCGCCGGACGGCGTCGGGCTTGATCAGGATCAGGCTGCGCTCGACGGCCACCGCGGGGGGACTATAGTCGCGCGTCTCTACTCGGCCGCCCGGCGCACGCTCGGACTCGCGAGCGTCGGCCAGGAGGAGACCTCGGCCGGAGGGATCGGCGTCTCGCAGTGGGGGCAGACCTGCCAGACCGCCTCGAGCGGCGCCTTGCACGTGCCACACGCCTGCTTCAGGCGGGTCGTGCAGACCGGGCACACGAGGAAGCTCGCCTCGACCTCGCTCCGGCAGACCGGGCAGCGCAGCCGGGCAGCCCCGAGGCGCTCCTCGATCGCCCTGATCTCGAGCTCCCGCTCGCGCACCTCCTCGAGGTACTCCGGCGGCCGGAAGAGCATGTACACGAACGGGCCGATGTACGGGGGGACGAGCCCGACGAGCGTGGCGAGCCCGACCAGCAGCGGATCCTCGATCCTGCGCCGGGCGTCCTTGTAGGTCCAGTAGCCGAGAGCGGCCCAGAACAGGAGCGCGAAGAAGAGCAGCAGGTTCCGCGTCACCTCCCAGGTGCCCGAGTTGAAGAAGTCGTTGATGCCCGAGAAGGTGGCGGCGAGCGGCACGATCACAGCACTATCCTGCCGAACAGCCAGCCGGCCGCGAAGGCGCCGCCGACGAGGACGCCGAGGACGAGGGCCGCGACGAGGAAGATCGACAGCCTTCCGCCCGAGCTATGTGTCGCCGTGCTGGTCACTGAGCTCGGCAAGAAGGTACAGGGAACCGGTGACGAGGACTGCTCCGCCGGACCCCGCGAGCTCGATCGCGCGCCGGCGTGCAGCCCGGGGGTCGGGCTGGGCCTCGGCCCGGGCGAAATGCGCCGCGCCGAGCGCCGCGAGCTCGGCGGCCGGCAGACAGCGCTCGTGTGGCGACTGCGTCGCGACGAGCGTCGGACCGAGCACCGAGAGCGCCTCGAGCATCATTCCGGGCCGCTTGTCGCGCAGGATCGAGCAGACGACGACGTATTCGCGCTCGGGAAGCCGCGGCAGGAGCCACCCGACGCCGGCGAGATTGTGCGCGCCGTCCCAGATCTCCAGCGGCCGCTCACCGCGGCGCTCGAGCCGGCCGGGCAGGGTGATGCTCTCGGCCGCGTGCGGATCGACCGGACGACCGAGAAAGGCTTCGGCGGCGGCGACCGCGAGGGCGAGATTGCTCCGCGCCGTGACGACGACCGAGCCGGCGCCGTTCTCCTCCGCGAGCTCGCGCCACTCGGCCTCCCCGAGCACGACCACGCACCCCGGTCTGACGACAGCGAGCTTCTCTGCGGCAATCTGCTCGCGAGAGTCGCCGAGAACCTCCATGTGGTCGAGAGCGACGCTCGTGAGCACGACCACGCTCGAGCGCAGGACGTTGGTCGCGTCGTGGCGGCCGCCGAGGCCGGCTTCGACGACGGCCGCATCGACGGACGCCTCGGCGAAGGCGAGCAGTGCCGAGGCCGTCAGCGCCTCGAACTGGGTCGCGCCACGCGCGTCGGCCGCAGCCCGGACGGCCCCCGCGGCTGCCTCGAAGTCCGCCTCCTTCCCGCTGACCCGGATCCGCTCGCCCCAGCAGCGGACGTGCGGCGAGAGGTACGCGCCGACGCGGAGCCCGGCGTCGAGCAGCAGCGTCTCGGTCAGCCGCGTGGTCGTCGATTTGCCGTTCGTGCCGACGACGTGGATCGCCGGGTAGCGCTCCTGGGGATCCCCCAGGTCGGCGAGCAGGGCACGCATGCGCTCCGTCCCGAACCCGTCGGCAGGCCACGGGCTGAGGCCCGCGATCCAGGTGGTCGCGTCAGTCGCCGAGGGAATCGAGCTCACGACGGTAGCGCTCCAGCTTCTCGCGCTCGGCCGCGACCACCTCCACCGGCGCCCGCTCGACGAAGCGCTCGTTGGCGAGCATCGACTCGGCCCGGTCGATCTCCGCCCGCAGGCGTGCACGCTCGGCCTCGACGTCTCCGTTCCGCGCGCCGGCCCGTTCGGGTCGCACGACCGCCCGGAAGATTCGCTGCTCGTCGCCGTCGAGAGGCGTCAGCACGCCGCTCCGCCTGAACCGCTCCGCCGCCTCCTGCACCCGCACGAGAGCCTCGACGTCCGCGGCGAAGCGCTCGTCCGGACCGGGCCACGGTGCGACGATCAGCCGTGTCTTGCGCCCGGGCACGTGCGTCCAGATCTCCTCGGTCACGTGCGGCAGAAGCGGATGGAGAAGCTGCAGCAGGCGCTCGAGCGCGGCAAGAGCGGTGGCACGCACGGCCGCGTCGGTGAGGTTCGGCTTGATCGCCTCGAGATACCAGTCGCAGAAATCGTCGAAGGTGAGGTGGTAGAGGCGGTCGACCGCGTGGGCGAAGTCGTACGAGGCGTAGTCCAATTCGACCTCGGCGCGGGTCGCGTCGATGCGCGCGAGGATCCAGCGCTCCTCGACCGAGACGGGCCGCGCCTCGGGCTCCTCGCCGCCGGCCATCAGCAGTAGCCGGCTCGCGTTCCAGAGCTTGTTCGCCAGCCGCCTCCCCTCTTCGATCGGCTGCGTCGAGAAGCGCACGTCCTGCGTCGACGACATCTTCAGCAGTCCGTAGCGGGTGGCGTCTGCCCCGTGCTCCTCGATCAGCTCGACCGGATCGACGCCGGTGCCGAGCGACTTCGACATGCGCCGGCCGTCGTGGGCGAGCACGGTCGAGTGGATGATGACGTCGCGGAAGGGGATCTCGCCGAGCAGCTCGAGCCCGGCCATGAGCATCCGGTTGACCCAGAGGAAGATGATCTCCCGTCCGGTCGAGTTCACGTCGCCGGGATAGAAGCTGCGCAGATCGGGAGTCTCGTCGGGCCAGCCGAGCGTCGCGAACGGCCAGAGCGCAGACGAGAACCAGGTGTCGAGGACGTCCTCGTCGCGCACGAGCTCACGCGAGCCGCACTCGGTGCAGGCATCCGGCTCGCTCTCGGCACAGATGACGTGGCCCTCCGCGCAGTACCAGATCGGCAGCTGATGGCCCCACCAGAGCTGCCGGGACACGTTCCAGGGCCGGATCGCCTTCAGCCAGTCGAGCGCGACACGCCCGTGCACGGGTGGATGGAAGGTGACACGTCCCGCCTCGATCGCCTCGATCGCCGGAGCCGCGAGCTCGTCCATGGCGCACCACCACAGCAGCGACACGAGCGGCTGGATGCGCGTGCCGGAGCGCTCGCAATGCCCGACCGCATGACGATGGCTCTCGCGCCTCTCGAGCAGCCCTTCCTGCCTCAGCCACTCGACGACGTATTCCGAGGCCTCGTCCTCGGTCAGACCCACGAGCTTCTCGGGGATGTCGCCCGTCATCCGCCCGTCGAGACCGATCACGGCCGGCTCCGGCAGCCCGTGGTCGCGCCCGATCTCGAAGTCGACCGGATCGTGGCCGGGGGTGATCTTCAGCGCGCCGGTGCCGAAGGAGGGGTCGACGCGCTCGTCTGCGATCACGGGCACACGGCGGCTGACGACCGGCACGAGCACGTCCTTGCCGACGAGGCCGGCGTACCGCTCGTCCTTCGGGTGAACGGCGACTGCGACGTCGGCGAGGATCGTGGCGGGCCGCACGGTGGCGATCGTGATGGCGCCGTCTCCCTCGACGAGGGGGTAGCGCGCGTACGTCAGTGCGTCGTCGACCTCGATGTGCTCCACCTCGAGGTCGGAGATCGAGGTCCGGCAGTCGGGGCACCAGTTGATGATCCGGTTGTCCCGGAAGAGCCAGCCGCGCTCGTAGAGGTGCACGAAGAAGCGCGTCACGGCGCGGACGTAGTCGTCGTCCATCGTGAACCGCTCGCGCGAGTAGTCGAGCGAGCAGCCGAGGCGCCGGAACTGGCTCATGATCACGCCGCCGTACTCGTGCAGCCACTCCCAGACCCGCTCGACGAACGCCTCCCGCCCGAGCTCCTGGCGCGCAGTGCCCTGTCGGCGCAGCTCCTTCTCGACCACCGCCTGCGTGGCGATGCCCGCGTGGTCGAAGCCCGGCTGCCAGAGGGTGTTGAAGCCCCGCATGCGGTGCCAGCGCACGAGCGCGTCCTGGATCGACCCGTTGAGCGCGTGCCCCATGTGCAGAGCCCCGGTCACGTTCGGGGGCGGCACCGCGATCACGTAGCTCGGACGCGGGTCGTCCGCGTCCGCGTGATAGAGGCCCTCCTCCTCCCAGACGCGCTGCCAGCGCTCCTCGACGCCCTGCGGGCGGTAGAGGGAGTCCATCTCCATCACGTACCGATCCTATGCTGCGCCGGGTGAGTCGCGACTCGCTCTCGGTGGTCTGCAGAAGCGCCGCCGCGGGCCCGAGGGCCGCAGCCGTGCTCGCGACCTTGCGCGGGGCGGCGGACGAGATCGTCGTCGCCGTCGACAGCCGCTCCGATCCCGCGGCGCGCGCCGACGTCGCAGCCGTTGCCGACAGGATCATCGTCTACCCGTATGCCGATCCGGTCGACCGGGCGACGCCCTGGCTCTTCGCACAGTCACGGTGCGACTGGGTGTTCTCGATCGACGACGACGAGATCCCGAGCCTGGGCCTGCTCGACGCGCTCTCCGATCTCCTGGCCGACGCCGACGTCGCCCACTGCTCGTTCCCCGTCCGCTGGCTCTACCCGGACACCTCCACCTATCTCGACGACTGGCCGTGGGAGCCGCACTACGCGGCGCGTCTCCTCCGCAACGACGGTCGCACCGCCAGGTTCACGGACGAGATGCATCGCTCGATCCTCACGGCAGGGCCCGGGCGGTTCGTCCCGCTGCCGCTCTGGCACGCGGACGCCCTGCTGCGCTCGACCGAGGAACGACTCGCGAAGGCCGCGCGCTACGAGCGTGAACGGCCGGGACAGCGCATCGCCGGACGTGCCTTCAACTACGCCTTCTACGTTCCGGAGCTGCGGACCGACCCCCCGCTCGCCCCCCTGCCCCCCGAGGAGCGGACACACGTCGAGGCAGTGCTCGGCGCCCGGTCATCGACCGGCGCTCCGCGGGCGCGGATCGAGGAGGCGAGCCGCGACGAGATCGACCGCTACTGGCCGGTCAGCGCTCCCGCTGCCCAGGACGGTCGAGTCGAGCTGCTGTCGTCGGCGCCGGCGGCCCTGTTCGCGGGTGAGGAGCGAACGATCGACGTTCGCGTTCACAACACCGGACGCGCGGCCTGGCCGTGGGGGCGCGACGGTGTCCCGGAGGTACGTGTCGGCTCATGCTGGTTCGACGGCGGGAACGAGCTCGGCGAGCTCGAGATCCATACGACGTTTCCCGCCCCGCTCGCCCCCGGCAGGGAGGACCTGGTGCCGGCCCACGTGCGGGCCCCCGACGAGCCGGGCGACTACCGGCTCTCCTTCCGCCTGGTGCAGCAACACGTGCGTTGGTTCGGCGCTGCGGCGGAGTTCGACGTCACAGTCGTCCCGCAGCGTCGTCTCGCGGTGGTCGGAGACGACGAGGCGGCGTCAGAGATCGCGCGCGTGCTCGCGACACTCCCCGAGCTCGAGCTGGTCCGGCTCCGACGTGCGCCGTCGTCGAGGCCTATCGGCTATCCCGAGGCTCCGGACGGGCGGGCATTCCTCTTCGACGACGCCCCGTCCGGTCGACTCCCGTTCGCCGCAGTGCTCCTCTGGCGCAGCCTTCGGCTGCGGATCGGCCCGACGCCTGCGGGCGCAGTCGAGCTCGTCGACACGCTGAGGCGATGCGAGCTGCTCGTCGTCGCAGGCACCGAAGGCCCCGACGAGCGACGGGAGCGATGGGCGCTCGCCGCTCTCGAGCGCACCGCGCGTTCGGTCGGCCTGCCGGTGGCCGCCACACGCGATCCGCAGGAGGTGCTCCAGCTCCTCCGCGATCGCACCTGAGCTACGCGGCTTCGAGCAGCTCGGCCGACTCCGGCACCTCCTCGCGGGGCACGTGCTCGCGGCTCGAACGCGTCGCCGCCCGGGTGTGGAGGTTGCTCGCGACGAGCGCAGCGATCGTGAGCGCCGCGCCGCCCACCTCGACGGCGCCCGGGCGATAGCCCCGCGCAATCTCGACCGCGAAGGTGGTCACCGGGATCAGGTTGCCGAACAGCACGGCGTTCTGCGGACCGATGAGCCTGATCGCAGCGTTCCAGGTCAGCACGGCGACGAAGGCCCCGGGGAGCGCGAGGTACGCGAGCTGCGGGGTCACGTCCTGGAGCTGGTGCGCCGAGGGCGTCGCGACGAGCCCCGACCCGAGCGCGATCGTCGTCGCCGCCAGGAGACTGAGCCAGCCGAGGGCAGCAGTCAGCGCCGTGTAGCGGAGCGGAGAGAACCCCGGCAACCGTGCCGCTCCGAGCCCGTAGACCACGAAGCTGAGGACACCGAGGAAGACCAGCCCGACGCCCCAACCGACGGAGCCGCCGACGATGCGGCCGGGATGCCCGTTGCTGAGGACGAGGAAGACGCCCGTCAGCGCGACGGCGAGAAAGCCGAACGTCGCCGCCGACGGGCGCACCTTCGTCCGCTGCCAGAGCACGAGCGCGGTCAGGAGAGGCGCGAGCGCGACGACGAGGGATGCGCTCTCGGCGCGCGTGTGCGCGAGGCCCGTGAAGCCGAGCAGGTTGAAGCCGGCGAAGCCGAGCGTGCCGAGGCCGAACAGGCGCCACACGTGGCGGCCCGGGCGCAGCGCGCCTCGTCCCTCGACCGCGCCGAGCACGACGAGCCAGAGCGAGGCGGCGACCGCGTAGCGGATCGTCGAGAGCGGGAACGCGTTCAGCGTCGTGAGCGCCGACTTCCCGACCACGAACTGTCCT